>Ga0181518_10001743_pt1 | contig 21834 bp, 20 predicted proteins | sample PEATcosm2014_Bin_28_FD_119751 | JGI IMG/M metagenome (GOLD analysis project Ga0181518, IMG submission 119751) | Peatland microbial communities from MTU Mesocosm Facility, Houghton, MI, USA - PEATcosm2014_Bin01_60_metaG | ecosystem: Environmental > Terrestrial > Soil > Wetlands > Peat | place... | reverse complement strand
ATCCGGCGCGCAATCCGTTTTGTCGCTGCGTTCCGCATGGCTCAACGACCAATGGGAGGAATTTTGGAGTCAACGCCCTCTGGCGGCGTAAGAACCCACCTACTTTGATGGCTCAGACCCGATGTACGTCCGGGGCTTTTTTTCGGTTGACACTCGCGCTCTTTTGCCCACAATCTACCTGACGGTTTTCTACCATTTGCTTGTAAAGAGGAGGTCGTTCATGTTTCGTTCAATCAATTCGGTTGCTCTCGCTTTCGCGCTGTTTGCCCTGGCGGTGTTCGCCAGTCACGCGGTGAAGGCCGATGATTCGGCCACTTCGCAGCCCAGCGCGTCAAACGGCAGCATCACGGTCACCGTCGTGGATTCCGACAGCAAGCCCGTCGCCAAAGCCAGCCTGAAGCTCTATGCCAAGAAGAAAAAGTCCGACAGCCAGGACGCCGGCGCCACGCCGACTAAGGCCAAGGCGCTGGCCAGCGGCAGGACCGATGCCGATGGCAAGTTCACGTTTTCCGGACTGGCCAGCGGCGACTACAAGGTCAACGCGTCGTTCAAAAAGACCGGCAGCAAAGGATCGGCGACCGTGAGCGTCACCGATGACTCGGCCAATCCGACCATCACGATCAACCTGGCCACTGCCGACAGCGGCAACGGCGGCGCGACCACGGCGCCCACCGCGCAAGCGCAATAACTTCGCGCATCATTCGCCATTCATCGCCTCCGCCACGAATGGATTGTTCTTGGCCTCTTCCGCCAACCGGCTTGGCGGCCCGTGGCCGGGCAGGAGTTGCGTGGCCGGCGGCAACGCCATCACCCTGCGGATCGACGCCTGCAAGTCGCGGTAGTTCGAATCCGGCAGGTCCGTTCTCCCGACCGATCCCATGATAATCAAATCCCCGCCGACCAGGACGTTCTGATCGGCGAAATAATACATCACGTGTCCGGGCGAATGCCCCGGCGTGTGCAGGACCCTGGCGGTCAGATTGCCGATCTTTAATTCCTGCCCGTCCTCCACGTATCCATCCGCCTTGCGCAGTGGAATCTCGAATGGCAGGTTGAACATCTTATCGACCGGCATGAGCAGCTTGGGCTCGTCCAGACGATGGATCAAAACTCTCGCCCGGGGAAATTTCGCGGTGACGACCGCGTGATCGGCCACGTGATCGAAATGCCCGTGCGTCAGCCATAGCCCGATGACGTCCCATCCGCGCTGCCCCGCCTGCTCCAGCAGCCCGGCCGTCGTGTCGTTGGGCGCGTCGAACAGCACCGCCTTTCCCGTGCTTTCATCGGCAATCAGATAACAATTGGTCTCGGCGATTCCGCCGCTGTCTGCCAGAACTTTCATTAGAACTCCAACTTGATTTGCCGCCGCATTTCGTCGAGCACGCGCATGTTTCCGATGGAATCCGCGCGGCTGACGCGCGGCGCCTGGCCGTCCAGGGCGGCCGCGGCGAAATCGTCGGCTTCGATGCCGTACGTATCTCCGGGCGCGTCGACGGCGCGGACCTGGCGCGGCGGGGGGGACGTCGATTGCGGTTTGTCCATTTTCGGCTCGTTGCCGCGGGTGACGATGAAAATCGAACCCGGCATCGGTTTCCACGGCACGGGGATTTCGATGAACCCCTCGGTCCCGCACAGATATGCGGCGTTATCCGCGTGCGCGCACATGCCGCAGGTGAAGCTGGAGATGATGCCGTTGGGAAACAGCAGCGTTCCAGCCGCCATTTCGTCAACTCCGCTGGGGTGGAATTTGGCGACGGCATGAACGGCCGCAGGCTCGGCGCCGGCGAAGAGGCGCGCGAAGTCGATGCAATAGCATCCGATGTCCATCAGCCCGCCGCCTCCCAATTCGCGGACGAACCGCACGTTGCCTTCGGTCTTGCGCGTGCGAAAGCAAAAGCTCGTGCGGATGAGCCGAAGCTGCCCGATCGCGCCCGATTGAACCGCCTCCTTCACCGCCAGAGTTTGCGGATGAGAACGGTACATGAACGCCTCGGCCAGCACGCGCCCGGATTTCTCGGCCGCTTGGAACATCCCCTCGGCCTCCGCGGCGTTCATGGCCAGCGGCTTCTCGCACAGCACGTGTTTGCCCGCCTCCAGCGCGCGAATCGTCCAATCCGCATGGAGCGAATTCGGCAACGAGTTGTAAACCACGTCGATTTCCGGATCGGCGATCAGGGCCTCATAGCTGCCCAGGGCGCGCCCAACGTCATGCGTTTTGGCGAACGCCTGGGCGGTTTGCGGTCTGCGTGATCCGACCGCCGCCGCCAGGCCGCGCCGGCTGGACTTCAGCCCCGCCGTGAACTGCGCGGCGATGTTCCCCGTTCCCAGGATTCCCCAGCGTAGTTTTCCTAACATGACGGAAGAATACGCCCGCCTAGCCAAGCGCGCCAAGGAATTTCCCCCTCCCCATGTACTCAGGGGGAGGGTTGGGGTGGGGGTCGAACCTCGATTGACTCACCAAACTCCCACCCCAACCCCCACCCGGACTAACTTGACGCCGATCAGGATTCGAGTCCACAATACCCGCGGTGTTTCGCTACCCGGCCATTTTCCTGCTCAATCTATTCCTGGTGCTCGGGCCGAGCTTTTTCGATCGCCTGCACCAGGCCCAGGCAAATCGGGCGCTGGCGCATCTTCCGGCGCCGAAGCTCGCATCCAATTCCCCTCTGAAGCGCTTGCCGGTCCGTCCGCCCGTGCACGATCCGTCCACGTGCGCGATCTGCATTGCGCTTCACGCCCCGATGGCGGCGCAGATTTGGTCCGCGCCGTCGCTGGCGCCCGTCGCGCGGGCTGGATTTGTTTGCGACGACTCTCGACTGCCATTCGTCCCCATCCGCATCTCTGCCGAGCACTGCCGCGGTCCTCCCGCCGCCTGATGTTTCCCGCTCTCAGTTTTCTACAAAATTGATCAGCCGCCGCCGATCCGTCCGTCTTTGGCGCCGGCAAGCGGCCTTTTTAGGAGCTTGGCATGGGATTGCTTATTCACAAGCTGAAAAAAACCTTCGTCGCGCCGGATGGCAGCAGCGTGCCGGTCATCGACCTTCCCGAACTCTACATCGCCGACGGCGAGCAAGTCGCCCTCATCGGCACCAGCGGTTCGGGCAAGACGACGTTGCTGCACATGATCGCCGGCATTCTCGCCCCCGACAGCGGCAACGTGGTCTTCGGGTACGATCCGAACAGACCCGATTCCAATGAGCCGATCGATCTGACCATTTTGTCCGAAGCCCAGCGTGACGTGTTCCGCGGCCGAAACATCGGCTACATCTTCCAGACCCATCATCTTCTCCCGGGATTCACCGCATTGGAGAACGTCCTGCTGGGCATGAGTTTCACCGGCCGCGCCCACGATCGCGGATGGGCACAGCATCTTCTGGCCGAGGTCGGCCTGAGCGACCGCCTGAATTATAAGCCGCAGAAGCTGTCCGTCGGCCAGCAGCAGCGCGTCGCCGTGGCGCGGGCGCTGGCGAATCGGCCGAAACTGGTGTTGGCCGACGAGCCCACCGGCGCGCTCGACGCCAACAACGCCCAGCAGGTCTTGGAACTGATCCGCAAGCTCTGCACCGAAGTCGGCTCGTCGCTGTTGCTCGTCAGTCACGACCTCAACATCGCGCGCCAGCTTCCTCGCGTTCTGACCCTGACCGAAATCAATCAAACGAACGCCCACGGCGCCGCCGTGGGGGCATTGAGGTAACCCACCATGAATTATTTCCAACTCGTCCTCAAACAAATGCGCCAACGCGCATTATCCACCTGGCTGACGATGCTCTCCGTTACATTGGGCGTCGGCCTGGCCGTCGCCATCATGATTCTTGGCCGAGAGAGCCAATCGCTTTTCGGCCAAAACGATTACGGTTTCGACTCCATCATCGGGAAAAAAGGCTCGAAGCTGCAACTGGTGCTCAACACGATCTATCACCTGGACGTAAGCCCCGGCAACATTCCTTACGACCAATACACCCGGCTGCTGGACCCCCATTTCCCCAAGGGTATGCCCCTGCCTGCGGATAATTATTTCAAATACGTCAAGATCGCCGAGCCCACGGTTGTCGGCGATACGCTGAACGGCCAATACCGCATCGTCGGCGTGCAGACGAGCTTTTTCGGGTTCGACGAACATGGCAATCCCCTGCCTCCGGATGACGTGATGGACTATCGGCCGGGGAAGAAATTGGAGATTGCCGCCGGCCATGTGTTCGCCTTCAACAAATTCGAGGCGGTCGTCGGCAGCGACATTCCGCGCTTGACCGGCAAAGGCATCGGTTCGACTTTCCAGGCGACGCACGGAACGCCGATCCCCGGCGAGCCGCCGGACATTCACGTGCAGGTCTGGAAAGTGGTCGGTGTTCTCGCCCCGACGCATACGGCAATCGATCGTGTCGTCTACATTCCGCTGCGCAGCTTTTACACCATCGCCGAGCACGGCGCAGGACTGATTGCCCAGGCCGCGCTTCGCAGCGGCAATGCGCCCGATACTTTCGATCCCGACAGCGATTCGGATCAGCCCCATCCCGTCGATGCCAACGGCATCCAGCATTTCAGCAATTACGACATCAACACCAAGGACGGCACGATCAAGCTCAAGCTTCCCCCGGAAATCTGGGCCATCTCCGCGATCCTCGTTCAATCCCGCGGCGGAGATACCGAACAGTCCCTGGAATACGATCTGAACAACAGCACCGACGTCATGGCCGTCAACCCCGCTTCGGTCATGCGCGAATTTTTCGATACCTTTCTGAAGCCCACGCGATGGCTTCTGCTGCTGATTTGCTCGCTGGTCACCGTCGTCGCGGCCGTGGGAATCCTCGTCAGCATCTATAACTCCGTTTCCGCCCGATTGAAGGAAATCGCCATCATCCGGGCCTTGGGTGCAACTCGCACAACCGTACTGACGTTGATCTGCATTGAGGCCGGCCTGGTCGCCCTGTTCGGATCGATCCTGGGCCTCATCGCCGGCCACGGCGTCAACGCCCTGGGCGCATGGTACATGTCCCACAACTACGGCGAATTCCTCGGCTACGATTACGTCGAATACCTTTTCGAGGCGGGTTACATCCTCGCCGTCATCGTCCTGGCCGTCTTCGCCGGCCTCGTGCCCGCGATGAAGGCCTATCGCACCCCCGTGGCCACGAACCTGGTCGTCACATGATCCGTTCCTGGCGAACGTACGCATTGATCGCCACCGCCCTGTTCCTCTTCGGGTATCCAATCTACGTGTACACGGATGCCCTGATCACGGGCGGCATCACCCGCCGCGGCGATCTGCTCGTCGTCGATCTCAAAGCCCTGAGCAGCTTCGAGATGGACCAGGACACGGGAACCACGCAGGACATCCCGCTTCGCTATCGCCAGCTCGACGGCAAGCGGGTCCTGCTGGTCGGCCAGATGTGGGACCCCTACGTCGCCGATGGCCAAATCCGCATCTTCACCCTCGTCTATTCCATTTCCAACTGCTGTTTCAACGGCCCCCCGAAGATCCAGCATTTCATCCAAGCCACCGTCCCGCCCGGCCAGGCCGTGGAATATTCCAGCGATTTCGTCGACGTCGTCGGCACCCTCCACGTCGGCGTCGAATCCGCCGCAGGACACGTGCAGAGCGTTTATAGAATCGACGTGGAGAACGTGAAGCGAGATTGACTGTGGCATGGGCGTCCCGCCCATGTTCTTTTTCCACGCATGTGGGACGTGCAATAGGAATCAAATTGCTCTGCCGAAATCCCGCGGCCGCCTTCCTCTTTTCCCCCTCCCCATGTACTCAGGGGGAGGCCACCTACCTCTTTCCCCCTCCCCATGTACTCAGGGGGAGGGCACCTACCTCTTTCCCCCTCCCCATGTACTCAGGGGGAGGGCACCTACCTCTTTCCCCCTCCCCATGTACTCAGGGGGAGGGCAGGGGTGGGGGTTCCTGCTTGTATTCCGCAGGATATCAGCACAGCGGAACCAAACGGGTCGCGGCATCGGCCCCGATTATTCACCGCAGAGCACGCCGAGCACGCGGAGAAATAAATGTTTCGCCACAGATGGAAAGGCAGATGAACACAGATGTAGTCATTCATTGTTATCTAGCTGCGTCCCAGTTTCATGGCCCCGTGGACGTCGTCGGCACTCTGCACGCGGGAGTGCAGGCCGCCGAAGGACACGTGCAGAGCGTGTATCGGATTGACGTGGAGAAAGTCGCGAGGGATTCATGGTAGAGCGTGAATTATCGCCGTCTGACATCGTGGGCATTTACCCGTGGTCTCTGCGGCGCTCATCGTTAGCCAGTTGCCGCACGAAGGACAAGACAGCCGATACTTCCGGTGGAGGAACTTGGATATGAACCACACCGGCGCCAGAAAAATCATGACCGCAACAAAAAGCGATATATCCGAAATCGCCTCATGGCCGTGGAACCAATATCTAAAACCTGCGCCTATTGCGAAAGTAGCGACAAACCACAACGCAAACCACGCTGTGACCGTCCATCCAATCTGTCGCTGGCAGTCGCGCTTTGCAGTGATGAATTCGCTCTTTGTCATGACGCTCGTTAAGAGAATGATACCGGGACACGAGCGTTTATGAATCGGCTCGCAAATCCTTGCCCAGCGCCCGATCAATCCTTTTCAAAGTCCTCATCGTTGGCGGATGTTTCCCCGACTCGATCCTCGACAGGGTTTCCTGGCGGATGCCGGCGCGCTTGGCGAGTTCCTGTTGGGTCAGCCCGGCGGACTTGCGGTCGGCGACGATTTCGCGGGCGATAGGGGCAAGAATAAATGCCGCCGCGGGCCGGCGACCGGATTTCGTTTTATAAGCCATTAATCCCGCCCATTCCGACTCCCGTCAAAAAATTAATTCAAAAAAATCCTCGCTTTCCCAAAAACACGTCCAAAACCTTCACCTCCAGGCCCTAAATATAGAGGGACCCTTCGCGCCCAGTCCCCGTCTCGACCTTCGCGCAACTTCGCGGGCTTCGCGCCTTCGCGGTTAATCCTTGAGGAAAAGCGCGACAAAACAATCAAGCTATGCAGACCCGAACCGCGCTCCCGCCGTCTTGCCCATCTTGACACGAGCCAAATGTCGCGCTGACATCGACAATGTCGGCCCTGGCGCTATCAGAAACCGCGACATTGTCAGCGCCCCCAAAAACCAGCCAAAATCGCAAATGTCCCGTAAGGAAATGCAACAAGAGTGAGCGACAAATGACATGAAAACCACAGATGCGTCCAAAAGTGTTTCAGTTCGGCAACTTGCAACTTGCACTTGCAACTTGCACTTGCTCTGGCAACTTCCCCTACCCCGGCTGCGCATCGCTCTGCGGCGGCTGGATATTGATCGTTTGTTCCTTGCCGTCGAGGCGGATGACCTCCAACACCACCGGATCGGTCGGCCGATCCTTGCGGAAGTCCTGGTAATCCTTTTTGAATTCGTCAAGGGTTTCCACGGGCTTGCCGTTCATCTGGGTGATCAGGTCGAGCATTCCGAGATGCGCCGCCTGGGCCGCGGCCTGGGGGCGAAGCAGCGCCACCACGACGCCGGACGTTTTCGCCGTGATATGCCGTCGATAAGTATCCGTGAACGTCACTTCCCGCGCCACGAAACCCAGGTCCCGCGCATAGAATCGCCGGACCTCCTGCGGTTCCCGTGGCCGGCTGTCCAGCGTAAGCACGACGTCTTTCGGCACGTCGCCCTTGTTGCGGATGACCGAAAACGTCACCTTCGAACCGACGCTCATCCGTTGAATATACCGGGTCACGATCTCGGGCAACTCGATGGGAAGATCGCCGCGCTCGATTTGCCTGCCGTCTACCCGCGTGATCACGTCGAGCTTGCTCAGCCCGGCTTTGGCGGCGGGGGAATCGGGCACCACGTCGCCGACCTGCACGGCCGGCACGTTCTCTATCCCGAAATACTCCGCGTCCTCCTTCTCCAGGCCTTTCATTTCGCATCCGATCCAGGGGATGACGATCGGCTTGCTGGGGCTGGGGGAATTCTCGATGCTCGACGCAAATTCACTGGTGGGAATGAACATCCGCGGGGGATTGTTCAGCATGGGCAGATCGTCCGGGTTCTCGGGATTGTCCAGGATCGCCTCGCCCAGACTGCGCGCGTGGACCGATCCGATCGCGTGACCCTGCGCATCCAGCACGACGGCGCCCACGCCGGCGAGTTGCCCCGCCACCAGCAGTTGCGGCACCGGCCCGCGCAGGCGCGTGGACATGATCGCGGTCGTCACGATCGCCTTGTATCCGGCCCCCTTTGGCAACATCCCCACGGAATAGATCGCCTCGCCGGTCCGCGGCGACGAATCCACGAATTTGATCGACTTCCATTTCTGCGGCGAATCGGGCCGCACGAACGCCAGGCTCGACCGCTCGTCCCGGCCCTGGAACGTGGCGTCGATTTCCGTCTCGTCCGCGGTCTCGCTCGGCACGACGATCTTGAATTTCTGCATCTGATCGTCCGGCACCAGCGCGGGCGTCACGATTCCGATCGGAAAAGCCACCAGCCCGTCATCGCTGACGATGACCCCGGCGGCCGTCAGTTCCTGCGAGCCCAGCTCGCTGGCCCAGGTATATTTGACCGCGACGAGCGACGGCTTGACCAGGTCATACATCCGCCGGACCGTCGCCGCTTCATCCGCCTTCGCCAGCGAGTTTGAGAACGCCAAGGTGGCGAGCAGGATTGTCAACGGCCGTATGATTCGAAGACGTTCGACGCCGTTCGTCGAAGCCCCGGATGTACATCCGGGGCTACGCGAAGCGCAAACGATTTCTGTAATCGGTGTCATATCGCTCCTAATCGCTCGGATCGCTGGCCGGGGCATATTCCTTGACCTTCAGGATGGCGGTGAAAACCTCGCGGCCGCGCTGGACCTCCAGAGCCACCCGATCCAGCTTGGCGGCCAGGGTCTTGTCGTACAAGCCCTGGAATTGCGCCATGTCCGTGACCGTCGTGTTGTTGACCGAAAGAATCACGTCTCCCGGCGCCAGATGTGCCCGCTCGACGGGTTCGCCGTCGGACATGCTGGTGATCCATACGCCGGCGACCTGGTCGAGTTGATTGGCGACCGCGTAAGGGCGCGTCATTTGCCGCAGCGAAACGCCCCATTGCGTGAATCCACGTTCCTCGCCCAGATAGCCATCCAGCAGCGTGGTTTTCGCGGTCAGGGTCAGGGTCTGCTTGCCGCGCTTGATCGTAAGCCGCACGTCGCTGCCGATGGGCAGGGACGCGATCCGCTGGCGAACCGGCGCCATCTCTTCGGGAAAGCGCACGTTGGTCGGCTGGCCATTCACCGCCAGCAATACGTCCTGGGCCTTTCCGCCCGCATCGGCGTAAGGCCCGATCCGGTCCACGCTGTTGATCAGCACGCCCTTGTTGATGTCGATGTCGTAAAACGCTTCGAGTTCGTGCATCGGCATCAATTCAAACCCCAGATCGCTACGATCCACGCGCCCCTTCTTGCCCGGAGCGGCCGTTTGCAGGATGGCGGCGATGACCGGCTTGGCGGTGTCGATGGGAATCGCGAAATTCAGGTTCTGCCCACCGCCGCGCGTGTTGATTCCCACGACCTTTGCGCCCAGATCGACCAGCGGGCCGCCGCTGTTGCCGGGGTTGATCGGAACGTCCATCTGAATCCAGTTGGAGAAATCCCCGGTTTCATACCCGTCGATGTCCATGCGTTGCTGCACGTCATAGAAGGTGCGGTCGGTATTGGAGACGCTGCCGCGGGTCACCGTGCGCGCCAGGCCGAACGGCGTGCCGAACGCCATCACGTCCTGCCCGACGACCAGGCTGCCGCTGTCGCCAAGCTGGGCCGAACTGAACGCGATCTGCCGCTTGGCGATGATGTCCATGTCCATCTGGATGATCGCCAGGTCGGTCCAGTGGTCGTCGCCGATGAGCCGGGCCGGCACGCGCTCCTTGTTAGCCAGGGTGACGTAAATCTCGATGGCCCTGCCGGCGACGTGGTAATTGGTCAGAATCCGTCCCTGCTGGTCGATGATTACCCCCGACCCGTTCCCGCGGACCAGGCTTTGTTTCCCATCCTTGTAGATGGCCTGGGCGATGTCGACGCGCACGACCGCCGGGGAAATTGCTGCCGTCACCGCGGCCACCCGCTGCGGCGTCGCCGCCGGATATGGCTCACTCTGGCAGCCCGCCATCAGCAGAACCACCCAGCAGGCAAGATTTCTCAATGCTATTCGATCCATGAGCAGGGTGTGGATAACATGCGCGAAGCCTGTCGATGCCGCAACCCCATTGCAAAAGATTTCTCACTTTCCCGCTACAGTCGGTGGATATGGGATTCTCATCCGGCTCCATCTCCATGCGTCGTTTTGCCGTCACCGGCGATCAGCCAAAATCCATCGACCAATCGCTGTTGGATGCCCTGGCAGGGCACAAATTGGCCCCCGCGGAGGGCGGGGTGCCGGCGGATGTCGAATACGGCTGGTGCGGCGGTCGGCACGTCCTGGACGGCCAATTCGATTTCGAGCGTAACGTTTTCAACGATGCCCTGTCTTTCGCCCTGCGCGTCGATACCAACCGCGTCCCGGCGGAACTGCGCCTGGCGTACAAGATCATGGAGGAAGAATCCGTTGCGGCCTCGAACCCATCCGGGCTCATCAGCAAGAAACAAAAGAAATCGGCCAAGGAAACACTATTGCAAAAGATCGACGAGGAGCTTCGCTCCGGGAAATTCCGCCGCAGTAAATTGACGCCCGTGCTGTGGGATTTGCCCACCGCGTCCGTCTATTCCCCGGCTTCGGGTCCAACGGCTGAAAAACTGATGGAACTGTTCGAGCGTTCCGTCGGCCTGGAATTGCAGCCGATGTCCGCCGGGTCGCTTGCTCTTAAAATGCTGGAATCGCTCGGCCGCCGCCGCAATTACGAGGATTTCCGCCCCACACGCTTTGTCCTGGCCGATGGCGCCGAAAGCCAGTATCCCGAATATCCATGGACGGCCAAAGGGCCGCAACCCAAGGATTTCCTCGGCAACGAATTTCTCCTATGGCTCTGGCACGAAGCCGGCCACAACGACGGCGTCATCAAAACGGAATCGAAGGACGTGTCCCTCTTCATCGACAAGTCGCTGGACCTGGATTGTGCCTACGGATTGACCGGCCGCGACAACCTTCGCGGCGCCGGCCCATCCCGCATGCCGGAGGCCAAGGACGCCCTGCGCACCGGCAAATTGCCGCGAAAGATGGGATTGGTCCTGGACCCCGGCGAGCAATTCACCCTGACGCTGAATGCCGAATCATTGGCCATGAATTCCGCGCGTCTGCCGGAAGTGGAGGATGCCGAGACTCCCCGCGTGGTATTTGAGGAACGGGTGACTCTCATGCGCGATTTGTGGGGCGCGATCGATTCGCTGTTCGAGGCGTTTCTGAAGCGGAGGTCCTCCACCGGCTGGGAGTCCCGGACAACCGCGATCCGCAAGTGGATCCAGCAATCACCCCAAGCCGTTGTCGCGGTCGCTTAAGACTTTCGCCGGCAAACCGGATTTTCAACCCGCCTCTTTCTTCTTTTTGATTGCGGACAATATATCGTCGCTCAGATTCCACTCGTCTGGCGTGAAAGCCAGGAGCATTCCGACTAACCGGGCCGATTCCTTGCCCAAGCCGGACTCCAGCGCGTCCCGAATCATCTCTTGTCGTTTGTGGTCGGGCTTTCGCTTGAAGCTCGGCGAAATGACATCGCCAAAGAACCGGTCGCCCTCTCTTTCCAGACGGAATTCCGGGCTTTTCAAGCCGAGTTTCTTGGTCAACACCTTTTCAAGTTTTTCCTTCGTCAGGTTGATTCTTGCCATGTTGCCTCGCATCGTTTTATTACGGCCGAACAAGCATCGAAGAAATCCTGCGACGCCCGCTTCATCGTCCGGTCGCCCCTGTTGATCTCTCCGAGATTATACCACATCGTTTCGATTTTTCTCGCGGACAGGAATCGCATGTTGTTCCACCACAGCCGGGCGATTTTTTGTACGTGCTCGGTGATGGAACTCGCAATTTCAGGGTCGCGCAGGGCTCCCAGATTTCTGATCCGTTTCAGCATCGCATGCTAATCATGGCCGGTATCCAACGTCTTCTTTCCAAGAGCGTATTCACGATCGTGCTCCCAAATCACGGCCCGGAGCATTCCCTCAACCGCGCGACCCGCCAAGTAGACGCTGCCTTCAAACCGACCATTACGCAGAAGGATTGAGGCCTCTTCAAGACGGTCCAGAGCGCCGTTTCGGTAATCAAATCCGCCCGTCGCCATTCAATTACACTTTCGACAACCGCCGTTTGTTGTTAGTTTATCAAGCCGGTCGAACGAACGGAATCGAATGATCTACGTTCTTGGAATAGCCGGGTTGTTGGTGGGGATCGTCATCGGCGCACTGGCGGGCTCCCGCAAATCGAAAGTTGCCTTGGCTGTCGCCCAGCAGCGGCTGGCGGATCTCGCTCAGCAACTCGCGGGGGGACAAATCCAGACTCAGTCCCTGCGCGATTCCCTCGCCGACAGCGAGCGCAATCTCGCCGCCGCCCGCACCCAATTCGCCGCCGCGGAGCGGAATCTGGTCGAACAGCGCGAACTCATCAGCCACGCCCAGGAGCAATTGCGCCTCGCGTTTTCCAGCGCCAGCGCCGAGGCCCTGGCTCGAAATAACGAGGCGTTCCTGCAACTGGCCAAGGAACGTTTTGCCACGATTTCGGCCGAGGCGGTCGGTTCGCTCGACCAGCGCAAGGAGCAGATTGACGCCATGCTCAGGCCTCTGCGCGAGTTGATGGACCAGTACCAACTCCGCGTCGGCGAGATCGAAAAATCCCGCGTTGAATCCTACAGCATGCTGCGCGAGCAGCTCGGCACGCTCGCCGAAACGCAGCGGACTCTCAATACGCAAACCTCGCAACTGGTCACGGCCCTGTCGCGTCCGACGGTCCGGGGTCAGTGGGGCGAGATTTCGCTGCGCCGGCTCGTGGAATTGGCCGGACTGACCAATAAATGCGATTTCGTCGAGCAGGGGATCGTGGACGGCGAGCAGGGCCGGCTCAAGCCTGACATGGTGGTGAGCCTTCCCGGCCAGCGCGACGTGGTGATCGATTGCAAAACCAGTCTGGACGCGTTTCTCGACGCGGCGGCGGCGACGGATGAGGACACTCGCCGCTCGCATCTTCAGCGCCACGCGCAACAGGTCCGCAGCCGCGCCCGCGAGCTTTCGGGCAAAAGCTATTGGTCGCAATTTTCGCGCTCGCCGGAGTATGTCATCATGTTTCTGCCGGGCGAGGCGTTTTTATACGCGGCCGTGGAACAGGATGCGTCGCTGGTGGAGGATTGCATCCGCAATCACGTCCTGCTCGCCACGCCGACCACCCTGATCGCGCTGTTGAAAACCATCGAATTCGGATGGCGACAGGAGGCGATCTCCGAAAACGCCGAGCAAATCCGATCGCTGGGCGTCGAGTTGTACGAACGCATCGGCACCATCCTGGGCCACGTCGCCAAGCTCGGATCGAACCTTAATTCCGCGGTGGTCAGCTACAACCAGACGATCGGCTCGCTCGAATCGCGGGTGCTGCCGACCACCCGCAAGATGGCCGAACTGGGCGCGCACACGGGCAAGGAACTGCCGCAGCCGGAGTTGATCGAGCGCCTGCCGCGCGAAATTCCCGCGTTAACGTCCGATTCCCCACCGTAACGTCATGCCATTACCCGCCGACTTGCCCGTCGCCCTCAAAGACGTTCTGGCTGCCCACGAGCGGATCAAGGACGCGATCTATCACAGCCCGTGTCCGTATTCGCTGCAACTGAGCCGGCTCTGCGGCTGCAACATCTTCTGCAAGCTGGATCACCTGCAAATCACCGGCAGCTTCAAGGAACGCGGGGCGCGTAACAAACTCCTGACGCTCAATCCGGAACAGCGCAAATCCGGCGTCGTTGCCGCGTCGGCGGGCAATCACGCCCTGGGACTTTCGTATCACGCTCAATTGCTTCAGATTCCCGTCACCGTGATCATGCCCAAATGGGCGCCGCTGGTGAAGGTATCGAATTGCCGCGCGTTCGGCGCCCACGTCCATCTTCACGGCGACGGCTACGACGACGCCAAAGCCCTGGCGATGAAACTGTCCCAGGAAAAGAACCTCACCTACGTTCCCGGCTTCGACGACGCCGAAATTATCGCCGGCCAGGGAACGCTCGGATTGGAGATCGTCCAGGACCTGCCCGACGTTGACGCGGTGATCGTGCCGATCGGAGGAGGCGGATTGATCTCCGGCATCGCCGTGGCAGTCAAATCGCTCAAGCCCTCGGTGCGCGTGATCGGCGTCGAGCCGGCGCACGCTCCGACGCTGCACGAATCCCTCCGCCGCGGCCGGCTCGTTCGCATTGACACCCAACCGACGCTGGCCGACGGCCTGGCCGTCGCCGAGGGCGGAAAGCTTTGCTTTCAGATCATTCAAAAGCTCGTCGATCGCGTGATGCTCGTGGATGAGGGCCAAATCGCCCTGTCGGTGCTGCGCTTGCTGGAATTGGAAAAAACCGTGGTCGAAGGCGCCGGCGCCGTGCCGCTGGCGGCCGCGATGGACAAATCCATGGGACTGGCCGAGAAGAACGTCGTGCTGGTCCTGTGCGGCGGCAACATCGACCTCACGACCATCGCCCGCGTAATCGACCGCGGCTTGGCCGCCGATGGCCGCCTCTGCCGGGTCTTCGCGCGTCTCCTGGACCGCCCCGGCGCCCTGGCCAATCTCACCGCCGTCCTGGCCTCCACGGGCGCCAGCATTCAGGACGTTTCCCACGACCGCCATTTCGGCCCGGCCGACGTGGCAAGAGTTGTCGTGGTCTGCACGCTGGAGACGCGGGATTTCGATCATATCACGGAAATCAGAATGACTTTGCAGGAGAAGGGGATTGAGGCGAAGGTGGAGTAGGGAAATTCGAAACTCGAAATTCGAATGACGAATCAAATTCGAAACTCGAAATTCGAAACGAAGACCGTTTTAGTCATTCGAATTTTGAATTTGATTCGTCATTCGAATTTCGAGTTTCAAATTTCACAAGTGCACTCTCCTCGTATACACCCACCATTCGACGATAAGCAGCGGCAGGGCGGCGGCGACCAGCCACCACCATAGCTCCATCCGGCTCCCGGCCTTGGCCGTCGCCACGACGTGCCCCCCGGAGCCGGGCGCCACGTCCGCCGGCAACAAGTTGCTCTCGTTGGGGTCCAGCAGACTCACCGCGATGTTCTCGTATTGCGGAATCGCCGGATCGGTTTGATATAGCCCGACCTTGTTCAGCGCCGGCAACACGAAGTCGCCCGTCGGCGGGACCTTTACTTTCAGCGATCCCATCGGCCCATTGATCGTCACGCTGTCCGGGACCGGATCGAGCTTCTGAAGATTAAAGCGCGGAATCCGCAGCGCGACCCCCGGCTCGTAGCTTGGCCGAACGTCCATGTCCGTTCCCAAGGCCATGAACTGCAAGGTCTGATACAAAAACACCGGGAACGTCGGCTGCAAGGGCCAACTGCTGTTGATGACGTCGAACGGAACGATCAGGTGAAACGCCCGGTTTTCCCGATGCAATACCACCAGCGGGCAATTCGTGCCGTCCACCAGCACCTGCGAATTCAGCGTCGGCAACAGTTTGATCGCGTGGGCGGCATACAGCTTGCCGAGATTCAGGTATCGCAGGATCGGATGATCACGGTCCCAATCCAGGACCCAATTGTCGTCCATGACGATGCGCTGGCCGGCGACGTCGGTGGCGGGCTTGATCTCAAGCCCGGGTGGGACGCAGCCGAAATAAATCGCCGCGCCGCTCGTCGGAACTTCCGCGGGTTTCAAATCGTCGTCACGGTCGAACACGATGACGTCGTACGGCTTGGGCAGCTTCTTCCCGCCGCCGTCGGCGTTGGATAATTCGTGATATTCCTGCGGGAATAATTTGTCGAATACCTGGAGCCGCTGACTTCGCAGGCCCTGCTCCAGGAACCAATTGCCGTCGGTGACCAGGAGCACGGAAAGAATCTTCGGTGGCGGCACGACGACGCTGGCGGCGTCGTCGGCCGACAGATGATCGTTGTCGCGGTTCATCTGCTCGACCGTCACTACCGATGACCGGGTCATTTCCAGCATGGGAAACTCGATGCCGTTTCGTTCGGCGAACCCACCGGCGATGGCCTGGCGGCGCTGATCGTCGGTGTATCGTTCCGGCAGGAGATTGACGCTGCCGCTGCTGCGGACTTTGCCATCCACGCTTAACTGCACCTGCACGTCGTTCACCGGCTCCGGGCCGAAGTTCGCCAGCCGGGCAAAGACCTGCACCTCGGTCGGCTGCTGGTAGTCGCGCTTGGCGCTCATGGCGACGACGGCGATGTTGCCGGCGGTTTCCGTGCCGATCCGTTCGTAATGCAGGTTGCCCTGCACGCTCACTTTGTCGCCATCCAGCACCCGGCCATCGGAAAAGAGATAGACGTCCGGTGCGCCGCGAAAGGCCTGCGAATCCCCGGCCGAAAACGCCGCCTGGGCATCGGCCAGTTGATACGCGGCCTCGAGTTTCGATCGCCGGTCGGTCGGCTGAATGGAATCGATCACGTTCTTCAGCACGCGAGTGTCGGAAGTGAACGGGGTCAAGGTCTCGGCCCAGTCGTCGAACGCGATCACCATGGCCGCGCCGTGTCGTCCAAGCGTGCCGACAAGTTCGTCGGCCTGCCGCTTGGCTTCGTCCAGGCGAGTCTTTCCATGGGGCATGTCATCCGCCGACATCGACGCCGACCGATCGATCAGGATGATGGTCCGCGGCCCCGCGCCCGGCGTGTAATTCAGGATCGGCCTGGCCAGCGCCAGCAGCAGCGCCGCCAAAAGCAGAAGCTGTAGAAACAGCAGCAGATTCTTCCGCAGCCGCTGGAACGGCGCGTTGACCTGGAGGTCCTGAACCGACTTTCGCCAGAGAAGGGTCGAAGGGACCGGCATCTCGCGGCGGCGGAGCTTGAGGAAATAGAGCAGCAGCAGCGAAGGAATGACGATCGACGCGGCGATCGCGCCGGTCCAGGCGTTGAGAAAATGTGGGAAGGAAGACATGAGGGTAAACTCGAAACTCGAAATTCGAATGACGAATCAAATTCGAAATTCGAATGACCAAAGGTTCATGTCGAGGTTCGTCGGCAGATTGCTCCGAAAATGAGGTTTAGCTCCTTTGCTTCTTTCCATAGGGGGCGCGCCCTTTCCGCGATGGCTGGGTCGGCGGCAGCCAGCATGCGTAGCCAATATTTCGTTTCATGCGATTCCTTTCTGCAAAGACCCATTTTGTGGCGAAAGTCCTTCTTGGATTCGGCGTCGTTTGCCTCGCAATAGTTCGCTCCGACGCTCGTTCCAGCCCGAACGAGCTGGCTAATGAGCGGACCCGTCACGAAGTTCGTCTTGACACCCTTGGCCAGATAGATAACGCTTTCTCCAAACAAGGCCGTGCGTTCCTCCAAGTCAAAAGCCGGCTCCGTTGCCGCCGCGGCCACGGCTGCCGTTTTGACCTTCGGATTTCGAATTTGATTCGTCATTCGAATTTCGAATTTCGAGTTTCCGGTTTACCCGAGCAGTCCTCGTTCGCGAAGATAATTCAACACCAGCGTATCAAACGGCACCGCTGTGCTGCTGAACAAATATGTTCCGCCCCGGCGGCGCAGATAGTCCTTCAGGCTCAGGCAATACGCGTTCAGGTTCTTTTTATATTGCGCCAGCAGCGGCTGCGTGATCGACACCTCGGCCATGTCGTCGTCTTCCAGGTCCTTGAGCTTCAAATCGCCCGTTAAATCCGGGTCAATCTCCTGCGGCGAAAGGAGCTGAACGCAGAACAAATCGTATTTTCCGCCGGCGACGTAGCGCAGTCCCTGCTCGAAACCCTCCTTGACGAAGAAATCGGACAGCACGACGCACACGCCCTTTTGCCGATGGGTCAGCGCGAATTTCCGGCAAGCTTCGGCGAAATGGCTCTGCCCCTCGGGTTTCAGCTTGCCGATGAAGTCGATCATTTGTCCGACCCGTCGCCGGCCGCGCATGGCGCCGGTTTCCGCCGCGATTCCATCCGACACCGCGACGATGTGAACGCGGTTGTAATTCACCAGCCCCACGTACCCCAGCGCCGCCGCCACCTGCTTGATGTAATTCGCCTTGTTCGGCGTGCCATAGTCGCAGCTCTTGCTCACGTCCACCAGAATGAACAGCGAGAGGTCCTCTTCCTCCAGAAACAGCTTGAGGAAGAGCTTGTCCAGCCGGGCGTAAATGTTCCAGTCGATGAAGCGCAGATCGTCGCCGACGACGTAGTTGCGGTAGTCGGCGAATTCAACGGATTGCCCGCGGCGTTTGGATCGCCGCTCGCCCTTGAGTTTCCCGGCCAGAAGCTTGCGCGAGAGGATGTCCAATTGATCCAGGCGCGACATAAAGGACGGATCGAGAAGACGGTCTTTCGCGTCGATTTTGGTTGTTACCGTACTCATGAGATTGATTTACCGCGGAGATCGCAGAGAACGCAGAGAAGAGTTATTCCTTGAAGTTAAGGACGCGCCGCCTGATTCCGTCTTTGAGAACTGTCACATTGAAGTTGACGAGAAGACCGACTTCCCAATTCCCCAAACGAAGATAGGTCATTAGCTGAGCTTCGTGGATTGGATGTATCGCATCAATGGATTTCAGCTCCAATAGAAGTCTTCCATCCACAACCAGATCGGCCTTGTATCCACAATCCAAATGGGTTCCTTTGTAATTCACGGGCAGAGGAAATTCCCTCTGGAATGGGATGCGTCGCAAAGCGAGTTCATGACAGAGACATTGGTGGTAAGCGGATTCCAACAAACCCGGGCCAATATTCCGGTGGACTTCGATGCACGCCCCAATTACGGCCTCTGTCAACTGATTTATATCCATATTCTTCTCCGCGTTCTCTGCGCACTCCGCGGTTAAATCGAATCGTTCGGACTTGAATCGTGTTCATTACCTGCTTGACGCCACTTCCTCCTCGACCGTATTCGGCGTATCCGCGATGACCTTCTCCAGCACCATGTCGGTGGTGATTCCCTCGGCCTCGCCTTCGAAGTTGAGGATCAGCCGGTGCCGCATGGCTGGAATCGCGACCTCTTTGATGTCCTTGAAGCTGACGTGGAAGCGGCCGTCGAGCAGGGCTCGGACTTTGCTGCCCAGGGCAATCGCCTGCGCCGCACGCGGGCTGGCGCCGACGCGCAGAAACTGGTTGGTCATTCCCACCGCGAAAATCCCCTGCGGATGGGTCGCCAACACGATGCGGATCGCATAATCCTGGACGTGCGGAGCGATGACGACGCGTTTGACCAGTTGTTGATGTTGGATGATCCTCGCCCCGTCCAGCACGGCTTTCACTTCCGCTTTGTATGCCGTGGTCGTGCGGTTGAGGATTTCCTTCAGCTCGTCCCGGCCGCTGTATTGCACGATCAGCTTGTAGAAAAATCGGTCGAGTTGCGCCTCGGGCAGGGGGTAGGTGCCTTCCTGCTCGAGCGGATTCTGCGTGGCCATGACGAAGAACGGCTCCTCGAGCTTGCGCACCTGCCCGCCGGCGGTCACCTGCCTTTCCTGCATCGCTTCCAGCAGGGCCGACTGGGTCTTGGGCGTGGCGCGGTTGATTTCATCCGCCAACACGATCTGCGAGAAAATCGGCCCCGGCATGAACGTAAAGCCCCGATGCCCGGCGTCGTTTTCCATGATGACGTTGGTGCCGATGACGTCGGCCGGCATCAGGTCCGGCGTGAACTGGATGCGGTTGAACTTCAAATCCAGCGCATCGGCCAACGTACGGATCAGGGCCGTTTTACCCAGGCCCGGAACGCCTTCGAGCAGCGCGTGGCCGCCGACGAACAGGCAGGTCAGCACGCCGTCCACGATCTCCTGGTGGCCGACGATGACCTTGGCGATCTCGCCCTGCACGGCACGGTAGTCCTGGCGAAACTGCTCGCATGCGGCCTGGATTTGCGGGTCAACGCCCGGAATGGGAGGGGTTAGGGACATGGGGATTCCTCAAAAGTGGGAGGCGAAAAAATTCGAAACTCGAAATTCGAATGACGAATCAAACTCGAATGACCGAAATTCGATACCAGAGATCGTCTCGTCACGACCCGTGTTTCGAATTTCGAATTTCGAATTTGATTCGTCATTCGAATTTCGAGTTTCGAATTTCCAATTTGGCTTTCCATCATTCTTCCTGTTTCTGCCTAATCTTTTGCTGTGCCCGGCGTTTTGCCTCGAGCAAACCGCCCGTATGATCCCCGAGGCCGACCGCGCCCTTGGGATGGACATCGCGCGGCGCGGCGGGAATGGGCTTGTCAACCGCGCCGCCAACGACCGCCGTCAGCTCTCCATCCACGCCGTCGCCGGCCTCGAATTTCGCTCTCGGATCGGGTCTGGGCTGGAGAACCGGCCGAGGGGCTTCCTCCGCGCCTTGGAATTGTTGCTCGGCGAGTTCCTCTCGCACGCGCTTGAGACTTTCCAGCATCCGCGGGCTCTCCACCTTGCGGTAGGTCATGGTGAATGTCCGCACGTAATCCGCCACCGCCAGGGCCGTGCGTTTGGTTGCCGGCCAATCCCAGGCGATGCGGCGTATCGCCACGTCCACGAGAATCAGCGCCAGCAGCCACGGCACCAGCAAATCCCAGATGGACTGGGGAGAATCCGTGACGGTCAGGCCATCGCGCGTGAACAAATCCGCCGAGGCCACGTCAAACGGCTTGAGCCATCTTCCCCCGGTGCGTTCGGCGATCTGCTTCAGCAGGGCGTCGTTGCTTTGCAGATCGCGCATCTCCGGCGAGCTGTTGACCGTTGTCCCCGCCAGCAGCGATCCCGTCTTGCCATCCTGGGCGACGTAGCTGAGATAACAGATGTAGCTGCCCGGCGCACCGGCGTCGAAATCCGCCTCGTAGGTTCCCGGCCCGGTTTGCAGGGGACGGATGGAATGCGGCGTCAAATCCGTGCCGCCGGCCAGCGTGCCGGCGATGTTCAGGAAGTTATTGAACGCGTTTCCCTCTTTCATCGCCCGGATGACGATGTGGCCGCGGTCGCCGTCGGTGGTTATTTCCGTTTCAAAATCGCTTGAAAACGGCGAGCGGGAAACGCCGCGCACCACCTGCGACCAGAATTTCTCGTACAAGTCGCTGCCGACCCAATTGGCATCCCATCGGTTAAACGCGTCGCCCATGTATACCGCCGATTTCCCCAGGCCGGCCTGCCAGGCCGCAAGCAACGGATCGCGTTTCGGCCCGGCGGTCATGGGAACCTCGATCAGCGGATTGTCTTTCCGGCCGGTCAGGTCATATCCAAACAACGGCGGCATGGGGCCTGGCGTGATGCCTTTGACCAGGTCGCTGGCGGTCGCGGCCAGAGCCACCGATATGCCTTGAGGGTCTTCCTGCACGATGCTGCGCTTCACGACCGTGGCCTCTTTAATGAATATCTGCGGCAGGGGGGCGAGGTTGCCCTCGAACGGGCCGTACGACTTTCCCCCGGTCGTCTTTGCCAGTTCCCGTATTCCCGGCGCGACGTTTCCCGGCTGATGCGGATAAACCGTGATCGTCGAAACGCTGATCTTGTTGTCGACCAAACGCTGGATCGTGTTGCCGGCCGGCATTTGCGGATCGTCGTCGGTGATGATGACGATGTGTTTGGCCCGCGCGTTAGACGCCAGCAGGCCGGGATTGGCATCCTTTCCATCCAGCGCCAGCGTGATCGATTCCTCGAAGCTGGGCATATCGCCCAGTTCCCAGTTCTTAATCGCCGCCATCACCTTGCTGCCGTCGCCCTTGACCGCCAGCGGCGCGTCCCATCGGCATCCCGGGCCGGTCGAATACGCAAACGTGAT
>Ga0181518_10001742_pt1 | contig 21837 bp, 20 predicted proteins | sample PEATcosm2014_Bin_28_FD_119751 | JGI IMG/M metagenome (GOLD analysis project Ga0181518, IMG submission 119751) | Peatland microbial communities from MTU Mesocosm Facility, Houghton, MI, USA - PEATcosm2014_Bin01_60_metaG | ecosystem: Environmental > Terrestrial > Soil > Wetlands > Peat | place... | reverse complement strand
GCTCCAAGATCGCTGTCACCGGCGGCGACCGCGTCCGCTGGATGAACGGTATGGTCTCGAACAACGTTCGCGATCTTGCTCAAGGCCACGGTGTCTATGCCTTCATGCTGAACGCGCAGGGACGCATTCAGGCGGACCTTTACGTCTTTCAGCGTGGCGATTCTTTGCTGGTAGATACGGAATGCGAGCAACGAGAAAAGGTCTTGCAGCTGTTCGACCACTACATCATCGCCGACGATGTTGAAGTCGCCGATATCAGCGACAACCTCACCGCGCTCGGCCTGACTGGGCCCGAATCGCGCCATGTTCTCGAACGCGCCGGTATCTCAGTTCCCGATCTCGCGCCGTTGGAGTTTTGCTCGCCGAAATGCGATTGTGCGTGTGGCTGCTTGCAATGCACGCTGGTGAGAGGCGATGATTCCGCCGGCACATCGTATGAAATCTGGTTGGCGCCAGACAAACAGAAGTCCACGTGGGAAGCCCTGGTTGCAGCAGGCGCCACCGCCGTGGGTGCCGGCGCGCTGGAGCTTCGGCGAATCAATTTTGGAATCCCGCGGTATGGCGTCGACATCCGCGAGCGTGATCTCCCGCAGGAAACCGGGCAGACACGCGCGCTGAATTTCACTAAAGGCTGTTATCTCGGCCAGGAGATTGTGGAGCGCATTCGCTCGCGCGGCGCAGTGCACCGGCAGTTCGCCGCATTCGCGTTGGAGGGCAAGTTGCCTGACCCAGGCGTGAAGATTCTGGCCGGAGAGAATAAAGATGAAAAAGAAGTCGGCGAAATTACCAGCAGCGCCATCTTGCCTCTGCCCAGCGGAGATCGCGCAGTCGCATTGGGTTATCTACGACGCGAGGCTACAGGCAAGGATTTGCGGGCGGGAACGGCTAAGCTGAAACCGACATCGCTCCCGATCGGCTGAACTTTTGCGCTGAACTCTTACTCTGAACTTAACGAAGAATTTCGGGAAACGGTAAACCCTATGGCTCAAAAAAGAAAAGAAGAAAGCGAATTCAAAGTAAGCGACCGGCGCTTGTTCACTTCCGATGGAGAACTTCGCGATTCCGCGGAAGAGCAGACACCCGAGCCCGTCGCAGCGACGCCTTTGGCTACAGCGGCGTCGGCGTCGGCCGCTTCGGCGGCGCCGAGTTCGACCATCCCAGAAGCCGCGCCCATTGCAGCGGCGCCCACGCGCGAATCGGAAATACCAGAACCGCCCACTGCCTCCGAGCAGCAGGCACAGCACGACGCTTACAAACAATCGTCGCGCGATTTGGACACACGAGTCGAACTGAGCGGACATTCGGCGAAAGAACTCGAAATGAATTTTGAGCGCTTCATGGCTTCGCTCTACATGACCGCCATGATGCAGCTCGGCCTGATGCACGAACAGGGCGGCCAGCCTGGAGTCGATTTGATCGGCGCGCGGCAGACTATCGACACGCTGGGCATGATCTCCGAGAAAACCAAGGGCAATCTCACTCCGAAGGAGCAGGGATTCCTGCAGAACTGCCTCTATGAACTGCGCATGGCCTACGTGGAAGTAACTAACGCGCTCGCGCATCCTCCGCAGGCGCCCGGCACAACTACGGGTACAAACGGCTGATGCATGCGACTCTGACGGTGTTAGGCAGCGGCACATCGATGGGCGTTCCGACTATCGGCTGCGACTGCGCCGTCTGCCACTCACCCGACCCTCGCGACCGCCGCACCCGTCCCTCGGTAATGATCAGCTACCGTGATCCTCACGACAATGCCCGGCATGTCATGATCGACAGCACGCCGGATTTTCGTGAACAGGCGCTGCGCGAAAACATTACTCAGCTTGATGCCGTGCTCTACACCCACACGCACGCCGACCACATCCTCGGAATCGACGACCTGCGGCCCCTGACTTATCGCCACAAGCCGGGCAAGCTGCCGCTCTATGCCACGCCGCGAGCCTGCGATTTCCTGCGCAACATGTTCCGCTATATTTTTGAAGCCGAGTATAAGTTTGGCGGACTGCCCCTGGTTGAACTGCATCCAATCAAGGGCCCCGTCGAACTGTTCGGCGCACGCTTTGAGCCGTTGACGGTGATCCACGGAGAAACGCCGATTCTTGGTTTCCGTTTCGGATCGGCTGCTTATCTGACCGATCACAGCGAGGTCCCAGCCGAAACGCGGGAGAAGTTGCGCGGCCTCGACATACTTTTTCTGGACGCCCTGCGTTATAAGCCTCATCCCACGCACTCGACAGTCGAGCAGTCGTTGGAGATCGTGGAAGAGGTGCAACCGAAGCGCACGTTTTTTACTCACATTTGCCACGACCTGCCGCACGAGGCAACCAATGCCGCGTTGCCGCCTGGAGTGCAGTTGGCGTTCGACGGGATGAAATTGGAATTTGAAATTTAGAGGATGAAGATCAAACCGCGGAGATCGCAGAGTCTGCAAAGAATTTCGAAAGAATAGGTTCTTCGCTGATTTCTCTGCGCTCTCAGCGATCTTCGCGGTTAATGGCTTTGATGAACGTATTTCACAAACTCGACGATATTCCCCGCGACTTCGGTCCCGCGCTCGTTAGCGTCGGCAATTTTGACGGGGTGCACCGCGCTCACCGCTCTGTTCTGGACGAGATCGTGCGGCGAGCGAAAGCTGGGAAGACGCAGTCGGTGGTTGTCACCTTTGAGCCTCACCCTGCCCGCATCCTGCGTCCCGATCACAACCTGAAACTGCTGACTCCGCTTCCGGAGAAACTGCGCCTGCTTGAAGCGACCGGCGTTGACGCGGTTCTACTGCTTCCTTTCTCGCGCGACCTTTCGCTGATGACGCCGCACCAGTTTGCTCATGAAATTCTGAAGAAGCGCCTGCATGCCCGCGAAGTTCACGAAGGCTACAACTTCCACTTCGGGCATAAGGCGGCGGGAAATATTCACATGCTGCGCGATCTGGGACGGGAGATGGGATTTGAGGTTCATGATTATGCCGAGATGCGCCTGCGCGGAGAGCGGGTTTCGAGCAGCCACATCCGCAAGTTGCTTTCTGAAGGCCGTGTCAGCCGGGCGCGGCACTTGCTGGGGCGTCCGTTCGGCATTCTCTCCACCGCCGGCCGCGGACGCGGATATGGCGCGAAATATACCGTCCCCACAATCAATCTGGCGCACTATGAAGAGCTTGTGCCCAGGGATGGCGTGTACATCACTCGCACGCGAATCGGCAGTGGTAATAAAAACGAGTGTTTCGATTCGGTCACCAACGTCGGAAACCGGCCCACGTTCGGTGCCGATTCTTTTGCTATTGAAACTCATCTGCTGAATTTTCATCCGATCGAACTTTCGGCGGAAACGGAAGTCGAAATTCACTTTCTCGATCGTCTGCGCGATGAGATCAAGTTTCCATCGGTTGAAGTACTGAAAGAGCAGATTGGGCGCGACGTGGCCAAGGCGAAGCGCTACTTCCGGCTCTTGCAATAGATTTTCCCGATTCTGCCCGGCTACCCGCTGATACAATCGCTCCCCGCATGGCCATCGGCCCCATCCAACTCCTGAAGCAAGCGAGCCCCGGTCAGCGCCGCACGTTACTCGCGGCCGCTCTCGGCTGGATGCTCGACGCTTTTGACGCCATGCTTTATGCGCTCGTCCTTACGTACGTGATGCGCGATCTTGGAATGTCGAAGGCGACTTCTGGCTTTCTGCAGACGCTTACCTTGCTGGCCTCCGGGATTGGCGGCTTATTTTTCGGATTTCTCGCCGACCGCATCGGACGCAAGCGCGCCTTGATGCTTAGCATCCTGACTTACTCGATCTGCTCGTTTGCTTCCGGCCTTTCGACCACCGTGCTCATGCTGGCAGCGTTTCGCTTCATCCTCGGACTCGGCATGGGAGGCGAGTGGAATACCGGCGCGACTCTGGTCGCCGAAACCTGGCCCGATGAACTGCGGGCCAAGGCGATTGCATTGGTGCAGAGCTCCTGGGCAATCGGCTATGCTCTGGCGGCGCTGGTTGCGGGCCTCGTGCTGCGTTACGCCAACTGGCGGATGGTGTTCTTCGTCGGAATTCTTCCCGCCTTGGTTACGCTCTGGATACGGAGGAGCGTGCCCGAGTCGCAAATGTGGGAAGAGCATCACCGGCAGGCGGAAGAAGAGACTCGCTCCCTTGTGTCCCCCGTGCCCCCTGGGGTTCAAGATTTTGACTTTGCTGCGATTTTTCGCGCCCCCTATCGGAAGAGCACGATCGCCCTTCTTCTGCTCAACTTTTTCGGGTTGTTTGCTTGGTGGGGACTATTCATTTGGATTCCTCCCTATCTTTCGCTTTCGACTGCACAAGGGGGACGCGGCTTTGGCGTCATGCGCACTGCTACGCTGCTCATCGTGCTCAACCTACTTGGCATGTTTCCGGGATACATCAGCTTCGGATGGGTTGCCGACCACTTGGGTCGCCGCAAATCTTTCGCACTTTATCTTTTTGCCGCCGCCGTTCTTGTGCCTTTTTACGCGATGGCGCGTTCGCCGGTAGCGTTGCTGGTACTCGGGACGATTGTCGCTTTCTTTGGGACGGGATTTTTCTCCGGCTCGGGGCTCATCGGTAGCGAGATCTTTCCGACTCGTTTGCGAGCGCGCGCTTTGGGCTTTACTTACAATGGCGCGCGCGCTATGAGTTGTGTCTCGCCCTGGATCATCGGATGGGTCGGACAGACTAAGGGACTGAGCTCTGCTTTCTATCTTTGCGGGGCAGCCTTTTTTCTGGCGAGTGTGATGGCCACGCAGTTGCCGGAGACGAAGGGGAAGAGGCTGGAGTAGATAGTGGAGAGCCGGGCGAGACGCCCATTCCTCCACCGACTCATTCGATCGGCTCGACCACTAATTCCTCGCCCCGAGCAGGCCGTTCTGGCAACTGGATTAGTACAATCGCTACCAGCACTAAAATGATCCCGACCGTCTGCATCGGGCGCACTAACTCCCCCAGCACGAGCGCTGCGATCACGATACTGAACACCGGCTCCAGGCAACTGGCAACGATGGCGCGGGTCGGTTCCAGATGTTGCAGGCCGGCAAAATAGCAGGAAAATGGCCCGAGTACGGATACCAGCGAAAACACCAGCATGAATTCCCATTGCTGGCGGCCATAGTGGGCGGCAACAATTTTCCATGGAGGATTCACGAAGATCCAGAATGTTGAAGTCGCTACCAGCACCCACAGCAGGACTTTCCAGCGGTCGTAGCGCGCCAGCACTTTGTGGCCGCCGACGTTATAAAACGCGAAGGAAAATGCGGCCAGAAGTGCTGCCATGACTCCTACCGCATCCATGCGGAAAGCGCCGGAGCCGACGAAGCCTACCGCCAATACGCAGCCCATCACGGCCAATCCCACCGCCGCGATTCTGCGCATTGATGGGCGCTGCGCTCCGCGTACCGCCGTGTAGAGGAGCACCCAGACCGGGGCTGTGTATTGCAAAATGATGGCCGTGGCCACGTTCGTTCGCTGGATCGCAACGTAGTAGAAATAGTTCGATACCGCGACTCCCAAGATTCCAAGCAGAAAGAACTGCACCAGATCGCGCCCGGGAATGCGCAGCGCCGACGCTCCTCTCCGCGCCAATAGCACCGGCAACAGCACCGCCAGGGACAAAGTTGCACGGCTCTGTGACAGGATCAGCGGATCGATCTTTGCGAGTGACGAGCTCAACGACGCCCCGCCCGGCAGCAGGTGCCCGGTGAAGGCCGCGCGACCGAGCGTCGCCGAAACTCCCCAAAAAAACGCCGCGCTCCCGATGTAAAAGTAACCCCGCAGCGGATGAGGCCGAGTCGTCACGCAACGTGCTCAATGGTGTAGGTGATTTTTGCCGTCTTCTCCAGCATGGCGGAGACGGAGCAGTATTTATCTTTAGAAAGCCGCACCGCGTCTTCCATGGCTTTCTGCGACACTTGACCTCTAACCAGATAGGTCAAGTGAATCGACGTATAGACGGCGGGGTAGCCGTCAGCTCGCTCGGCTGCGGCCCGCACTTCGAGCGCGGTGAATGGCTCGCGTTTCTTGCGGAGAATTCCCACGACGTCTGACGCCGTGCAGCCACACAAACTGAGCAACACTAACTCCATCGGGCTGTTGGCAGTCTTCTCGGTTGCGGCGTCCATCACGATCGAATGGCGTGAAGTTGCCGATCCCACGAATCGGTCGTTATCCGTCCAGTTGACTGAAGCTTCAATCATGGTGGCCTCTCTGTACCAACTCTCATGGCGGGCGTCCGCCCATCCGACTGTCGGGTGGCCGGGCGGGCCCCCCGGCGCTCCATTATCAACGCTATCGCCGGTTATCCGTTACCGGTTCGGGATGAATCAGGACGCGAAACAGTTCCGGCGCGTCGTGTTTGAAGCGGATCTCGAGCGAGGTCTGCACGTCGTGGACTCGCGAAAGCGGCATATCGTCCGGCAGGGTGCAGTGGCAGGAAACATAGAGCCGCGCGCGCACTTTCTTGAACTGGAATTCGTGCACGTCCATCACTTCGGGAAACTCCTTCACAATTTCCTTGAGCCGCTGTTCCAGTTCCGGCTCGCGAACGACCTCCTCGCCTGTTTCAATCGTCGCCGGTTCGCTTTCGATATGGGTGAGAATGGTTGCAATCTCAGGAATCTCGCCCCGCATCTCCGTTTCCAGGCGAGTGACTTCGTCGTGCGCCTGCTTCATGCTGAGTTGCTCGTCGAGTTCAAGATGCTGCTCTACATGCAACTGCCCATTCAAATCCTGCACGCTGACGTCGTGCACATTGAAGTTGTGGCGGGTGGCCACGGCACGGATGCGGTCAAAAATATTTTCCGTGCGCCGGGCTCGGGGAACCGAGTGCACCATCACGTCGGCATCGGGCAAAACCTCGCGCACCCGCGACGTTACCGCATCGGACACCTGCTCGGAGCGCTGAAAAGTAAAATTGCGTTCCAGGGCCACTGAAACATCCGCGAAAAAGCGGTTCCCGGCTTTGCGGAAGCGGACCCGGTCTACCTCCAGCACGCCATCGACGGTGCTGATCCGGTCGAGGATCTGGCTGCGCACACCGGCCGGCGCGGCGTCAAGCAGCGCATCTACTGTTCTCCGCGCCAGCCGCCAACTCACATAGACCACCACGCCGGCGACGAAGAGCGCGGAAATTGGATCGGCCTGGCGCAGCCATCCGACTTTGTAGCTACGTCCCAACCAAACCAAGGCGAGGCCGACAATCACCACCCCGCTCGACCAGATGTCCGTGGAAAAATGCAGCGCGTCCGCTTCCAGCGCCTGACTGTCGTACTTCGTCGCAATGCGTCCGAGCGCCCGGGAGCGCCAGGCGTCGACCGCGATCGATAGGAACATGACCAGGAATGCAGCCACGCTCGGCTCAATTTCCACGCTGTGAAAGAACAGCCGTCTTATCGCTTCGTAAACGATCCAGGCGCAGGTCAGGAGCAACAGACCAGTTTCGATGAAGGCCGAAAAATTTTCGAACTTGCCGTGTCCGTACTGGTGGTCGGCATCCGCCGGCTTGTCGGAAACTCGCACCGAAAGAAACGTCACCAGGGCTGCGATCAAATCCAATCCGGAGTGTGCCGCCTCCGACAAAATTCCCAGCGAGCCGGTCGCGATCCCCACAACAATTTTCAGGCTGGTGATCACCAGCGCCGCCAGCACTGAGTTTCCAGCAACGGCTCGTTTTTCCCGGCGCATGGACCCGGAACTGAAGGTGGCCCGTATTTCTGGCATTAACGCCATTATCGCTTTGGATTCGCCCGCCGCCAACCCCTTCAACTTACTGACGCCCCACTTGCCCGGTCTCCGGCGGGACATGCTAGGATGAATTCATCGCAATTTCTCCCTGGAGGATATTGATTCATGCGTTGCCAGTACCTCGTGTGTCTCCTGCTCGCCGGCTTGGCCTACGGACAAGCTGCGCAACCGGCTACACCTCCCGCCGCCGGAGCCAAGGCGGAACAGAGCGCCTCCGCCGCGCCCGATAAGGCCCCCGAAATAAAGGTTGGCCCCGATGATACAGTGATCACACTGAAGGATTTCTGCGCCGATGCCTCCCATCAGGGCGAGGCTTGCAAAACCGTGATCACCCGCGCGGAATTTGAGAAGGTCACTGAAGCGATACAGCCGGGAATGCCGCCAGCTCTTCGTCGCCAAATGGCGACCAACTATACGCGCATGTTGCGGCTGTCCGCTGCAGCGGAAAAACGCGGCCTCGACAAAGGGCCGTCGTTCGACGAAAAGATGGCCCTGGCACGCATGCAAATTCTTGCTCGGGCATTGAGCGACGCGCTGCAGGCAGATGCCGGCAAGGTTAGCGACGGCGATATCGAGGACTATTACAAGAAGAACGAAGCTACCTACGAGCAAGCCACCTTTGCGCGGATTTTTGTTCCCCGGGCAAAGCAAATCGTAAATCCAGCCGCAGCTCCCAAGGCCGGCGAGAAGACGAGCGCGCCAACCACTGCACCGCCGCCGCCAACCGACGATCAAAAGAAAGCCGCCGAAGAAGCAATGAAACAAGTCGCCGCCGACATTCACGCCCGCGCGGTTGCGGGTGAAGATCCCGACAAACTGCAAAAAGAAGCCTTTGTCGCCGCGGGGCTCCCCAACAATGCCACGAACACAAAGATGGAGAAGGTGCGCCGCAGCACGTTGCCTGCAAATCATAAGGCGATCATGGATTTGAAGCCCGGCGAAGTATCCGAAGTGATCTCCGATCCCAACAGCGCCTACTACATCTACAAGATGGTCAGCAAGGAGACCTTGACTCTGGAGAGCGTGAAGACGGAGATTCACAACCTGCTTGCGAGCCAGCGCTATCGCGATAGCATGCAAGGTTTTCAAGGCAATGCTGAGCTGAACGATGCCTACTTCGGCCCCACCCGAAATCCTATGATGCCTCCGCTTCCCAAAGGATCAAGGCCCCCCGCCCAGCCGGCCGAGGACCCAGACTAAGAGGACCCAGACTAAGAAGATCTGGAATCAATGGATACGGCAAAACCAACCATCCTGGTCACCGGCGTTTCGGGGAACCTTGGCCAGCGGCTTCTGCCGCAGCTTGCGGATTACTACAAGGTGGTGGGCATCGACGTCACGCCGCCGACTCAATCCACGGTTGACCGCTTCGTGGCGCTTGATCTGGGAGCGGAGGAATCCACCCGCGAGTTGCTTCTGCTGCTGCGCGAACTGCAGCCTGCGTCCGTCGTACACTTGGCGTTTATCATCGATCCCCAGCGTTCAGGGGTTCTGGATGTCGACCGGATGTGGCGGATCAACGTGGCTGGCACCGCCCGCGTGATGGAAGCCATCGCGGAAGCCAACCGGAATCCGGAAACTACCATCCGGCAGTTCATTTTTCCCAGCAGCGTGTCGGCGTATGGCTCCGACCTGCCCGCGCCCGTCGCGGAAGACTCGCCCCTCGATGCTCACACGCTGCCTTACGCGATCCACAAGAAAGAGAGTGACCTCGTCGTGCAGCAGCGCGCGCCTTCCCTGCGCGGGTGCAGCGTGTTCATCCTGCGTCCCCACATCTTTGCGGGAGCTACCGTCGAAAATTATCTGATGGGCGCATTCCGGGGAACACCTAACGGAAAAGGGTCGCGCGCCGCCCACATGCGCCAATCGGCAAAACGCTTACCCTGCATGCTGCCCTTCGGCCAGAAGTATCTGGACCACAAGCTCCAATTCGTCCACGTCGACGACATGGCCAGGCTAATCGCGTGGATACTGCGGCGGGAGCCGGAAGCGCAGCGGCTGACTATCCTGAATGTTGCCGGGCGCGGCGATCCTCTGACCTTTGCGCAGTGTATCGAACTAGCACACGCTAAATTGCTGCGCGTTCCCGGACAGTGGAGCATGCGTCAAGTTCTACAGTTCTTGTGGAGCTGGAACATTTCTTCGATTCCACCGGACGCCGTCCCTTACATGACCGGCCAGTACATCATGAACACTGACCGGCTAAAGAAATTTCTCGGCAGCGACTACGAGCGAGTGATTGAGAAAACGAATCTTGAGGCGTTCGAGGATTCGTTCCAGCGGAACTAAGAATCCTCGGGTGGCCCATCCTTTCGCGCTTTTTGCGAAAAGGCCTGTTCTGAGCGGAGTCGAAGAGGTGGGATTCCTGATTGCGCGCGCTTGGGATTCTGACTTAAATTTTTGCCCCCATGGGCGGGTGGCTCGGGCCATCGCAATCTTTTCGGGCGTCGGCTATCTATTGATGGTAGAATGGTAGACTATTATGGTAGAATATGTACCATATGAGCCTGAACATTAAGAACACAGACGCCCACAAGCTCGCCCACCAGCTGGCCCGGCTTACCGGAGAGAGCTTGACCGAAGCGGTCACCGAAGCGGTCCGCGAACGCCTGAAAAGGGTGCAGAACAAAGACAAACATGCCGCCAAGCTCTCCGACCGACTGCTCGACATCGGCCGGGACTGCGCCACGCATCTGAAGGAACCGTATCGTTCGGCCGATCATGGCGACCTTCTCTATGACGAGAAAGGACTGCCAAAATGATTCTCGACACTTCGGCCCTGATCGCCATTCTCCGCTTTGAAGCGGAGGCGCCCGAGTTCGCCAAAATCATTGAGCACGCTGCGCAGCCTCGTATTTCGGCCGTGAGCTATGTGGAAGCCGGAGCGGTCATTGATGGCAGCAAAGATCCGATTGCCAGCCGCCGTTTTGATGAATTGATCGAGGTAGCGCAAATCGCGATTGAGCCGGTCACCGAAGCGCAGGCTCGCATAGCCCGTCACGCCTACCGCGACTTCGGGAAAACCAGCGGCCATCCCGCCAGACTGAATTTTGGAGATTGCTTCTCCTATGCGCTGGCGAAATCCAAGGGAGAGCCGCTTTTGTTTAAAGGGCAAGACTTCTCGCGCACGGATGTGAAGTCGGCGCGGGCGTGAGGTGGCTGCGGGACAAGTGAGGGAACGTTTCTCTCGAACTTAATCAGATCGGGCGAAAAAACGGCGTACGTCACGCCTATCCGCAAATTTCATTCCCAGATTTTATTTTCGAAAAGGAGTAACAATGCAAAAGCGCAAACTTGGAAAAACCAATCTTGAAGTGTCGGCCATCGGCCTCGGCTGCATGGGAATGAGCTTCGGTTATGGTCCGGCTGCGGACAAAAAGGAGATGATCTCTCTGATCCGGTCTGCCGTCGAACGTGGCGTAACGTTCTTCGACACCGCCGAAGTTTACGGTCCTTTCACCAACGAAGAACTCGTGGGCGAAGCGCTGGCTCCACTTCGTGATCAGGTGGTGATCGCCACCAAATTCGGGTTCAAACCTGATCCCAATGGTGGACCGCGTTGGAGCGGCCTGGACAGTCGTCCGGAACACATCAAGCAGGTCGCCGAGGCCTCGCTCAAGCGCCTCAAAGCCGATGTAATCGACTTGTTCTATCAGCACCGCGTCGATCCAAATGTGCCAATCGAAGACGTTGCTGGTGCCGTAAGGGACCTGATTCAGCAAGGCAAGGTCAAGCACTTCGGCCTGTCCGAAGCAGGAGTGGAAACTATCCGTCGCGCACACAAAGTTCAGCCCGTCGCGGCACTCCAGAGCGAATACTCACTTTGGTGGAGAGAACCTGAGGCCGAAGTCATACCGGCACTCGAAGAACTCGGCATCGGGTTCGTTCCATTCAGCCCGTTGGGCAAGGGCTTCCTCACCGGCAAGATCAGCGAAGACACGCAGTTCGACAAGACTGACTTCCGCAACATTGTTCCTCGCTTTACGCCGGAGAACCGTAAAACGAATCAGGCGTTGGTTGATCTCATTGGCAAGTTCGCGCAACAGAAAAAGGCGACGCCTGCTCAGATCGCGCTCGCCTGGCTGCTTGCACAAAAACCGTGGATCGTTCCAATCCCGGGTACGACGAAGCTTCATCGACTCGAAGAGAACATCGGAGCCGCTGCCGTCGAACTTACGCGCGAAGATCTCCGGCAGCTGGAAACCGCAGCCTCAAAGATCTCAGTGCAAGGTGCTCGTTACCCCGAAGAACTGCAGAAGTTGGTGGGCCGCTGAGGCGGCTGGTGGCCCATCCTTTCGCGCTTTTTGCGAAAGGGTGGGATTCCTGATCGCGTCGCGCTTGGGATTCTGACTTGGATTTTACCTCCATGGCCAGACCGCAGAGCTGAGCTTTCCCTCCGATTCGGCACCTGCTCGACGCACACTATTTGCTTGCGTAGTGGTCAGCCCCGAGAAAATGCAGCGAGACGTACGGCTCGTCGCCGACCACCCAACTATCGTGACCCGGAGGTCCGGGTGGAATGTAAAAGAGCGTGCCGGCGCGGAGTTCATGAATGGTGCCCGTGCCGTCTTCCATCGCCGCCGTGGCACAGCCGGAGAGCACCAGCCCCACATGCTCGACGTTGCAGCGCGACGCGCCCACGCCGGGCCCGACGTGAACGGACCACTTCCATCCCGGCTCATAAGTGGCGCGGCCGATGGTCATGCCCCCGATGCGAACGAGTTCGAATCTCCCTTTTTCGAATACTCGTATCTCGTCCGGCTCTTCAAAGCGCTTCAGAACTGTTTCAAGCATCGCCATACTCCCTCGTGAGTATTTCCCGGCGTTCTCGGCTTCTAGCCGGTTAAGCGCTCTCTTTCACTCCCCGGTACAAACCCGCAATCCCGAACGTGTATGGAGTCCAGGTGGTCTCGCGGAATCCTGCCTGACGCATGCGCCCGATCATTTCATCGGGCGAAGGAAAGCGCTCGACGGATGCCGGCAAATACGCGTACGGACCTCTCACTCCTGAGATCACCGTCCCAACTGCAGGCAGAACTTTCTTGAAATAGACGCGGTAGCACTGCCCGAGTAAGCCGCCCGGCTCTCCGAAATCAAGGATGCCGCATTCTCCGCCGGGAGCGAGCACGCGCGCAATTTCGCGCAAGCCCGCATCGTAGTCAGCTAGGTTTCGAAAACCGAAGGCCGAGGTCACCAGATTGAAATATCCATCGGGGAACGGCAGCCGCAGCGCGTCCGCTTCGATCCAGCGGAGCGTCGATCCGCTTCCCTTCTCCGTCTTCGCCGCTGCGCGCTGCAACATGGCGTGAGAAAAATCCGCACCCAGAATCTGAGGGGTTGCCGAACTAGCGCGCCGGCGCAAAGCGAACGCCATATCTCCGGTGCCGCAACAAAGATCCAGCACGCGCGCCTCGGGACGCTTCAAAATCGCGTCGAACCTGCGCGCCGTGCGCCACCACCACAAGCGGTCAATGTTGAACGAGAGAACATGATTCAGCAGATCGTAGCGCGGCGCAATCGAGGTAAACATCTCCCGGATCGCCCGCGCAGACGACTCGCGGTCGCGTGCACCGGCGGGAGTAGCGCCTACGATGCGCTGATTTATCTCTTGATCCATATGATCGTTGCCGGTACTAATTTCGCGCCAGCTTCCGAATCTCGTCGACCGCGGCGCGGACGATCGCTTCCGGAACGTCGCTCGTGATCTCAACCTTGCCGATCTCCCGCGGAAGAATAAAGTGCACCACGCCGTGACGCGTCTTTTTGTCGGAACGCAAGCGCCTCAGGATGTTCGTGGTCTTCAACTCCATGCGCGGCAGCCGGCCAAAGCCAAGAATCGAGTTCGAAATGCGCCCCGCCGTCACACTATCCAGCTTGCCCGTTGACAGCGCGATGTGGGTCGCCGCGATCATGCCCCACGCCACGGCTTCTCCATGGAGCAACTGTGTGTAGCGAGTCTCGGCTTCGAGCGCGTGTCCGATCGTGTGCCCGAGGTTGAGCACTTGCCGCAAACCACCTTCGCGCTCGTCGGCACTCACCACCGATGCCTTCAAGCGCACCGAATCGGCAATCACTTTCTCAATCACGACCTGGTCGCGATCCAGAATTTCCCGGCAGCGCTCTTCGAACAGCTTGAACAGTCCTGGATCTCCGATGATGCCGCATTTCAGCGATTCGTACAGGCCGGCGTGATACTCGCGCGAGGGCAACGTCTCCAGAACAGTCGGATCGACCAGTACGGCGCGCGGCTGATGAAAGGTCCCCAGGAGATTCTTTCCGGAGACTAGGTTGACGCCTGTCTTTCCACCAATCGCGGCATCCACCTGTGCCAGCACAGTGGTCGGAACCTGGATAACATCCACTCCTCGCATGTAGATCGAGGCCAGGAACCCGGTCACGTCTCCAACTACGCCACCGCCAAGCGCAATCAGGGTTGCCCCGCGATCTGCGCCCTGTTTTACGAGCTTCTCGGCTAACTTCTCCAGTGTCGCAAGGCGTTTCGAGCGCTCGCCATCGGGCATTTCGAGAAGTGTTGCTTCGATTCCAGAGGCCACGAGCGATTTCAGCAGGACCTTTGCCCAGCGCCGCCGCACTGCCGGGACGGTGACCACGAACGCTCGCCTGTTTTCAAGAATCTTGCCGAGACATTCTCCGGCACGCGCAAGCAACCCGCTTCCGATGAGCACTTCATAGGAGCGCGACGGCGTCGTGACTGGAACGCTGATCATCGACATTCATCATAGCGTATGCGAACTCCGCGTTCCCTGTGTCCCCTGTGGTTGAAGGTCTCGACCTTGGGCCGTTGGTAGCGAGTTACCCGGTTGATTTCTCATGCGGATTCAAGAGCGACGCGAGAATCGAAGCTCCCAAAACAGCAAGCACAATAGCCAGCGCCCATTCCGTTGGAATATGCACGTAGTGCGACCCCAGCATTTTGAGTCCGATCAAAATCAGCACTACCGACAGTCCGTAATGAAGGTAGTGAAACAGGTCCATCATTCCCGACAGCGCAAAGTACATCGAGCGCAGGCCGAGAATGGCAAACACATTCGACGTGTAGACAATGAAAGCGTTCAGCGTGATGGCGAGTACCGCCGGGATCGAATCGACGGCAAGAAGAATGTCGCTGGTCTCAACCACCAACAGCGCCACCAGCAGCGGCGTCGCGTACAGTCCCTCCCTACGTGTAAAGAACTGTCCACCCACATATTCTCTCGTCACCGGGAAAATCCGGTGAAACAAGCGCAGCACAAAGTTCTTTTCGGGGTGGATTTTCGATTCACCCTGCCGCAACAGCTTAAGTCCCGAATAGACGAGCAAGGCGCCGAATGCATAGGTGATCCAACTGAAGCGGTGGATCAGGCCCACGCCCGTTAGGATGAATACACCCCGCATGAGCAACGCTCCGAGAATTCCCCAGAACAGAACTTTGTGCTGGTGCTCGTCGGGCACTTTGAAATAGCGGAAGATGACCAGAAATATGAACAGGTTGTCGGCGCTGAGCGACAGTTCAATTACATAGCCGGTTACGAACTGGAGCGCCTGGGCCCGCCCGTGCCAGAACAACTCCAACACCGCAAACGCGGCCGCCAGCGCAATCCAGACGCCCGACCAGGCCAGCGCCTGGCGAAAACTGACGCGCTGGGACGGGCGATTTAGTACGCCCAGGTCGAGCGTCAGCATCGCCAGCACGAACAGGTTGAAGAGAATCCAGAAGACGAGCACAGGGCATCTTACGACGGCGGGTGTCTGGTGTCAGGTCTCTGTCAGGAAAGCCTCAGTTGTCGGTGACCACGCACAGCCAACTATGCATCTGTCGCTTTTCCACGATGGCAACCGCGTTAGCGCAAGCGCAGAATCTCGACGGTGATGTTATCCGGCCCGCCACGTTCGCGAGCTAATCCGATCAGCTCGCGGCCCGCTTGTTCCGCGCTTCTGTCTTCGACAAGGGCGAGAATTTCGGCGTCGTGCACTTGTCCCCACAACCCGTCGCTGCAGATCACGAGCACGTCGTCCGGGCGCAGCGGCTCCGGCTGTCCCGGCGAGTCCATGATGAGGTCGGGGTTGGTGCCTAAAGCTGCGGTCAAGATGTTTCGTTGCGGATGATGTTCCGCTTGTTCCGCGCTGATCATTCCCGCTTCCACCAGCCGTCCGACATAGGAGTGGTCGCGCGTTACCCGGGTGATCTGGCCGTCGCGGATCAGGTAAAGCCGGGTGTCGCCAACATGCACGTAATAGAGCGCGTCATGTTGTGCGCGCCCGTCCGCAACCCTGACGATCGCCGCCGCTGTGCAGGTCGTTCCCATACCCCGCAGTTCCGGATGCGCAAAGCTGTATTGCCGGATCTGCTCGTGGGCCGCCTGCAAAGCCTCGACCAGCGCTTGCTGCGGGTCGTCGCCGCCAAAGTCGCGATAGACAGCCACGAGCGTTTCCACTGCCAGGCGGCTGGCTTCCTGGCCGCCTTCGTATCCGCCCATGCCGTCCGCCACCACCGCCAACCGCCCCTTGCGCAGAAACTCCTGGTCGTCGTCCGGCTCCCAATAGCCAAAGGAATCTTCGTTGTTCTGGCGCAGGCAACCGATATCGGATTGGCTCGATACTTCAATCCCAGCGCGAACCTTCATCCGGACACGACTTCACTTACAGGAATGACAAGCATAGGCGATGATTGCTTTCCTAGGCACAGGCAAGCCTCGGATTATATAGGGTTAGAGCAGGACGCTCAACGGTGGAAGGGGTCGGTAGTGGGCCAGTTTCCTTTTTAAACTGACCCGCTACCAAGGGGTCAGCTTCGGAAGATCTGAGCAGCTCTAAACGGAGACGGGGACGGTAGCTATGCCGCCGTCCCCGCGGATCGAGAATCAAAATGCCGGATTACGGAGTCCCCGGTGGCGGACCACATTCTCCGGTCGGATTGGTGCCATCGAAGTCGATGCCGGCCTGAGAAGCGACCGCAACAAATACAGGCGGCGAGGTCATCCCCTGAGTGGTAGCCGTGACCGAATACGAACCGCTCAGTCCCCAAGCTGGGGAGGTCGCGGGAGGCACCGCGCTATTTTGCCAGGTGCAGATGAAGGGCGACACGGCGGTGAGCAGGCCCGTCGGGCTCAACTGGACAGTTTGCGGCGGAGTGGGGAGAGGATCGTTGAATTGATCAACGCTATTCGGGGTGATCGAGATCTGATACTGAATCCCCTGACCGCTCAGAAGCTGATTCTTCCCGTTACTGTAGTTCCCCCACGTATACAACTGTTGCGTCGCGCCCTCGCCATCCAGGTCGACCGTGCCCGGCGGGGTCTCGGACGTGTTCGAGGACGAAAGCTGGATGGACTGCAACTCGCGAGTAGTTCCGCAGCCTAGCATGCTGAATACCAGCAATGCGCAAGCCAACGCGGCAAAGAGAGTTTGACGATTCACTGCCGAGTACCTCCAAAAGAAAATCTTCCGCATCGTCGCAGCATCCGTCACACCAGACAAGGTAACCAAAGTCACTTCACTTTGCGGACGTAAGCCATGTCCGGGAGCGTACCCACGGCCCAAGCCAAATGCGCAGAAGGGCACCAGCGGAAGGCTTAAGTCATCTAAAATCGCTTCATGCCCGATCCAGTCTCAGATCCAACGTCCGATCAAACGCCCGATCCAGCGCCTCCACCGCCCCCATCCCCGCCGGCGCCGATTACCGAGTTTCACATCGGCGAAGAATTCGGAACCGCCAAGCGTAATCTCCCCCCTGCTGGCGTTGTCCTGATCTGCATCGCCGCTGTCGCGGTGGTGGTGGGAATCTTCGCTTTCAAGGAGCGGCCGAAACCGCAGGGTGCGGGTTCCATCGATTTTGTCGCGGCGGCCGAGGTGCCGGGACAGAACATGATCCTGGCCGCCATCACCTTGACCCTGCGCAATACGACCGACAAGCCGCTGTGGATTCACACACTCACTGCGCAGCTCACCACCGCCGATAACACAACCTTCGACGATGACGCCGCCTCAGCCGTCGACCTCGACCGCTACTTCCAGGCATTCCCGGCGTTGAAAGAAAGTTCCGAGCCGCCGCTTTCGCCCGAAACCAAGCTGTCGGCTGGAACCGAGAAGAGAGGAACCATCATTGTCGGTTTTAAGGTTACGAAGGAAGCATTCGATCAGCGCAAATCCCTGATCGTCACGATTCAACCCTATGACCAGGTGTTGCCCATCGTTTTGAAATGATGCACGAATGATGCACGATGGAGCGACTGGCGTCTTGGCCATCCAGTGCGGCCGGGCGTGGGCGCCCGGCTCTCCAGCCGCAGGCACTGGACCTACTCTCACTCGTTCTCGAGTCGTTTACGCGCTTGCGCTAACGCAGCCTTCTCGGTGCCGCTTATTTTCGGATACTTCAAGTTCATCCCATTCAATGCATCCACCACGGCGTGCGAGACTACCAGTCGCGTAAACCACTTGTTATCCGCCGGCACGACGTACCAGGGAGCGTGCTCACTCGCCGTGTGTTGAATCATATCCTCGTAGGCATCCTGATACGCATCCCAGAATTCGCGTTCCTTTACATCGGCCGAAGAAAACTTCCAGTTCTTCTCCGGATTGTCGAGCCGTTCCATGAACCGGTTCTTCTGTTCTTTCTTTGAAAGATGCAAAAAGAACTTCACCACCGCGACACCGTTCCGGGTAACGTAGCGCTCGAAGTTATTGATATCTTCAAAACGCTCCTGCCAGATATGTTTGGTGACCAACGCCTTCGGCAGTTTCTGGTTTTCCAGAATCTGCGGATGGACGCGCACCACCAGCACCTCCTCGTAATATGACCGGTTAAAAATGCCAATGTGGCCTCTCTCAGGCATTGCTTTCATCGTCCGCCAGAGATAACCGTGGTGCAATTCTTCCGCTGACGGGGCTTTGAACGACCACACGTCCACGCCCTGGGGATTTACGCCCGACATGACATGTTTGATGGTTCCGTCTTTGCCGGCTGCGTCCATGGCCTGAAAAATCAGCAACAGGCCCCAACGGTCCTGCGCCGCGAGAACGTCCTGCAGGCTGCTCAATTCTTTGACGCCGTCCGCCAACAGTTCCTTGGCCTGCGGTTTCAGTTCTGACTCCAGCCCATGCGTATCCGCTGGGTCGTAATCCTTGAGGCCGAAATGTTTCCCGTTTTCGATGCGGTAGCGCTTGAGCAGTTTGTCGATGTTCATGCTGCCAGTTTATTCCACTTCCCAAAAGCCGACTTCCCAGTACAAATCTCGTGAGGGCGGGACCGGACTGCTTCCGGATTGCCGACTATTCGTCCAGAACCGCCGGGGCATATCAGAACTCCAACCGCGCCTGAAAGGCGATCATGCGTGGACTGCTATCGCCACCCAAACCGACTCCCAGCAAGCCGGTCGGCGGAGAAGTTGTGGACGTGAGCGCTCCAAAACCACTCTGCGTGGAAAGATTTCCTGGAATGCCGGCCTGCACCATGCTGGGCAGCGCGAAATTCGGATGGTTGAAGACATTAAAGAACTGACCCTCAAACCGCAGCTTCACATGCTCGGTTAAGGAAAACCATTTTGTCAGGTAGAAGTCGCTCCAGAGGAAATCGGGACCGCGCAGGGCATTGCGTCCGAGATTTCCGAACTGGCAATTCTGCGGGCTGTCGCCGCCATTGCATTGCCCTGTGCTCGGATCGACCGCCGATACAAATGCGGCCGGATTGAGCCACTGAATTGTGCCGAGTGCGGTAGCGGGAAGATTGCAATGGCGGCAATAGGGGTTCACTCCCGGCACAAGACTGGCAAACTCCGGCCCACTGCCCTGCACAATCCCCTCTTCCTGCATGGTGATTGGATTGATCGCTGAGTAGGGCGCGCTCAGCACCGAGAACGGAACTCCGCTGTGCCAAAACGCTGTTCCAGAAATCTGCCACCCGTTCAACGCGTAGCCCAGAGAATGATTTCGCACTCGAACCGGCAACTGATACACATACTGCCCGTTGAGATTGTGCCGGATATCGTAATCGCAAGGACCGTAGTCGCGGGCCAGTTCTCCCGGCAGAGGCGAAAGAATCCCTCCGGCGGAAAACGAAAGGAATCCGCCGTTCGAGACCGTATCCATGCAACGGCTCCAGGTGTAGTTGACCTGTCCTTGCAAGCCATGGCCGAGCCGCTTCATCGCGGTCAGTTGAAGGCCGTTGTAGAGGCTGTTCGCGCCGGTGGAGAACTGCGTCACCGCGCCGAATCGTTGGTCGGTTGGCTGCATATAGGGAAACGGCGCAAAACAACCCTGGCACACGGTCTGGTAGCCGTTGACTTGGGTTGAGTACGGCTGGTTCACAGCGCGCGTGCCCACGTATTGCGCTTTCAGGCTGGCCGTCGTTCCAATTTGATGTTCCATGCCCAGGCTCCACTCCATGAAGTACGGCGCGTGAAGTTTGCCATCTGGAATGGCCGTGATCGCAACCGGTGGAAGCGAGGGCTGGCCCTGGGGAAATCCCGAAGTAAAAGTCTGATTCGCGGCAACGAGTGCGCCGACTGCGCTGCTGGGGGCTCCCGGCGCGACGGCTGTGCCGCCCACGCTGCCAAGCACTCCTCCCTGGAACGCCTTATCGTAGGGAGGATTCGTGCCGATCAGGTCGGCCACCGTGCCCGGCAAGATGTCGCTGAAAATCCCAAAGCCGGTGCGGAGCACGGATTTCGGCTCGAACTGCCACGCAATCGCCATTCTCGGCTGTAGAATGGCCACCGGCGTGGACGAGAACAGCTTGCCGAGATGAGTTTGAATAACGGTGTTCAGCGGTTGATCGTTATGCACGGTGGAACTGAAAGAGCCGCGAAGGCGGGCGACTTGATCGTGCGGATTCAGCGGATTGGAGTTGAAGGTGTCGCGCAGACCGAACGTCCAGGTCAGTTTGCGAGTTACTTTCCAAGTGTCTTGCGCGTAGACATCAAGATTGAGAAAGTTGAAGGGCTCATTTGCGTTCGAAGGGAAAGTCTCCGACGCGGTATTCGCCACTCCATCAATGAATTGCTGCAAGTTCGCGTAGGTCACGGTGGGAACCGTTCCTTCTCCGAAGTCGTAGTCGTTCAAGCGGAAGACACGGGTATTGGTTCCAAATCGCAGTTCGTGAGCGCCATGGCTCCAGGCTAGATTGTCGTTGATGAAAAAGCGGGATGCCCGCCTGCCTTGTATCCAGGTATTGTCCAGCCCTCCCATGGGCGTGAAGGCATTCGCGCCGCTGCCCTGCAAGACGATCGGGAACGCCGAAAGCGTTTTCTGAAGGTCGGTTGGCCCAAACAGGCTCTCGTACCAGGAGAACGCAGGATTGAAGTAGTTCACCAGGTTCTGCGAGAAGACGCGCGTGTATCCCGCGGCAAGCGAGTAGAGGGGCTGCGGTGAAAGCGCGTCGAACACCGAGTTGATTGGGTCCGTCCACGCGGCTTGCAGGCCGGTGTCCGCCTGAAAACGGAACCAAGTCGTGTCTTTCTCGTTGATGTTGTAGTCGATTCGGGCCGTCTGCACCTGCTCGTGGTCGTCGCTGGAGTGCGAAATGCTCTGCCGGTTGGCGCAACCGTTTCCATTCGGTGGATTGCCCGATGCCGCAGTGCCGTCCGAGTTGAAAGGACACCAGAGCACCTGGGTGGCTGTGCCGCTGGTATTTCCGTAGAGGGAAAACATGTGTTGATAGAACAAACAATTCTCATTCGTCCCGCTGGACCCGCAGCCGACTGGTTGACCCATGGAAAGCTGGTTCAAGACGTATTGTTGGAATGCCGCACTGGGAACGATCGTCGGCGTGACGATGGGTAGTGCGATCCGCACCCATTCGCTGTCGAAAAAGAAAAACAGCTTGTTGCTCGCAATCGGCCCTCCCACGCTGCCCCCAAAGTGATTCACGGTTGCCCTCGGCTTGTGGTTGCCCGGCGTCGCATTGGTGAAGTAGTCCGCCGCATTCAGCAGCGAACCATTCCACAGTTCATATAGATTCCCGTGAAACTGGTTCGTGCCAGACTTGGTAACGTAGTCGATTTGGGACGCTCCATACCGTCCCTGATCCACGGAATAAGAAAGGGTGTTGACGGTGACTTCTGAAATCGAATTCAGTCCCAGGACGAGGTTGGTGGAAAGGCCGCTGTTTAG
>Ga0181518_10001741_pt1 | contig 21842 bp, 18 predicted proteins | sample PEATcosm2014_Bin_28_FD_119751 | JGI IMG/M metagenome (GOLD analysis project Ga0181518, IMG submission 119751) | Peatland microbial communities from MTU Mesocosm Facility, Houghton, MI, USA - PEATcosm2014_Bin01_60_metaG | ecosystem: Environmental > Terrestrial > Soil > Wetlands > Peat | place... | reverse complement strand
CGCCACGAGCGCCTATCTGACCCAGGCGATCCAGTACCACTTGCACTACATCACGCTGCCGCAAAGTTTGAACTTCGCGATCCCCGCCGACAACGCCAACTACGGGAAGGTCAGCATCAGGCTCACCGGTGGAACCGTCGACCAGGGCGACCTGATCACCTTGAACATCACCCTTGTGCTGCCTGCGAACGCCAAGAGCGCTCCGTCGGCGGCCGACCAGGCCGCGGACGACGCCTTTGTCGCATGGATTGTCTCGGGAGCGGGACGCGCCCAGCTGAAGAAGGGCGGCTACCCGCTCACTCCGGAGGTCTACATCGGTGCCACCAGCGCCGACACGGCGGCGGCCACGTTGCCCAGCGATGTGCTGAGCGCGTTCACCGCCTCGGGTGGTACAACCTCGTCCTGATGAGAACCACCACCCCGGCAGGCAGTCTGGCCGCGACCGGGGTGGTGCCGGGGTTCCCCACGGCCGGGCGCGTCGTCGCTCGAGGTTCAACGGCGCTGGCGCTGCTGGGCGCGCTCGTCATCTGGCTGGCGCTGCTCGGTCCCTTCGCCGTGCTGATCCAGCACCTCTCGTTCCATTCCATCCGGGCGGCACTGGGGCCGCCCGGAGCCCTCGACCCGCTCTGGGTGTCGCTCGGAGCGAGCGCGATCGCCCTCGGCGCCATGGTGCTGCTGGGCACGCCGCTCGCGTACCTGCTCGCCCGCGGCCGCTTGCCGCTGGCACGCCTTGTCGAGCTCGGCATCCTCCTCCCGCTCATGATGCCGCCGCTCGTGATCGGGCTGCTGCTCATCTTCCTCATCGGCCCTGAGGGAACGCTGGGCACTCTCCTGGCCGACATCCACCTGACGGGGGTGAACACGTTCTTCGCGCTCATCGTCGCCGAGTTCTACGAGGCTGCTCCCTTCTACGTGCTCGGCGCCCACGCGGCTTTCGCGTCGGTTGACCCCCGCATCGAACAGGACGCCACCTTGCTCGGTGACCGCCCGTTGCAAGCCTTCCGCCGTATCACCCTTCCCCTCGCGGCTCCCGGGCTGGCAACCGGCCTCGCGACCGCTTGGGCGCGCGCGATGGGCGCTTTCGGGGCCGTCGTCATAATCGCCTATTACCCCCGAGGGCTTCCGAACCAGATCTTCATAGCCTTCCAGGAGTTCAGCCTCTCGGGCGCGCTTCCCTTCGCGCTGCTGCTCGTAGTCGCGGCGCTCCCCCTCCCAGTGCTCGCCTATCTGTGGAGCGCGCGGACGCGCTCGCGTGTCGCCGGGACCGAGGCACCGTGAACACCGCGCCCGCATCACTCCTCGAGGTCGACCTGGAGGTGGAGCGCAGACAGCTCACAGTCCAGGTCGGCTTCGGGCTCGAAGCCGGCGAACGTCTCGCGATCTTCGGGACCTCGGGGGCGGGAAAGACGACGATCCTCGAGTCGATCGCAGGCCTCACCCGCCTGAGCCGCGGCAAGGTCCGCATCGACGGCAAGCTCGTCGCCGGCAAGGCCAAAGGCGAGGCGGCCCTGGAGCCTCGCGACAGGCAGGTCGCCCTCGTGCGCCAACCCACGACGCTGTTCCCCCACCTCACAGTCGAGCAGAACGTGGCGTACGGGATCCGCCGCTCCCCCGCCCGAGGCCGTGTCGCGGAGCTGCTGGAACGCCTCGGGCTCACCTCTTTAGCCCGGGCGCGCGGCGCCGCTTTGTCCGGTGGCCAACGTCAGCGAGTGGCGCTCGGGCGGGCGCTCGCGAGCCCGTTTCGCGTGCTGCTGCTCGACGAGCCCTTGTCAGCTGTCGACGTCGCGGCACGTCAAGCGCTACGCCTCCTCATGATCGAGACCTCCGTGGAGCGCGACGCAGCAGGGATCCTCGTAACCCACGACCTCACCGAGGCGCAGGCCTTCGGCGATCAGCTCGGGATCATCGACGGCGGCAGGCTGCTGCAACTGGGTGGGGCGCACCAAGTGGTGCTCTCCCCCCTCAGTCGCCGCGTCGCGGAGCTGGTCGGCTATGGGGGCTTTGTCCCGGCGCCCTCGGCGGTAGACACGTGGTTCGCGATCCACCCCGATCGGATCGTCCCCGGCGTTGCGCCAGAGCGCGGCGTCGTCCTCACCGGGACCATCTTGTCAACGCGCCCATACGGGCCGCGATACGAATGCACGGTGGCCGAGCGTTCCGGAGAACAGTTCACCATCCATCTCGACGAGCCACCGGGCGCCGGCACCGAGTGCACCCTCACGGCACTCGACCCACCGGTCGTGGCGCCCTGATACGAATATGGGCTGATGACGACCGGCAACCACAGGGTCGACGAGCGCTTCCGACTTGCACGTCTCGCGCGGGGCTTGTCCCAGGGCGCGATAGCCGACATGGCCGGCGTGACGCGCCAGTCGATCTCGGGGATCGAGTCGGGCCGCTGGTCGCCCTCGCTCGAGGTCGCGCTCGCGCTCGCTGCAGCGCTCGGTACCAGCGTCGAGGAGCTCTTCGGCGCGACACCAGAGCTCCCGGCGCTCAATGCACGGCTCGCCGCTCCCGCACTCGCATCAGCGCGCCTGTTGCTGTCGGAGATCGACGGTGCTCCGGTCGCGTTTCCTCTCGTCGGCGACTACGGCTTCGTTCCGGGCTTTCGGCCCGCCCTCGCCCACGCGACCAGCACGCGAGCCGACGCTGCCGGATCGCTCATCGCCACCCAGCCAATTGCCACTTTGCGCCCGAGCGTCGCGATCGCCGGTTGCGACCCTGCACTCGCCCTCTTGGCCGGGCCCCTCGAACGCCACCGACCGCCGACCGGCCTCGTGTGGTGGGCTTGCAACAACACGGCCGGGCACAGGCTGCTCGAGGCCGGCACGGTGCACGCAGCAGCCGTCCACCGCCGTGCCTCAGAACAGTCGCGGCGCCCCGAAGAGCACGAGGTCGTCGGCTTCGCCGCCTGGCGCGAAGGCCTCATCGTCTCTTCCGAGCACACCGGATCTGTGCACTGCCTTGCGGACGCCCTCGAGCTCGGTCTTCGTCTCGTCAACCGGGAGCCGGGCTCGGAGGCCCGCAGGCTGCTCGACGAGGCACTCGGCGCGCTCGGCGCTGAGCCGACCACGCTCCCCGGCTATGGCACCGCCTGTGGCGCCCACCTGCTCGTGGCGTCCTCGATCGCGGCCGGCTTGGGCGACATCGGGGTCGCAAGCGAGCCGGCCGCTTTGGCGTACGGACTTGGTTTCCTGCCATGGCAGGAGGAGATCTGCGAGCTCCACATCCCGCGCTCGCTACTCGGCACACAGGAGATCCGCGCCCTTCTGGACGTGCTCGCCGGCAGTGAGCTCCCCGCCCAGCTGGCGGCGATCGCCGGATACGACACCGGCCCCTGCGGCAAGGTTTCCGAGGCGTAGCCTGCACGCCATGGCTGCCGGGACAGACGATCGCGGGGCGTCGCAGGAGGCCGACCGCCCCAGCTCCGCCCGCCGCAGGGTCAACGTCGTCCCCCACACGCACTGGGACCGCGAGTGGTACGCGCCGTTCCGGACCTTCCAGCTCCGTCTCGTCGACCTCGTGGACAAGCTGCTCGTGCTCATGGAGTCCGACCCGTCGTATGCGCACTATCTGTTCGACGGCCAGATGGCGGCTGTGGACGACTACCTCGAGGCTCGTCCCGAGAACGAGGGCCGTCTTCGGCGCCTCGCGGCTTCGGGACGGATCACCTTCGGCCCCTGGTACGTCCTCATGGACGAATTCCTCGTCTCCGGCGAGACGATCGTGCGCAATTTGCAGCTCGGCCTCGAGCGCGCGGCCGCGTTCGGGGGCGCCATGGAGGTGGGTTACCTCCCCGACATGTTCGGCCATGTGGGCCAGATGCCCCAGCTGCTGAACGAGGCCGGCTTTGCTGATGCCGTCGTGTGGCGCGGCGTGCCGTCGGTCGTCGACAAGAACGCCTTTTGGTGGGCTTCGCCCGACGGCTCGACGGTGAGGGCCGAGTACCTTCCCGGCGGCTACTCGACCGGTGCGTCCGTGGGCGAGGACGCAAACGCACTCGTGCGGCGTATCGAAGCTTTCACTCAGGAGAGCTCGGGCTTCCTGATCAGGCCTGACGCGGCCCTCTTGTTCCCCAACGGAGGGGATCATCAAGAGCCTCAGCCGTGGCTCGGCCGGGTCGTGGCGGAGGCCAACTCCATCCAGGACCGTTTCGAGATCGTGATCTCCTCGCTGCCCGAGGCACTCGCCGGGGCTCCTCGCTCCGGCCTGCCGAGCTGGCAGGGCGAGCTCCGTTCGGGCGCCCGGGCGAACGTGCTGATGGGCGTCGCGTCGAACCGTGTGGACGTCAAGCAGGCCGCCGCCCGCGCCGAGCGGGCCCTCGAGCGGCTCGCAGAACCGTTGGCCGCTCTGCTCCTCGCACCCGACCGGTACCCGGAGGTGATGCTCCGCATCGCTTGGCGCGAGCTCGTGCGGAACTCGGCTCACGACTCGATCTGCGCCTGCTCGCACGACGAGGTCGCCGCCGCCGTGCTCCACCGCTACGCCGAGGCGACGCGGATCGCCGAGGGTGTCACCGAGCGCGCCCTCGCCCGCCTCGCCTCATCGTTGTCGCAGCCCTGCCACGTTGCCGTGAACCCGTCCTCCCGGCCTCGTTCGGGAGTCGTCGAGCTGATCGTCGGCGGGGAAGGACCGATCGAGGGCGCGCAGATCCTCGACGAGCGGTTCGGGCTCGCAGCCGACGTCCTGCTGACCACGAGCGAGGTGCGCGGTGTCCTGTCCCAGTTCGGCGGGCAGGACCAGCTCGGCGAGGGTGCCTACCTCGCCGGGGTCGAGGTCGGGGAGGACGACACGGGAATCGACGTCGTCGTCCGCGTCCGCCCGGAGCGCACGAACGAGTTGCAAGTCGAACAGATAAAGAACGACCTGCTCGCCCGGTTCGCTCTCCGGCCCGACGCTCAGGTCAGGGTGAAGCTCGACCAGGCGTCGTCCCGGCGAGTGCTGGCCCGCGTGGAGGACATCCCCAGCTTCGGCTGGAAGGCCTGGCAACCCCAGCCGCTGCGTGACCCGGTCGCCGCCACCGAAGAGGCCGACGGCCGGCTTGTGCTCGCCAACTCTTTAGTGGCGGTGACGCTCTCGCCTGCCGACGGCACCTTTGACATGAATGGCGTGCCAGGTTTCAACCGCCTGGTCGACTCCGGAGACTTCGGCGACACCTACAACTACTCACCCCCCGAGCACGATCTCGTCGTCGACATGCCGGTGTGGGCCAACTTGTCCCTGATCGAGTCCGGTCCCGTCCGGGCCGTGGCCGTGGTCGAGCGGATGTACCGCTGGCCCGAGAGGATCGACGAAGGCCGGCGCACGCGGACCGGCGAGCAAGAGGTCGTCGTCAGCTCCCTGATCGACGTCCGGGCCGGCGAGGCGACAGTCCGTGTCACGACGAGCTTCGACAACGTCTGTCGGGACCATCGGCTCAGGGCGTGGTTCCCGCTGCCCGAGCCGGCCGACCACTCGACCGCCGAGTGCGCCTTCGCTGTGGTGCAGCGTGGCCTCCTCGCCGAAGGCGGACCGAGCGAGCGGGCTCTCGCGACCTATCCCTCCCGACGCTTTGTGCGCGCCGGCGGGCTGACTGTCTGCCACGAAGGGCTGTGCGAGTACGAGCTCGTCGACCTCGCCGAACCTGGCGAAGGGGGCGCTCTGGCGGCGCACGGCCTGGCGCTGACCTTGCTCAGGGCGACCGGCATGCTTTCCCGCCTCACGATGCTCAACCGCCCTCTGCCGGCCGGGCCGGTCGACCGTCTCGAAGGCCCGCAGCTGCAGGGGCCTCACACGATGCGATACGCGGTGGCCGTCGGCGTCGGGGACGGGGACGGAGACGGTTACGCACTCGCCGACGCCGCGTTCGGTGACCTGCCCGTCGTGGCAAGCCTGGGCGGAGGCCGGCTTCCGCTCGAGGCCTCGATGCTCTCGGTGACCGGTGCGGAGGTGAGCGCTGTCCGGCGTGTCGCCGGCGGCGCGCTCGAGGTCCGGGTGTTCAACCCCAGCGGCATCCCGACCGATGTCGCCGTTGTTGCGGGCAACGGAGGCGCCGGCAGCCCTTGGGCGCCCGGGGCATCGCCTCGCGGACAGCTCGTCGACTTGCGCGGTCGCCATGTCGCCAGTTTCGAAGGGTCCTTCGAGCTCGGGCCGTACAGAATCGCAACGGTGAGGTTGTCCGACGGGCCTTAGACCAGCCCGGGCACAAGCCGTGCTCGTCCCTGTGAAGTCGTTTCGTGCCGCGAAGCTGCGACTCGCAACAGTGCTCGATGCACGCGGCCGCGAGGCGCTCGCCCGTGAGCTGGCTTTGCGGGTGATCGCCGCTGCCGCTCCCCTTCCGGTCCTGGTGGTGTGCGATGACGAGGATGTCGCAACGTGGGCGGTCGACCACGGCGCCCGCGTGGCCTGGACTCCGGGCCTCGGGCTCTCGGCGGCGGTCATGACAGGTGTCGCCCAGCTCGCCGGCGAAGGCGTCGACCTCGCGTGCGTTGCCCATGCGGACCTTCCTCTTGCCGCCGGACTGGCGGCACTCGGCGTGCAAGGCACGGTGACGCTCGTGCCTGATCGTCGTCGCGACGGGACCAATGTTGCAGTGGTGCCAACCGGCGCGGGGTTCTGTTTTGCCTATGGGGCGGGGAGCTTCGAACGCCATCGCACAGAAGCGGCCCGGCTCGGCCTGCCTTGCCAGATCGTCTACGATCGCCGGCTCGGCCTCGACATCGATCTACCTGAGGACTTGGCACTCCTCAACGTGACAACCTGAGCCCATGGAATCCAACTTGGCAGTCCCAAGCCGGGCGCTTGCTGTCGCCGCGCACCCTGACGACGTCGAGTTCGGCTGCGGCGGCACGCTCGCCAAGTGGGCGGCCAACGGCTGCGAGATCTTCCACCTCGTCTGTACCGACGGGTCCAAAGGGACCTGGGACCCTGCACACGACCCGGCCGAGCTCGTCGTCACGCGTCGCAAGGAACAGCGAGCGGCCTCAGTAGCGCTCGGAGGCAAGGGCGAGGTGATCTTTCTCGGTTGGCCCGACGGCGAGCTCGAGTCGGGCCTCCGCCAGCGTTTCGAGGTCGCAGCCTGCATTCGCGAGATCAGGCCCGAGGTCATCCTCGGTCATGACCCTTGGAAGCGCTACCGCCTGCATCCGGACCACCGCAATGCAGGCTTCCTCGTGACCGACGCTATCGTCGCCGCGCGCGACCCTCTGTTCTTCCCTGAGCTCGACGCCTTGCCCCACCGGCCGAAGACCTTGCTCTTGTTCGAAGCGGACGAGCCTGATCATCTCGAGGACGTGACGCACTTTGTCGAGGCGAAGCTCGCCGCCCTCTTGGAACACCGGAGCCAGTTGCGTTCGACGATGGGCATCGCCGAGGCGACTGCGGTCGAGGACGACGAACACCCCGAAGTCCTGGAGTTCAAACGCCGTGTCACGGACCGGCTCGCCGCGAACGGGCGTCAAGGTGGCTTTGCCGCGGCCGAAGCCTTCAAGCGCATCGACGATCTCTGAGGGCGCCCGCAGGCTCTCCAACCGCGACAAGGCCTCGCGGCACGAACGCGCCGCGAGGCCTTGTCGATAACTGCCTTGTCAAAGGCCTTCGAAGTTCCTAGCGAGCAGCCTTCTTGGCCGGGGCCTTCTTGGCCGGGGCCTTCTTCGCCGGTGCCTTCTTGGCCGGAGCCTTCACAACAGGCGCCTTCTTGACAAGCACAGCCTTCTTGACCGGCACAGCCTTCTTGACCGGCAGAACCTTCTTTGCCGGCACGGCCTTCTTGACCGGCAGAGCCTTCTTTGCCGGAGCGGCCTTGGCAGCCGCCGCGGGCGCCGCAGCTACCGGCTTCTTCAACGCGCTGCGCGAGTTCAAGTCCGCCTTCAGCCCTGCACCTGCTGCAAAACCAATGCCCTTGGATGCCTTGATCTTCACGGGAGCTCCTGTCTGCGGGTTACGGCCACGGCGTGCGGCACGGTCACGGACCTTGAATGTTCCGAAGCCCGTGATCCGAACCGTCTCGTTGCGGCGAAGTGCCGACGTGACCACGTACTCGAACGCCTCCAAGCTCTTTTCGGCTTGATTCTTCGTCAGCCCTACGAGTTCACTGACCTCGCCGACGAGTTCTGTCCTGTTCAATTTCGCCTCCTGGCATATTGTCCGACCTCCAGCAATACAAGGTGATTTTCCCGCGGAAATCAAGCATTCTCGGAACGCGGGCGCTCTACCCCTTTATTCTACGGCCTGTTCCGGGCCGATGGCCAGAGTCGCCGTCATCGGAGAGTGCGACTTATGCGGGGAAATATAAGGGCTTCCGGCCAGACATTGTCGTTTGGAGGCTGTTGCAGGGCCCGCGAGCTGAGCGAGCGCGCCCGTTCCTCCCGGTGCTCGGGCAACCCTCGAAATCCTGTGATTTCCCCGTCGCCGCCCGCGCGAGGCCCTCGTGCGAGCGAACTCTCCGCAAAGGCTCCGACTGCGCCGCCTGCGCCGCTTCGCCCCTGCGGGGCTGACCGCGATCTCGTTGTGCCTGCGCGCTGCCAGAACAAGTCGGGCCGAACGTCACGACCCTCTCGGCGTGTGCGGTGTGCCGGACGACCATGATGTCGGTTGGTAGGCACCGCGGCTACGACTCAGAGATGACCGGGCCACCCGTTGATCCCCTAGCTCTGGCTCTCGCCACATCGCAGCTCTACGGCCATGGCATCTATCTAGGGTCCTCCCTCGAGGCTCGAAGCGCCCCTGTGTTCGCCCGCCCGCAGGACGGCGTGCTCTTGTTGGGGCCACCACGTTCGGGAAAGACGGCTGCCGTCGTAGTTCCGAACGTTCTCGCGGCTTGCGGCCCGGTGATCGCAGCCTCCACCAAGGCCGACGTCCTTGCCTCGACCTGGGCGGCCCGGTTCCGTGTCGGCCCTGTACTGCTCTTCGACCCCAGCGGCTCGGTGCCTTGTCCGCCGGGAGTGGAACCGGTTGGCTGGTCGCCACTCGCTCTCGCAGGCACCTGGGACGGAGCGGTCCTCGTCGCCGAGTCCATGGTTCGGGCCGCGCGCCCAGGATCCGATCGAGGCGAAGCGTCGCACTGGAGCGAACGAGCAGGGGCGCTCCTCGCCGCCGTCTTCCATGCAGGAGCGCTCGAGCAACGGCCGGTCCAAGACGTGCTTGCCGCCGTCAACCGTCACGATCCCGACGAGGCGCTGGCCTCGCTCGCGCGTCACGGTGCCGACCGGGCACTCGATCTCCTGGAGGGCATCGTCGCCACCGAAGGGCGGGAACAAAGCGGGATATGGTCCACGGCCTCGGGTGTGCTCGCCGGTTATCGGACCGATGCCGCTCTCGCCTCGGCACAAGGCCGGATGCTCGATGCGGCCGAGCTCGTGGGCAGCCGGGCGACGCTGTATGTCTGCGCCGGCAGCGATCATCAGAGACTCGCCGCTCCTCTCGTCGCAGGACTGCTCCGCGAAGTGCGCTCGGCCGTCTATCACCGCTCGCTGACCGCGATCGTGGCGGGGTCCGGCGATGGCGGCGATGCCTGGACTCGAGCGGCTCAGGCACCTTCAGGGCCTCCCCTTCTCCTCGTGCTCGACGAATTGGCGAACATCGCGCCCCTCCACGACCTCCCGACGCTCGTTGCGGAGGGTGGCAGTCAAGGTGTCGTGACGTTGGCCTGCCTGCAGGACCTTTCTCAGGCCCGGGCGCGGTGGGACCGCGAGGCGGACGGCTTCCTGTCGTTGTTCGGGACAAAGCTCGTGTTTCCGGGCATCGGCGACACTCGGACCCTCGAGGCCGTCTCTCTCCTCGCCGGCGAGCACGAGGTGCCCACGATCTCGGTCACCCGCGGGCCGCGCCGCAACGGGCTGCGCGCCTTTGGGAAGGGCACGACCCGGACCGTGTCGATGCGCAAGGACCGCATCCTTCCTGTCGACGCCATCGCCCGGGGGCATCCTGGATGCGTGCTCGGCGTCGAGGGCGCCGAGCCTGGTTTCCTTCAGATGACGCCGTGGTACTCGAGCTCACCGTGGCGCGAAGCGGTCACAGACGGCCGAGCGCGCGCTCTGAAGCGGCACGGGGTGGTCATGTCCCCTGCCCCGGTCCGGGCGGTCGCGGCAGGTCGCGACCGGACAGCCGGCTTGCACTGATGCCCCTCAACGAGCCCGGCCCGGCGCCTCCAACGTGCGGCGGCCCACCGCCGGCGCCGCACGTTCGATCGTGCGGACGGCGTCGCGAAGCTTGAGCCTCGTCTCTGCCACGTCGCCCGCGGCAGCAATCCCGAGGGATCGCAGCGTGGTTCGGTCGCCGACGGCGTGCTCTTGGTCGTTGATCGACCAGCGGCGGCGGAAGGCCTCGATCGCCGTCGCTCCGTCGCGCCATGCCGAGCGATCCGAACCGCTCGACCGGGTCGCCCCGAGCTCGGAGACTAGGTAGCTCGGCCGGGCAACCTCTGCTGCTCGGCCGAGCCGCTCGGCCAGTGAGAATACTGGCGAGACGATCGCGACATGGACACATTCTCCGGGCGCGAGATCCCTGACACCGTTCGGCAGCGACCCCAGCACAACGAGCTGGCCACACGGGCCTGAGCCTGTACGCCACCCCGCCAGCCGGCTCGCCAGCCGACGCGCCTCGACTACCTCGTCGGGCGAGCCACCGGCGTCGCGGACCGAGGCACGCAACGAGGCGACGACCGCGTCGTCGCTCGCGACGACAAGCGGCCGTTGCCCCGACATCCGGCCCCGCTGCCATGTCGTCAGCAGCGCTTTTCGCGCGGCGGGGCCGTCAGCGACGACAAGGACCTCGCGACCAGCAAAACAATGGCTTTCCGGCGTACCCGGCCCGCTCCCAGGGGTGCTTGGCACATCAGAGCTAGCACCGGGCGCGAACGGAGCGAGGTCGGGCGCAAGGACCGCGGCCGTGCCGAATCGGGCGTCGAGCCCCGCCGATGGGGCGAACAGGATCACCCGGCCTCCTCCGGCCAACGACGACCCGACGACCGACGAGAGCTCCCACGGCCCCATACGTTGCGCCTCCGCCACTACGACGACGCCGGTCCTGGCGCAACCCGGCGGCACGTCGACGACCGCCGCCGTCTCGATGCCGGTGACCGACTCGAACGAGGCCGCGGCCTGGCGTCCGGGCGCGACCGCGACGACAGGCGCGCCGGGGCTGGACGAGAGCCTGCCGATCGCGTCGAGCGCCGAAAGCCTCCCACCGGGGCGATAGGCGAGGAGCTCAACTGTCTCCGGGTGGTCGCGTACGAGCCTCGTGAGACTTTCGTGGATCTCGAGAACCGCAGGAGTCGTGTACACCGGCTCGACGACACCTCCCGGGATCCCCCGCCCAGAGGTGTTCTTGAGGACCCGGCCGAACGGGCGCGAGGGAATCGGGACCGCGATGACACGGCCCTCGGCCAGGAGCGCCCCCACGTCGCGCTCGACCTCGGTGACCGGTGCGCCAGAGGGCAAGGACGCGCAGCGCGCCCGGACGAGATCACCTCGCCGGCACGTGCCGTCCCGGGCGGCGACGCCCTGCTCGCCGAGCGCTCGCTCGGCCCAGTGGCCTTCGAGGCGGGCGTCGGGCTCGCCCCTGGCGGCCGGCTCAGGCCCGGTGGCGCGCGACCGCCCCACGACGGCGCCAAGCCGGGCGTCGGACACACCGAGCCGGTACGAGCGCTCGCGCCAGCCCGCCACAAGGTCGTCGTAGGGGGTCCCCAGGTCCTTGTCCGGCCTCGTCCTCACCGAGGCGATGCGCGCAGCTCGCGGACCGGACTGACCCGCTTGGGCGAGGGCGGTCTCGATCTCGGCCGAGCGGCGGGAGAAGGCCCGCCTCACGCCCGGGTCGATACCGGCGAGGTCGGCCCAAGCACCTTGGAGCTCGCGCCACGAGACACCCAGGCGACCCGTGAGCTCGGAGCGCAGCTGCGTCTCGTAGAGGTCCCGGGCCGTGCCCAGCTCCAGGAACAGCCCACGGGCGTCGAGTGCCGACCAGCGACCGTCGGGTCCCGGTGCCAGGTTCGCGACGAGCACATGGCTGTGGAGGTGGGGGTCGGGCGCGCGGCTGGTTCTGTGGAGAAACGCCGCGGCCACCAAGCCGCCGGCCGGGATCGACGACGCTGCTTCGCCGCGTGCCAGGCGGCGCCGGACGCGGGCGCCACAGCGCTCCAGATACCCGAGCGCGGCCGCTGCGGCTTCCTCGTGGCCAGCGCGTACCTGCGTCCGCACCTCCTCGGGACCTAGCGCATGCAGCACGCTCACCGACTTCGGGGTCGAGTACGTGCAGTCATAGGCGGCCACGCGAACCCTGTCGTGATGCGCAGAGAGCACCTCGCCCGTGACCGGGTCGACGCCGGTGAGCAGCGCACGCAATCCAGGGCCGTCCACCGTCCCGGCGAGGCCGAGCGCCGCAGCCGCCTGCCCGAGCCAACGCCCTTCGGGCTCGGCGAGGACACCGGCTTCCTCCCGGCCGGAGGCCACGGTCGCCAAGTAGTAGTCCTCCCTGCCGCGAGCCAGCTTGGCGACGCTCAGCACCCGCCCTGATTACGCGCAGGGCTGACCGCACCACCTACCGGATGGGGACGCGACTACTGCCGGTTGTAACGCGCCAAGGCCCGCCGGGCAGCCCTCGCCCCCGCGTCGACAAGGGCCGGCGGGTCGATCACCTCGGCCTCGGGCCCGAGCAGCAGGAGCAGGCGGCCGAACCAGCCCTCCGCGTCGCTGACCGGGATGGTCGCCACGAGACGGCCTTCCCCGATCTCCTCGAGGCCGTCGGTGACGAGCCCCTCCACGGCAAAACGCGCCTCGGACGGCAACACGATCGTCGCCACAACCGCCTCGGACGCGCCGAGGAAGGCCTCGGGCCGTGACAGCGCCTCACGCTCCGGCTCCGAGAGCGAACCGACATTCTCTGCAGGCCGTCCGGTCGGCCGCACGGCCTGCACGCGATCGACCTGGAAGCGCCTCAGGCCATTTGCCCTGTGGCACCACCCGTCGAGATACCACTTCCCTTCTCGGACAACGACCTGGTACGGGTCGACGAGGCGGGTCGAAGGCTCTGTCGCGGACGCGCCGAAGTAGTCGATCTCGACCTGCTCACCGGAGGCGACCGCCTCCCGAAGCGGACCCAGCGACGGCGACGAGTCGACTTCCACGGCGAGACGTGACGATCCGAGCACTGCCTCGAGCTTGGCGAGCGCGCTGGCAAGGTCCCCCTCGTCGTCTGCCCCTGGCACGGCGAGCAGCGCTCGGGCGGCCACGGCGAGGGCGAAGCCCTCCTCGGGCGTGAACCGGCGGGGATGCGCCAGCTCCCGCAGGCCCTCGGCTACAACCCGGTCCTCGTCGATCAACAGGTCGATCAGCTGGTCGGGCGTGTACGGCGGCACCCCGCAACATGCTGCCAGCTCGAGGTCGTGGAGAAGCTCGGTCGAGCTGACCGAGAAACGGGCAGCCAGATCCGTAAGCCGCGCCTCGCCCACTCTCGCGAGGTACACGAGGATTGCAAGCAGCCGGTTCAGCCGGTCGCCGGCGGTCGCCTGCGGCGCGGGCAGCGTTCGCTTCGGGGCCGGAGCATGATCATCCAAAGTGCCGGCAACAGGCTGGGTCGTCGCATCCCTCGGGGCCGACCGTGTGCCCGGCGAATGACCGATGATTGCCGGGTCGGTTGCTCGCCGAGGGCGTGCCACCAGATCTTCGAGCCTCCGCACGACGGCCGCACGCAGGTCCGGGGGGGCCAGCACCTCGGCGGTGTCGCCGAGACCGATGACCCAGTCGACAAACCTGCTCTGTTCAGGGGTGACAATCCGCAGGCGCGCGGCGCCGGACGGCTCCCAGGCCTGCAGCGAACCGGCGCCGAGCGTGCCAACCACGCTCCGGGCGAGCCGCGCGTCAACGACCACCGTCACTTCCACCGGGGCGGGCTCACAACCCTCGGCCTCCTCGCCACGTGGACCGGCTGGCCTGGATCCGAGTTGCCAAGGGAGGAAGCGCACGGCTTCGGGCAAGTCGAATCCCGCCGGCAGCTCGAAGGCCTCTGACTCCCCGAGGACCGGCGCGTCCTCGAAGCGGTCGACCCTGAACCTACGGAGCGCTTCGTCGGGCGCGGTCCTGTCGCGTCCGACGAGGTACCAGGCCGTGAACTTGAACGTGAGCCCATACGGCTCTACTTCGCGGCGCCGGCCCCGGTAGCCGAAGTGCACGATCGCCCGGTCGCGCACGGCTTGGTGGAGAGGACCGAGAGCGGGCAGCGACGGCAGGACGGCGATGGGAGGGAGGCCCGGTTCGGGGACTTCTCCCGTCGCGCCGAGCTTGGCCACCGCGTCCCGGCCTGCGGCGCCGCCGAGTTGCACCGCGGCGACAGCGAAGCTCAGAGCCTGCTCCTCATCCGGGTCGAGGCGAAGCTCGGGAAGGTAGTAGTCCTCCGGGTGAATGCGGTACCCGAGCTGGTCCTCGCCTGCCAGAGTCTCGACGCTGATCGGGATCCCGAGCGCACGAAGCGCTCGCTTGTCGCGTTCGAATGCCTGGCGGCTTGCCTCCTTGCCTTGGGGGTAGCCCACCACCGTCGAGGCGATCTCGCGCAAGGAAAGTGGGCATGACGCCTCGAGGAGCACCAGGACCAGGTTCGTCATCCGTTCGAGCCGGTCGGCTCTTGCTGCGGTCGCCACCTGTTGCATGGTAGGCCGGGACAGCGAAAGGACCTACCTCCCTACCTCCCGTTCCGCGGTCCGGGTCGCGACAATCCCGGCGGTGAAGCGCTCGAGGGCGTGCACGAAATGCACGGTCCTCGGCGACCAGAAGTTGTCGAAGGCGTGCTGGGTGAGCGGCAGCTCTGCATACGCGACCGGCTGGGTGCTGCGGGCCCGCAGCACAGCAACGAACGCGCGGGCGCTCTGGACGGGGACGAGGACGTCGTTGCGGCCGTGGACAACGAGGAACGGGGGCGCTGACTCACTTACCCTCGCGATCGGCGATGCCGCCTCGAATGCCTCGGCAGCGCCCTGCTCGAACACTCGCCTTTCCAGGATCGGCGTGAGGTTGGCGTTCCCGATCTTCTCGGGGTCCACGAAGTCGTAGACGCCGTAGAGCGGGATGCACGCCGCAACTGTGGTGTCCTCGTCTTCGAATCCGGGCTGCCAGGCCGGGTCGTTGGCTGTGAGCGCCACGAGGGCGGCGAGATGGCCGCCGGCCGACCCGCCCGACAAGAAAACGAGACGGGGATCGCCTCCGTACTCGGCGATGTGCCTTTTCACCCACGCGAGCGCCAGCTTGCAGTCGAGGACATGGCGTGGCCACCTCGCCCTCGGGCTCAGGGCGTAGTTGGCGGTAACGCACACAAAGCCCTTCCCGGCGAGATGCTCGAGCATCGGGATGCCCTGCTCGCGCTTGTCCCCCATCACCCAGGCGCCCCCGTGGAAGTACAAGAGCACCGGCGCTGCGACAGCCCTTTCAGGTCCGGCTTTGCGATAGATGTCGAGGCGATGGGCGTGGGCTGCGTCGTCGGCATACGCGATGTTACGAAGCCGCTCGACGCCTCTCGGCCGGATCGGCACAGCTACAACGACGCGGCGGGAGTATTGCGGGCTCCAGCTCCACCGCTGTGCGACCTGGCCCGCCTCGGCAAGCGCCGACTCGAAGCACCGACGCGATCGCAGACCGGAGGCGAACTGTGCCACGAGCCCCCCGCACGCCATTGCGGCGAGCGCAAGGCCCACCCGGCCCGGCCAGCTCCCCAAGCCACCCTCCAACCCACAACCGGTCATCGCGCCGACAACGACGGCGACGACGTGCAGCGGTGCCTCGCCGACGATCCAGCTCGGCACGAAGGAAAAGCTCGAACCCACCGGTCCACGCAGGGGCAGAAGGGAGGTCAGCGAGAGCACGAGCGCCACCAAGCCGACCGCGAAGCACGCCCAATTCACCCTGGCATGTTATCTGCGAGCACAGTAGGGACTTTCGGCCCTAGGGTTCACGACGAGCCGCAGACAAGATGCGATGGGAACGTGACGGTCATGAGTCACCTGTCAGTTGAGGGGGGAACGAATTTGCTCGCAGCGCTTGTGCATCTAGGTGGGACAGGCAAGTACATCAGCTGGGGAGTCGTCCAGATCTCGCTCTCGAACCTGATCATCATCGCCGTGATGATCGTCATGCTCGTGGCCGCGATCGCGCTGCCGTTCCCCAAGCACGAAGCGAGGCGGAAGTGAGCACACCCTCGGTCGAGACTTTCGCCACCGTCGCTGAGAAGGGGACCTGGACCGGCAAGATCCGCGAGAAGGCGGTCGAGGCGTTCCCACCGGACCGCCTGCTGCCGGACCGCCAACCCGCCTACGTCTCCTCGTGGGCCTACGTCTTCGGAGCCTTGTCCATCGGGGCGTTCATCATCGTGCTGTTGTCCGGAGCCGTGCTCGCCGTCGAAGGCCCGGCATGGTGGCACAAGTCCAACGTCGGGCTGTTCGTGAACTCGCTGCACATGTGGAGCACCGAGTTCTTCTTCATGTTCATGGTCGTGCACCTCTGGGTCAAATTCTTCATGGCGGCGTGGCGCGGCCGGCGCAAGGCGACCTGGATCACCGGCGTGATCGCGTTCGCAGTCTCCATCGGAGCGGCGTTCACCGGTTATCTCTCCCAGCAGAACTTCGACTCGGAATGGATCGGCACCCAGGCGAAGGACGGCATCAACTCGACGGGCGCCGGTGCCTTCTGGAACGTTCTCAACTTCGGCCAGATGCTGATGTGGCACATCGTGCTGCTGCCGCTGGTGGTGGCGCTCCTGATCGGGCTCCACGTCCTGTTGGTCAGGCGCCGAGGCGTCGTCCCACCTTTCGCTCCGACCGAAGCTCAGCTCGCAAAGGCCGGGGTCTCCCTGACCACGACCGTCACGGCCGCGGCACCCCTGCCTCTGGTGCAAGAACCGGTGGAACCTTTGCCAACCGAACAGCCCACGCCACACGAGCCGGCGACCACGCCTGGCCTGCAGGAGGCGACGGCGCAACCATCACCTCTGCAGGAGCCACCGCCAGGGCTGCCGCAGGAGCTGTTGTGGAACCTGCCGGAGGACCCGTCATGAGCGCGACCAGAGCTTCCGACAACCCTCGCACACACATGTCTCGCCGCTTCAGGCCGGACCGTGACGTCGTCGAGTGGCAGGGTGCCTACAGGCGCTACGACGTGGTCAAGGAGGTCTTCGTCTCCTTCCTCGTCGTGCTTGTCCTGGTGGTCGTCTGTGCCGTCGTGTTCTCGTCGCCCGACGAGCACCCGGTGACCGTGAAATCGTGGTCGAACGCTGCCCCAGTGGACTTCGCCCAGACTGCGATGACCGAGCTCGACGGGACCAGCGGCGTTGCGACCTACGGGCCGCCGTACACGCACACGGCGGGTGCAGGACAAATGCTCGGCCCGATCTCGATCGAGCGGACTGCCGGAGTCAGGATCCCGATCAACACCGCCCAAGACTTCGTGTTGAAGCCGCTTGCGACACTGCCGGACCGCCCGGCGCTCGACGTTGCTCTCGCCGAGTACCGAGACGCTTCGGCTGCGCAACGGGCAAGTTGGGACGCCGCCTACGAGAACGTGGTCGCCCACGCGACTTTCTCCAATGGCCAGCTCGTAGTGAAGGGCGGCCCTTACGGCCCGGTGGGAGTCCTCATCGGCAACCTCGAGTCGATGGCACGCAGCGGAGCCCTTGACGGGGCCCTTCTCGCCTCGCCCCAGCTGTACGCGACCAACTACACCAATCCCTTGCTGTTCATCGCGGACGGCACATATCTGGCAGATCAGGCAGGCCTGCGTCATCTCCAGGGAGATCAATGGGGCATGATGAACGAGACCGGGAACTTCCCCGGCCAGGCGTGGCTGTGGCTCTACACCATGTGGTACCAGGTTCCTCCGATGAACACCTCGTCCAACGGAGACGTCGAGGTGTGGGCGATCATGATGGTGCTCACGGTGCTGCTGGCCCTGTTGCCGTTCATCCCCGGATTGAGGTCGATACCGCGGCGGCTGGGCGTCTATCGCCTCATCTGGCGCGATCACTACCGCTCGCTAGGTCCCGACATCGTTTCGCAGATGCCTCCCGGTCGTCAGTCGCACCGCCGTTAAGGTCGAAGGGGACCAGCGGAGGGCTCAGATGGCTTTACGAGTGTTCTTGGTAGACGATCACGAGATCGTCCGAAGCGGCTTGCGGAGAATGCTCGAAGCCGACGGCGACATCGAGGTCGTCGGTGAGGCCGGAACCGCTGCAGAGGCGACCACACGAGGCATCGCGCTCGGTCCCGACGTGGCGGTGCTCGACGTCCGGCTCCCGGACGGCGACGGAATCGAGGTCTGCCGTGAATTGCGCTCGCGATTGCCTGGAGTCCAGTGCCTGATGTTGACGTCGTTTGCCGACGACGAGGCCCTCTTTGCCGCCATCATGGCCGGAGCGTCCGGGTACGTGCTCAAGCAGATCCGAGGCAATGACCTGCTGGACGCCGTGCGTCGAGTCGGGCGAGGCGAGTCCCTCATCGACCCGTCGATGACAAAGCGTGTCTTCGACCGCCTCCGGGATGGGCCCAGTCGCGATGAACGCCTCGAGCGGCTCTCGGATCAAGAACGGCGTGTTCTCGACCTCGTCGCCGAGGGTCTGACGAACCGGCAGATCGCCGACCGCCTCTACCTGGCGGAGAAGACGGTCAAGAACTATGTCTCGAGCATGCTCTCCAAGCTCGGGATGGACCGGCGCAGCGAGGCTGCCGCCTACGCCGCCAGGCTGTCGGAACGCCAGAGCGCCAGGGAAGCAGCCAGGCGAGCCGACGGTGGCGGCTTCGGGTCGGGCTCGTGAAGGTCGATGAACCAAGCCAGATGACCGAGCATTCGCGTCAAATTCCGAAGTGGGCTTCGCTCACTGTCCTCTGCGCTTCGTCAGGGCCGCCCAGCGAGACTCTTGCGACCCGCTTCCGCCCGTAGAGGAACAACACGATCTCCTGGGCACCACCGCTGAGCACCGCACCTGGTTCCCCCCGGCGAGCGACGATCCGCCCTCCGTCGGGCCGCTCGAGCTCGAGCCCGACACCTTGGACCTTGCGGGTCAGTGCTCGGGACGTCCGACCGAGAGCGGCCCAGAGGGCTGCGTCGAGTTGCGGGTCGTTTCTCGGCTCAGAGCCGGGTGCCGCTCGGCGTACGTCTTCGGTGTGCACAAAGAGCTCGGCGGTATTGACGAGATCGTCGAACGGCCGCCACAACAGAGGAGGCCCGGATCGCACCTTGGCCACGAGGTCCGCATAGCCGTGGCGCGACAACGCGGACTCCATCGATCCGGCAGTGAGCTTGGCAAAGGGTCCGCCGAGCAGGATGCCGGGCATTGCAAGCGGGCGGCGCTCGCGCACGAACAGGTGAGCCGCGAGATCACGCGTGAGCCAGCCCTCGCAAAGTGTCGGCGCGCCCTCGCCGGACTCGGTCAGCACGTCACAAAGACAAGCCCTCTCTGAGCGAGCGGGGTGAGATGCGTGCACCGTGGCCTCCTTCGGAGTCGCGCCCTTTGACGGTAGCGCGAGCCACCGGGCCTCGGACCTCAGTGCGGCTTCGCGTCGTTGCGCCCGGCCACCGCCGCCTCGTGCTGCAGCAACCATTCCTTCATCCAAAGGCCACCGCCGTAACCGACGAGGCTTCCATCAGAGCCGATGACGCGGTGACACGGGAGCACTATCGCCAGCGGGTTCTTGTTGTTCGCCATGCCGACCGCCCTGCTCGCCTTCGGGTTGCCGATCCGGGCCGCTACGGACCCGTAGCTCTCGGTCTTCGCGAACGGAATGTCCGCCAGCGCCCGCCAGACCTGAAGTTGGAAGGCCGTCCCTGTCAACACGAGCGGGAGGTCGAAGCGTGTCAGGCTACCGGCAAAATACGCATCGAGCTGCTCAACGGCCTTGGCTAGCGGGACGCAGGCCGGCGTCGAGGCCGCAGTCGCATCGCGAGCGGCGAACGAGCCGGGGAGGTGAAGCTCGCGAAGGCCTGAGTCGTCGGCGACGAGAAGCATCTCGCCAATTGGCGCCTCGCAGGTGGTCCAGTAGATGGGTTGTGCGGTGCCTCCGGTGCCGGCAGCAGTTGCCTGCATGGCCCTGATTGTCATGCCGCGCTCTCCTTTCTCGCCGTCCGGCGGCGTTCGGTCGTGTCCCGTCCGGAGCTCATCGGAGCGGACCACAAGTACTGCAACGCATACGAGCGCCACGGCCGCCACGCCTCGGCCATCGATGCGGCGCTCAACGCGTCACCCGGAAGCCCACGCGCCTCGAGGGCCCGCCGGACCCCGAGATCGCTCGGCAGGAACGCGTCGGGATCACCGAGCGCGCGGAGCCGGATGTAGGCCACGGTCCACGGCCCTATGCCGTCAATGGCGAGCAGCCGCTCGGCGACCGCGTCCCGGTCGGCACCGGCGTCGAGGACCACGTCTCCCGAAGCGAGGGCCGACGCGAGCACGATGACAGCTCTCGCCCGGCCGGCCGGCATCGGCAGTTGCTCCGGCGCGAGCGCTGCGATCACTTCTGCGCTCGGGAACAAGCACGTGAGCGAGCCATGAACGTCCGCCAGCTTGCGCCCGTGCTCGGCCGCAAGACGGCCTGCGACCGTACGGGCGCCGGCCACGCTCACCTGCTGGCCGAGGACCGCCCGGAAGGCCAGCTCATCGCCATCGACGTGCCCTGGCGTCCTGAGGCCCGGCATCGCCATGACCGACGGGCCGAGGACCGGATCGGTCCCGAGTGCCTCGACGACCGCGACCGGATCGGCATCGAGATCGAAGAGCCGGCGGAGCCGGCGGACGGCCGCCGTGAGGTCGCGGACGTCGTCGAGGGCGAGCAGGCACTGCAGATAACCATGAGCACCGGGATCGACCTTGACCTCGGCTACGGCGGACCCGTTCGGCAGGGAGAGCGTCCGGCGGTAATGCTCGGCGTCGCCCTCCTCGACTCCTGGGATCGCCCGCGCGGCGAGGAACCCGAAGAGCTGTGCCGACTGGAGCGGGGGCCGGTACGCGAGCCTGAGGGCGACGGCGCCGGGCGCGGCCGACGAAGCCCCACGCGTCCCACGCCGGGCGGCCGAGCGGGCCCTCAGCGCCATCGGCGCGAGGGCGAAGACCTCCTGGATCGTCTCGTTGAATTGGCGCACACTCGAAAAGCCGGCCGCGAAGGCGATCTCGGCGGCACGGAGATCTGTCGTCTCGAGCAGGATCCGTGCCGTCTGAGCACGCTGGGCCCGGGCGAGGGCCAACGGGCCCGCACCCACCTCCGCGATGAGCAACCTGCTGAGATGCCTTTCGCTGTAGCCGAGCCGACGAGCCAGTCCCGGCACGCCGGCTCGGTCCACGACACCATCGGCGATGAGACGCATCGCGCGTCCCACGACATCGGCACGACGGTCCCAATCGGGTGAACCTGGGGTCGCGTCCGGCACACATCGCTTGCACGCGCGAAAGCCCGCCCGCTGCGCTGCTGCGGCGGTCGGGAAGAAGCGCACCCGCGTCGACCGGGCCGGAGGCGACGGGCAGCTCGGCCGGCAGTAGATCCCCGTCGAGGTGACAGCCACGAAGAACCACCCGTCGAATCGGGCGTCGCGGCTCCGCACCGCCAAGTACCGGGCGTCATCGTCGAGCGGCGCCGAGATCGCCGCCCTCGTCGGCCTGTCCCCGATCGTCGTGTCCCCCATGCCCCGAGTCTGTCAGGCACCGAGCCATGAGTCTGGCGGAAATCGGACAGGAGCATCGACATCGGGACCGCGAGCTGTCGGAGGCTTCGCCACGACATAGGTTCCGGGCGCGCTTTGCAACGGGGCCCCGGGGACCGGTGACACGTACCCGTTCGCCGCTCGCTATTTCTAGGGACCAGGGCACCGCATACTTTGGAACACAGGCCATCGCGAGGCGACCCATTT
>Ga0181518_10001736_pt1 | contig 21869 bp, 21 predicted proteins | sample PEATcosm2014_Bin_28_FD_119751 | JGI IMG/M metagenome (GOLD analysis project Ga0181518, IMG submission 119751) | Peatland microbial communities from MTU Mesocosm Facility, Houghton, MI, USA - PEATcosm2014_Bin01_60_metaG | ecosystem: Environmental > Terrestrial > Soil > Wetlands > Peat | place... | reverse complement strand
GTGCCGGTGAACCTGAACTACACCGTGTCCGAAGAAACGCTGGCTTCCTGTATCCGCCAGTGCGGGATCAAGACCGTGCTCACCTCCCGGACGTTCCTCGACAAGGTGAAGCTCAAAGTCCCCGGCCAGGCGGTCCTTTTGGAGGAGGTGGCGGCTAAACCGGGCTCCGGCGAGAAACTTCGCGCCCTGCTCAGCGCCTGGCTCCTGCCGGTGGGCCTGCTGGAGCGCTCGCTGGGACGTGAGAAGCGAGCCGCGCTGGACGATCTAGCGACGGTCATCTTCTCGAGCGGCAGTACGGGCGAGCCGAAGGGCGTGATGCTGAGCCACTACAACATTGGCTCGAACATCGAGCAGCTCGAACAGATCTTTGGCTTGAATCGCTCCGACGGATTTGTGGGCGTCCTGCCGTTCTTCCATTCCTTCGGCTTCACGGGCACGCTTTGCCTGCCGGCGGTGCTCGGGGTCCGGGTGGTGTACCATCCCAACCCGCTCGACGCCAAAGCCATCGGCCCGCTCGTCAGCGAACACGCCCTGACGTTCCTGCTGGCGACGCCGACATTTTTGCAGCTTTATATGCGCGGCTGCACGCCGGAGGAGTTCGGCAGCCTGCGCGTGGTGGCGACAGCCGCTGAGAAGCTGCCCGAGCGGCTGGCGAACGCATTCGAGGAGCAATTTGGCCTCCGCCCGCTCGAAGGCTATGGCTGCACGGAGTGCAGCCCGGCGGTTTCGGTCAACACGCACGACTTCCGCTCGGCCGGTTTCCGTCAAATCGGCGCCAAGCGCGGCAAAATCGGCCACCCCCTTCCCGGCATGAGCGTGCGCATTGTGGACCCGCAGACCTTCGCGCCGCAAAGTGGGGCAGGCGTCCCGCCGGCCTCCGCGGGCGTCTCGCCCGCGGCAATACCCAGTGAAAACAGTCACGAAGGCACGCGTGACGCCTTCCCCAATCTACCTGTAGGCCAACTCGGCCTCCTGCTCGTGCGCGGCCCCAACATCATGCAGGGCTACCTCGGCCGCCCCGACAAGACCGCCGAAGTCCTGCGCGACGGCTGGTACGCCACGGGCGACATTGCCGCCATTGACGAAGACGGCTTCCTGCAAATCACCGATCGCATGAGCCGCTTCAGCAAGATCGGCGGCGAGATGGTCCCGCACATCAAGATCGAAGAGAAGCTTCACGAGTTGGCCGGCGCAAGCGAGCAGACGTTCGTCGTGGCCGGCGTGCCGGACGAGAAGAAAGGAGAGCGTTTAGTTGTCCTGCACAAGCTCTCACCGGAGCAATTGCAGACATGCCTGGAGAAACTGGCGCAAAGCGACCTGCCCAACCTGTGGAAGCCGCGCCCCGACCAGTTCTTCCACATTGATGCGCTGCCCTATCTCGGCACCGGCAAGCTCGACCTCCGCAAAGTGCGCGAGATCGCCGCCGCCCTGAGCGCAGAGTGTAGGTGAGGCAAACCCCCGCCACGCTCTTACCGACGGTCGCGCCAATCGTTGACCGAGATCAACCTGGTCTTCTTTGTGGCGGCATGGGTGTCGATGTAAAGCAGAGCGTCGCTTTTCGAGTGACGACTGATCGCCACCCGCCGGGCATTGTTCGAGGCCCCATTGCGTGGGCTCACCGTTCCGTTGGCCAGATAAGGCAGGTGGCTGGGTTCCCAGACGTCATAGTAATCCGACTCTGAATTGGGGTCGGTCGCCGTAATCGGGCCAAAGTCGGTGCCGTCTTCGCGGTCAGCCAAGTAGATCGTATCCACCGGGCGCTGAATCAGCGTGATTTTTGACAGGCCGGGCAACTCCGCGCCCGTCGGGTCGGTCGGACTGGAGAACTTCCAGCCGTTCACCACATAGCAGACTAATTGCTTCTGACCCGGGTAACACGGATCCGGATCGGGATAGCTCGGACAGGTGTAGAGCTTGACTTTGGCGAAATTCGCGGCGGTTTGGCCCCCGAGATTCGGGCTCAGCACCTGCCACCAATGCGGGCCATTGGCCCGCGCCGCCAGCCCATCGTTCTCGTCGGCATACATGATCAAAGCCAATCCCATTTGATGCAGATTGCTCACACGCTGCGCTGTCTTCGCAGTCGCCTTGGCCCTGGCCAGCGCAGGCAACAACAGGCCGGCGAGGATGGCGATGATCGCGATGAGGACCAGGAGTTCTATCAACGTGAACCCCTGTTGGCGGGAGAAGTGCTGTTGATCTGGGTTCACCTTGGCACTGTGGTTCGCACTGTGCCCGCTGTCCAGTGTTCTCTTGCGCTCTGAATTCGGCCTGTGCAAAGAGCGCGAGACTGCGGTTACAGTTTCAAATACGCTGTCCTGATTCCTTTATCGCCGCAGTGCAAGATCGCCACGCTCCGCTCCAGACCGAACCGTGATTTGCCCGCATAGCCCGGGTTGAAGAACCGCGTCCCGCCGATACTCTCGGAAAACGGCTTGTGCGTGTGGCCGAACACCACCACGTCCGGCCGCTCGCGCGCGATGCGGGTCCTGATCGGCTCGGTGAGTGATCGGGGATTCACAATGTGGTGCACGAGGAACCTGCGGCCGCCCAATTCAACCAAGCTGGTCGGTGGGTATTGGAAGCCCGGATCATCCGTGTTGCCTGCAACCGCCGTCACCGGGGCGATTTGCTCCAACGCCATGATGATGGCCGGCATGCCAATGTCGCCCCCGTGGAGAATATGGTCCACGCCGGCGAAGAGGTGTGGGATGAGCGGGTCGAGGTAGTTGTGCGTGTCCGAGATGACGCCGAGGCGAAGCATGATGCGTGATGCGTGAAACGTGATGCGTGATGTGCGGAGGTGGCTTAGGGTCAGCCGCTCTGGCGGGCTTCAGGGTTCGCGCTTCACGTTTCGAGCATCACGTTTCACGCCTTCCCCTCCTCGGGCGCTTCTTCGCCCTCGGGAGCTTCGGCAGGCTCTTCCTCGGGCTCTTTCTCTTTAACCGACTCCGCCGCTTCGGTGAGCTTGAGCGCGCCGGCAAACAGGCCGGTGAACAGGCCGCCGCTCATTAGCGTGTTGAGGAAGAATTGCAGCGTGGTTGGGTAACCGCCGGTGCCTTTGGTCAGCGCAATGAGCCAGCCCGCCAGGTCTTTGGAGTATTCCGGATTGCCGAAGGGGTTGAAGAGCCACGCGGCGGTATTGGTTAGGAAATAGAACAGAACGGCACCCATAATCCCGCCCCCCAGCAGCACCAGGAAACGCGAGCGGTGATTGAACCGCGTGCCGAACAGGATGATGAGTGCGTAGGCCGCATAATTGACCAACTGCATCCCGCTAACGGAACGGTAGTAAAATACGTCCAGGGCGATGTCCGTCACCACCAGCGTTCCCAGCGGCAGCCACCACTTCACGTTCTTTGGGAAGAAAGCTCCGGCGCAAAAGGCCAGCCCGTAGAATGCGCTGAAATTGGGCGGGAATAGCTTCGGCCAGCGCGACAGCGCCGCTGCCAGCATGAAGACATACGGCAAACACTTGCTCCACTTTCCGTTCACATCTCCGAGCATACGCCTCAGGGCGCCAATGACAAGCCGGCGGTTAGGTAGGAGTTCCGGCTGCATAGTCTCTCTGCCGGCTGAATCGGCGGCGCTACTACGCGGCCACGGCCCCGTAAGCTCGTCGATAAAACCCGGTTTGTGCGCCTGGCTGGGTTTACGTCGTCGGCTCGACTGCCCGTTTGTAGGCCAGCAGGCCCTCAACGATGGCTCGCGCCATCTTTTGCCGATACGCCGAAGTGAAGATCTTGCGTCCTTCCGCCGGATGCGACATGAAACCAGCCTCGATTAGCACCGCCGGCATCACCGCGTCGCGCAGCACCGCAAAGCGCGCCCGGCGTACCCCGCGGTCCTCGACGGCGAGGTTCCGCGTCAACGCTTTCTGCATCTGGTAGGCCAGGAACAGGTTCAGGTCGTTGTGCCGGTTCCCGGGAAACTCGCCCGCGCTCGCGCCTTCCCCGCGCGCGTTGGTGGAACTCGCGCCCACTGGCGTCATGCAATACACTTCCGACCCTTGCACGGAGGCGCGCCCGCTGTCGGCAGCATTGAAATGCAGACTGACAAACACATCCGCGCTCCGGCGCTTCGCCAGCTCCGGGCGTGTCGGCAGCTCGATGAACGCGTCCGTACTGCGTGTCAGCGTGACTTTGAATCCGGCCCGCGCCAGTTGGGTGCGCAGCTCCTGCGCCAGCAATAAGGTATATTGCTTCTCCTCGTTCGAGCCAACCCGGTTGCCGGGGTCTTTGCCCCCGTGTCCCGGGTCGAGGCAGATGGCTTTTATCCGGGCACCTGGCCGAGCTCTCGGCGGGGACAGCAGCGGGCGTAGCGTCAAGTCCACATCGAGCTGCGCCAGGCAAATCGCTCCGTTGCGCACCACCAATGGGAACAGGAGCCAGACCGCGACCCCATTGATTTGGGCCTCGCGGGAATCTACCGCCAGCATGACTTTCGACGAGTGATTGTTCAGTTGGAGGGTCTCGTCCTGCTTAAGCCACTTGATCTCAAAGCCAGTGGCTTTGGCCCAATCGGTGAGCCGCACGTAGGCCTGGCGGGCAACCGGCGCCAGCTCCGCTCCGTGCGGCGTGCTCAGCGGACGCCCAGCCCCCTCCACGGTCAGGAGGGTCAGCAGGAGAAACGTAATTGCCGGCTTCATGCGCGCGAACTCTGTAGGCCGCACGTTCGTTATTCAAGCAAAGAGCGACGCAGAACGGTTGTGCGGCCGCGCACTGTGTGAGATCGAAGCCATCACTTCTTCAGGACACGATACACGAAGAACATTTCATCATCATGCCGCCGAGCGGACACGAGTTCCAGTTGCGCCGCCCGCGCCAGGCTGCCTACGCCCAGTCCGTCTGCGATCGTCGGCGCGGTGCGGCCGCCGAAAACCCTCGGACAAACAGTGAGGTGCAGTTGGTCCACCACACCGGCGCGGAACAAGGCGTCATTCAGTTCACCGCCGCCTTCGCAGAGAAGTCGTCTAATCCCCCACTTCTGGCGCAGCCAGCGCAGCGCACGGGGGAAGTCGATCTCCTCGGCGCCGCAGATTCTAACTTCCGTTGCGACAGCGCGCAGCTCCTTCAACCGGCCTGTGGTCGCTCGGCGCGTCGTGAGAATGATGATCGGGGAGAACCGGCGCTGGAAGACCTCGGCCTCGGGGTTCACCGTGCCCGACCGGCTCACGATGACGCGCAGGTTAAATTCCGCTAGACCGCGCCGCAGACGCAGGCGGCGGTATTTCGCCGGCCCGGGCCCCAGGGTGATTGGATTTGAGTCTGTTGTGCGCGCGCCCGCCATCACGGCGTCGGCGGTGGCGCGCAATTGGAGCAAGTGCGCCTGGTCGCGCCGGCTGCCGAAAGAGGACACGGCGCGATTAGCGTTGGCGATCTTCCCGTCGGCGGTCATGGCCATGTTGATCAGGAGGAACGGAAGCCCTGATGTCTTAGTTGTTCGTGTTGAGTTCAAGTCAGTCTTGGGGGCCCATGGGAAATCCCTAACTCAGTATTCCAGGCTGTGCACGAAAAACTCACGCAATGAGCATTGCATCGCCGTAGCTGAAAAAGCGATAACGTTCGCGGATGGCAGTGGCGTACGCGGAGAGAATCAAGTCGCGCCCCTGGGTGGCGTTGGGCGCCGCGAAGGCGCTGACCAGCATCAAGAGAGTGGAGCGGGGCAGATGAAAATTGGTCAACAGGGCGTCGGCGATTTTGAATGCGTAGGGGGGATGAATGAAGATTCGGGTCTTGCCCGTGCCGGCGGTCACGGTGGCGGGTGCCGAATTAGCGGCTTGACTGGCGAGGGCTTCCAGCACGCGGACGGTGGTGGTGCCGACGGCGATCACACGACGTCCCGCGCACTTGGCCGCGTTGATGGCACGGGCGGTTTCCTCGGTCAGTTCGTAACGCTCTTCATGCATGGTGTGCGCAGCAATGGTCTCCGCCTTCACCGGCGCAAACGTCCCCAGGCCGACGTGTAGCGTCAGAAAGCGAACCTGCACGCCGCGTGCGGAGAGTTCCGCCAACAACGATTCCGTGAAATGCAACCCGGCGGTCGGGGCCGCAACCGAGCCGGGAGGCTGAGCGAAGATGGTCTGGTATCGCTGGCGGTCGTGTGCCATGTGGCTCGTGTCGGCGCGCAAAATGTAAGGAGGCAGTGGGACTTCGCCCAGGACATCGAGCAGGTCGGCGATGTTGGGCGCGCCCTCGAAGCGCAGCCGCCGATGGCCTTCATCGTTCTTGTCAAGCACGGTGGCGTGCACGCGGCTTGGCTGGCCGTGCGCATCCCGGAAGATGATCTGCGTTCCTGCGCGCGCCCGTTTTCCCGGGCGCAGCATGACCCACCAATCGTTGATCGCATTCCCTTCGAGCAAAAGAATCTCAAACTGTCCGCCCGTATGCGCATTGATGCCGCGGAGGCGGGCCGGGATCACGCGCGAGTTGTTGAGGACCAACAGATCGCCGGAATGCAAGTACTCCGCGAGGTTACAGAACCGGCGATGCTCAACCTGACCCGAGAAGCGATGCAACACGAGCAACCGAGATTGGTCGCGCTGAGGCAATGGCGCCTGCGCGATCAACTCCGGCGGCAGCGTAAAATCGAAATCCGCGGTTCGCATGTGGCCGAAGCATTGTTCCAAAGTGCAGGGGTGACAAGGGTGCAATTCGTGTCGGGGGGCCACACTCGAAGGTCGGCAAGACATCCTAATCCCGCAATGCGAAGCAATCAGCCAAGTCCAAGATCTCACGAGAACGAGAGCCGCTAAAGGACACCGGTGTGATTGAGAGTTCCTGGGGGCGAAATGCACAGTTTTTGGGGTCAAGCGTGCTCGAAACAGCGCGTGCGCTAGCCCCACAACGCCCGCTGAGTTTCTGACTCCCGACTTGAGGGATCCCAGCAAGGCCAATGTTCTCAGGCGTTCAGCGAGTTCCCATCGGATATTCAGAGCCCCCAGGAATTGTGAATAACTTTTGAATAAAATCTGCTGAATGCTATTGACGTGGTGGGGGAGAGTGGGTAAAAGTGGGGCGTTGTGGGGCAGTAGAGCTGGGCTGTTCCACTGTGAATAAGAATGGAAATAGACGAAACAACTGGGCCGAAGTGCTACAACTCGCTTTATCGGCATGGAGTGGACGCGAAGCGGCGCGTCCAGATCCCGGCCAAGTGGCGGCCGTCCAAGCCGGGCACCGAGTTAACTCTGGTCCTTTGGCCCAAAGCGAAGGAAGGCCCGTGTCTTCGCGTCTTGCCGCCGCAACAGTTGGCGAAGCTGATGCGGGAGGTTGATGCGATGCCGAACACCGATTCGAACAAGGTCGTCTTGAAGCGGTTCATCGGCAGCGAATCTGTGCAGGTAACTCTCGATAAGGCCGGGCGGATCTGTCTGCCGGAAAAGATGGGTAGGGATGCGGGAATCAGCGAGGAGGCCGTGCTGGTGGGCTTGCTCGACCGGTTTGAGATTTGGAGTCCTGCGCGTTACGAGCAAGTGAAGGCGTCAGACGCGATCATGGCGCAGGAAGCGTTTAAATTGATGGAGTGATTTATGAGTCTGCTCAGATTACTGGCTGCCGGCAAGAGTCTGGTAGGAATGAGTGACGCGGAGACCCGTTACCGGGTGACCAGCCAAAGGCTGCTCCCTCAGTTCGGCCCCGGGAGAAATCCATTTAGCAGCAGGGGGAAGGCGGGGCCAGCCCAAATGGGGCCAAGCTCTCCGGAGGATCACAGACCAACGAGCGCGACGCAAGAAACGCCCCGCTCCCCGGCTTTGTTCGGGGAGACCGAGGCGGCACCTCGACTTGGGCCGAAGGGGGTGGCAACGCCCGCCAGTTGCAGCCCTAAAAAGTTTGGGGAGGGGTTACGGCGCCGGACAGCGGGGCTCCTGGCGGGGTGCAAGATGAAACTGATGGGCGTGCTTGCCAAGCGGCGCCACAAGGCGACGAATCCAGCCATCCCTCGGTTTACGGAGCCATCGGTGCAAGGAGAGCTGTCGTTAGACAGGATCAAAGTGGTGCGAAATGATCTGAGTGACGCGGACCTGGAAGTTATTCCGGCCAAGCCGGCGACCGCCCCGGTAATGCGAGCGACCGAAGGCGCCGCACGCAAGGAAAGCGCGTGGGGGCGCGTGACGGCGAGGGTTCTTGGCGCCGGCAGGACTTGATCTGATAAGGACCGATGAAGGGTGCCAGAATTCGAGCACAGTCCCGTGATGGTAGCCGAAGTGGTGGCCGCGCTGAGGCCCCAGCCTGGCGGTCAGTATGTGGACGGGACGGTCGGTGGGGCTGGACACGCGGCAGCCATATTGGCTGCGAGTTCGCCGAGTGGACGGCTGTACGGGTGCGATCGCGATAGCGAGGCCGTTGAAGCGGCGGAACGGAAGCTGGCGGACTTCTCAGGCCGATATGAAATCCGCCTGGGAAACTTTGCGGAATTGGCGGGTTGGGTGCCGCCAGGCAGTTGTGACGGGGTACTGCTGGACTTAGGCGTCAGCTCCCCGCAACTGGACGAGGCTGAGCGCGGCTTCAGCTTTCAGCAGGACAGCCCGCTGGACATGCGGATGGACCGGCGGCAGGGGCTGACGGCAGCCCACCTGGTGAACGAAGCGAGTGTGGAAGAGCTCGCGAGGGTACTTTGGGAATTGGGCGGCGAGCGGGATGCGCGGCGGTTTGCGCGAGCAATAGCGCAGGAGCGCGAACGCCGCCGTTTTGAGACGACGCGTCAGTTGGCGGAACTGATCGAGCGTTTGTCGCCGCGCCGCGGCAGAAAGACGCATCCGGCGACAAAGGTATTTCAGGCGGTTCGGATGGTCGTGAATGATGAGATTGGTTCTTTGCAAACGGGCCTGGCAGGGGCGTTACAGATTCTGAAGCCCGGCGGACGACTGGTGGTGATCACCTTTCATTCACTGGAGGATCGGATCGTGAAGGATTTCGGGCGCGCGCGGGCGCGGGATTACACATTCACCGGAGGAGTGGATGTTCCGGAGTTGCGCAGGCCGCGCGCGCCTGAGTTGAAGTGGCTGCAGCGCAAAGCGCTGCGTCCGGGGGCGGCGGAAATCATGGCGAACCCACGCAGCCGCAGCGCGGGGATGCGGGTGATGGAGAAGCTAAGTGATGGGTGACGGTCATTAATAACGAACAAGAATCTCAGGATGATATGGCGCGAAATCGAAAATATCAGTCGGCGGCAAGCCGGTTCGGGCCGGCGCTGAAGGCGTTTCTACTGTGTCTGCTGATTGGCGGATCCGGGGTCGGGTATGTCTGGCAGAAAGACCAAATAGCCCAGCTCGGCCAGCAGAAGAAGAAACGTGAGCTTCGCCTGGCCGACCTGGAGAACCAAAGCAAAAAGCTGAAGAACCAATTAGCGATTATGTGCTCGCCGCCCTCCCTGCAAAAGCGAATCCAGGAATTGGGCCTGGGTATGGGGCCGCCCCAGCAGACGCAGGTTTGGCGGCTGACCGAGCCGGCGCGCGATTTGCCCCGGCGGGAGCGTGAACGGCAATACGCCGCGCCGCGCGAGACGGCGACGCAGCCGAAAGGTTAAATGAGATTTTGCCGCCGCCCGCGACGCCGTCGGATGAGGAACCGATCGACGCGGGCGGCCGGCGATTTTAGAGAATCGAGATGAGTCAATAGAGCTGGACGGGCCGGACGGGTTAATATGTCGAAACAATTGCAATATCGGAGATTGGTGCTGCTGGCGCTGCTGCTGGTGGTAGCCTTTGCCGGGCTGGGATACCGGCTCGTCGATCTGCAGGTGTTGCGCAATAAGGAATTGAGCGACAAGGCGCGGGTTAACACACACAAGGAATTCCTGCTGGAACCGCGCCGGGGCGACATCCTCGATGCGAAAGGCAACCTTTTGGCCACCAGCGCTTTCGTGAAGACCGTTTGCGCTAATCCGGCGCTAATTGGTAATCGCCCGGCGGAAGTGGCCCGCGCCGTGGCGCCTCTGCTGCAAGTCAGCGAAGGCGAGCTGCAGCAGAGATTGACGCCACGCGTGACGCGAAACACGAATGGCACCATGACCACCAATTCTTATGTGGTGCTCAAGCGTAAAGTACAGATTGAAACCTGGCAGAAGATCCAGACGGCAATGACCAATCTCACGTTCGGGTTAGACGAGAAGACCTTGCCGCGGCGCGAACGGGAGTTCTACCACGACCTCCGGCGGGGAGCGATCTTTGTCGAGAAGTTCGACGACCAATTGCGGGTGTATCCGAATCAAAGGCTGGCAGCGCACGTTTTGGGCTATGTCGGCATGGACGAGCACGAACTTGACGGCCGCGTGCTGCTGGAGACTTCGGGCAAAGACGGCATTGAGCGAAGCTTCGACCAAAAGCTCGCTGGCGTGCGCGGTTGGCGGGTGACGGAAACCGACCGGCCCGGGCGAGAGCTCGTTCGCATGCGGGAACAGGATGTGGAGCCGCGTGACGGTTTGAATGTCGTGCTGACCATTGATTCCGTGGTGCAGAACATTGTCGAGTCCGCTCTGGCCGAGGCAAAGGAGAAACACTCGCCCTTGAGCATTTCAGGAATTGTGGTGCGTCCGCGCACCGGGGAGATTTTGGCGATGGCAACGCTGCCGAACTTCGATCCCAACCATCTTGACAAGACATCGATGGACGCGCGGCGCAACCGAGTGATCGCCGACGTGGCGGAGCCTGGGTCCACCTTTAAGATAGTGGTCGTCTCCGGCGCGCTCAACGACGGTGTGGTGCGGCTAAGCGACACGTTTGATTGCGAGCACGGTCGTTTCTATTTCGCGGGCCAGACGCTCCACGACAGCCATCCCCATGGAGTATTGTCGGTCGAGCACATCATCTCCAAGTCCTCGAACATCGGCGCCGCAAAGATCGGCATTAAAATGGGAGAAAACCGGCTCTACGACTACATCCGTGACTATGGCTTTGGGACGCCGACCGGGCTGCCGCTTCAAGGCGAAGTCGGCGGGATCGTGCATCCGGTAAAGAAGTGGAGCAAAGTATCGCTCTCTCGAATTCCCATGGGTCAGGGCATCGCGGTGACGAGCCTGCAAATGATGATGGCGATGTGCGCCATCGCCAACAAAGGGGTGCTGATGCGGCCGATGCTCGTGCAACGGTTGGAAGACAGCGACCACATGGTGTTTGAGAAGTACTCTCCGCAGCGCGTGCGGCGGGTGATCAGCGAGGCGGCCGCCGAGCAGATGGTGACCGCGCTCAAGACCGTGGGCTCGCCGGAGGGCACGGGCTCCAAAGCGGCGTTGGCGCATTACACAGTGGCCGGCAAGACTGGCACGGCGGAAAAGTCCGGCGGCCTTGAGGGCTACCTCAAGGGCAAGTACTTCGCCTCGTTCATCGGCTTCTTCCCGGCAGACAACCCAGAGCTATGCATTTCTGTGGTGATGGATGAGCCGAAACGCGAAGACGGTTATTACGGCGGTGAAATTGCCGCACCGGTTTTCAAACAAATTGCCGAGGCGGCGGCTAACTACCTGAATATCCGGCCAGAAGACGGCGAGGCGGCACCGGTGTCTGGCCCAGCGGCCACGGCCCTCGATAGCCGCAGCGTGAAAACCGCAGCCGCACGATCGCAGTGAAGACCACCCAACAATGAAAGGATAACATGAATTCGCTACCGTTGATCTCCCACCATCTCTTTGTGGCGGCTATCGGCAACGAGGACCGTGCACACGCCAGGCCAACGCGGCAGGAGAGGCCGTCCGCCGGAGCAGCCGCCCCGGCGAAAGCGATTACGTTGGAAGTGCTCGATGGACGGAAGCCGATGCCGGCCGGCTCGGCCCGCCCGATGCGGGTCGAGGTTGCCCAGACACTGAGTTGACTTGGCTGTCGGCGAAGGCCGCCGAAGAACGGGTCGGAGGGCTGGATGGAAGCTCGCTCATTAAGTTTTATCGCAACTGCCTGCGGCGGCGGACTATTAAGTGGTCCGCCGGATGCATGCGCCCATCGTGTCGGCACGGATTCGCGCCGGGTGCAAGCGGGCGATTTGTTCATTGCATTGCCGGGCGGGCGGTTCGACGGCCACGATTTCCTGCGACAAGCCGCCGAGAACGGAGCGGTCGCCGTCGTAGTCGAGCGAAAGCGGATACCGAAGGATTGGGGCGGTTGCGCGATGATCGCAGTCGAGGATAGCCGGAAGGCCCTTGGCCTATTGGCCTCGTCGTATCGTGAAGATTTTGTGTTGCCGCTGGTGGCGGTCGGCGGTTCAAACGGCAAGACGACCACGAAGGAATTGGTAGCGTCGGTGCTGCGGCAAAAGGCCGCCACGCTCTGGAGCGAGGCCAGTTTCAACAACGACATCGGTGTGCCGTTGACGTTGTTGCGGCTGGGGCAATCACATCAGGCGGCAGTGCTGGAAGCGGGGACCAACCATCCGGGGGAACTGGCGCCGTTGCTGAAGATGATGCGCCCGAACTACGGCGTCATCACCTGCATCGGCCGCGAACATTTGGAGTATTTCGGCGACGTGGCGGGCGTGGCTCGGGAGGAAGGGTGGCTGGCTGAACTGCTGCCGGCCGACGGCAAGCTCTTTGTGAACGGAGATGATGAATGGGCCGAGCGCATCGCTGCGCGCGCGAGCGCTGCCGTGGTGCGGGTAGGATTTGCCGCAACCAACGACTGGCGCGTGCGAGGTCTGCGTCTCGACACTCAGGGTGTGAGGTTCCAGGTGGATGGGCCGAAAGCGGAGTTTGCGGGCGAGTACCGGATCCATTTGCTGGGCCGCCATCAAGCGGTGAACGCGCTGTTCGCCATAGCGGTCGGGATGGAGCTGGGATTGAACCGCACGGAAATCGCTCGGGGCCTGGCCGAATGCAGACCGCCGAAGATGCGGCTGGAGCTCTGGGAACACGACGGCGTGCGGGTACTCGACGACGCTTACAACGCGAACGCGGATTCGGTGGAGGCGGCGCTGCAGACGTTGCGGGAGCTGCCCTGCAAAGGCCGGCGGGTGGCGGTGCTGGGGGACATGGCTGAACTGGGAGCTCATAGCAAGGCGGCGCACGAAGAGATCGGCCGGCGGGCAGCGGAGCTGGGCGTCGGCCAGTTGTTCGCTGTCGGGAAGATGGCCCCAGCAATGGCGCGGGGGGCGCGGGGCGCGGATTTGAACCGGGTCTTTGAATTTGCGGATGTGGACACGGCAGCCGCGGCGGTGAAGAGTTTTGTTAAGAGCGGTGACGTGGTGCTGTTGAAGGCCTCACGCGTCACGCGACTGGAACGGATAGGGGAAGTCTTACGATCCGGAGAGGCCAGAAGAGACTGAATGTTCTACTATTTGAGCGATTATTTGCTGAAATGGTCGGCGGGGACCGAGTGGGCCGACATGTTGTCCCCGTTGCGGCTCTTCCGGTACATCACCTTTCGTAGCGCCGGGGCAGCATTGACGGCGCTGATCTTGAGCTGGTGGCTGGGGCCGAGAGTGATTGCCTGGCTTAAGCAGTTGAAATGCGGCCAGGAGTATGCGGACAAAGCGGAAGCCGGGGGCGGCCTGGCGGCGCGTATCTTGAGCAAGAAGGGCACCCCGACAATGGGGGGCATTTTGGTGATTGTGGCGTTGAACCTGACGACGCTCCTCTGGGCGCAGTGGAACACGCTGGTGCAATTGACCTTGCTGTCGGTCGTTGTCCTGACTGGGCTGGGATTTTATGACGATTACGCCAAGATCAGCCAGCAGAGCGGCGGCGGGGCCAGATCGTTCATCAAGCTCAGCGTGCAAGCGGCGCTGGCCTTGTTCATTGGGCTGTATTTATGGTACGTGCCGTCCACGCGACAGCTCATTACAGAGATCATGATGCCATTTTACAAATATCCGGTGATGACCGGTGCGGGTCTTGTGGGGTTGGGTTTGACGATGCTGACGATCGTGGGCAGTTCGAATGCGGTGAACTTAACGGATGGCCTCGACGGGTTAGCGATCGGCTGCACGGTAATCGTGTCATTCGTTTTCCTGGTTCTGACGTACCTGGCCGGGAACAAGAATGCATCGGCCTATTTGCAGATTCCTCATGTGGTGGGAGCGGGAGAGTTGACGGTGTTTTGCGCGGCGCTGATTGGCGCCGGGCTGGGCTTCCTTTGGTTCAACTGCCATCCCGCGCAGGTTTTCATGGGCGATACCGGTTCGCTGGCGCTGGGCGGCGCGCTGGGCATCGTTGCGGTCCTGATCCACCAACCGCTGGTGCTGGTGATCGCGGGCGGCGTCTTCGTGTTGGAAGCGGTTTCAGTGATTCTTCAAACCGGCTGGTATCGCTATACGAAACGGCGGTATGGCACCGGGGTGCGCCTCTTCCTGATGGCCCCGATCCATCATCATTTCGAGAAGAAAGGTTGGTATGAATCGCAAGTCGTGATGCGATTCTATATTTTGGGAGTGCTCTGTGCGGTCGTGGCGTTGAGCACTTTAAAGATCCGATAACTTGTTGGAACTGGAAAATATGCTGCGACGCAAGGCGACGCGAATCAATGGGCTGGAACTGGGCCTCCAGGCCTTGGAAGCCACCCAGAGCCACCCTAAAGCCACCCCAAAGCCACCTCAAAGCCAACTGATAGCCAACCGATTGCGACCCGAAAGCCACCTTAAAGCCACCCTAAAGCCACTCCAAAGCCACCCCAAAGCCACCCCAAAGCTCCCCCAAAGCGACTCCAAAGCGACTCCAAAGCCACGCTCAAGCCAACCAGTCAGGCCGTTTCAAGACCCAAGGGGCGCGGAAACAACCTGTATTGCCAGTGCTTTGACCGTAATGAGAATTGGTGTCCTCCGACCGTCGGTTGCCATCTGGACCCTCTTTGCTCCTGATGGTCTGACTCGTTTTGGTGGCGAGGAAGCTTATGCGCGTGCCAAGTTCCGCTTGTTCCGCATCCAACATGCCCTCTATTGGGCCAGCGTGCAGGGCGAGGCCTTGGCACGGTTGCGAGAGCTGAGTTTGGCCGTGCTAGTCAAGGTGATTGATTTTAGACACCGGCCGTCTGCCGTCGAAGCGTGCCAAACGGCCGTTCCTGGTGAGCGAAGGTGGAGAGCAAATTCGTGCCGCACGGGGTCTTTTTACTCCTTGCACCGGCGCGGATTCGCTGGTAGAAGCAGTGGCAGAAGCGGCGAGAAATGCGACTTCAGGCGACGTAGTTTTGCTTGCACCGGCTCGTTCGGGCTGGGATCTGATTCGAAACCATCAACATCGCGGTGAAGTCTTTTGCCAGGCAGTCAAATCAATAGGTAGGGGTGTCCGCGGCGGCACCCACAACATAAATGGTAAAGCAGTTACAGTTCAGCGGTGAAGCGCGGAACGTCAAGAATTTGCTCCGGGGTTTTTTTGAGGCAAAGCACAGGAGCGAAGCGAACAAATTCAACCAACGCCTCAAACAACAGACGCAATAGTGCCATTTGAAAATGAACAACCAAAACCCACTCATTCAACAGGGCTCCGCTTTGGAGCAGAAGAACAAGGGCCGTGCCCGCGTAAAGATCGCCGTCTTTTTCGTCCTCGCCATTCATGGCATCGGTCTGATGGCCTTGCTCATGCAAGGCTGCGGACAATCGAAGGAGTCGGTCACACCGACCGAAAACACCACGAGCAATACGCCTCCGGCGTTTGTGGAGACGACCAATCCACCGGTCACGACCAGCGCTCCGCCAGTTGTGGTCACCGCTCCGGCCCCGATCGAAACGCCCGCCACGACGGCCGTCCCTGCCAGCGCCACAGATTACGCTATTGTCAGGGGAGATAGCTTCAGCACGCTCGCCACGAAGTTTCACGTATCAGCCAAAGCAATCGCGGACGCGAATCCCGGCGTGCAACCGACGAAGCTGCAGATCGGCCAGAAGATTCACATCCCCGCACCCGCCGCCTCGACAGCGCCCACCGTGACCGGAATGGCGCCCGTTGAAAGCGCTAGCGCGGGTGGCGAGCAGACTTATGCCGTGAAATCCGGCGACAACCTGACCAAGATCGCCGCGCAGTTCGGCACAACGGTCAAGGCACTGCGCTCGGCGAACAGTCTGAAGACCGACAGCATCAAAGTCGGGCAGAAGCTGAAAATCCCTGCAAAGGCTTCAGCCGCGGGGGCTAGTCCCGTTGCGCCGACGGAACCCGCGCCGACGGCTCCGCCCGTTTCGGCCCCGACCACACCGCCTGGACGGTAGTGATGTTGCCGGGCACTGGGTAAACTCAACACGGCGCCTGGTGCGAATTCCGGCAAATGAAAGCAGCCGTCACCATGTTAGTTTTCTGCGTCGCCGCCCTGCTGGCGCTGGGGATGGTGATGCTCTACAGCTCGAGCATGGGCATGGCACAGGTCGGGACGCATTATCTGGCAATGCAGCTCGTCTGGTGCGTGCTCGGCCTGGCGGCTGCTGTGGCGACGACGTTGGTGGATTACCGCCAGCTCAAAAGGATTTGGTGGGTGCCGCTGGGGATTGCCGTGCTGATGCTGGCGCTGGTGTTGTTTACCGGCAAGGTCAATGGCGCCCGGCGCTGGTTCAAATTCGGCGGCATGAGCCTCCAGCCTTCGGAGTTTGCAAAAGTAGCGCTGATTATTGCTTTGGCATGGTATGGAGAACACTTCCAGCGCCAGATGCCGCAGTGGAAACGGGGAATTCTTATTCCGGGCCTGCTGATCGGGTTGACGGTAGGGCTCATTTTCAAAGAACCGGACGTCGGTAATGCGTTGGTATTGGCGAGCGTGAGCGGCATCTTGCTGCTGATCGCAGGCATTCGTTTGAAGTATTTCCTGCCGCCGGTCCTTGCCGTTGCGGTCGGAGTCGGAGTGTTCATCTCTCACAACCCGATGCGTTCCGAGCGCATTTATTCCTGGCTACACTTGGAGGAGACTAGGCGGGACAAAGGGCGCCAGGCTTACGAGGCGATGGTTGCGCTTGGGAGCGGTGGGCTGACCGGTAAGGGCCTTGGTGACGGTCGTCAGAAACTGGGTTTCGTGCCGTTTCACCATACCGACTTTATCTTTTCCATCATCGGTGAGGAACTCGGGCTGGTCGCGACAGCATTGGTCGTCGTGGCGTTCATAGCAATTGTCTTTTGCGGGACTTACATCGCGATGAACGCGCGCGACACTTTCGGGTTGTTGCTTGGCACAGGGATTACGTTTCTGATTGGCTTGCAGGCTTTTATAAACATCGGCGTGGTCACCAGCGCCTTGCCGAACAAGGGTCTGCCGTTGCCGTTCATCAGCTACGGTGGCTCGAACTTGCTGGCCATGCTCGCGAGTGTCGGACTCCTGCTCAACATCGCGCGGCAAGCGCGCGAGGGCGACGATGGTATGCGGATTCTGGTGAAGGAAGCGGACGTAGCGAATCCGTTCGCGCGGCGCGCGCAACCACAAACATGACCGCACAACACAAACCGCCTCTCCGAGTTGCCATCGCCTGTGGTGGGACGGGCGGGCATCTCTTTCCCGGCCTGGCGGTGGCCGATGAGCTTGTCCAGCGTGGTTGCGAGCCGATGCTGCTCATCTCTCCAAAGGAAGTGGATCAGCAAGCCGTGATAGGCCTTTTCGGCATGGAGATCGTCACATTGCCGGCGGTCGGTTTGAAACGCGGCGGCGAATTCGCTTTCCTTCGCGGATTCATCCAGTCCTACCGTGCGGCGGCGAGGTTGTTCAAACAGCACCCCCCGCAGGCCGCCTTGGCGATGGGAGGCTTCACAGGCGCCCCGCCGATTTTGGCGGCGAAGCGGGCCGGTGCGCGCACTTTCCTTCATGAGTCTAATACGGTTCCTGGCCGTGCTAATCGCTGGCTGTCAAGAGTCGTGCAGCGTGTGTTTGTCGGGTTCCCCACGGCTGCTGGCCGTTTGCGCAATCGCAACGTGACGATTACTGGCACGCCGGTACGTTCTTGTTTTCAGGTCCGCGAGACAGCCGCGTGTCGGGCGGGGCTAGGTCTTAATCCAGCGAGGCCGGTTCTGCTTGTGATGGGCGGCAGCCAGGGTGCCAGCGGGATCAACGAGCTCGTGCTGCAATCCTTGCCTTTGCTCGCAAGCCGTGCTCCGGATTTGCAGTGGCTCCATCTGACCGGCTCCGGTAACACTGAGAAAGTGAGCCAGGCTTACGCGGCTTCGAGGCTGAGGGCGGTCGTGCATCCGTTCTTTGCGGATATGGCGTTGGCGATGGGCGCCGCGACCGCCGCCCTCTGTCGCGCCGGCGCTTCTTCGCTCGCCGAACTCGCGGCCATGCGCGTGCCGGCAGTGCTGGTGCCTTATCCGGCTGCCACTGATAATCACCAATTCCACAACGCCCGCGCTTTCGAAGCCACTGGCGTGGCCCGCTTGCTGGAACAGAAAAGTGCGACCCCCGAAACGCTCGCCCAATTGCTGTTGGAACTGATTGAGAAACCGTCAGTGCGTGAGCAGATGGGGAGCGCTTTGGCGCAATGGCATGCGCCGCGCGCGGCAGAACAGATTGTTGAAGCCATGTTAGTGGGCGCGGGAGCCAGGGCATGCGAAGATTGTTGCGCCGATTCGGCTCTGGCCGCCCCACCGGGCTCCCGGACTGCGGACACCGCAAGCAGATCATTGCCTTTGCGACTGTCACACGCTGGCCAAATGCAGATCTGCAATACAACCGGTTGTGCAACAGCCCTACCGGAAGGGAGAATTGCTTGACTCCGCACGAGGCCATTCTGGAGAAGACGCAGTCGAGCCGGACGGAAGTGGCGGGGCTGGCGCAGCGCGTTTCCCCCGCAACGGTGATTCGCCGCGACGAACCGATGGCCAAACACACGACCTTGCGGGTTGGCGGCCTGGCAGATGTTTTTGTTGAACCTGTCTCGGAACAGGATTTGGCGGCAGTCCTGGCTGGTTGCCAGGAGCGCGGCTTGCGGTTCTTGGTTCTCGGTCGCGGCTCGAATCTCTTGGTGACTGACGGTGGTTTTCGTGGCGTGGTTGTTCATCTGGCTCACGCCCATTTCAGCCGGATCGAGGTTGCAGGCGAGCGTCTGCGCTGCGGCGCAGGCGCCAAACTGAAGGCGGTCGCGGTCGAAGCCAAACGGAACAGTCTGGCTCAACTGGAGTTCCTGGAAGGGATCCCCGGCAGTGTCGGCGGTGCCTTGCGCATGAATGCTGGGGCGATGGGCTGCACGATGTTCGACGTGCTTGAGTCCGTTCGCCTAATGGGTTTCGACGGGACCGTGCAGGAACGAACCGCCCAGGAACTGGCGGGTGCCTATCGTAGTTGTCCGGCCTTGAAGACGCACATCGCCCTTGCGGCGGTGCTGCTCGGCAAGCTTGGCTCGCGCGAGACCATCGAGCAGCGCATGAACGAGTACAGCCGGAAACGTTGGAACTCGCAGCCTGCGGCGCCGAGCGCGGGGTGCATATTCAAGAACCCGCCCTCGATTTCCGCCGGCAGACTGATCGACGAGCTTGGCTTGAAAGGGACACGCGTCGGGGGAGCCGTCGTCTCTGCTGAGCACGGCAACTTCATTGTCAACACCGGCACGGCCACCGCGCGGGATATCTTGGATTTGATCGAGATCATTAGGCGCCGCGCCCAGGCCGAGCGCGGAGTCGATTTGGAAACGGAAGTCGAAATCGTTGGCGAATGAACCTTTCGGCTGAGAAACTCAACATCACAGTGATGCTCGGCGGGCCGAGCGCTGAACGTGAAGTCTCCTTGCGCTCCGGCGCGGAGGTGGCCAAGGCGCTCCGCTCGCTTGGGCACCAGGTTCACGAACTGGACCCGGAGAATGAGAAATGGAGGCTGCCAGGAAGCACGGACGTCGTCTTCCTCGCGCTGCACGGAACTTACGGCGAGGACGGCACGGTCCAGCAGCGGTTGGACGCAATGGGTATGATCTACACAGGGTGCGACCCGGAGGCGAGCCGGATCGGGTTTGACAAGTTCCTAACGAAGCAGCGTTGTGTGGCGGCGGGTGTTCCGACCGCGCGCTTCTTGCTTGTCGATTCGCCCTCTGCAAGCTGGCCGATGGGCTGGGATCCGCCCGTCGTTGTAAAGCCCGCCCGCCAGGGCTCCAGTGTCGGCCTGCAATTCGTCGAGCGCGTCTCCGATTGGGGTAAGGCACTCACCGAAGCAATGCGCCACGATTCACTGGTTCTAATGGAGGAGAAAATTCTCGGCTGCGAATGCACCGTCGGGATCCTCGCCGATGAACCGCTGCCGCTGGTGGAAGTCCGGCCCAAAACGGGCATATATGACTACCAGACTAAGTACACCGCCGGCGCAACGGAGTATTTATGCCCTGCCCCATTCGACGATGCGACGACTGCGCGCGTTCAGGCCGCAGGCTTGGCTGCCTTTAAAGCGATTGGCGGTCGTGATTATTCGCGGGTGGATGTCATCGTACGGCCAAACGGTGAACCCGTGGTGTTGGAAGTCAACACGCTGCCGGGCATGACCGAAACCAGTTTGTTGCCGAAAGCGGCGGCGGCGGCGGGAATCAGCTACCCGGAACTTTGTCAGCGCATGGTGTGCTTGGCGTTGAAACGAAGGAAGAATGTGGTTCAAACGTAAACCAAGGAACCGGCGACTTGGTCGCGAGCAGGTGCTGGACGTGAAGCTGCGTTCCAGCCAGGTCCGCGCCGCGCGTACGCGCATGGGCGCGATCAGCCTGGGTGCCGTCTTTGCAACCGTCTTTGGCCTGTATCTGCTTTATCGCGGCAGCGGATGGGTCCTTATGCGGTGTGTCTATGAGAACAAAGCGTTCGCGATCCAGGACATTGACGTGCAAACCGACGGCATTATCTCGGTGGACCAACTTCGCCGTTGGGCGGGAGTGAGGCCCGAGGAGAATCTGCTGGCGCTCGATCTCGCGCGCGTCGAGCGGGACCTCAGGTTAGTTCCCCTCGTCCAGTCCGTCTCGGTTGTGAAGATCCTTCCCCGCACCCTGCAAATTAGGATTACAGAACGTGAGCCCGTAGCACAAGTCAATGTCTATCGGCCGCGTCCGAACGGGGGGGTTGAGTCAGCCGTTTATCAACTGGACGCGGACGGTTATGTCATGTTGCCGCTGGACCCGCGGCAGCGTGCCACACCGCTCAATCAGCCGATCGATTCGCTACCCGCGATTGCTGGCATCAACCTCAGCGAGCTCCAGCCTGGCCGGCGCATCGTGGCCCCTCAGGTCCAGGCTGCCCTGCAACTGATCATGGCCTTCGACCAGTCGCCGATGGCTGGGTTGGCTGACCTGAGGCGTATTGATGTGTCGTGCGCGGCAGTTCTGGTGGTGACGACGGGGCAGGGGAGCGAGGTGACTTTTGGCCTCGCGGACCCGGAGTCGCAACTCCGTCGGTGGCATGACATATTTGACCTTGGCCAGAAGATGAGCAAGGCCATTGCCACACTCGATCTCGCGGTTACCAACAATGTCCCCGCGCGCTGGATCGACTCCAGCGCCTTGCCTCCTGTGACCCCGAGGCCGCCCAAGACCTTACGTCTCAGAAAGAAACATGTTTAATGCCTCTTCGATCATCGTAGGACTCGAAATCGGCACATCCAAAGTCTGCGCTGTGGTCGGCGATCTCGCCCCCGACGGCGCGCTAAATATCGTCGGTCTCGGCCAGTCGCGCTCACGCGGCGTGCGCAAGGGCGAAATCGCCGATGCACCGCTGGCCGAAGAGGACGTGCGCCACGCCATTGTTGAAGCGGAGCAAATGGCCGATGTCGAAATCCGCAGCGTTTACCTCGGCGTGACCGGCGGCCACTTGCGCGGCTTCAATAATCGCGGCGTGCATCCCGTCGTATCCGCCGACCGCGAGATCTCGGAAGAGGATGTGCAGGACGTCATCAAGAATGCCAAAACGATTAACCTGCCCGCCCAGAACCACGTCATCCACGCTATCCGCCAGCACTTTCTGGTGGACGGGCAGGACGGCATCACCAACCCGGTGGGCATGCTCGGCTCTCGCATCGAGGTGGACGTGCACGT
>Ga0181518_10001735_pt1 | contig 21878 bp, 17 predicted proteins | sample PEATcosm2014_Bin_28_FD_119751 | JGI IMG/M metagenome (GOLD analysis project Ga0181518, IMG submission 119751) | Peatland microbial communities from MTU Mesocosm Facility, Houghton, MI, USA - PEATcosm2014_Bin01_60_metaG | ecosystem: Environmental > Terrestrial > Soil > Wetlands > Peat | place... | reverse complement strand
TGAGCATTGCTGCTCCCGGTTTTCACCACCTGCCAGAGCAGGACGGCCGAAACCACGATGACCGCCCAGAAAGCTACTGTCTTGATAGTCGAATTCACCTAAAACTCCTCAAAGTGCAGCCCTAGTGCCCACCAAAAAGAAAGAAGCCGCCTCTACAGCTCATATTAGATGCCGGAGACGGAAATTCGGACCGGGAAACGACCGCTAGCTTATTCTAGACCTTTTCCGAAGAAAACGGGGGGCCACGCAGGGCGTGAAAGAAATCACGGGGCCGCTTTCCATGTCGAGGCGGACATTGAGCGAGCAAGATGTCAAGCAAAAAAATACCCGCTCATTTTCGAGCGGGTAAACTCTCCTACTAGGGACCAATGCCTATTGCAAGACGGCCTCCGTCTCAACGAAATTTGGGCGGCCCGCCATTGCTGCGTATTCGGGATCAATCCGAATCGGCTTCGAGCCTTCTACTTTGTCTTCGATTTCGCCAAGAACAGCGGTTAGGTTGACGGACTGAATCATGGCCCGCAAGCGAGTCAAGCTGCCTGCAAGGTCCTTGTCCGCGATCTGTTGGGTATTTACTCCAGCCAGTCGCTCCATGGTACGTGCGAAGCAGACGGCACGGAGCAGTCGATCCGCATCCTTGCCGATGGACTGCTTCGAATTCTCCCACCGCGATACGGTCCCCTTTTCCATACCCAAAACGCGGGCCAGTTCAGTTGCGGAGAATCCCGCTGCCTTGCGAATAAAGCGAATCTCTTCCCCCGAGAGAAGCGCCTTCTTCTCCAATACGCTCATCGCAATACAGTTGTGCAACATTCCCGCGTAGGGAATCTCCGGTACAATCGCTCCACATTTACAGTGGCAAACGACAATGTTCAGCAGCACGACCGACTTTAGCCCGACCTCCTGGTACGAGTAGTTTTCCCGTTTGCCGACCATTGTCTTCCCACAGTCGTAGCATCGTCTTTCAAGCGTCACGTTCTCGTTTGCCTCCTTGTGCGTTGCCATGCTGTTTCCTCCACACATAAACATGTTTCCTACCGCCAATAACCTGTTATGAGAATTATTAAAGGTGATGTGCCGTAGTCTTCGGCCGGATCGAGGGCCACGACTATTTCTAGTCGTTTATCTTCCACGTCCGCAATAATCCGGTATTTCCAGTTTCGATTCACGGGACAAAACTCCGGGTCGCCACGTAGCTCCCCTGTCCTAATTGCATTCTCCGCATCCATCGAATCGAACCGTCGAGTCGATTGCTGCTCTCTGAAATGCGTTGTAATTTGCAGTCGTCCTGCCAAGAACGCGGCCCTTATAATCTCTAGGGCATTCGCAGGGGAAAGCGGAGCTTCTGGTTTTGCTTTGCAAGCGCCGTCTACGACCGGGCCTTTGTATAGAAAGACGCGGGTATCGCCATCCATACCATTCGTTCTCCTTAACTCCTCGCCGGGTCTGCCCTAGTTGATCCTAAGCTAACAGTTGATCTTGAGTTGTGTCAAGCGAAATCGGCTGAGAGTCAACTCGGGCTGTAAGTACCTTAATTTCCAACGAGCAGTGAGGCTTTCTTGGCTATGGCCTCCAGCGCAGGCCATCGTTAGGGCAATTTATCCCAAGAAGCGACGGCCGGTGTCGAAACCCTAAGAACTACGTGGGCGCATTGAAGCGGCGTCTAGAGATCGACCTACCGGGAGGCGGCCGCTCTTACGTCGTCGCCGCCAGATACGGCAAGTTCCGTCCGGTTTGCTCCGGATTTCCCAAGCCATAGCCGCAAAGAAACGCGTCATCCACCAAAAATCCGAAGTAGTCGGGCTGCAGCGGCACGCGGCGTGCCGACTGCCGATCCAGGAGCGTAACCAGCTTCACCGAAGCCGCGCCCCGCGCGCGCAGGTCGCCCATCAGGAATTCGCTGGTCACCCCCGAGTGCACCAGTCCCTCGATCAGCAGCACGTGCTTGCCCGCGATGGCCAGTTCGTGGCTGAAAAAAATTTCTAACACTGCGGATTCACCCTGCTGGCTCTGCTTATAGCTCGGCTTGATAAAGCTGCAGATGATCGGCGCATCGATCGCCCGCACCAGGTCGGCCATGAACAGGAAACTATTTTCGAGAATCCCCAGCGCGATCACGGTCTGTCCGCGATAGTCGTCGGAAATCTGCCGTCCCAGTTCGCGGACTCTTTTCTGAATCTGGTCGGCCGAGATCACCTGGCGTAACCCGGCATTCGGCGAAACATTCATCACGGAAGTAGCGCCCTCCGGCGGAGTAACTCTAAAGCTGTAACTCCCCCGATGGCATGTTACATCATGGCCGCAATCTCCCGAATCCAAATCGCCTTCGAAGTTCCCGCCGGCGCCCGAAAAGCCGCCGGAACCGCGAACCCCCGCACCCAGACCAGGCCGCAGCCTTCCGCGACCGCAACCGGCCAGAGCTTTTTCTCCGCTCCGGTCGCATGCCGGTCACTCAGCAGCTCCTTCACTTTTCTGGCCGCCGCGGTGTACGACGGCCAGTACCGATCGCCCGCCCGCCAGTTGCGGATCAGAACCTGCTTCGGCATGAGCCCCACATCCAACAACTGCCCGCGCTCATTCTCTGGGACGCCAGCCGCATCCACCACGCGAGCTTCTATGCGGGCGGCCAGTTCCGGAACGTCCACCGCACCCGGCACCGCTAAGGCGTACTCATAATCCGCCGCTTGTCGATGCCGCGCTTTGCCCCGAGCTCCGAGATGCGCTTCCAACAGGAGTTCCTGGCGTCCTCGACGAAGACAGAGCGCACGATTCAGGCCGCCCAGCAACTCCAGTCTCCTGCCTGCTGCTCCCCGCGCCAGCTCCAGCGTCTCCTCGATCAGCCGGAACGAGATACTCAAATCGGGCGCATTCGCTTCCAGCCATCCTCGCACCAACCGGCGCTGGGCCGCCAGCGGAAGCGCCAGCAATGGCTTTACCTGTAAAGACGCGGCTGGCTGCGTCCCAGCGGCGGTTGGCTGGATACTGGGTACAGAGTACCGGGTGCTGGGTTCCGAGTGGGTACGGGCTGGCCACTGACCACCGGCCACGGACCACTGCTCTTCCTCCGCTCGCGCAATTTCGGCCAGTTCACCCATGTGCTCGATCGCGGGCTCGCCAAATTCCTCTGCGATAATCGGCAGAAGCCGATGCCGCACGCGATTGCGCAGGAAGGCAAGATCTCGGTTGGACGAATCTTCGCGCCAACCCTGGCCCTGTTTGCGCAGGAATTCCTGCAATGCAGCGCGGCGAAAGCCTAGCAGCGGCCGCACCAACTCGCCAAACGCGCGCCCCTCTTCCTCGAATGCGATCCGCGGATGAATGCCTGAAAGTCCGCGAATGCCGGTGCCGCGAAAGATGCGGAGCAGCACGGTCTCCGCCTGATCGTCGAGCGTGTGCGCGGTCGCGATCTTTGTGACCCGGCCCTCCCGCGCGAGCTGCCGGAAGAAACCATAGCGGAGTTCACGCGCAGCCGCCTCGATGCCGGAACCGATTTCGGAACTTTTGCCGAAACTCTTGCTGGAACTTCTACTGGGACTTCTGCCGGAACTATGGCTCCCGTCCACCGTCGCTGCCGAGACATGCAGTTCGAGCCCGTGCTGCCGCGCCAGCTTCGCGACAAAGCGTTCGTCCTCGTTCGACTCGTCTCCGCGCAGCTTGTGATTGACATGCGCCACCGACAGCACGATCCCCAACTCGGCCCGCAACTCCAGCAGGAGGCAAAGCAGGGCCACGGAATCCGCTCCGCCAGAAACCGCCGCCGCCACGCGGTCACCCGCGCGAATCGACTCCTGCTTCCGGATTGTCTTTAATAGCCGCTCGGCCAGCCGGTGCACGGAGAAATGGTACAGGAATCGGTACCCAGTACCCAGTTGCCAGTTCCCAGTCCGAGTTGGGCACTGGGTACTGGATACTGGGTACTGATTGCTGCTATGCTGTTCCGCAAATGTGGGGGGCTTACCGCTGGGCCGCCAGGTTTCTGCTGCTGGTTATGCTCGCCCCGGCCTTCGCGCCGATGGCGTTGCCCTGTGCTGCCCTGCCGCAAGCCATGCACTGCGTGCGGCGGCCCATGTCTGGGCAACCGGCGATGCACTGCCATCACGCGATGGCGCAGTCGAAGCCGGCCGAGCCCGAAAAATCGCCGGTCTCGTTTCAAGCGGCCACTGACTGCTGTGCAAATCACCAGTGCTGCTGCGGCGCTACCACCTCCGAGTGGGCGCGGCCCGCTTCCAGCCTGCCGACTTTCATAAGCCTCACGATCGAACCTGCGCGCCCCTCGCAAGACGCGGTGCTTCGCTCAAGCGATATCTCTCGCCAAGATTCCGCGCGCGCCCCGCCCCGCAGCTAGGGCCTCCGACCAAACTTGACCATCAGCAACCCCGGCTAATACCGCAGAGTTGCGGGCGCTGGCGTTTGCGCGGCCTGCTGCAAAACTCGGGCTCGCATCGGAGCACAGTTTGCTATTGCGGCATCGCATTTCGACATCCTTAGCTGCCATGAGAGAAAACGATGCCAAAGGGTCGCCTCCTCGCATCGCTCTTGCAGGCATTGAGGAGATCGGCATCTTCGAGAGGACTAGAACATGACTCGTCTCAAGCTACTGGCATTCACCGCCTTGGTGTTCGCCGCCCCTGCATTTGCCTCCATTTTCGGCTCCGTCCGCGGCGTCGTACATGATCCGCAGCACCGCCCCATTCAAGGCGCGCACGTTACCCTAAAGGCGCAAAACTCGGACTGGACCCAGTCCCAGGACTCCCGCGACAGCGGAGGATTTGAATTCAGTTCGGTGCCAATCGGAAATTACACGGTCACCGTCTCGTCGAAGGGCTTCCAGGAAATGCATCAAGATGCGATTGTTCGATCCGACACCAGCCCGGTGCTGCATTTCGAGCTGACGATCGCAGGCGGGAAGGAAACTGTCATCGTGGCGGAAAGTCCAGTGGAAGCGACGACCGAGAGCGTCACGCCCACGACGACGGTAAACCGCATCGACATCCAGCAAACCCCAGGAGCGGACCGCACCAACGGCATGCAGATGATCACCGATTATGTGCCGGCAGCCTACGTGACCCACGATATGCTGCACATGCGAGGAGGGCATCAGGTGGAGTGGCTGGTTGACGGCGTCCCTATCCCCAACACCAACATCGCCAACAATCTGGGGCCGCAGATTGATCCGAAGGATATCGATTATCTCGAAGTGCAGCGCGGCAGCTACGACGCCGACTATGGAGACCGCACGTATGGAGTTTTCAACGTGGTGCCGCGTACCGGCTTCGAGCGCTATCGCGAGTGCGATCTGGTCATTACCGCCGGAAACTTCTACCAGACCAACGACCAGATCAGTTGCGGAGGACACACGCAACGCTTTGCCTACTACGCCAGTTTGAACGGAGATCGAAGTCAATACGGGCTGCAGACTCCCATCGGGCAGGTAGTCAACGACGCGGCAAACGGCGTGGGAGGATTTGCGTCCTTCATCTTTAATCCCGATCCCAAGAACCAACTCCGGGTGGTGGCGCAGTTGCGGCGGGATTATTACCAGATTCCGATCGACCCCGACCCGAACTCAATTGGCAATCAGAACTTGCTCGGCTCAGGGCCGCCGCCGAGTCCGCCGAGTTTCGGACTGCATGACGCCGAGCGCGAGCCAGACGGCTACGTGACGTTCTCGTGGGTGCACACTTTCAATCCGAATACACTCCTCACCGTTTCGCCGTTCTATCACTACAACGGAGCGGACTACATTGGCGGAGGGAATGACATTCCCGTGACCTCCAACGTTACGCAGACCGCCAATTATGCCGGTGGGCAGGTGGCGTTAAGCTCGAACGTCTGGAGGAACGACATCCAGGCCGGCGTCTATGGCTTTTATCAGCATCAGTACAATTACTTCGCTCAGGTCGGGAGCACATACGTCAACATGGGCAACACATATATTTTCCCGACCATTCAACCCTCCTCCATCGGCGTGAATGGGGGCGTTGCCGCCGAATTCATCAACGACAAGTTCAAAGTGACTTCGTGGCTGACTCTAATGGCCGGAGTTCGAGTGACGGAGTTCAGCTCTGGCGCGCCCACTTCGGCAGTAACTCAGCCGGCTTCAGAAACCGACGCCGACCCTCGTTTTGGAGTTGCCATTCGCATTCCACGGTTGAACTGGGTCCTTCGCGGCTTTTATGGTTACTACTACCAAGCGCCGCCCCTCTCGACGGCTACCAGCGCACTGCAGAACTTACAGTTCGGCTCTTTCGCCCCCTTGCACGGCGAGCGGGACCGGGAATGGCAGTACGGGGTCATGATTCCGATTCACGGCTGGACGCTTGACGCCGACACTTATCAGACCTTCGCCCACAATTGGCTCGATCACAACAATATCGGCGCGTCGAATATTTTTTGGCCCATCACCTGGGATTACGCGCTGATTCAAGGGTGGGAGACGACTTTACGCTCGCCGCGCCTCTGGCAGGGCGGCCAGTTGCACTTAGCCTATGCCAATCAGATCGCGCAGGCCACTTCGCCGATCACGGGCGGCTTGGTCTTCGCTATTCCCCCCGGCCTTGCGCCCGTAGACCACGATCAGAGAAACACTTTCAATGTGGGCTACAATACCGGTCTTCCCTGGCACAGCTATGCGTCGACAAATATCTACTACGGCTCGGGCTTTACCAATGGATTGCCGAACCAGCCGTATCCGGGCGATTATTTGCCTGCCCACACCACCTTTGATCTCGCTCTCGGCAAAAGCTTCGCTGAGAAGTACACCGTCTCCGTGACCGCGCTGAATGTTGCCAACCGCCGCGTGCAGCTCGACAACAGTTTGACCTTTGGCGGATTTCACTGGAACGATCCGCGGCAGATTTACGGGGAGTTTCGCTTTCGGTTCAACTATTGATGGCTATCTATTAATGGCCATCGCGGAACCACCGGGAAAGAAGACAGCATGATGAAATCGCGTTTAATGCTTGCGGCAATGATGCTGTTGCTGGCCGCATTCGCAGGATGCAATCGCACGAGGAAGTATCCAATGCAAGGCGAAGTGGTCTCGAAGGACCCAGCCGCCAGCGAGATCACAGTAAACCATGGCGACATTCCCGGCTTCATGGCGGCCATGGCCATGCCTTACCGCGTCAAAGACCCTGCGGTCGTTCAGGAACTTGAGCCCGGCGACAAAATTGCCGCGGAAGTGGTGGTTGGCAAAGATCCGAGCGACTACTGGCTGGAGGACGTGCGCATCACCGACAAATCTGGGCGCAGCCAGATCAAGCCGCCGGCTACGCCGCAGACGCTCGTGCCCGGAGAGCGAGCTCCCGAATTCACTCTTGTCAACCAGGACGGACGCAAGATTCACCTTTCGGATTTCGCCGGCAAGGCATTGCTGGTTGCCTTCATCTACTCGCGCTGCCCCATGCCGAATTTCTGCCCCCGCCTGAGCAGCCAGTTTGCGAGGATCCACAATGAGCTCAGGAAGAACCCGGGGGACTACGGCAAAACCCACCTGCTGACCATTAGCTTCGACCCGAAATATGACACTCCCGCCGTTCTGCGCAAGTACGGTCTTGCATATTTGGACGGGGACGAGAGTGGTTTTTCACACTGGGACTTCGCTTCCACCAATCCAACCGACCTACGCCGCCTAACCCAGGTATTCGGCCTGGAATACGAGGGGGACGGTAATCAAATATCCCACAATATGATCATCGTATTAATTGGGCCGGACGGGAGGGTAGCGAAGTTCTGGTCCACGGATTGGACCTGGACGGAGCTGATGGAGAATCTGCAGCTCGCCGCTCAAGCCACTGGGCAGAGAGGGAAGTGATGGTTCGTGGACTATGGCCGCCGGCGACGGACAATTGACGCCCTATCCGCATCCAACTAACCAGAGCGGCGAAGGCGGTTTGACGCTGTTCCGGTGCGCTCCGTATAATCCAAAGCGTCCACACCCTGACCACCACGCTTGCGGTTGCGGCGTCTCAGGTCTGATGACTGATAGGCTCGGGTTACGATCAGACTCGTTGAGCCCGGCGAGCTGGAAGCTTCCAGCATTCCTAAAATCCGAAGGAGTTCAAAGGATCCAGATGATTGGCATGTTAGCGATTAGCAAGTTTGCGCGCGTCACCATGGCCGCAGTATTCGGCCTCTCTCTCTTTGCTCTGGCCCAAACCAACCCGGCTGCCGGCACTCCCGCGGCCGCCCCACCCAACGCTCCCTCCGCTGCTGCGGCGGCGGCAGCCCAGGCTACGGGCACCAAGGTCGGCACCATCAACATCGAACAGGCGATCTTCGCCTCCAACGAAGGGCGCAAAGATTTCGACGAGCTCGCCAAGAAGTTTGAACCGAAGCAGACCGAACTGAAGGGCAAGGCCGACGAGATCGACAGCCTCAAGAAGCAGCTCACTGCCCAGCAGGACAAGTTGAACGACGAATCGCGCGACAAGCTGGTGAAGTCGATCGAGGCCAAGCAGAAGAGTTTCGATCGCGCTACCCAGGACGCGCAGGAAGATTTCCAAAACCAGCAGGGCGAGATCGGGAACAAGATTCTCACCAAGATGGCGCCGCTCATCGTGAAGTACGCCAGCGAAAGCGGCTATGGCATGATCCTGGATACGTCCCAGCAGTGGCCGCGCGGACCGGTGATCTGGTATGGACCGGCGGTGGACATCACGCAGCCGATCATCGAAGCTTACAACGTTCAGTCTGGGGTGCCAGCGCCTGCTGCGGGGAGCACGGCTCAAAAGCCGGTGGCAAGGCCGGCGCCCAAACCCGCTGCACCCTCGAGCACGCCGCCGAAACAGTAGCGACACCGCTCGGGTAGTTTCAGTTCCAGGTTGTTTATGAATTTCTTGAGACCGCGTGCCAAACGCGGTCTCTTTTTTTGTGGTTCAGTTTGCGCCGCTTTTTCGGCGGTAACTAACTTCTGTTCCGCTTCTCCTTACCCCTCAGGATCAAATGGCGCGCCGCAGGTGTCTGTACGGGTAGCAGGCTGTTTCGGAGGACGCCATGTTCAACACACCGATGTTCAGCACACTCGAAAGCACCTGGGACCAGTCCACCCGTCGCGGATGGACAACGCTCGCATCCATCACCATACAAGCCTTTGGCCTGAGCCTGCTGCTGCTGATTCCCCTGCTCACGGTTCAGGGACCACCCATGCTGCGCTGGTTAGATATGGCGCAGATTCTGACGCCACCGCCCGCGCCTGCGCCGCAGACACCCGGACCGCAGCATCCTCGGCCGTCGAACATCGGCGGCGGACAACTGTTGCAGCCCGCGGCGATTCCAAGCACCGTTGCGATCCTGAACGAGCCGCAGGTTGCCTCTTCGCCGGACGTTGGCGACCTCGGCGTGCTCGGCGGAACCGGCACGAGAGGGCGCGGAGTCATAGGCTCGGTCGGCACAGCGGTTGAGGTTGCTCCTCCACCGCCGCCTCCTGCGCCCACGCATCCGCTCCGGGTCTCGCACTGGGCGGAAGGCAACCTGATCTACCGCGTGCCGCCGATCTATCCGCGGCTGGCGCAGCAGGCGCGCATTGAGGGCACGGTCGAGCTGCGGGCGATCGTCAGCCGGGCGGGGACGATTGAGAATCTCGTCGTGGTCCGCGGACACCCAATGCTGGTCGCAGCCGCGGTGGATGCGGTGCGGCAATGGCGCTATCGTCCTTACCTGTTAAACAGCGAACCCGTTGCGGTGGAGACGGAGATCACGGTGAAATTCGTGTTGTCGGGCGAGTAGCAGCCGCCGACGAAAGCGGGATTCGTATCGGGGCATCGCTTCGGCGATGCCGGATCTAGTTCGAAATCGGACGCCCCTTTAGGGGCTGGGCAGCAACTTTGAGCCCTTAACATCGGCAGTTAACAGCGCGGCGCGGCACGCTCGTTATAATCGATTGTGTGAACGCGCCGCGTCCCGACTTGTCGAAACTGCCCGACCGCCGCTCGCTGATCCTCGACGGCCGGACCTGGGCGGAAGTTTCTCTCGGAGCGCTGGGAGAGAATTTTCACGCGATCCAGAAGCACGTCGGCCAAGGCGTCACCGTTTGCGCCGTGGTCAAAGCGGACGGCTACGGCCACGGCGCGGTGGAATGCGCGCGCGCGCTCGAATCCGAAGGCGCCGAGTGGCTGGGAGTGACCGATGCCGCCGAAGGCCTGGCCCTGCGCGGCGCCGGCGCCAAGGCCCGCATCCTGCTGATGACCGGAATCTGGAAGGGCGAGGAAGATGGGATCGTCGCCCAGAACCTCACGCCCACGATCTGGGAGCCATGGCACATTGAGTTGCTGGAACGTGCGGCGCGAAAACGGCAGCTCGACTTACCAGCACATCGTTTGCCCGTTCATCTGAAGCTCGACACGGGCATGAACCGTCTTGGGGCGCCAAAGGAAGCGTTGCCGCGCTTGTGCGAGATGCTGTCCGCGTGCCAGCACCTGACTCTCGAAGGCCTGAGCACGCATTTCGCGTCGGCGGAAGTACTCGACGCCGAAGACGCCGTTCGACAGATGAAGTGCTTCGAAGAGGGACTGGCGGTGGTGCGGAATTACGGGTTCCAGCCGCCGCTGGTGCACATGGGAAATTCCGCCGCCATGAGCGCGCGGCCCGACACTTGGAAGACGATGGTGCGTCCGGGAATCGCGCTCTACGGATATTCGCTGGCCTTCACGCGGGGCGGCGAGCCCGCGGCGATAGCGGAACTGCCGCTGCGTCCGGTGCTCTCGTGGAAGACGCGCGTGCTGACGGTGAAAGAAGTCGCCGCCGGACAAGCGGTCGGCTACATGGGAACCTTCGTCACCAAGGCGCGAAGCCGCATCGGCGTGCTGCCGGTTGGCTACGCGGACGGTTATCCGCGGCTGCTTTCGAATCGCGCGCGCGTGATCGTCGGCGGCGAATACGCGCCGGTGGTGGGACGCGTCTCGATGGACCTCACCATCGTCGACGTCAGCCACATTCGCGGCGTCGCGGTGGGAGACGAAGTTGTCTTGATCGGCAAAAGTGGCGGCAACGGTGTCGGCGAAGCCAGCGCCAAGAGTGTGGACGCCGTAGAACTCGCGCGCCTGTGCGAAAGCGTCCCCTACGAAATTCTGTGCGGATTGTCGCAGCGAGTGCCGCGAGTTTACAGCAGCGATTAGCGGTTGGCCTTTCGCGAAGCCGAATGCTGTTTGTTGACCGCTCGGTGCGGAATCCTGCCGTTGAACTGACCGGGTTAGCTAATGTCGTCCTCTTGCTGTATTCCTAGAATGGAGATGTCTTCGCGCTACGCGCAATGGATGTACGACTGGGAGACCCGGCTCACGTCGGTGGACAATAACCGCGTGGTGCGTCCGCTGGAGTGGGGACTGGATTGGACCGAGGGCTGGCCCGGCCGCAACGGCGGTCCGGCGGGATCGGCCTCGCGCGACCTGGTGGAGTATTTTTCGTCTTTCAACGACCGCATCATTCGCGACAGCGACAGTTTTTATTCCTACCGGAAGCCCGCCGATTTCCGCCTGGAGCGCCGCGAGGTTCAGGTCTTCAGCACGCGCGAAGTTGCCGACCCGCGTCTCGAAGAAAAAGTTCGCGGCACTTATGCGGAATTTTTGCGCTTCACTTCGCCGGTGGTCACGCCGTATCGCGAAAATAATCTGGTGAACGCGCGCTGGTTTCCGGCCCGCGGACGCCGCGCCGTCGTGCTCTTGCCACACTGGAATTCCGATGCGATTTCCTACACCAGCCTCTGCCGGATGATGAACTACATGGGGATTGCGGTGCTGCGGCTGTCCATGCCCTATCACGACATTCGCCGTCCGGCGGAGATCGACCGCGCCGACTATGCCGTCTCCGCCAACATCGGCCGCACGCTCGATTCGGTGCGCCAGGGCGTCATCGATGCGCGCTGCTGTCTCGACTGGCTGGAGGCGCAGGGTTACAACCGGCTCGGCATTGTCGGCACCAGCCTCGGATCGTGTTACGCGTTTATCGCCACTGCGCACGATCCGCGGATTCAGGTGGCAGCTTTCAATCACGCCTCGACTTACTTTGCCGATGTAGTGTGGCACGGGCAATCCACGCGCCACATTCGCGAAGGACTGGAAACGGCCATTAGCCTGGAAACCTGCGAAACGTCTGGCGCGCCGTCAGCCCGATGGTGTACTTCGACAAGTTTTCGCGCTGGCCGCGGCGCTCGCTCATTATCTATGCCATGTACGACATGACGTTTCTGCCGGAATTTTCGGAGCAAGTGGTCGAGGAATTTGAGAAGCACAACCTGGATCACAAAGTGGTCGTGCTCCCCTGCGGGCATTACACGCTGGGGGAGACTCCGTACAAATACATGGATGGCTGGCAGTTGGTTAGTTTTCTGCGGACGGCGTTCGAATAGAGAATTGACTCTGCGACGCGTGACCAAGGGCTTCTCCGAATTGCGCACCTCAGATCACGATCGCGCTCGGCCGACAATAAATAACAGAGAGAATCTCCATTCGCCGGCTTATTTCAAGCCCAAGTTGCCGTTGTACCGCCGGATAACCCCGTAGCACTCGCAGGCGGAGTCTTCGAGTTTCTTGCGGTTCACGATTTTCACTGCGCCGCGGGTGTACTCAATGAGTTGCTTCCTCTGCAAAACTCCAGCGGCCACGCTCACGCTCGGTCGATCGGTCCCTAGCATGGTTGCGAGAAAATCATGAGTGATGGGCAGCGACCCCGAATCCACTCTATCCTGAGTCATCAGCAACCACCGCGCCAGGCGCTGCTCAATATCATGCAGCCGATTACACGCGGCCGTTTGTGCGACCTGCATACCGCGAATTACCGCATAGCGGCTCAGCATCATTTGAAGGTCCGGAGCGGATTCCAAAGTGCTTTGCAAAGCTCCGACCTCTACCCGGAACCCATCCCCCGTGATTTGTACAACCGCCCGCAAGGGGCCCCTGATCAGGCCAACCGCCGCCGGCGAGCCGGTAAAGCCCTCCTTGCCAACGATGCCAGCTTCCGCGGTTTTTCCATCTTTCATCACCACCACGAGAGAAATCAAACCTCGATTGGGGAAATACGCAAATTCCAGTTTCTCACCCGGCTCGTGAAGCACGAGATGGTTTGGCAGGCTGACGTATTCGAGATGAGGACGAAGTGAGTTGTAATCGCTCTCGGAGGCCGATAGAAGAATTATGTTGCTAACGGGCTTCCCGGCGGCATTCGTGCGCTCGCCGGACTGCGCGATTTGGAGGTCCTTTTTCGCCACAAACCAGAACTGAAAAGCCTTCCGGACGCGGGGATGAATTCACCCGCCATCGTGTGCGAACAGGACTCTGTTCATCCGCACTATTCGCGAAATTATACAGAGCCAAACACCGCGCTTCTGTCGGGTATCCTACACAGGCCGCGCCGCTGCTAGTCTCGAACGTCGCAACACACGAAACGCGAGAGCACTTACAGCGATTCTGCTCATTTCGAACAAGGCCCCAAATCAGGCGTTCGCGCGAATGAGACCTGTGTAGTGTGCCCGACAGACCGTTGCAATTGGCGCATGTAAACTTCGCCCATCTTTGGCATGAGGCCGGACGTCGATGTGGCGCAGCGACAATGGGGGCCATGAGTCGGAAACTGGTGTGGATTGAACAAAAAAGTTTTCGGGGTTTTGGTTGCTCCGAATGTGGATGGCGGTTCAGACCCTCAGGTGCGCCGACCGGCTTATCGTTCGAGGAAATGATGCGCAACTTTGAGTCGCAGCGCGACAAGGAATTTACATCCCATGTTTGCGCCGATCACTCCAAAGACTCCAGATAGTGCCAGTCCGAGCACTTATTGCGCCGGAATCAACGATTAGCCGGAAATTCACCCACTTCAAAATAGCACGGTGCCCCAGGTTCGCGTCGGTTTTTGACGTTAACCTGGGTCAGCAGACACCGACGCCTCCCAGGTTACCCCCAAAAAACCGGGCGGGAACCTGGGGCACCGGGTTTCACCGTAGCGTTAAGGCAGCGCGGGAGTGCGTCAGGAGCGCGCCGCTGTCGTCGAGCACCGAGACCTCAGCTTGAGCGCGGGATCGGCGTCTACGCACCTCCGTACTGGGCGGACTGGGCAGATTGAATGTAATCAACGTCCGGTTCGAGGTGCAGCCGGCGAACTGCCGCAGTTCGGTGGGAAACTCTGAGTCTGGAGGCCTGAAACGCAGCACCACTTCCACCGATCCGGCGAGATTTTCGCAGTGCAGCGGGATCAGCACTTCCAGATCTCCGCTGCTGCCGCGTTTTGCGCTGGGCAACCCGACGTAGACCACGGTGGGCGAATTGCCTCCGGGAGAGGCATAGCGCTCCGGCCAAAGACGGTCGTACTCCCTGCCTGCCGCGACGTAGAGCTTCTGCAACTTTTGCTCGCGCTCGTCCCAACTCGGGTGCGAGGGATCGAAAAAACCTGCGTCAGCCTGCCCGGGCTGGGCCTCGAGCAAGTGGTGCAGCGCGGGTATGAAATCGGGATCAAAGCCAGCGTGGGTCATCAACATCAGACCTTCGGCGTCCGCCTCCAGTTCCATGTTTTGGCAGAAGCTGGCAAGCTGGCTTGAGGCGCCTTGGGCGTCCAGCCAAGCGCCCGAGAACGGGCCCGACTCACCGAGCGTAATCTGCGCGGATCCGGCTTCCGTTAACAACTTCTGGAACAAATAGCGCCGGGCCCAGTCACGGCGAATGATGTGAGCGATTTCGTGCGAGAGGGCCGCTGCCCACAAGCCGGGCCCCGATCCAGCCCTTGATCCCATGGCCTGCGCGAGTTCCTCGTCAACGAAAATGGTTCCGTCAGGCGAGGAGAACACATTCCCCGCACCGCTGGCGATGCGCAAGTCCCAGGAGAATTTCGCTCGCGCCCCGGGGAGTTGCCGCAGCAGCGTCTCCAGGACCTGCTTGCCGACCGCAAAGCGGCCGGTTGCCGGTTCCGTGTAAGGAAGCAATAGGGACCGAACCCGAGCGGCGAACACGGCGTCCGCTGTAAAAGCGGGAGGAACTGTTTCTGGAGGAAAATTCTGCTGCGCCGGCGCGAGGTTTGGCCGGAATGCGCACAGTAGCGCGACCAAAACCCAACGCGGAGCCTTGCCGCTCAATCCTGACATGCGTCACTCCCGGACCAGCATGTCCGCTGTTGCCCTGGTGCGGCACAATCGCCGTCCGGGGCCTTACCGCAGCTGCGTGAAATATAACACGAGCTTCGGGGCCAATCTGTGATTGTAAACATCGAACCGTTGGCCGCGCGGGAATTGACCCGCTGCAAAATTATTCGTCGCGTTAGAAGTTGTCTGCGCTCGGAGTAAAATAATCAGGAGTTTCCTATGAAAACTTCCGCGATGTCCCGTCCGCTCTATGAAGTTGATCCCGAGATTTCGAACGCTATCGACAACGAAGTTCGCCGCCAGCATGAAGGGCTGGAGCTGATCGCTTCGGAGAACTTTGTCAGCGAGGCTGTGCTCGAAGCTGCCGGCTCCGTGTTCACCAATAAATATGCGGAAGGCTATCCCGGCAAGCGCTATTACGGCGGCTGCGAGTTTACCGACGTGGTCGAAAATCTGGCGCGCGAGCGGGTCAAGAAGCTTTTTGGCGCGGAGCATGCCAACGTGCAGCCGCACTCGGGATCGCAGGCCAATCAAGCCGCCTACGCGGCGGTGCTGCAACCCGGCGACACGATTCTTGGATTGAATCTTGCTCATGGCGGGCACCTCACGCATGGACATCCTCTGAATTTTTCGGGCAAGACCTACAAGATCGTTCCCTACGGCGTGACCAGAGAAACCGAGACGATCGATTACGACGAACTGGAACGCATCGCCACGGCGGAGCGTCCGAAGCTGATTATTGGCGGCGGGAGTGCTTATCCGCGAATCATCGATTTCGCGCGTATGCGTCAGATTGCCGACAAAGTTGGCGCACTCTATCTGGTCGATATGGCGCACTTCGCGGGACTGGTAGCGGGTGGAGCGCATCCATCGCCGGTGCCGCACGCGCACATTGTGACTTCGACCACGCACAAGACGCTGCGCGGGCCGCGCTCGGGCATGATCCTGAGCAAGCAGGAATTCGCCAAAGACATCGATAAGACGGTCTTCCCCGGAATGCAGGGAGGGCCGCTGGTGCACATCATGGCGGCCAAGGCGGTGTGTTTCCTCGAGGCATCGCAGCCGAGTTTCCGCGATTATGCGAGGCAGATCGTGGCCAACGCGAAGGCGATGGCTGAGACGTTGGCGGCCGATGGCTATCGCATCGTTTCCGGCGGAACGGACACGCACCTCATGCTGGTGGACGTGTTCGCCAAGGGCATGCTGGGAAGCGAGGCGGAGAAGGCTCTCGGCGAGGCCGGCATCACAGTCAACAAGAATGCGATCCCGTTCGATACGAATCCTCCGATGAAGCCTAGCGGGATTCGCATTGGCACTCCAGCGGTGACTACGCGCGGCATGAAAGAGGCGGAGATGCGGCAGATCTCGCACTGGATCGCCGAGGCACTCGATCATCGGACGGACGCCGCGGTGCTCGCGAAAATTCGTAATCAGGTGCTGGGGATGGCGGAGGAATTTCCGCTGTACGCAGAGCGACGGGCGCGGGCCGAAGTGCGGGCGTAGGTACTCGCGGATCTTGTGGAGCGATGCCCTTTTGCGCATTGTCATCCCGAGCGAAGCGAAGGATCTGCAGTTCGCAGCAAGAAGCAGATCCTTCGCTTCGCTCAGGATGACAAGTTTAGCGGTAGCCTGTGAATTCCCTGTGTTCCCGCGTGCTCCCTGTGTTTAAATTCAGGTTGTGAAAGTGGCGATCGACATCCGTCGCATGACGGAATTCGGGGTGGGCACCTACATCCGGAACGTGGTTCGAACGCTGGCGCGCCTGGATCGCGACAGCAAGTACTTCCTCATCGGATCGCTGGAGAAGGTGGCGGAATGTGGCGCGCTGCCGGCGAACTTCCACGCGGTGGCGCTGGAGGGACGCGATGACACGCTGAAAGGGACTCTCGCTTTCCGGGCAATCGTGCGGCGGCTGGAATGCGACGTGGTTCACATTCCGCACCTGTATTGGGTTCCGCGCGGGCTTGGTTGTCCTTATATTCTTACGGTGCACGACCTGTTGGAGCACATGTATGGATCGCGCGACGCTTCCACCTTGCGGCGCAGCCTGCACTTCTATCTGACGCGGCGTGTGTTGCGCAATGCGGCGCGTGTGATCGCGGTGTCGCAATTCACCAAGAACGAAATCGAAAAGTTGCTGTCCATTCCGGATGCCCGCATCGAGGTCGTGTACAACGCGATTGACGAGCGTTTTCTGCACGGCCATGCCTCGGACGCGGATCGCGAGCTGATCGCCCAGCGCTATCAGGTGAACCATCCCTTCATTTTGTACGCGGGCGCGATTCGGCCGCACAAGAACGTGGTGCGCATCATTGAAGCGTTTTCTGCGCTCAAGAGCGAATTGCAAAAAGAGCAGCAGTTCCAGGATCTGAAGCTGATCATCATCGGCGACGATCTTTCGAGCCATCCGCGGCTGCGGCGGACGGTGGTGCGCAGCGGCGTGCAGCACGACGTGCGCTTTCTCGGATTCGTGCCCATCGAAGTGCTGCGCATTTTTTACGATGTCGCCAAAATTTTTGTGTTTCCGTCGCTCTACGAAGGATTCGGATTGCCGCCACTCGAAGCCATGGCCCACGGGACTCCGGTGGTCACTTCAAATACTTCGAGCCTGCCGGAAGTGGCGGGAAACGCGGCGTTGCTGGTGAATCCGGAAAACGTGTTTGAGATCCGGCGAGGCTTGCAGCGCGCGCTCCTCGACCCGGCGTTGCGCGAGCGGATGAAGCAACGCGGTTATGAGCAAGCGCAGCGATTTTCCTGGACCAGTTCAGTGTCGAGAATTCTTGAGATTTACCGCGAAGTGGCCGGCGCTCGTGTGGGCCGCGGGGCCGCGGCGGACTGAGGCGGTTCCCGCTCCCGTATAATGGACAGTTTCACGATGAATTCTCGCGCCGCGTCCAATCCTGAACTGTCGACAGTTGGCGGCGCGAGCCATCCGGCAACGATCCCCTCAACAATGATTCCTCCGACGATAACCCGTCCGGACCGGTTTATTTCGGACTGGCGCATTTCCGTTCTGGTGTTGATCGTGTTATGGGCGGTCATCTACATGACCGGACTTTCGCGTCCCGCCTTGCTCGACGACGCTGACACCGTGCACGCCGAGGCGGCGCGCGAAATGCTGCTGCGGCACGACTGGGTGACGCTGTACGCGAACGGCGTCCGCTACCTGGAAAAGGCTCCGCTGATGTATTGGGGCGTGGCGACGAGTTACATGCTGTTCGGCGTCAGCGAGTGGAGCACGCGCCTTCCGCTGATGCTGGGCGTGCTGGCGATGATTCTCTCCACGTACGGTCTGGGGCGCTGGGCTTTGGGCAGCGAAGGCGGATTCGATTCCGGGCTGGTGCTGGCGTCCGCGCTTGGACCGTTTCTCTTCACACGCTTTCTGATTCCCGACGTGGCCGTGGGTTTGTGGCTGACCCTAACGTTCTGGCTTTTTCTGGCATCGCTGGAGCAACCGAAACCGGCGCGCTGGGCGTGCTGGGGACTGGCCGCAGTGTGCGCGCTCAACGTACTCACCAAAGGACTGATCGGGCTGGTGTTTCCCATCGGCGCGATCGGGCTTTATCTGCTGCTGACGGGAAATTTGCGGCACTTGTTAAAGCTGCGCCTGCTGTCGAGCACGCTGGTATTTCTTGCGGTCGCTGCTCCTTGGCATATTCTGGCAGCGCTGCGAAATCCCGCGCAGGGAAACGTGCACGGATTTCTCTGGTTCTACTTCGTCAATGAGCACATCCTGCGTTTCCTGAACCGGCGCGTTCCGCGCGACTACGACAAGGTTCCGCTGCTGCTGTTCTGGGCTTTGCTGGTTTTGTGGCTGATTCCCTGGACTGTGTTTCTTCCGCAGTCGCTGCGGGAAGTGCCGCGGCGGTGGCGCGAATTCCAGGCGCAGATGACGCGGCGACAGCGCGCGTATCTGATGTTTTTCCTGTGGAACGTGGTGATCGTGGGCTTCTTCAGCCTCTCGACGCGCCAGGAATACTACACCATCCCGGCGATTCCGGGGATGGCGTTGCTGGTTGGCGGATGGCTGCAACGGGAGCGAGCCTCCGCCGCGGATAGCCGGGAGCGGCGCCAGGGAAGGATTTCGTCGGCGGTGTTGCTGGCGGTCGGCGTCGTCATCGCGGTGGTTGGCTTTGCCTTGTTCTTCTTTTCGAAGACGCCGACTGCGGGCACGGATCTGTCAGACCTGCTGCGGAAAAATCCGCAGGACTACGCGCTCTCGTTCGGACACTTTCTGGATCTGACCCCACAGGCGATGGGGGCATTCCGTGTGCCGCTGTTCGGCTTTTCGCTGGCATTTCTGTTGGGAACGCTGGCCAACTTTGTTCTGCGCCGTCGCGGGCGGGCGGGCGCGGGAAATGTCGCGCTGGTGGCGATGATGATCGTAGTGCTCGCGTGCGTGCGGATTGCATTCGGCATCTTCTCTCCGATTCTTTCGTCGAAAGACCTGGCGATGGCGATTCGCCAGCAATACCGGCCGGGTGATCAGATCGTGGTGATAGGGTTCTACGAAAATGCGTCTTCGCTGAATTTCTACACCGGGATTCCCTTGCACAGTTTGCGCACGCCGGGCGGAAACATGTGGTATGGCACGCAGTTTCCGGGAGCCCCTAGAGTTTTCGAGACGCAGGCATCGTTTGTCGAAATGTGGAAGGGCTCCCAGCGCGTTTTTCTGTGGGCCGAACGGGAGGATCCGCCCGCATTGGACGGATTGACGAGCTATGTCGTCGCGCGGCGTGGCGGCAAGATTATTTTTTCCAATCAGCCGACGGCGGCCTCGCAATAGTAAGTCGCCCGTCTGTCAGATCGAAATCATCGCCGCGCCAGTGGATGCGGTTGCCCATGAAACTTGCGGCCCAGACGATGGGCGCAATCAAGTCCCGCGGCGGCAGCAAGAGAACGTTGCGGAATATCTGACGATCATCGAGCACGCTCACCGCAGTTACCAGCCCTACCGCCAATCGCATAGCGACTGTCAGAGCGAATAGCATCCACGCCCACGCGGCTCCGTGGGCCGCTAGCAGCGTTACCAATGCCCATGGCAGGCCGAAGGTGAAAAGCAGTCCTGCGTATCCCCAGCGGCGGGCGTCGCGGATGGTCCGCGACCAGCGCAGTTGATGGCGCAAGAACTGCCGTAGCGTGTAGGCGGGCAGAAATGTCGCGACGGTCGCGGCGCTGAGTTCGACTCGCTTTCCGGTGGCGGCAATGCGCCGGCCGAGTTCATAATCGTCGGCCAGATAATCCAGCAGTGCTTCGAAGCCGCCGATGGCTTCGAGGTCGCAGCGGCGAAACGCCAGCGTAGAGCCCAGTCCGAAGCGCAATCCTTTTTCGATGAATCTCGCGCTCAGAACGCCAGGTACAAAGTCGGTGCTGATGCCCAATGCTTCGAGGCGCGACCCAAACGTCGGGCCGGCGACAGCACGATAGAGGCAAGTCACCAGCCCGACAGAGGAGTCGGCGAGCGGCGTCAGCACCTTGCGCAAATAATCTGTAGGGACACGGATGTCGCTGTCATTCACCAGCAGGAGTTCGTGGCGCGCCGCGGGCAGCATCTGCACCAGATTGCTGACTTTGATGTTTGGTCCCAGAATGCGATCGCACACGATCAGTTCGATTGAGAGGTTGGGATATTTTGCCTGCAGTTGGCGCACAACCCCACTAGCGGGGTCGGCGGGATCGCTGACGCCGAAGAGCAATTGAATTTGAAATTGCGGAAAGTTCTGTTCGCAATGGCTGCAGAAACTCTCCCATATTTCGGGATCGACGCCTTTCAACGGCTTGAGGATGGAAACTGGAGGGAGCTGGCTTTCTGGCAGCTGCGCTTGGCTTAGTTTTTTGCGCCGGTCGCGAAGGAAACTGGCGAGCGCGAGCGTGGACAGGAAATAAAAAAACAGACTGCCGAGGGTTCCGATCGCGGCCACAGCTTCGAGTAAGACTCTTGCTGTCAATGGCGGCATCAGCAATATCTTACTCGTAGCGCAGCGACTCGATGGGATCGAGATTGGCCGCTTTCCACGCGGGATAGATGCCGAAGATGAGTCCCACCGCGGCCGAGGCTACGAAGGCGAACATCGACCAGTACATCGACATGGTGGCCGGAAGCGAGGGAAACGCGACTGGGACGATGGCGGTGATCAGCGCGCCCAGCAAGAGGCCAATCACTCCGCCAACGGCCGTGAGCATGACGGCTTCGAGCGTGAATTGCACCAGAATGTCGCGCTTGCGGGCGCCCATGGCTTTGCGCACTCCGATTTCGCGGGTGCGTTCGGTCACCGAAACCAGCATGATGTTCATCACGCCTACTCCGCCCACGATCAAGCCCACGCTCGAAACCGCAAACATGAAGACGAAGATCATACCCGTGATCTGATTCCACACGTCGGAAAGCGAGTCTTGGGTAAAGACGGCGAAATTGTCCGGCTTCTCGGTCGGGACCCTCCGCCGGCGGCGCAGCAACTCGCGCATTTCGTCCATGGCTTTCGGCATGTCATCGTGCGAGGTGGCCTTGACGCTGATCCAGTACTGCTTCAGTTCGGGGTGCAGCTTGCGGAATGTGCTGAGCGGGAAAAAAACGATGTTGTCATCCGGATTCTTTCCTCCACCGAACACACTCTTGCGGATTTTCGCGACGCCGATCACAGTAAACAGCTGGCCCTCGATGTCCAGCTCTTTGCCCAGCGGCTGCTCACTCGGAAAAAGTTCTTCCGCGGTATCGTGGCCGATGATGATGACGGGGGCGCGGCGGTCTTCATCGATATCGCTGAACCAGCGGCCGGAGTCGAGTGCGACGTCGATGACATCTTTATAGGAAGCCGTG
>Ga0181518_10001733_pt1 | contig 21895 bp, 18 predicted proteins | sample PEATcosm2014_Bin_28_FD_119751 | JGI IMG/M metagenome (GOLD analysis project Ga0181518, IMG submission 119751) | Peatland microbial communities from MTU Mesocosm Facility, Houghton, MI, USA - PEATcosm2014_Bin01_60_metaG | ecosystem: Environmental > Terrestrial > Soil > Wetlands > Peat | place... | reverse complement strand
TTTTGCCACGTGCGCGGCATCTTCGTCGTGCTTCATAAAAGAGCCGGAGCCGGCCTTGACATCGAGGACCAGCGCATCAATGCCCTCGGCCAGTTTCTTGCTCATAATGGAGGCGCAGATCAGAAACGGGCTCTCCACCGTGCCCGTGGCGTTTCGCAGGGCGTAGAGCTTTCGGTCTGCGGGGGCGATTTCCTCCGTCGCGCACGCAATGGCGCAGCCGCAGGTTTCGAGGACCTCTCGAAAGCGAGGCAGCGGGAGCTTGACCGAAACGCCCGGGATGGCTTCGTATTTGTCCAGCGTGCCGCCGGTATGGCCGAGGCCGCGGCCGCTGATCATGGGCACAATCAGGCCGCCCGCGGCGGCCAGCGGCGCCAGCACCAACGAGGTCTTGTCGCCAACTCCTCCCGTGGAGTGCTTGTCGACCTTGGGGGCGGGGAGCGCGGAAAGGTCCAGCACTTCGCCCGAATACAACATGGCGTCGGTCAGGCAGGCGGTTTCCTGCACCGTGAGGCCGCGCAGCACCACCGCCATGAGCCAGGCCGCCGCCTGGGAGTCCGGAATCTCGCCCCGCGTGTAGCCGCGAATAAAAAAGTCGATCTCCGCGCGCGAGAGTTCTTCTCCGACTCGCTTCTTACGAATAACATCGAGAGCCGAAATGCTCATAACCCCATTTAACCACCAAGGCACGAAGACACCAAGTAGTCCCGTAATTACTTTTGTCCTGGCGCCGCGGTTGATGAAGTTATTTAGGCGGGCGCTGGCGCAGGCTGGTACAATGCCTGTCAGCGTTCGAATCACGAGGCAATTTTCAGGACGGACGTACGGGAAGGCTCGAACTCATTGACCCAACTTAGAGGAGGAATCATGAAGCGAGTGAAGATAGCAGGATTAATCGTCGTCATCGTGCTGAGCCTGGCCGTCAGCGGGCTGAGCCAAGGCATGGGCGGCCGCAGGGGCTCGCGCGCCCCGCAGATGTTCGGCGCATTCAAGCCCGAGGTCGGCACGGGAGCGCAGTACCAGGCAACCACCAAAGATCGGCCCATGGAGTTCGCTTACGTCATCGTCGGCAAGGAAGATGTGGAGGGAAACACCGGCTACTGGATGGAAATCCGCACCTCAGGCGGAGAGATGGGCGGCGAAATGGTAATGAAAGAACTCGTGGTTACGGGTGGGGACAAGCCCCAGATCAAGCGAATGATCATGCAATCTCCTGGGCGTCCGCCGATGGAAATGCCCATGTCCATGATGAACATGACGCAGCGTGGGAGTGGGGGAAAGGCAGGCGACACTGACCCCGGCGTGAAAATGGGATCGGAGACCGTCACCGTCCCGGCCGGCACTTTCGATTGCGAACACTACCGCAAGCAGACTCAGGGCGGGGCCGTGGATGTCTGGGTATCCGCCAAGGTCTCTCCTTACGGAACGGTGAAAATGACCAGCGGCGAGATGACGATGGTGCTCGAAAAAGTGCTGAGCAACGAAACCTCGCACATCAAAGGCGAACCACAAAAGATGGATTTCCAGATGCCGAGGCCCTAGCTTTCTACAAAACTTATTACCGGAGGCTTTTTATTAGACGATCCCGTATCTTGGTGGTTCAGCTTTCAATTCTGTGTCATACTAAGCAGCAATGAATAAGCATCCAGCCACGTGGTTGCTGGCCATGCTGGTCGCACTGGGAGCGGGGCAAGCCATACCGCTCTCGAGCCTGCGGCGGAGCCTTGAGACTTGCGTCATCATGAAAGCGATCAAGGTACGCCGCCTGCAACAGGTGCCCCGCGAGCGCGCCGCTCGAACGTGCGCGCATCGGCGTGTGCAAGTTGCGCAGAGCTACGATCTCCCCACCCTCGTTCGTTATTTCTGGAACGCTCGACTTCTCCGCGCGCCTCCAGTCGTCCCTGTCCTGAGCTGAGTTCCCAACCAATTGTCATCCTGAGCGAAGGATCAGTGAAGTTCGTCAATAGGCTCGACGAAGAGCAATCTGCATTGATCCGCTCAGGATAACCGACAGAGGAGGGCGCTGTGTTCCAGTTTCTGAAGTCTCTACTTCGCGGTTCATCGTCAGTGCATGCTGATATCGAATCGATCAACGAACGCCGCGCGGAACTCTCGAAATTCCCGGACAATGAACTGAAAACCGTGGGCGAGCGCGCGCACGAACTGCTGGAGATCGTTGCCGTAACCGCGGTCGTCGCGGCCCGCGTGCTGGGGTTGATGATGTTCGACGTGCAACTCCGGGGCGCCCTGGCGCTTGCCCACGGAAAGATTGCTGAGATGCAGACGGGCGAGGGGAAGACGCTTGCCGCCGTGCCTGCGATCGTGGCTTATGCCAAAGAGCGGCAAGGGGTCCACGTAATGACGGTTAACGATTATCTGGCCCGGCGCGATGCCAGATGGATGGGCCCAATTTACGAGTTCCTCGGACTGTCGGTGGGCTGCGTCCAGCAAGGCATGAGCGTTGAGGACCGCCAGCGTGCCTACTCGAGCGACGTCACTTACGCCACCGCCAATGAGGTGGGGTTCGACTATCTTCGAGACTGTCTTGCCCTGTATCCAAGCGAGATCGTGCATCGGCCTTTCGCGGTCGCGGCAATTGACGAAGCCGACTCGCTCTTGATCGACGAGGCCCGTATCCCCTTGGTGATTGCGGGGGGCGAGGCGGAGGGGGCGACGTTGGTTCATAGAGTGGATCGTCTGGTGCGTCACTTTCGACTGGGCTTCGAGTACACTCGGGATGAATTCGGAAGAAACCTCGCCCTCACGGATTCCGGAATTCAGGCTGTCGAAAATGGCTTCCAATGCGCCAATCTCTATGCCGAGGAAAACCTCCGCTTGTTGACGGCCGTTCAGAACGCGCTGCACGCACACGCGCTGCTTCGCCGGGATGTCGATTACCTGGTGAAAAACGGCGCAATCGAATCCATCGATGAGTTCAAAGGCCGCATCGTGAGGGAACGGCGATGGCCCGCGGACTTGCAGACCGCACTCGAAGTCAAGGAAGGCGTCGCGCCCAAGGCGCAGGGCAGGATTCTAGGATCAATCAGCATGCAGAATCTGGTCGGGCTCTATCCCAAGGTCTGCGGAATGACCGGTACCGCCGCCACACAAGCCGCGGAGTTCCGGTCGATTTACGGACTCGAAGTGGAGGTGATCCCCACAAATCGGCCGGTGATCCGCGTGGACCATCCTGACGTGCTCTTTCAAACCAAGCTCGAAAAAGAACGCGCCGTAATCGAAGAGATCCGCCGGGCGCATCAAGCCGGCCGCCCGGTGCTGGTGGGCACGGTGAGCGTCCGGGAGTCCGAGCGCCTAAGCGCCGCACTTCACGATATTCCGAACCAGGTCCTCAACGCTCGCAACGAGGAGAAAGAGGCGGGGATCATCGCTCGCGCCGGAGAACTTGGAGCGGTCACCATTTCGACGAACATGGCCGGACGCGGTACGGACATTCGGCTTGGAAAGGGTGTAGCCGAACTGGGCGGATTGTATGTCATCGGCACCAACCGGCACGAAAGCCGCCGCATCGACAACCAACTTCGCGGCCGCGCGGGGCGGCAAGGGGACCCGGGAAGTTCCCGCTTCTTCATTTCACTCGAAGATGACCTGCTGGTCAAACACGGCATCCTCAATTCCAAGCTTCATCACGATCCGGAAAGCGTCCAGCGATTAGTGGAAGGCCAAAACCTCGACATCCGCCAATTTCTGAACAAATATGAGGGCGCCATTGAGGGGCAGCGGCAGGCAATTCAAGAACGACGCGAGGCCATCCTCACGGGCGCCGCGCCATGTGCTTCGGAACTGGAGCGGCTGGTTTCTCTGACCACCATCGATGAACTCTGGTCAGAGTACCTGGCCAATATTGCCGAGTTGAGGGAAGGAACAGGATGGGTCTCCTACGGCGGCCGTGAACCACTTTTCGAATACCTGAGGGTTGTGCACCGCCTGTTTCCGGAGCTCCAGAAACGGATTGTTGAGGAGATCCCGAAACGTCTGGCGGAAGCCGAAACCCGCGGCCTTGATCCCTCGCAGCGCGGCGCCACCTGGACTTACCTCAGCACCGATCAGCCGTTTGGTACATTGGGAGAGCGTTTTGTCGCCGGTCTCATGCGCAAGATGCTGCGAAGAAACATCACCTAGAGGTACGCCCTGGCGTGCCCCTATGGGGCCAACAATTCTTGCTTCGCACGGCTCGAATGCGTCAACGAATACTCGAGCCCTCGCTATGGTCAAAGAAGCTTCTGACCTTTGGGCGCAAGAGGTAGAACAACAACAGGCCGGCAATCGCCAGGCCGATTCCACCTCGTATGAAATCGCCCCTGAGAAGATTTATCAGATCCCCCAGGGCTTGAACAAGGATCACGATGGTGGCCAATCTCCATCCCCACAGGCGGCGTTTGAACCATCCCACTGCGGCACACGCGAGAGCCGCGCTGAGCAGCAAAAAGACAGGCCCCGCGATTGCGCCGAGAGGGGCGAGCCGCTCATAAGCAGGCATATTGAAAGCCCATAATCTGTCGAGGACAGTTCCGCGCCAAATCAAAGTCGCCCCGGCAAAGGCGGCCATAACCGCGCCGAAGAACAAGAAAATGCCCACCGCAGTAATTCCCGCCGTCGACCCGCTGCGACCGGCCTTGTCCAACATCGAAGCCATAGTGATCCAACCCGTGTTGAGTATAAACTGAATTCGTTCTGCCACCCGTGAGCGGCCAGTAAAGACGGTTTTACCACCACGGCACAAATACACCAAGACATAAAGGCACGAGCAGACCCAAGCTGCTTTGCTTTGGCGACTTCGCGTCTTGGTGGTTCACTGTTTTCTGCGGGAATGTTGTTGATGCACCCGCGAATTGTGAGCATAATGCGCAGTGCAGCCGTCACGCTTCACTACCGAGGAATCCACATGAACGCAAAACGCTGGTTATCCGCAGGCATTTCTTCTCTGCTCCTGGCATCCTGCCTATGGGCACAGGACACGCGATTCGAACCACAAAGCGAGCAAATCCCGGGGCCGGACAACACCAAGATGGACGCCGACCAGTGCTGCTATCGCAGTGATGAAGTCCAGGATCCCATGAAGGCCTTCCAAACCTGGATTACAGACGTCCGCCACTGGAGAAGCGAGCGCCGGATTCGAATTGGCTACGACGGCTCGCAGTATGATCGGCCGGAGCTGCTCTGGACGCAGTCGAGCTTCATCCAGCCGCAAATGATGATCGAGGATCGCTACTTCTACGATCCCGTGGCGGGCAAGTACACCGTGGACCGCTACCTCGACGACCTCGAGAAGCGCTACGGCGGCATCGACTCGGTGCTGATCTGGCACACCTATCCCAACATCGGAATCGACAATCGCGACCAATACGACCTGTTGCGCGATATGCCGGGCGGGGTCGAGGGCTTGCGCCAGATGATCCAGGACTTCCACCGCCGCGGAGTGCGCGTGCTCTTCCCGGTGATGCTGTGGGACCAGGGGACGCGCGACCGGAAGCTGCCCAACGCTGTCGCCACCGCCCAAGCGATGGCGGAAATCGGCGCGGACGGCATCAACGGCGATACGCTCGATGGCGTGCCTCGGTCGTTCCGCACGGCTTCCGACCAGACCGGTCACCCGATTGCGCTCGAGCCCGAGGGCGGCCCTGCCGACGAAGCGCTCGCGTGGAACAACCTTTCTTGGGGCTATTGGAAATACACTTTTGTGCCCATGATCAGCCGCTACAAATGGCTGGAGCCACGCCACATGGTGAATGTCTGCGACCGCTGGAATCGCCGCAAGACTGACAACCTGCAATTGGCCTTTTTCAACGGCGTTGGTTATGAGAGCTGGGAGAACATCTGGGGAATCTGGAATCAGATCACGACGCGCGACGCGGAGGCCTTGCGGCGCGTCGCCAAAATTGAGCGCGCCATGGCCGCCCTGCTGATCAGCCCGGACTGGGAGCCTCACACTCCCACGCTCCGCTATGGTGTGTTTGCCAGCAAGTTCCCCGGACAAGGCCGGACGCTCTGGACCCTCGTCAATCGTAATCAGTACGACCTCGGCGGACGCCAGATCGAGCTCCCTTATCACGCCGGGGAACGCTTCTATGACCTCTGGCACGGCGAGGAGCTGAAGGCCGAGGTGCAGGGCGACCGCGCGGTGCTCAGCTTTGAGATCGAGGGCGAGGGTTTTGGCGCCCTCCTCGCTGAGGACCAGGAGGCCGAGAGGGCCGTCGCCACCTTGCTCAGCCAGATGCGGGAGTTTGCGCGGACGACCCTTCAGAGCCTATCGAACCAGTGGAAGTTCCTGCCGCAGAAACTCGTGGAGATTTCTTCCACCTCGCCCGCCGCCTCGACGCCGGAAGGGATGGTCAAGATCCCGGAGGGGGATTATCTGTTTCGCAGCGACGGGATCATGATCGAAGGCGGAAATGACGTGGGGGTGGACGTGCAGTTTCCGTGGGAAGACGCGCCGCGCCGTTATCATCTTTATAAGATGCACATGAAGCCTTACTATATCGATAAATACCCGGTTACGAACGCTGAGTTTAAGAAGTTCCTGGACGCGTCCGGCTATCGCCCCAAAGACGATCACAACTTCCTGCGCGATTGGAAGAACGGCAGCTACCCCGCCGGCTGGGACCGGAAGCCCGTCACCTGGGTCTCTCTCGAGGACGCGCGCGCTTATGCGCAGTGGGCGGGCAAGCGGCTGCCCCACGAATGGGAATGGCAATACCCCGCGCAAGGCACGGACGGCCGCACTTATCCCTGGGGCAACGAGTGGGACGCGGCGCGAGTTCCGCCGCCAGAAAAAGGCCGGGACATGCGTCCGCCCACGAGTGTGGACGCCTACCCCAAAGGGGCGAGCCCGTTCGGAGTGACGGACCTGGTCGGAAACGTGTGGCAGTGGACGGACGAGTTCGTCGATGAGCATACCCGCGCCGGAATCGTCAAAGGAGGAAGCTACTATCAACCGCAAGGCTCGCTGTGGTACTTTCCCCAGGCTTTTAAGTTGACCGAGCATGGGAAGTATCTCTTGATGGCGCCCAGCAAGGACCGCGCGAGCACGCTGGGATTCCGTTGCGTTGTGGATGCAAAGTAGGGAGTGCGCCTGCGGCGGAACAGATTCAAAGGCGGTTCAAGGAGAATCATCTGGCATTGAAAACTGACGGCGTACAGGCAAGCCCGGAGACTCGTTACGAGGCGCTGCGGCAGGCGTCGGGCATTATCGCCTCGCAGGCGGATTTGAATGGAGTGCTGGAGCACCTCGCCCGGTTTCTTCCCGCAGTGGTCAGCTTCGAGTTCGTCGCTGTGGCTCTTCATGATGCGGAGCGCAAGGTGGCTCGCATCTATGCCCTCGGCGGATCCTTGGCCGACCGGGCTGAAGTTGGCACAGAAATCGCTCTCGCCGAGTCCTCCGCTGCGGCCCTGATGCTGGAAGAGCAGAAACCGATCATCGTCGATGACGTCGAGAAGGAGACTAGGTTTGCGGATCTCGTCGAGCGTGCGCGTCCCTATGGTGTTCGGTCGATGTGCCTGCTGCCTCTGACCTCCCCGCGACGACGGCTGGGCGTACTGGTCTTTGGGACGACTCACCAGAAGGACTATAGCGAAGAAGATTTGAAGCTGATGTTGACCGTGGCCGCCCACGTTGCGGTGGCGCTCGAGAACGCTTTGAATTACGAGGAGGCTCGTTCCTACCAGCAACTTCTGGCGCGCGAGCGCGACCGCCTGCGCCTGCTGCTGGAAGTGAACAACAACGTCGTTTCGCACCTGGAGCTGAGCGATCTTTTTCAGGCGGTTTCGGCCGCGCTGCGGGAATGCTTCCACCACGAATACACGGGCCTTTGGCTCATCGAGGAAGACGGCACACGGATCCGTTGCGTGGGCCTGGACTTTCCCGGCAGCCGCGGCTTCATTCAGAACCTGCAATCGGTGAGGTTGACTCCTTCAGAACTGGCCGAGATTCGAGCTCGCACCACCAAACTGATCCGGCGCGAGGATATCGGTCAACTCCCGGCAGCGATCGCCGCGCCCGTCCTGGCGGAGGACTTCCGCTCGGGGGTGGTCATTCCGCTGGTCGCCGGCTCGAAACCCTTCGGCGTCCTGGGGCTGGGAAGCATCAGCGAGTCTACCTTTCAGACTGAAGAACTGGGCCTGCTTCAGCAGGTTGGCAACCAGGTAGCCCTGGCCACGCAAAATGCCTTGGCTTTCGGCAAAGTCGCAGCGGCGCGCGACCAGCTCAGCACGGAGAAAACCTACCTGGAAGACGAAATCCGGAGCGACCGCAACCTGGAAGACATTGTCGGAAAGAGCCAGGCGCTACGCGAGACCTTGAGCAAGGCGGAGCTTGTGGCCGGGACCGACGCCACCGTGCTGCTGACGGGGGAGACGGGGACCGGGAAAGAATTGGTGGCAAGGCTGATTCACAGTCATAGCTCGCGCCGGGATCGCACCTTCGTAAAGCTGAATTGCGCGGCCGTCCCATCGGGCCTCATGGAAAGCGAGCTGTTCGGGCACGAGCGGGGAGCCTTCACCGGCGCCATCGCCGCCAAAAGCGGCCGTTTCGAGTTGGCCAACCGAGGCAGCCTCTTTCTCGACGAGGTCGGCGACATCTCCCTGGAACTTCAGCCCAAGCTCCTGCGGGTGTTGCAGGAGAAGGAATTCGAACGGCTGGGAAGCACGCGAACCATCAAAGTCGACGCGCGCCTCATCGCCGCCACCAACAGCAACCTCTCGCAAATGGTCGCGAGCGGAGAGTTCCGGGAGGACTTGTACTATCGCCTCGCGGTCTTCCCCATCCAGTTGCCGCCGCTGCGCGAAAGACGCGAAGATATCCCCCTGTTGGTTCAATACTTCGTGGACCGCTACGCGCGGCGAATGAAGAAAACCATCAGCCAGATTCCTGAGCGGGAGATGCAGGCCATGACGGACTGGAGATGGCCGGGAAATATCCGCGAGTTGCAGAACTTCATCGAGCGGGCGGTGATTCTGGCCACGGGAGAGCGCCTCGAGGTGCCGCTCGAAGAACCAGGCTCGAAAAGTATGGGACGCGCCCCGGCAGCGACTGCCGGGAGCCTCACCCTCCGTGAGGTTGAACGAAATGCCATCCTGGACGCTCTGCGGAAGAGCCGCGGGCGCGTTGGCGGTCCGCGAGGTGCAGCAGCCTTGTTGGGCCTTAAACGCACCACCCTTCAGTCTCGAATGCGCCTGCTGAACATCGAGACGTCTGATGTCCGCTGATTGCCTTCCCTTCGGCAGAGTGCCGTCGTGCGGGCACTTCGAGGCTCACCCGGCCCTCTTCACCGTTAGATAAGAGCCGCTATATCAACTAGTTACACAGGAGGCGCGGTTGGCAGCCGACATGCCCAACTGTTCGGTGTGCTTGGAAGCAAACTCGGCGCCCCAAAAGATCGCGTCCAGGTTGTCCTAGACGGACAAGCGAGTACCGACTCCGGTCGCTGGCTCATCACCGCCGCCGTGATGCTTGCCACCTTCATGGAGATCCTCGACACCACGGTGGTCGCGGTTTCACTCACGCATATTGCCGGCAGCCTTTCCGCGACGCCCAATGAGGCGACATGGGCCCTCACGTCGTACCTGGTGGCCAACGGCATGGTCATTCCAATCTCGGGATGGCTGGCGAATCACTTTGGCCGCAAGAACCTGCTGCTGGTTTCCACCGCAGGCTTTACGCTCGCCTCGCTTCTCTGCGGACTCGCGCCCAGCATGGCTCTTTTGGTGACCTTTCGAGTCATTCAGGGCGCCTGCGGCGGTTCACTCCAGCCCTTGTCGCAGGCGGTGATGCTCGAGGCCTTTCCTCCCAAACAACGCGGCAAGGCGATGGCGATCTGGGCCATGGGCGCCATCGTGGCGCCGGTTCTGGGGCCGGTTCTGGGCGGGTGGCTCACCGACAACTTCTCGTGGCGCTGGGTTTTCTACATCAACCTGCCGGTAGGATTGGCGTCCGTGGTCATGATCAAAGCGTTCCTCAAGGACCCGCCGTACATCCGCCGCTCGTCGGCGAAGATCGACTCCTGGGGTTTGGCGGCGCTGGCGATGTGGGTGGCTGCGCTCCAGATCATGCTGGACAAAGGACAGGAGAAGGATTGGTTCGACTCGAGGTTCATCTGCGTTTTGGCGGCGGTCTTTGCCGTGGGACTCGTGGCCTGGGTGGTGCGCGAATTGAACACGCCGCACCCCGTGGCCGATCTTCGGGTGTTCAGGCAGGTACCTTTTGCCGCGGGCACGGTGGTCATGGCGCTGACCGGGTTCGTGATGTACGGCGGCCAGACCACCATCTCCCTTTGGCTGCAAACTCTGCTCGGTTATCCATCGATGCAAGCCGGCGCCGCCATGCTGGCCATTGGGTTGGGAGCAGCCTGCGCCATGCCGGTCGCCGCCTCGTTGACGAGCAGGTTCGATCCCCGCAAGGTGTGCCTGGGCGGAGTGCTGGGCCTCAGCTTGTCGCTCTATCAGCTCATGGGGTTCAACTTGAGGGTCGGCTACTGGGATATCTTCTGGCCGCAGTTTCTGCAAGGCTTTTCGATTGGGACAGTGTTTGTTCCCCTCGCAGTCGTGACCATGGCGTTCATCCCCAAAGAAAAAATGGGGAACGCCACCGGCTGGTTCAACATGATGCGCAACATCGGTGGGAGCGTCGGCATTTCCCTGGTGGCAACCATCATGACCCGCCAGGGACAGCAGCACACACACCTGCTGGCCGCCAACATCACGCCGCTCCTCCCTTCTGTGCAAGGATTGTTGGGCGGGCTGAAGGGCTTGTTTGCAGCTTCCGGTCCGATGCTGGCTGACCAGCAAGCCTACGCCGCCCTCTTCGGCCTGGTGCAGCGCGAAGCCGCCATGGTGGCGATGGTGCGGGTATTTCAGTCTCTGGGAATCCTGAGCCTGGCGATGATTCCTTTCATCACCCTCACCAAACGGCCGCAGAAGGGGGAGGCATCAGCTTTGGAACTCTAGTAGTTGCGCGCCAAGGCGCAGGCCAGTCCTTAATTCGCAGGGGCGCGCGCGGCAAAGACTTTGTTAACGAACTTCTAACTGAAGATATCTGTCCAAGCTCGTGGTGGCCGAAAAACACCGCCCTAACTGAAAACCACCAGAACCGCTGCTCCCGGGTAAAAACGACAATCCCTCCGAATCCTGCCAATACCTTAATTCCAGGGTCCTTAGCGCGCCGGCGGGGAAACACCGGTTTGGCAACTCCCGTGCCTCATACAAGGTTGAAGTTTGAAAGGGCTCTTGGGAGCCGAGGAGGTACGAACCATGAAAAAGCTAATGCTACTCAGCTTGCTTGGTGTGGGTTTGATGGCAGCGCCTTCCGCTCATGCTCAACCGGTGGTTTTCGGTGTGGGAGTGGGACCGGTTTACGTCGGAGCGCCTCCAGTGTGCGTGTACGGCTACTACTCATACTACCCCTACGCGTGCGCGCCTTACGGCTACTATGGACCGAACTGGTTCGCCGGCGGGGTCTTCATTGGCGCGGGGCCCTGGTTCCACGGCGGGCATGGCGGCCCAGGCTATTGGGGCCGTCCAGGCTACTACAGCCGCGGCTATGTTCGCCCGGGCTACGCTGGACGAGAAGGGTTTAGGGGAGGTCCCGTGGCACGCGGACCGGTGGCTGGCGCACGGGGTCCAGCGGGCGGCGTGAACCGCGGTGGCTTCACTCGAGGCGGCTCAGCAGGCGGTTTCCACGCGGGTGGAGGTTTTCACGGCGGCGGACACCGGTAGAGTACATCCCTGAGTCCCTCCTTAACGGCCGGCAGTGGGTACTGCCGGCCCCTTCCTCTCGCTTGCTATCGGCGCATATATCGCGACATGACATTCTTTTGACATTGACGGGGCTCATCAAACACCGCAACAGATCATGAGCATTTCAGAGCTTTTCGTTCGCAGGCCGATCGCGGCCACGTCGCCACCATGTACGCCCGGCTGAACCAGTAACCGTGGTCATGGAGGCGTCCGCGAGATTGGCGCGAACACACGAGAAGAGGCACGAAATCGTGCGGCGTCACCCAACGAGTACGTGATCCTTACCTGATCACAACGGTAGTTTCGTTTTCTGAGGTTTGTCCAGACATCTGTAACTGCCCGTAAGACCACAGAGATACGTCTCACCTCCTGCGGATTGGTAAGTTAATTGCCCTACCCTGGTTGACGGTTTCGGCTTCGCGGTGGCTGGCGGCCCGCCAGGGGCTCCGTTTGGAAATGAGCTGCGGGCTAACCACAGCGAAGCGTTGCTTGGGCCTGTAGGAACCGGCGGAAACGAGCAAGGCTGATGTTGACAGATACGGAGTCACCCAAGGAGGGCAATATGAATTCAGAGCGCAACCCGGAAGTATCTAACCGGCTGAGAGCGACAGACCAGGGGTTCCCTGCGACTTTGAGCGGACCCGCCCGGAGCGATAGCGAAGAATCGTCATCGAGGAATAAGCGCGCCGGGCTCGCCGCTAAATGCTCAGTAATAGGTATGTTGTTATTATTGTGTGCGGCTATGGCCGTGTCGGTTCCCGCCCCGTCGTTCGGCGGAGAGATCGGGATCTCGATTCGCATTGGCCCGCCTCCCCTGCCCGTCTATGCGCAGCCCCTGTGTCCGGGTCCCGGCTATCTCTGGACGCCGGGCTATTGGGCCTACGATCCCGTGGACGGATATTACTGGGTGCCGGGCACCTGGGTGCTGCCGCCTGAGCCAGAGTTCTTATGGACCCCCGGCTATTGGGGTTGGAGCGACGGACTCTTCCTCTGGCACGGGGGGTACTGGGGCCTGCATGTGGGTTTCTACGGTGGAGTCAACTATGGATTCGGCTACGCCGGGGTAGGTTACGAAGGCGGTTACTGGCGGGGACGGGATTTCTTTTATAACCGCGCCGTGAACAACGTGAACGTGGTGAAGGTCACGAACGTCTATAACCGGGCGGTAGTGAATGACGTAAACGTCACGCGGGTCAGTTACAATGGCGGCCCGGGCGGCTTGAGCGCGCGGCCTACTCCCGCTCAGGTGGAGGCCGAACACGACCGGCATATTGGCGCCACGGCCTTGCAGCAGCAGCACGAGAACTTTGCCCGACTGGACCGCGCGCAATTTGCTTCCGTGAACCATGGCAAGCCGACGGTAATGGCCTCCGCTCGGCCGGGCGAATTCCATGCGGGCGGCGCGGCAAGACCAGCCGGCAAACAGGCTATGGCGACACACGGCCCGACTCATGTGCCAGCCAACAACCCGCGGCTCGAACACTCGAACTCCGCGGGCGGCGCCGCGCACCCGTCCAGAGCGGCGGCGCCTCCCGCCAACCGGAATCCTGAAAGACCGCAGGCCAAGATCCCGAATGTGGAGTCGCGCCAGACACACAAGGAAGCATCGCACGCGGCGCCATCCCACAACTCTTCGCCTCATCCGCAGGCCCACGAGGAACGTAAAGCTAGTCCGCCCGCAGAAAAGAAACCCCAGGGCCGCGAATCCGAGCCGCACCATTAGGTTCCGGCAGGTTCGGCAGAGCGATGCGGGCTTGCTCTGCGACCCGTGAATTCAGCTTCGGGCCCGCGAGCGCGGACTTCTCATCGGCTCTGTAATTGATTCCCCCTCCGAAGGAGGGGGGGATAGGGGGTGGTGGTTGCGCGACGATCGACCACCCCTCACCCCTCCCTAGCCACGAACAGATCTCCCGACACCGACATCGCCGTGACCTAGCACTCTGAAGCATCGCCCCTCAGCCTGATGGCCGCACACCCGACGTTCCCCGCCAAACGCACCTTCCCATCTAGGCCTCTCTCGGGTCTGGCAACATTTGATCTCCGTCGCTCGGGTGGGCCAAAGGCCCACGATAACTCTCCTCAGGACGACGAATCCAGATGTTTTTCAACAGCCTGCTAAAGCCAAACCGCGCGCCGCGACAGGTCTCCAGCGGGCACCATTCCTTTCCCGCAGGCATCCAATAGGGTGGGTTATCAACGAGAGGAGAACATCCATGAAGCCGAGCCATCGACACTTTTTGCGCGACAATCTGTTGGGAATCAGCCTCACCCTCATTGGCCTGCTGTGTATGGCAACCGTGACGATTACCTATATTGAGCGCAGCAGCCGCCCGAGGTTCGCCAGCGCGGCGGGGAAAGCGCTGGATGGGCCAAATATCGACGCCTTGCGGACACTCAACAAGGCCTATGAGCAAATCGCCCAGTCGATGACCCCGTCGATCGTCTCGATTCAATCGACGCAAGTTGTTAAAACGCAAATGTCTCCTTTCTTCTCTGACCCGTTCTTCCGGCAGTTCTTTGGACCGCAGGGCCAGATTCCACGGGAGCAACGAGAGCACGCGCTCGGCAGCGGGGTCCTGGTTTCCTCCGACGGATACATCCTGACCAATAACCACGTGGTCCGGCACGCGACGTCGATCAAAGTGATGCTCTCGGACACGCGCACCTTTGACGCGAAAGTCGTAGGCGCGGACCCCCAGACGGACGTTGCCGTGGTCAAAATCGCGGGCAAGAACCTGCCGGAGGCGGCTGCCCTCGGCGACTCATCCAACCTGCGAGTGGGTGACATTGTGATGGCCTTCGGAAATCCCTTCGGCCTCAATTTCACCGTGACCCGCGGAGCTGTCAGCGCCTTGAACCGGACGGAAGGCGGCATTGAAGACATTCAAAACTTCATTCAAATCGATGCTCCTATCAATCCCGGCAATTCCGGCGGGGCTTTGGTGAATGTCGACGGCCAGGTGGTTGGCATCAATACCGCCATTCTGAGCGGCGAAGGCGGTATGGGAGGGGAGGGCGGATTTATCGGCATTGGCTTCGCAATCCCCATTAATATGGCCAAGCACGTGATGGAAGACCTGATCAAGAACGGCAAAGTGACGCGGGGTTACTTAGGTGCGAGCATCAAGAGTTTGGACGAAGGCGTGGCACATGCTTTCAAGGTGCCTGACACCTCGGGAGCCATCATTGAGGACGTCAGTCCCGAAGGACCCGCCGCCAAGGCAGGTTTGAAGAACGGCGATGTGGTCCGGAAGTACAATGGGCAGCCCGTCGGCGACTCCGGCCAATTGATTGCTATGGTGACCGATACGAATCCTGGGACTACGGTGAAGCTCGACATACTCCGGGACGGCCAGCCCATGACCATCCAGGTGACGCTGGGCGAACGTCCCGCGGACTTGAGCGTTCACGCCGGTCTCGGCTCGACTCCTTCGCAAGGCACGCTGCAAGGGATTACAGTTCAGGCTCTAACTCCGGAGATTCGCCAGCAGTTCGGCCTGCCGGCGGACCAGCAAGGTGTGGTCATCAGCAACCTGGATCCGGAGAGCCCGGCGGCTCAGGCGGGTTTGCAGCCTGGAGACGTAATCGAGGAAGTCAATCACCATCGCGTAAACTCGGTGGGGGATTTCCAGCGCTTGGCAGGCGAGACAAAGGGCGACACACTACTGCGCATCAATCGACAAGGGAACGGGGCCTTCATCGTCGTTTCACCGAACGGTGACGGCGAGGACAATCATCAATAGCACGCAAGTGGCACCGGCCGAACAAATGTGGTAACTCACCGTAGCAGGGCCGACCCCTGTGGCCGCCCTGGGAAACCACAAGGGTCGCCGCTGCGCACGATCAACCCCAGAGTCTCTTATGCCATTTCCCTGTGACGGTACCGAGGGCAGACGACTTCGGAAGGCCCTTCAGCCATGCTTGCGCAGGCTTCCTGCGCCGATGATGCTGGATGCCGACGCGTAGCTGCGGACCGCGGGCCGTTTGCCGAGCCAGCCCCGTCGCGCCGGATGCGAGCTGTTGCTGGCGGCGCGCAGCAATGATCTGGAGCAGCAGTTGGTCTCGCTCTTGGCTGGAAATCGCCAGGTCCCGAAGGCGCGCGTCCCCATCCTTGGAATGGGATTTCAGCAAGGTCTTCAGGTGGGGATAACTTTGAATCAAGTCGGAGACCTTCTCCTCAATGGAGACCGCGACGCCCGGTGAAACATTGGGGCGGCCGTCGCTCACGGCGTGCGGAACGGAATAACGATAGGCGCTCCGCGAAACACTAGTGTCAATGTGCTCAGGCTGCATCCAACTGGCATCGTCCGGCATTTACCTCACCTCTGTACCTTTGATTCTAGGGTGATGACTTTCTGGTCAGCATCCCCGCCGCCTGTCGCTGACGAGGGCTAGATGCTGCGGCTGGCCCGCGAGGTGCGCCCGGCTGGGAAGCCGGGCGCGCCTGCCTTCCCCTACCTGCCAGTTGTCGCCAGAGTCAGCTCCACCGGCTGTCTGGCCACGCCCAGAGAGCAAGCCTTCGAAAGCCACCACGAAAGTCACGCTTTATCGGAGTCGAGAAGATCCTGCTTCCAAGGCAGCAGATTAATCGGGGCTTGCCGTCCTGACAACTCGGAGACTTTCCAGTTTCTTGGGATGCCTTTACGTGGGTGGCTCAAATTCTCCGTGCTCCCCTTTCAGCCTACTCCCCACTAAAGGGAGCACGGAGAGAGCTTTTTCAGTTGCGGCCGCTCCTCTAACATCTACCTGGGTTACCCAAAGCATAACGCCCTACCCGGCCGAGAGCTACTGGGAAACTTGCTAGTTTTCAGTGGCGAAGATACCAGGAGGTGGAAAGTCAAACCTAGGTCGGCTGGATAATACCGTGGGTGATGGCATAGGTGGTCAACTCAGCGATGGTTCGTACACCGGTGGTCTCCATGATGCGGTACTTGTGGAACTCCACCGTTCGAGTGGAGATATTCAACGCGGCTCCGATCTCCTTTGGTGATTGTCCTTCCGCCAGAAGCTGAAGGATCTCCCTCTGTCGCGAGGTCAGCTCCGGCTTAAGGTCCTCCGGATGGTCGCGATTGGCCAGGAGAGCATTCAGAACATCGCCCGCGACGAGCGGCGAGATATAGGTTCGCCCCCGGGTCGCCTCCTGAATGGCCGTGATGATTTCCGAGGGCGCGGACCGCTTTAAAACGTAACCGGAAGCCCCGGCCTGAAAAGCGGAGGTGGCGAAGGTCGCATCGTCGTGCATGGTGAGGAACACGATCTTGGGAGGGTGCGGCATCTTGCGGATCCGCCGCGCAACTTCGATGCCGTTTAGCGACGGCATCGAGATGTCAGCGACAATCACGTCCGGCCGCAGCCGGTCGACGGCATCGATCAGCTCTCGCCCGTTGCCGATGAGACCCACCACCTCAAAATGCGGCTCGAGGATACGCCGCAATCCTTCGCCGAACATGACGTGATCATCCCCTAACAGAACCCGTGCACGTCCCATCGCTGGCCGCCTGCCGACCCAGAATGACTCCTTCCAGGGGGCAGGCCCTCCATGCTTGCTGAGTGCGTTTTCCGCCGCTACGGCAACGCCGGTTTACAGGGAGGCCATTATATGCAAAATCTTGCCGAATTGCGAACCGGAGTTGGCAAGAAGGTGGAAGGGGTGAAGGCTGAAGGGTGAAGGTTAAAGGGTGAAGGTTAAAAGGCAAGGTGAGGGGCAAAATGCCCGCAATATTAAGGGCTCAGGAATCGACGTGTTTCCAACTGTCTTTAAAGTTCTACTTTATCCTTTAACCTTTAACCCTCAGACTTCTTACGGCGTTTTGCGATGGTCCTGGAAGGGGGTCGCGCCCAACTCAGGCTGCGCGACGGCTGTACCCTTACCGCGAAGCGCCCGTCGCATCGCGGACTGGATCATCATGAACTCGCCCACGTTTTCGAGCGCCAGCATCCCCACCAATTCCCCATTGTGCTGCACGGGGAGCGATCGGCAACCGCAGCGGTGCAGCACCTGGACCGCCTGCTCGAGCATGTCATGAGAGTCGACCATTTCGACATCCCGCTTCATCGCGTCGCGCACATGCTTTCCGGTTCCACCCTGGGCAATGGCGCGCATCAGGTCTTCGCGCGTCAGTATACCCAGCACGTGCGTGCCGAACACCACCGGAAAGTCCTGCTGCCAACCGGAGAGAATATGCTCCACCGCCTGATCCAGCGTGTCGTCGGGCAGCAAAGTCTGGTAGTCCGTCAACATCACCCGCTGCACAGGGATGCCCCCCAAGGAAGTGCGCATTTGCACCATCCCCGCTTCGCCGCTGGCGCCCATCCAAACAAAGAGGGCGATGAAAAGCAGGAAAGGGTCGAAGAACAAGCCGAGGAATCCAAAAACAAAGGCGATTCCCTGGCCGACGTGCGCGGCCGTCTGGGTGGCGTCCGTGTAGTCCATTCGCTTGGCCAGCAGGGCGCGCAAGACGCGGCCTCCATCCATGGGAAAGGCTGGAATCAAGTTGAATAACACCAGCCACACGTTGACCGCGACCAGACTGGAAAAGAAGTCGTGGCCTGTCCAACTGATCGTCTCAGCCTGCCGCAGCGTCGGAAGCCGCCCAGCCAAACCCAGCGACACCAGCAGCACCGCGGCAATCAGCACGTTCACCGCCGGTCCTGCCACCGCCACCAGCAGTTCCTGGTTCGGATCTTCCGGCATGCGCTCGAGTCGCGCCACTCCGCCGATGGGCAGCAGCATGATATCGCGCGTGCGAATGCCGTATCGCCGCGCCGTGAGCGCGTGCCCTAGTTCATGCAGCACGATGCAAGCAAAGATCACCAGAACGAAGAAGACCCCAAACATGGTTTGGTCGATGTTGTGGCTTTGCGTCCAGTTGACCACGACAATGAACCCCACCAGCAACAGGAAAGTAGCGTGCATGTAGAGATCGATCCCAGCCAGCCTGCCGATTTTCCACGCCCAGCGCATAAGATGACTCCCTCCTTAATATGATAACCCCAGACGGGGAATGGTTGCGAAAAAGAGAAGGCCGGCGTAGACGCGCCAGGTGCTGTAGGGGCGGGCCTCGTGCCCGCCCGCACGGCCTCCGCCACCCGGCGTAGGGGCGGTTCGCGAACCGCCCCTACAGAACCTGGACCGCAATATGGGCATCTAAAGGTAAGACTCGATGCAGCGAAGCTCGAGCAGCCTTCCGGCAGAGGAGTATGTCCATGAAACGCGGATTCCGAGTGTGTTGCTTGTCTGCAGTGGCCCTGGCCTTCGCAGTTTGCGGTTGGAGCCAGTCGAGCACGGACCAGAAAACGGCGGAGACCAAGGAGACGAAGAAAGCTACCCATTCCACGAAAAAGACTACCGGGCCTGCAAAGGAAATGGGAAAGGGCAGCGCGGACATCGGGAAAGGTGTGGCCAAGGGGACGGGAGATTTAGCTAAAGGCACCGCGCAAAGCGTCGGGGATCTGGCGCACGGCGACGTGGGCGGCGCTGGAGCTTCGCTAGGCAAGGGGGCTGTCGGATTCGGCAAGAACACGGCGGAAGGCACAGGCAAAGGAGTCGGCAAAATAGGTAAAGGAATCGGCGGGGAATTCAAGAAGCTCGACGGCAAGTCAAAAGAGAAGGAGAAAGCGGAAAGCCAGAAGCAATGAAAAACCGCGCTGTCGCGGCGGCCAATGAGCGCCGCATGGGCAGCGCAAGTATCGGCGCTCGCCGGGCGCCGCTGCGAGATGCACGGGGAGTCCGCGGCACGCCGCGCTTAACCCTCGCCGGCTTGGCGTGGCCGCAGTCCAAGTCGCCGCCCTCGGGCAACCCATAGGGCTGCGTCGTTACGACATCATCCACGCCAGCAAATCATTTTCAACTCCGTCATCTCCTCAACCGAGAAATGCGGACCCTCGCGGCCGATTCCACTCTTCTTGACCCCGCCGTAAGGCATATGATCGGCGCGGTAAGCGGGAACATCATTCACGATGACGCCTCCCACCCGCAATTGGCGGGCGGCTTGAAACGCCTTGCCAATATCGCGCGTGCAGATGCCGGCCTGCAAACCATACTCGCCCGCATTCACGGCGGCGATGGCGTCCTGTAAATGCCGGTAGGTGTGCAAGGCGACAACCGGGCCAAAAACCTCCTTGCAACACACCTCCAGTTCGGGTGAGACAGCAGCGAGAATGGTAGGCTCGAGTGTGGCGTTTTGCCGTCTGCCGCCCGTCAGCACGCGCGCTCCGCGGCGGCGTGCGCGCTCGATCCACGCTTCCACCCGCTCGGCTTCTCCCACGGTAATCATCGAGGAAATATCGGTAGTCTCCTCGAGGGGATGACCAATCTTAAGTTTTTGCGAGGCCGCGATGAATCGTTCGGTGAAAGTCTCTTCAATGTCTTCGTGGATGTAAATGTTCTGCACAGAGATACAAACTTGCCCGGAATGCGAGAAGCTGCCCGTGACGCAGCGCGGAATCATGGTGTCGAGATCACAGTCGGGCTCAAGGATCAGCGAGGAATTCGAGCCCAACTCGAGCGTGACGCGGCGCAGGCCGGTTTGGGCGCGGATCTGTTCTCCCACCGGCACGCTGCCCGTAAAGGTGATCATCGCCACTCGCGGATCGCCGATGAGTTGCCCTCCCACCGTCTCTCCTGGTCCGGTGACGACGTTGTAAGCGCCCGCCGGCGCCCCCGCCTCTTGAATCAAACGTCCCAGGCGCAGCGCGCTGAGGGGAGTGTTGCCGGAAGGCTTATGGACCACGCTATTGCCGGCCGCCAGGGCGGGGCCGATCTTATGCAGAGCCAGGTTTAAAGGAAAGTTGAAGGGAGTAATGGCGCAGACGATGCCCAACGGCTCGCGCACCGTCATGCCCCATCGCCCTTTTCCTATGGGCGCCGCCTCCATCGGAATCACTTCACCGCGCAGATTCCGAGCGGCGTCTGCGGACGCGAGCAGAGTCTGCTGGCCACGATCGACCTCGATCCGCGCTTCGCGAATCGGCTTTCCGGTTTCATAGCAAACCAGCCGTGCGAACTCCGCCGCGTCGCGCTCCAGTAATCGGCGCATGCGATCGAGCAGTTCGGCTCGCTCGTATGGGGTGAGGCCCGCCATCGCCGATGCTCCCACCTGGGCCGCCGTGACCGCACGCTCTGTTGTCGACGCATCCGCCTCGTAGGTTTCTCCCACCGGCGTGCCATCGTAGGGGAGCCGGATCGTGCGCCGCACCTCCGTCCGCACCCGCTCGCCCCCGACCAGCATCGGAAAGTCCTGTTTTTCAGTCACCGGTGTACCCATAGCCAGCTCTCCTCATCCTGCTGGCCGCGCCTCCGAACTGAGCAGCCCGCAGTCGAAGGTCAGGTGGTAAGACCCACCCTCCAGTGTAGCGCGTTTATTGCATCCGCGGCGAACCACCCCCATCACTTGCCCATCCGAGGAGAGCAGCTCAGAATCGTCCCGCCCCAATCCGTCGGTAACGACGAGCCAGACTGGTCTGGGCGTATGGCCGTGGCCACCAAGCGACACATCCGGGTTCACCTGCAAGGTGCTGCCGAGAGGGGCGAGGCGCCGCTCGCCCCTACGTCCTCTTGGTTTACCCACACGTTATCGACGGATCAGGGTCCGGCCATTTGACTTGAACCGGAGCCGTCGATATTATCCAACTGTACAGATTTGCGGGCGTGTAGCTCAGGTGGATAGAGCAACGGATTTCTAATAGGATTTAAGCCGTCCAAGTTTTTCCATAGAAAACCAGAAAACCCTTATCCTAGATACACTTAGATACACTTGCGTACACCACGGCAGGCACCGTCCATGGGGTGCCGTGATGAAAAAAGTTGTCATCATTGTTGTTATCATTTTCGAAGTTTTCGTTTTCTGCGGGGTATATTGCGTACAGGAGGAGGCTACAACATAAAGACCAGCACAGCAGCATTGATCGTTCCGCTCGTCCTATCGTCCTGCGTCACGGCGGCGGGAATGGTTACCGCAAGCGGCAGTTCGAACTAAACTTCGACATGTTGAAGACGAAAACTGCGACGTGGTTCACGAAAACGGCAGGTGCGTAACACTATGAACGGCTCCGCCAACACCGACATCGAACTTCGTTCCTGGCCCCGCTGGGCATCGGAAGGGGGCAACACGCCGATGTTCGTCCGCACGGTTGCCGAAGCTGCCCTCAT
>Ga0181518_10001732_pt1 | contig 21919 bp, 26 predicted proteins | sample PEATcosm2014_Bin_28_FD_119751 | JGI IMG/M metagenome (GOLD analysis project Ga0181518, IMG submission 119751) | Peatland microbial communities from MTU Mesocosm Facility, Houghton, MI, USA - PEATcosm2014_Bin01_60_metaG | ecosystem: Environmental > Terrestrial > Soil > Wetlands > Peat | place... | reverse complement strand
GGAAAACCTGGCCACTTGTGCGTTTCTTTGCTAGAACATAAGGAGCGACGCGGGGTGGAGCAGTCTGGTAGCTCGTCGGGCTCATAACCCGAAGGTCGCGGGTTCGAATCCCGCCCCCGCTATCAAACGAAAGCCCTGGAAATCCAGGGCTTTCGTGTTTCTAAGGCTCGGGCGGCGGTGGGTCTTCCTCCCAAGATTTCCTCCCAGGACCGCCATCGGGTCAATGGCACATGCCTAAAGGCGCAGCCACGTTTCCACGTGTTCGGCGGTCTTAGGAGGCCGGTGGTCCCAGGGCCTTGGGGGTTTGGGTCCGCTCCGGGGATCCCGCTCGTGTCCCATCATATGTCCTCCAGATGCCTTGTAGTCGGCTGCGGGGCGGTGTCGGGGCCGTGTCTCATGATCCGAAAGTCGCGGGTTCCGAACCCACCCGCCAGGCGCCAGGTGTCGTGCCGGGGCCTTCGCAGGTAGCTACGCACATCAGAGGCCGCCACGTCCACGACGCAAGCTGGCTCGCGCATACGCGCGTCTTTGACTATACGGAACCAGCGTAATCAGCCGGAACCATTGCCACACCAGTCCCTCGGCGGCTACTAGTTTCATATCTTGACACTATGCCGCCTATCGCCATATGCTCACCGGCGAAACTGCCCAGACCAGGATAGACGAAAGGAAGACCGGTTATGAGAGCCCGTTTGGCTACAGTCGTAACATTGCTCGTTCTGGCGTGCGGCGCCTTGAGTGTAATGTCAACCGCAGCATCCGCGCGGCCCCTTCTCTGTGAAAAATCGGGTTGCGGAGGCAAAGGCGCCAGGGAATACTCAGAAAAATACGTAAAAGAATGCCGCGACTGGGGAGGCTCCTGCGAATTTCGGTTTATCGAAGTCAGTGGTTGCATGAAAAACACTCAGCATGGCGCGCAATGGGACTGCTGGGGGAAAGCTTGGGAAGAAAGCAGCCAAATCGAGTTTACTTGGCATGTGTGGGTGGGCGAATACGGAGAATTCAAGTACGCCACCTACGAATAACGGGCAGCTCATCGGCCACAGATTCCCGTTAGGTGTTCTCACATTGCAGGAGGAACGGCCCCGCTTCGGCGGGGCCGTTCCTTTGACCGGAAGTGAGACGCGCACGGTGCGGGTCAATTAGAGAATACCTTCTCCGGCCGGTGCCATACGCCTGGCCTGCCAAGCGGCTCCTTTCATCGAATCGGCGTTCGCCGAACGCCGCTGGTGACCTTTTCCGATCTCAATGGCAGTGCCTGTAAACTTGCCATGAGGCATTCCGCGCGGCGAGCGAGAATCCCGGCGGGACTGGCGAGATAGCGCTAGAGACTTCGGTGGGTTCGAGGACGTATGCCTGCGCATCCTTGGAGGAAGCTGGCCGTATATAGGTGCCGCTGTCGATCGTACGAAGTTGGGTGTCAATGAGTGCCCCCGGCGAGATTCGCATGAGCAGCGCGAGCTGAGGAATTGGGCGATGGTTCGTTACGGCGATCGGGTTGCACCCAATGTGCTCGATCGCGCCAGTGCGAACCAGCGCTATGAGAGCGTGTTCGACCTGCTGTTGACTGTGGAGCGCGTGAAAGGCGTGGTGTAGCCGGAGTCGCTGCGACGGGATGAGCGCAGCAATTACGATTGCTGCCAGGAGGCTGAGGAACTGCCAACGACGGCGGAATGGGTGATCGGGGGACAGCGAGTGCCAGCCGAAGACGCCGACTCCAGCGAAGATAGCGAGCAGCGAGGCCGGCAGCAATACGTAGCGGGTGTCGATTGGCAGACCAACGCTCGCAAGAAGCGCCAGCGCGAGAACAGCGACAAGGCCAGCAGCGATCCCCAGTCGAGCATGGTCACGCAACAGGCATAGCGATAGGGCGCCGCCAATCGCTGCCGCAAAGAGTCCATCGGGACGCAGAATTTCGCCGAGCCGACGCGAGCCGGTAAACGGCACATTCTGCAAACCTGTAGAACGATGAAGGGTAACCGCCGTAGAGCGAGTCTTGGTAAGTGACCAGAGCGGGTTGCCGGTCACTAGTAGATCCGAGAAAGCCCAAACAAGCGGAGCTACGGCAACGATCACAGCCAGCCTTACGAGTTCGTCCCGCCCGCGAGCATCTGCCCGAGCAAGATAGACCCAATAACATGCCGCAAGTAGCCACGCTTCCGGCCGCAAGAGCCCGGCGAGCGCAAGAAGCCACAACACCGGAGCCCCACTATGGCGCCGGCGAGTCTCGACAAGAAGCGCGGTCAGGACAATAACGACATATGGAACATCGACGTAGCCACGAATGCCATACGAGAGGACTGGTTCTCGCGTGACGAGCAGGGCGGCCGCCAGCAGACCGACTGGAGCCGAGAACCACACTTGACCGAGCCGAAAGACCACATACCCGAGCGAGCCGAGCGCGAGATACGCGAGTGCGACAACCGCGTGCTCGGAAGCAATAGGTCCAAGGGGGGAGAGCACCAGCCCAACAAGCTCGGCCAGCGGGTGCGGCGTCGGCGCCAACGAAAGATGGTAGTCGGGGAGCTGCCCACGCCCCACCTGCTGTCCCCAAACGAGCGCGTACAGCGTGTCGTAATTGACGAAGCCGACGCCGATCCATAGCCAGAGCGCGAGCGCACCAACAGCGATCCAGGTCGGCCCAACGAGTATGCGTAGGCGTCGTCGCACGGGCGAGGACGCTAAAGCATCAGAGCGCCCGGACGCACCACCCGAAGGCTGCGCCCAGGCTTCGAGGTCGCCGTTGGCCCGGTGCAGCAGCAGTTCGGCGTACTCGATCTGTTCAGGACTCGACGAGACGCCCGTCGAGGAACCGGGTGCGGTAACAAGGAGGGCGTAGCCCGACGCCTCCGGTGCAGGTAGCGGCGGTCACCGCGCCGCAATCCGCGGCGTTGTGTGAGGGTCGTGGTTGCAGTTCGGGCTGCCTCGAGCGCCGAGCGTGCCGCTTGGCGACTATCGCCCCTCGGTGCGTCGTTGACGGCGTTGGTGGTTCGGATGCGTGAGCGGTGTTGCGGGCCAGACAGCAGCGCCTTCTACGCTGCCCGGCGGCTATGCGTGCGATCGAGCGGACACGGCGCGATTCGGTTGTTTGTCGGGGTCGTTGCTCGGCTTACCCGTGGATGACCCCCGTGCCCGATGCCCAGGCGAGTTTTCGGCTTCTGCTGGCCGCGTCGGTGGCGTGGGGGCAAGTTTGTTGGCCGGTTCGAGCGGGTTGGGGTCATTACACGGGAGAGGGCCGGGTGCGCTCGCGATTTGTACGGGGGGAGCGGGCCGGCTCGGCGCGATTCGTATGGGGGCATTTCGTCCCGGCGCTCGACGAAAGAGTGGTTGCTTGTTGATGGCGAGAGGAGCGTGAGTTGTGGCTGGTAGAGCGAATGTGAGGCCGGCGCAGTCTGATCCCCGTAGCGGGGGTCGGGTTTCGCGGGCGCGAGGAAAGGAGTCCGGTATGTCGGGTGATGGTGAGATGGTGTCGTTGTCGGAGCCGTTGCTTGATTGCGTGGCTGCGGCCGGGTTGTTGAACGTGCGGGTGTCGTGGGTTCGGGACGCGGCGCGGCTTGGGCATTTGCCGTGTCTGCGGGTTGGGCGTCATCTGCGTTTTACCCGCGCGATGCTCGAAGACTGGCTAGCAGTGCAGGCCGCGAGCGCGCCGGCGCGGGCGGGTGGCGGCGGTAGCACGAGCGCGGCGGGCACGTCGCGTCCCGGCTTTAGGCGTAGTACGCAAGCGGCGTTGCTGGCGAGCCTGGCCGAGACCCCGAAGGGGAAGGCAGGGGGGCGTGATGAGTAGCGGTCCGGGTCGTGGTCGTTCGCGTGGGTATGGCGGCCGGATGGATCGTCCGCCGGGCTGGGCGGATACGTTGATGGCGGGCCGCTCGCGTGCGGATAAGGAAGCCGACCAAGACGCGCGGATGAAGGCGCTGCTGCTTGTCGGCTCGGCGGTGGCGCTCGTGATCCTGGCGTTGCACGCGGTCTTCTCGGCGGTTGGCTTGCGGTTTGGGTGGTGGTCGGCGCCGGTGTTCGTCCCGGTCTTCGCGTGGGCGCTGCTCTCCGCGGCAACGAATCGGGTGTTGCGCCCGGTCGAGCTGGACGGGTGGCGCTGGCCCGCGAGGTTGAAGGGCGCCGGGCTGCTCGCGGTTCTGCTGTGGTTCTGCTGGGGTCTGTGGGCTGGCCCGGTCGCGCGGGCGTGGAAGACCGCGCACGGGGGCTTCAACGGCATCGCGAGCGATGGCCCGCGGTATCCCCTGCACGCGATCCTCGCCGCCTCGCCGATCGCGATGGGGCTCGTAGCGTTCCTGCTGCTCGCGCTGGGCATGGTGCTCGCCCCCAACGTCCGCAGCCGCGAGCGCGAACCACCACGCCCGCCGGGCGGCCCCGAACCGCTGCGGGCGCCATTGGTCAGCGAGCGACGGCCACCGCTACCTCGGCGCTGGCCATGATCGCGCTGCTGCTGATCGCTGCGAGCTTCGCCGTGTGCGTGACCGCCGGCCTGTGGGTCATCCGCGGCATGGGCGGGGCGAGCAGGCCGAGCGGGGCGCGTGCGCTCCCTCCCGCGGCGCCTGTTGACGTGTGGGTTGCCCGCACTCCGCCGTCGATGGCTGGCACGAGTGTTTGGGCTGGGCACGCCGACGGTGGCGTGCTGCGTACTCCGCCGGATTGCGCGGCGATCATCGTTGGGCCACCGAAGGCGGGCAAGACACGGAAAGTGATCGCGCCGACGCTCGCCGCCTGGGCGGGTCCGGCGCTCGTCACCTCCACCAAGGGCGACATCCTTCAGAGCGCTGGGCACCGCGCGCGGATTGGCCCGGTCGCGGTGTATGACCCGACCGGCTCACTCGGGCATCCCGAGGCAAGCGTCGGGTTCTCCCCGCTCTCACGCTGTCAGACGTGGGACGGCGCGGTCGAGGTCGCCGCCGCGCTGCTCTCTCCTGCCTCCGCGGATGAGACGGTCCGCCACGGCGAGCACTTCGCGATTGCCGCCCGCGCGCTACTCGCGCCGCTGTTTCACGCCGCCGCGCTTTCCGGTGGCGGGATCGATCGCGCGCGCGGCTGGCTCGGCCGCTCGGAGTTCTCCCAGCCCGCGGAGATCCTCCGCACCGAGGGCGCGACGATCGCGCTTGAGGAGCTATCCGGTGTCGCCGCGCAGGCAGTCGGGGACTACCGCACCTCGGTACTCGGCACCGCACAAGTCGCGCTCGCGTGGGCCTCCCGCGCAGCCGTCCGCGCATCCAGCGACCCCGCCCTCACGCCACAGATCGACCTCGGCGAGCTGATCGCCACCAACGGCGCCCTGTACGTCGTCTCTCCGTCGCGCATCCAAGAGGAGCTCGCGCCACTGATCGCGGCACTCCTTGACGCTCTGTGCGCGCAGGCGATCGACCTCGCGATCACCTCGCCCACCGGCCGGCTTGCGCGTCCGTTGCTGCTCGCGCTGGATGAGGTGGCGAACATCGCCCCGATTCGCTCGCTGCCGCGCTTGTTGAGCGAGGGTATCCAGCAGGGCATCGTCCCGGTGCTGGGGGTGCAGGATATGAGCCAGGCCCGCGCGCGTTGGGGCGAGCATGAGACGGCGACGATGTGGTCGACGCCCGCGCTTCGCCTGGTGCTCGCCGGGGTCGCCGACCCTTACACGGCGCAGCTCGTCTCAGATGCCTGCGGTGAGCAGCTTGTGTGGCGCCCGCAGGTGAGCGAGAACACCTCGACCTCACATCAGGTCGAGCGCGCCGGCAGGACCTACACGGGGGGAGACAGCCACTCCTACGCTCAGCAGCGCGAGCGAGTCATACAGCCAGCCGACCTCCGCGCGATGCCCGCCGGCAGAGCCCTCGCGCTACCGCAAGGCCGGGAGCCCATCCGGGTCGACTTGTTTCCCGGTGCCCCCGGCCTCACCGACTGCGACTGGCCGGCACTGTGCCGCGATGGGCGTGAGCGGCTTTGCGTCGCGGCCATGCCGTCGATGGGCTGAACGGTCGCGAATGAAGCCATATGACGAAAATATCCGGACTTTCACGGCCATGTTCGAGGGGTTTGCGCAGGCAGCGCTGCGGTTCCCGGGCGCCGCTCGTCGGCCGGCCCGGAGCGTCGGAGCGCCTCGACGCGCCGCATCAGCTCGCTGGGTGGGATGCGGAGTCCGTCGCAGAGCTGCAGGAGCGTTAGGTAGGTCGGGTTGGCTTGTCCGCAGACGATCGCGTTGACCTGCTTGACATCGAGCCCGGCCCTTTTCGCCACCCATTTTTGGCTGATCCCGCGCCGCTCGGCGATCACTTGCTCTACAGCCCGGCCGAGCGCCGCCTGCGCGGGACTGCGGGGCTTGCGTTTCCGTGCGGGCGCCATCTAGTAGGGTGCGAGCCGGTAGCCGACGCCCCACGACGAGACGACCCACCCGACCGCGCCTGCGGCTGCGAGCTTGCCACGCAGGCGGCTGGCGTGTGCGTCGACGGTTCGTGTCGAGCCGTCGGAGCGGTAGTCCCATACGTCGCGCAGCAGCTCGTGTCGGGTCCAGACCCGCTCGGGGTCGCTGGCCATGTGCGCGAGCAGCGCGTACTCGCGGCGGCGAAGCTCCACGGGCATCAGCGCGTACGTCACGACACGCGAGCGGGTGTCGATCATCAATTCGCCGTAGGAGAGGGCACCGGAGCCCGCAAGCTCGCCCGGACGCGGGGTGCGTCGAGCGCCGAACCTCGCCTGCGATGTGCGGTCGTGTACGACCAGCTCCCGATCCAGCATCGCGGGGTCGCTGATGACGCGCACATCGTGGCCGTAGATCACTACGGCCAAGGGCATAGCTCGCGGGTTATTCTCCGGAGGCACTGGAGTTACGGCTCCTTTGCCACGCCCCCGGCTGTTTGCGCAGCGCGGGGGCACTATTTGCTGGACGCCCCCAGCGTACTCTCACGGATAGCTAGCCGTCAATGGCCAGTCATCGAAGGCATGGTTTAGATGGCCGGGCCATGCGAAGGTTTCCGCGTGCCGCGCTCGCCCGCTCCCGACCCATCCCTGGCGGCTGCGCTCAAAGGACTACGCGAACAACGCGCGATCACGCAGGAGGCGCTTGCGTTCAACGCCGGCATCTCTGTGGGGACGCTGGCGCGCATCGAAGGCGGACGGACGGCGCCGAGCTGGGACTCGGTACGCCGGATCATCGACGCGCTGGGCGTCAGCTTCGCCGAGCTGGCAGCAGCGCTCGACTCCGCCTGAGCGCGGCTGAGTCGCCTATGTCATTGCCCTACTTGGCAACCCACTCCGACGGCGGTGGCCCGCCGGCGAAGCGTGCGGCGGTTGGGTCGCTCGTGTGGGTGAGCTGGCGCTCGAGCAGCTCGAGGCGGTCGTGGAACAGCAGCTCGGCACGTGGGTCGGCGCTTTGCCCGGCGTCGAGCTGGGAGCGCCATGCGCTGAGCGCGCCGAGTACCTCGACGAGCGCGCGGTCTGTCCACCAGTCGGCCACGAGCTTTGAGAACACGCCGGGGTAGCGCTCGGCGAGCGCGCAGACCGTCGCCCATAGCTCGCGCCGCCATTGCTCGCGCTTGTCGGGTGGCTCAAGCCATCCCGGCAGTCCCGTGTCCTGACCCTCTGTCGGCCTGGTTGTCGTGGCCGGGGTGGGCTCGCCGCCAGCCTGTGCCTGGGTACTGAGCAGCCCGTCGCGGACGAGCCGCGCCGCTGTCCTGGCTACCGGCTCGCCAGCGGCCTGTGCGCGCCTGCCAAGCTCCGCGAGAGCGTGCTCGTCGAGGGTGATCGCCACGCGGCTCATAGCCCGGCGCCCATACCCGCGTCCCTGTCCAGGCCGCTGTCGGGTGTGAGCTGGCGGGCGGTGGAGCGCTGGAGTTCCTCGCCGACGTCAGCGCCTGTGCCGCCTGTGAGGGCGCGGTACGCGAGGGAGGGGAGTTGTGCGCGCGAGGCGCGCATCAGCTCCGCGAGGCGTCCAACCCGTTGCGCGTCTACTCCCTCTGTCCCGAGGTCGTCTCTGGCGATGTGCCAGTCGGTGCCGTTGCGTGCGCGTGATGCTTGGACGTAGGCGCCCTCTTGGCTTGTCTGCCAGCCGCCTGTCACGACGACGGCACGCTGGACGGTCGCGCCCTGCTGACGGTATAGGTGCTGGGCGTAGGCGAGCCGCAGACTCTCAAGCTCCTCACCAGCGAGCGTCACCTGACGCGCACCGTCGGTGAGCACACTCACCCGCTGCTCGCCGACATCGACGTCGACGACTTTACCCCGCGTGCCGTTCTGGACCCGCCCCTCGCCCTCCGGGCGGTGCTGGGCGATGAACGCAACCCTGTCGCCCTCGCGCACGCTGTAGGCGACACCGGGCAACGGCACCTCTTGCTCACCCAGCTCGCCGCGCTCTGCGCGTAGGTGTTGGGCGCGAGCATTCATCCGGTCGATCTCCGCTGTCGAAGCGTCGGACATCAGTGCGACCTGTTGCACGCCCTCGCGCTCGGCCAGCTCGTCCCACTGTTTCACTGCCCGCTCAAGCGCCTGCTCGCGGGTGTCTGCGAAGTGAAGTTGCCCGCGAGCCTGATAGTGAGCCATCGCCTGCTCGGCGCGGCCCGCGCGTAGGTCCGCCCACGCCTGGCGCTCCTGCGGGTCACTCGTGCGACGTACCTCTGCCAGCCGCGCGGTCGGCGCGCTGTCGGACAGCCGCTCGAACAGGCCGCCGGCGCCGATCGCGGGTAGCTGGCGTGCGTCACCGATCACCACGAGCTTTCCCCCTGAGCGCTGGATCACATCGCTCAGCGCGTGGAGGCGTCGTGTGTCGGCCATTCCCGCCTCGTCGAAGAACACGGTTGTCGACTCATCGAGGGTGAGGCTGCCGGTGCGGGCTTTCGCGACCAGCGAGTCCAGTGTCATCGTGCGGCCTTCAAGCGCTGGGCTTTCACGGCCGAGACGCTCCGCCGTGTCACCAGCCACCGCGACCCCCAACGGCGAGCGTCCGACATGCAGCTCGGCGCGCACGGCCGCGTCGATCACGACGCCCTTGCCAGCGCCGGCCTGCCCCACCAGGACCGCGGCGCGCTCCCTGCCGCCGAGCAGCGCGAGCGCCTGCTGCTGCTCGCCACTCAGCGGGCCGCCGATCCGCTCGCTCACTTCCCTGAGCGCTGCCGTGCGCGCTTGGTCGCTCACCGCCGCCCCGGTGCCTGCGGCCATGTCACGCACCCGCGCCTCGATCGCCTGCTCCATCCCTCGAATCTCGCGGGTGGTCATGCGGCCTTGCTCAAGCTCGATCACCTCACCGGAGGCGATCAGCTCCTGCGCGTGCTCGGAGACGCGCTCGGGTGATAGGTCCCCGACGCCTTGCTCAAGCACGCTCGCGCGCAGCTCACGCTCGGAGAACGTCGCGCCCTGCGCAGTCAGCGAGCGTTCGACCCGCTCTTGCCAGCCGGCCCGCTCGACGCGCTGCACACCACCGGGCTCTCCAGAACGCAGGGCTTCGACTTGGGCGCGGTCGACGTGCTGGCCTGCGGCGCGCTCGTTCCAGGTGGCTTGTAGCTCGGGGCGGCTCTGCGGCGTCTTGGCCTTGCGGTTTTCGAGCTTGACGTTGCGCAGCTCATCGCGCTCCGGCGCGCGCCCATAGCGCGCACGGAAACGCTCAGCCGCCAGCCACACCTCACGACTGCGCCCACTCAACGCGTCCCGCACGTTCTCCGAGATGCCGGCGACCTCGAAGTAGCGCCCGTCGCGCCCTGTGCCCGCGACGACCTCATAGCCCTGCTGTTGCAGCTCGTCCGCGAGCGCGCCGCGATAGAACGCGCCCAGCTCCCGCGCCGCCCTGAACAACGGGCGGCTCGCGACCGCCGCGAACTGCCCATCCTGGCGCACCACTCCCGTCGCAACGACATGGCTGTGCAGCTGCGGGTCAGGCGCACCACCACCCTGAACGCCGCGCGCCGTGGTGTGGCGAAACTCCGCTGCCAACACATCACCCGCCGTCGAGACGACCTGTCCGCCTGCGCCTTCTCGGACGACCGGCACCTCCGTACGCAGGTGCGCAAGCGCGCGCGACACCGCCCGCCCGTGCGCCAGCTCGACGCCCGCGCGCTGATCCTCGGAGCCCAGCGCCCACACAGCCGAGACAGACTTCGGCGCGCTGAACGTCAAGTCGATGCCACCCGCCCGCCGGCCATCAGCACCCGCCCTGCGGATGAACTCCCCGCTCACCGGATGGCGTCCCTCCAACAACGCGACGAGCTGCTCAGCGCGCACCGCCTCGCCCACCTCCAAGCCAAGGCTCTGCCGCGTCTCATCCAGCACGTGCCAGATGCCCGGTGCCTCCGTCGGCTCGCCCGCCGGCGAGAGGTAGTAGTCGCCGCGCGACGGCGCGACGGTCCGCGACTCCAGATACGCGCTATAGCCCGCCGCCTGCCCAGCACCGATGCTCGCAGCCGTCATCATGGCTCAAAATGTAGCACCTAAAGTGTCACGCATTGCCACAGTGCATCTAGTCTGTTGGGCTTTTTGCGGTGCAGTAGGCTTGGGTTGATGCCAGACGATGAGTGCTCGCGGCGGCTCGCGCTGGCGCTGGTCAGCTACAGCACGGCCGGACGTGACCGGCGGGCCGCGAGGACCACGGCGTGCGAGGACACATGGCCCGAGGCTGCGGCACGATCACGACGGACGCGAAAGCCCTGTTGCCAAATGCCTCCCGCGCCACATCCATAGGCTGCTAACGATGAGAGAGCACCGCCCACAGATCGGCGCCGCACTGCTCGGGTCGGTGGCGGTCTTCGTGGCAGCCGGCGCTACCACAGCCGCGAGTAACGTCGCTGGCTGGGGGAACCCGATCGTCATAGGGCTTCTCGCCCTCGCGCTGCTCTGCCTGGCCGGCGCGCTCATTGCCTTTCGCCCCGTTCCTTCCGGCAACGCGAAGATGAATCGTCTCATCGCCCGCCAGTACCGGAGCATGAAGCGACGGCGAACAATTCGGCGCCTGCTCCGTGCCCCGAAGGAGCAGCCCGTCACGCTCACCATCGGACGATCGCCGACAGAGCAGGCAGGCATCAAGGCTGGGCGCAGCATCACGGCTGGAGAGGACATCGAAGCCGCAGGAGCCGTCGAAGCTGGCGAGGCGATCGAGGCCGGGGGAAGCATCCATGCCGGCGGACCGCTTTCGCAAACAGAGGCGTTTGCGGCTCAGCTACTCCAGAAGCGCCGCCAGCGCGAGCACTGGATCAAGACTGGCGAGGATCTCGCGCTCCTGATCCTTCGAGCCGAAGGGCAAGACGAAGACTCCAGCAAAGGACGCCAAGCCCTCATCTACAACCTTGCTGCGAGGATCGAGTCTTGGGCGAGAACGAGCGGCGTCCCGGACGAGGCGCCAAAGTTCAGCGGCGACCCTGCGGCGGACCTCGCCCGCCTCAAAGTATTCGTCGCGAGAGAGCTAGCGAGACTGCACGCAGATCAGGAGCAGTCGTGAGAAGCCCGCGCTGCTGAGTGGTGCTGTTCGCTCACGCTGTCGCGTGCTCGCGCGCTCTGCGCTTCGTGGTGGCAGTTGGGCGGTTGGCAGCGGGCTTGCGCTTCTTGGGCCGAAAGGCTGCCGAGAGCAGTTGCGCGTCGTCGGCGCGGCTCTTGTGGTGCAGGTAGCGCATCGTCGTCTGGATGTCGGCGTGACCCATCCATGCCTGCACCTGGACGATGCTGGCGACGTTGATGCTCAGCGATCCGAAGGTGTGGCGCAGGTCGTGGAAGCGCAGCCGTCGCAGGCCCGCGGCGTCGAGGGTGGCGTGGTAGCGCCGGCGCAGTGCGGAGCCGTCGACGTGGGTTCCGTCGCGGCTGACGAATACGAGGTCGCCCTTGGCGGTGTGGCTGCCGCGCTTCTTGAGGGCGCCCAACGTGTCGGCGACCTTGTCGACCATCGGGAGCGTGCGCGACTTGCGTGACTTCGGCTTGCCGGCGCGGTTGGCGCTGTAGCCCTCGAACACGCGGATCGAGGACTGCTCGAAGTCGACATCTTCCCAGCGCAGCGCGAGCAGCTCGCCGCGGCGTAGGCCGCTGAGCGCGGCCGTCAGGTAGATCGCGGCGTCCTGGCGATCCTCGCCGGCTCGTAGGGCGCGCTCGGTGTCGCTGACGGCCGGGCGGCTGGGGTCGCGGTGGGTGCCTGCGGCGGCGGTGGCGACGAGCTTCTCGATCTCCTCGGGGGAGTAGAAGTCAAAGCGCGCGGCGTCGTAGGACTCGCGCAGCCGCTTGACCTTGGCGACGGGATTGAGGATCAGGCCGTGGTGATCGACGGCGTGCTGGAAGATCGCGTGAAGCTGGGTGACGATCTTGTTGACCGTGTGCCGGACCCGCGTGCCGTCCTCGGCGAGACGGTTGCGCCAGCGCTCGATCTGCTCGGTTGTGATCGTCTCGATGCGCTTGGCGGCGAACTCGGGCAGCAGATGGGCGTCGAGCACCGAGCGGTAGTCCACCTGCGTGCTGGCCGACCAGTCGCGCTCGAAGCGTCCGCGCTCGAACCATTCCTCGGCGACGTCGGCGAACGTGACGCCGGTGCGCTCCTGGCGCAGTTGCCCGCGGCGCGCGTCGACGAGTAGCGCATCGAGTAGCGCCTGTGCGTCGCGTTGGCGCAGGAAGCCCGGAGCAGGCGTCCCTTTGCCGGCCCATGCCGTGCCGAGGCGCTTCTCGTGCTGTCCGTGCTGGTCGCGCCACTTGGCGCACCAGGTGTTGCGCCGCTTGCCCTCGTACAGCCACACGTGGCCGCTGATCGAAGCGTGCGGATCGAGGGTTGCGGGTGGCATGAGGGGCTCCTTCCGTGGGGGTGGCTGGGGCCGCGGGAGAGCGGTGTGGACCCAAGAACCGTAGCGCGTCGTGCGGACGGAAATTTCCTCCCGAGATTCCTCCCCAAACAGCCTTGCCTTACTCGACCTATTGCACCAAAATGGCTTGAAGACACGGCATGTGTGCCGTATCGCGACTGGCTTGAGCTAGCTCATAACCCGAAGGTCGCGGGTTCGAATCCCGCCCCCGCTATGTCTTTCCGTGGGACCTCCGAGACCTCCGTTGGGAGGTCTTCGGCGTGCTGGAGTGTGTCGGCGACGGCCTCGGTGATGGTGGCGCTGATCTGCACGCGGTTCTGCGTCTTGTCGTAGACGATGCGAAGCTCGAAGGCGTCGAACAGCGCTCGTTTGATCTCGTGGGGCGCTGCGCGCAGCTGCTTGCTGAGGTCAGGCAGTCGTTCCAGGGAGGCGGTCAGCCCGGTGTGGTCGGCCGGGACTTGGGGCTGGAGGTCGCGCAGGGCCGTCTCGATCTGCTCCTTCTCTTCCCGCAGCTGTGCGATGCGCTGAGCGACAAGCTCGGGCTCGACGCCCTTCTCGATCGCCTCGATCTGCAGGCCGATGGCGTGGTCGAGGTCTGCGACCTGGCGGCGCATTCGTGTCTGTGCGTCTCGGGCCTCTTTGTTGCTCCGCTTGCCGTGCGCGTCGAGTTGACGCGCGAGCTTCTGCATGCGCATCGGGCCGAAGACGCGCTGCTGGAAGAAGCGTTCGACCAGCGGCAGCAGCACGTCCTCGCGCATCGAAAGCCACTGCCCGTGTCCGTCGATTCGGTCGGCGGCCTCGCGGCCGTAGGTGCGGCCGTAGTCGCAGGTCAGGTAGGTGTAGGTCCTGTTGGCCTTGACGCGCTGGCGTCCGTGCATTGCCAGCGGGGCGTGTCCGCTGGCGCACTTGACCATGCCGGTGAACAGGTAGGTGTGACCTCCGGCGCGCGGCAGGCCCTTGGGGCGCGGGTTGCGGCGGAAGCGCTCTTGCGCGGCGGCGAACGTCTCGTCGCTGACGAGTGCGGGATGCGTGGGCTCGGAGACGGTCCAGTCGCTCTCGGGGCGCAGGCGTGGCGTGCCTCCGACTTCGCGCTTGGTGGCGAAGTCCAGCCGGTCCCACGTCAGCCGGCCGAGATAGGTCGGGTTCTTCAGGATCGCGCGGATAGTGGACTTCGCCCAGTGGCCTCGGACGTTGCGCTTGGTGTCCACGTGGGCCGGCGATGGAGGTCCGCCGGGTCGGTTGAGGTGGTCAGCGATCTTGGTGCATCCCCAACCCTTCACCGTCCACAAGTTGAAGATCTCAGCGATGACGGGCGCCTGCTCTGGATCGAGCACCAGGTGGCTCTTTGTATCGCCCGCGTGGGCGCGGATGGGCACTGGATGGGGGGATTGCTCCAGCTTGTAGCCGTATGGCGCCCGGCCGCCGTTGCGATAGCCGTTGAGGGTGTTCTGGCGCATACCGCGCTTCGTCTCACGCTTGAGCTTGGCTCGCTCGTACTCATCGAACGCCTGCTGGAGGGCGATCGTGAGCATCCCCTCCGCGGTCGATGGGTCGCCTGCGCCGAGCACGTAGTGGAGCGCGACACCGTGCTTGCGAAGCTCGCGTTCGAAGAGCCCGGCCGACACACGGTTCCGCGACAGACGCGAGGTCTGATAGCAGACCACTGCATCGAAGCGGCGGTGCGCGCTGTCTCGCGCCTCGGCCGTCAGCGCTGTCCAGTCGGGACGGTCGTCGCGGGCACCCGACTCCTGGTCGAAGAACTCCGCGACGATCTCGCCGTCAAGCTCGGCCATCTTCCGCTGACACGCCTCAAGCTGAGAAGGCCGCGCCAGCGTGACGTCTTGGCGGTCGTCGGTGGAGAGTCGGCCGTAGAAGGCGAAGCGAGTCGGAGTGGCGCTCACCAGATCACCGCCACACGCTCGGCCTGCACGCCAGCGATCACCCGTAGACCGTCGGCGTCGTCCTCAGCCTTGCCCAGCCAGGTCAGATGCTCGGCGAGTCGCCGGCTGGCATCGCGCTCATTGAGGCGCAGGACGACGAAGCGCGGTCCGCCGAGCGAGGCGAGGTCCAGCGACCAGGCGTCGGCGGAGGGAATAGGTACTTGACAAGTCGTGTCAATCATCACAATCGGAAGGAAATCAAACGACGGGCGGGGGCACAATCCCTCTTGTCAGTTGGCCTGTCTGGGGGCGAATAGGACGAGAGACAGGTCCTCCGGCCCCTGTCCGGCGTCCTTCCAACATGTCCCGAAGGTCGTCTCCCACGTGACAGTGAGTCCGGAGGGGTCGTAAACGAAGTCGCCGCTGATCTCAAGCAGCTTTGTGGGCACGCTCGGGCCGCCGCGAGCAATCAGCCTCTTTGTTTCGGGCTCGGGATCACGGGCTGGCATCGTTCGCCCCCGGCCGGGGTCGTGGTGCGTACGGATGCATCAGACGTCACTCGAACGCGGATGAGACGTCACACCGTCACACGGCGCCTCGTCGTCCTCGATTGGCAGATATCGATCCCACGCGTCCTGAAACCACTCGCGCATGTAGCCCTTCGCCGTCGAGCCTCGTCCCGCGTCGTTCGACAGACGGATCGTTCCGGGTCGGATATCAAACGGGCGGAGGAGTTCCGCGAGTTTGCCTGTGCGGATTCCGGCTGGCCCTCGACCGCCCCAAGAGGACCATGGGACGTCTGGCAACTCGTTGAGCCGCTCGCACAGCTTCTCGGAGGTCATGCGATCCGTCCTCTCCGTGTCGAAGACCTCCCGGATTGCGGCGAGCAGCACCAACTGCAGCGAGTCCTCCATGCGCTGCTGGGAGCTGTGGAGATCAGCTGCTGCCTGCCGAGCTTCGACCGGCCACTCCCCACCCAGGAGATCGGCAATGCCGAGCAGGGGTTCCCAAGCATCTGCAGCACGGTCGCTGAGGCCGTCTGGGATCCTCGGTTCGGCCAGACGCAGGAGGTCTACGACCTGCTCTGCCCACGACGCAGACATCGCTCGAAGCGGCTCAGCTTGCTCCCGCGCTTGACGTTCTCGAAACGACCCAACATGCTCATCGGGCGCCCGCCGCCGCATGCGTACGACGACCGACCGGTCGAGGAGCGTGTCGGGAAATGAGCCCTTGTCGATCCCAGCTATGGCCTTGGGGCAGTAGGTCGAGAACTGCTTGACCTCCCAATTCGGAGGCACGCAGCGCACAATCGCGCCGCCTTCTCGATTGCCGGAGTTCAGCGCGCCTCGGATCGGCTCGGTCCGCTCCGATGTGCTGCCGAAGATCGCATCGGCCTCGTCGATCATCAGTGTTGGTCGCTCGGCCTCGATAACGCGGAACAACGCCGCCTCGCTGAGTCCGCTCGTCCGCAGCGGGTGTGCTGTCAGCATCTCAAGGCTCTCCAGCAGCCGCGTCTTTCCCGACTGTCGTTGGGCACTCAGGACAAATAGATACGGCGTGGTGCATGCCGCGTCGAATGTCCACGTGTGCAGCACCCACAGCACGCACGCGACCAACTGCGCTGGGCTGAGCATGACGTATTGCACGATGTAGCCAGCAACGGCTGCCGCTAGCGACGGTCCGTCCACAACGGGCTCGTGTTCTGGTGAAACGCTCATTGTGCCTCACCACCGTGAAGGAGGCGGCGAAGGGCCTCAAGCTGCGCTGCTGCACGCACGGCGTGGCTAGGGTCAGTTACGCGAACGAGCCGAATTGCGTAAGCCACGGATGGCGTGGCCAACGGGCGATTTGTCCCTGTCATGGGAACGCTCCCTCGCCGTCGCGGCTACTCGCCGGACGGTCATCAGAGATTTACGTTCCCGAGACGCTGGGACTAAGAGTCCTGCGCCGACATGAACTACATCGGGTCCTCCTCAGTCGATAGGCGACGAGGATCGCTCGTGACTATACACGAATCAACCAGGGGGCTTGTGCCGACGACTGCGCGGCGAGCCCAAACGTCCAATCAATGCGTAAGTAGTCGTCCTGGCTCCCCGTTCCTTCCGCTGCTTCGACTCGGTGAGCACGGTGACCAAGAGGCTTTGACGCTGACTGTCGGAGTCGGCTTCACCTGCCAGGCGCCGCGTGAACCACTCCTCGGCTGGCCAGAGGTCAGGAAGGGTGAAGTGATGCTCGACTTCGGCCAGCAGGACCCCATCAGGGACTATCTCGTCGGCTGCCAGTCCCGCCCGAGTGCGCACCCTGGCCAGTACGGATGGCAGAGCCGACGTCCACTCTGCCAGATTGTTCTTGCGTGCTCGTTTACGGTAGTGAGGCATCAGTTTGTGACGGTGTGACGGCTGGTGGACACGGCGGATGGACGGGGCTTGTGAGTGCCCCGTCACCCGATATACGCGTCGGGCTCCACAGCTCAGCGCATGCGATATCTGTGGGGGATGAGCACTTACTATCTCGCGCGCGGGACGTTCCGCGCATGCCCGAACTCTCTAGAACAAGTGGCTTGGATGGCGGCGTCATAGATCACGCACGAGGTCGGCAAGCGGAATGCCTAGAGCGTCGGCGATGAGCTTGGCGGTCGTGATGCTGGGCGAGAACCACCCGGCCTCAAGCTCCCCGAGATACTTGGGGTCCATAGCCGTTGGCCGACCCTTGTCATCCTTGCCGCGAGAGACGGCCGGGATGTGCGCTGCTACGTCCTCCAGCGTGCGCTTCTGAGCTTGTCGTTGCTGGCGTACGGCTTGGCCGAAGGCGAGGGCGGTCGGCTCGGGGTCTGCGCGGCGGCGTGGCATAGCCCCGGAAGGACATAGGCAATCGCGTGTGGAATGAACCAGACATGTCTAGGGTCGGTGGGCCGCTGGTCGCAGGGATCGACCTTTCAGGTCGTACAACCGGCATAACGGCACTAGCCTGGCTGAGCGGCCCCACGTCGGGCGAGCGCCCCCGCTTGGACCGACCGGTGGTCGCTGACGGATTGAGAGGCGCCGGGGGAGATGCGCGGATCGTCGGCCTCCTGGTGCAAGCACGTCCGGATGTGGTCGCGATCGACGCCCCGCTACAGCTGCCCCACGCGGTCACATGTCGAGACGACAGCTGCGAGCGGTGCTTTCCGAGCGGCGGTGCCTACCCGTCGTACACGACGCGGATGCTTGAGCGCAAGGACCGATGGGAGGGGCCGACGACTCGTCCTCCGATGCCGATGGTCATGGTGGCGGGCATCGCATTCCGGGCGATCTTCCTGCGGCGACTGCTGGAACGCGAGGGCATCCGGGTGATCGAGACGTGGCCTGCGGGAGTGCTCCGACAGATGCAAAATGCTCCTGGTCGCTCGTCACGGCTCGATGCGGCGACTCGCGTCAGATTGCTGCTCGGGAGTATCGATGATCCAGGCCGAAGGCTCCAGGCACCAGACCTATCGCTCGATGTGGTGGATGCAGTTGCTGCAGCGCTTGCGGCGTATGCATTTGCGACCAGCGCGTTCCAGTCGATCCGGGACGATGCGTGGCCGGATGAGGGAGCGATCGTCCTGCCCTGAGTCGCACAGTCCGCCCTCGTGTAGCGGGCGGGGGACGTTCCTCGGCGCTTCTCCGTCCGCATGGTCGATTGCCATCCGTGCCGGCGGCCCGTTAGGAGATCGCCCAAACGTCAGCTACGACCGGCTACGATCCGCTTCGGCGCACGCGGTCGCACAGTACGTCAGCGTGCAGTGGCGTCGGCTCTGCCACGCTCTGGCGCGAACGCGCACGGAGAGAGGCAACGGAAGGCTCCCGCTCTCCGAATGGCTACAAGGGGCCTTCAGGAGCGGGCGCGTGGCCTCGGATGGGCCTTCCTGTGGCTCGGAGACATACGTGCGGAGTGCTTGGTGCGGCCTTCGGCTTCTCAGCCTTGCTGTCGTCTTGTGCAGCGCCCGAGGCGGAAGGCAGCAGTAGCCAGCGGCGAGGGCAGAAGCGTGGCGTTCCCGTCGAAGCGCATGCTGACGCGGTAGCTACCCGCGGGTCCTTCGACAGTCAGGAACCACGGCTGGTTCGTTGATGCTGTGTGCAGCCTGGCCTTGCCGGGACCGCGTAGTTCGGCATCGGACCATGAGCCTCCGCGTTCTTCTTCTCCACCGCCACGCGCGTCGGCGTAGACGTGAGCTTTGCAGCCGTCGAATACGCGGACTTGCAGCGAAGCGCGAGTTGGCTGACGACCCCGTGGCCCGCTGAGTGCTTCGCTGCCGGTCTGCGTGTTGAACGGGTGGGACTCCCCGACGAGGCTTGAGCCTTCTTCATGTACGTAGAGGCAGAGCCGAACGACGGCCGCTTCGGGAGTAAAGGCGAACGTTCCGCTGGTCGTCTCAGCGGATTCTTCGACCGAGCCATCCCACACGAAGTGCGAGTCATCGAAGACTTCGGGGCATTCGACGCTCGCCGGATACTGCGACGCCTCACCGAACCAGTAGCACGTAGCCAACGAGCCGCCACTCGGGCATTGGTGCTCGATTTCGACGCTGGCTTGGAGTTGTGTGCTGTCGGGAAGGCGTCTGATCGTGGCGCCGCCGCTGTCTGCCAGGGCGAGCGAGGGCAGGAGCGCGAGCCCGACCAGAATCCATGCGACGAGCCAAACAGCCAGTCGTAGGGCGCGATGGGTCCGTGGGCGTGTGCCAATCGATATGTCCACGCCGAAAATCAAAGCATAGACATGTTCCACTATGCGCTCCGGTGCCGAGCCGTGATGACGCCTGCCGGTAGAATTGCTTGCAAGCGGGCAGAATATCTGATAGTATCGCCAGCATGGCCGAGACGCAGACGATCTATGCCCGAGTCCAGCCTCACGTCAAGGAGGCCGCTGATGACTATGCGGCGACGAGCGGTATGACACTCGCGAACGCCGTCTCAGAGTTGCTAGAGCGCGGTCTGCAAGCGACGTCGAACGAGCAGTCGGTTGGCGAGTTGGAGCAGCAGGTCGCGGTGCTGCGTATGGAAGTCGATGCGCATCGGAACCGAGAGCAGACGCTGGCCTCGGTTTATCACGCGCTTTCGCAACGCACGGCGCAAACGGTCGGGACCTGTCCGAGCTGCGGAGGTTCGGTTACGGGCCACGACCTTCTCGTCGCTGGTCACTGTCCCAATCGCGAGTGCGGCTCCAGTCTGTCGGCGCTTCTTAGTACCGGAGGTGCGGCGCCCAGCGCGGGTGGCCTCAACGACGGCGACTTCAAGCTCCTGCTCGGTGCGCTCGGGCTCCTGTTGGCAGTTGCGTTCGTCTCACAGCAAGGTGGAGGGGGGTGAGACATGGAAATCCTTCGCGAGGCCGCATTCTTGTATGCGCTCCTCATCGCGGCCGGTGCTTGGCTTCTGTTTGCCGAACACCCCACGGCAGCTCGACTGCGCGTCGCGATCATCGACACGCTCGGGCTCTAGATCCCGTCGGCGCATCCTGCGGGTGGGTCGTCGGTGCGGTCGTATAGAACTACGCCTGCTGCTACGCAGCGCGTGTTCCTGACGTTCGATTTATCAGCCCGCCGGGAGGAGCCTTACCACCTTCTCCCGGCGGGAGCATTTTGGTGTCCGGTGGCCTTGGTACAAGGTTTGATGCCGAAGGAGTGCAGGGTGGTGCCTGCATAGCCGCAAGCCTCGGCAACACCGATAAATCGAGTCAAGGAGCATCAAATGAACTTCCTACACAACGATTTGGGTCAGGTAGGCGCGGGGACCGTTGTGGAGTTCGGGCTGAACGGGCGAGCCTTCATCCGGCTGCTCGATAGCTCTAACTTCTCGGCATACCGGAGTGGACGGCGCTTCAACTTCTTCGGAGGCGAAGCGATCCGGACGCCGGCCCGCCTGAGTGTGCCCCACGCAGGCCACTGGCACGCCGTGGTGGATCTCAACGGGCATCCCGGCAGCGTGCGGGCATCGATCAACGTCCTCGTCGCCGCCTAAACGAGGCGCCCACATCTCCGCGCACCGCAAGCACCACCGGCGCGCGCGGGGTGTGGCTCATGCCGTCAGCGCGTACGCCCGTCCGTGCCCCAGGCACGTCGCAGATCGATGCCAGGGAAACCCGTGGCTGCCTAGTCTCGATTCAGTTCGGAGAATCCGCGCGTGCGCTTACCGGCGGTCCTCAGGGGGCACCCAGTCGGGAGGGATTCCCCATCGCTCGCGGAGTCGGTACTTGACGGCGACCACGAGCGTCTCTCTCGTGGCACGCGAGACTGCAGCGACGGTAAGCCCAATCTCTGAGAGCGCGAGCAGCCCAAGCCCTTGGAGCGGATTGTGGAACAGCATGTCGGCGCCGGAGACGGTCCACGCGGCTCCTTGCGTGACCACGGTGGTGAGCGAGACGCCGCGTATCGGGGAACTCGACACGGGCACCAGATCGTTCGTCGCAAGCTGTTCAGCGAACACCGCGTCCGCTGAGCCGCCCGACGCGATCCTTTGGGGTCGCCAGCGATCGAACGAGTCTTTGTCGAATGGGTAGACGCGGCCGGCAAGCGAGGCAAACAAGAGGTCCTGTAGCTCCTCGCCGTTCGTCACGGGCACGCCGAGCGTCATCCCAAGAACCTCCATCACGTCATCGGGGGTCCGCACGCCCGCCAGGACAAGGCTGTCGGTGGGCACGAACAGCAAGTCGGCCGTTCGACGGGTCTCCCGCTGGATGACTGCGCTTTCGAGCGTCAGCGTCTGCGCCATGCCCGGATGCTATGGCGTCTGGACGACGCCGGGGTGCTCCCGCTACCATCGGTGCCATGTCCGAGGCTTACACAGTCGGCACATGCTCGGTGTGCAGGGAAGTCAAGAACGGCAAGGCACCGATCGTGAAGGCGGGCTCGCCTCCGGCTCCCTTTGTTTGCTTCGACTGCGAAAAGACGCAGCCCACGTCGAACCGGTAGGCCGTGAGCAGTTCGGACGAGCTTGTGTCGGTGGCTCTGATCCGCGAGGACTTGCGGCAGCTACTCGTTGCCGCAGATGTCCACCAGAAAGATCGCGTCGCCGCCGGCAGCGCCCGCGACGCAAGGCTGGACCTGGCGATCCAGCGAGTCGGCGGGACGGCGAACTCGGCCGAATGGCAGCGCAAGGCGGGCGACGATTAGGCTAGGCCGCCAGCGCGTACGCGTGCGTGAGGTCGCACAGGGGGACGAATCCTGCCCCCGCTATATCACTGACGGGGACGCTCCCGTTGGTAACGAGGCCCTCCGAATGGAGGGCTTTCGTGTCCTCGAAGGCTCCGGCTACCGCTTCGGTGACGGTGGCGCTGATGTTCACGCTG
>Ga0181518_10001731_pt1 | contig 21926 bp, 12 predicted proteins | sample PEATcosm2014_Bin_28_FD_119751 | JGI IMG/M metagenome (GOLD analysis project Ga0181518, IMG submission 119751) | Peatland microbial communities from MTU Mesocosm Facility, Houghton, MI, USA - PEATcosm2014_Bin01_60_metaG | ecosystem: Environmental > Terrestrial > Soil > Wetlands > Peat | place... | reverse complement strand
GCTCGCGGCACGTCGAGATAGTAGGTCCCAGCCTCGTGCAGCGCAGTGAAGTCCGCAAGATACACAGAATCTCCCGTGTCGGCATCGAAGTGTTGATCGTTAAGCCAGCCCTTGAACACACTCGCATTATCCGACGCTCGCTTCACTTCGAATGTCGTTAGAGGTTTGTCGGACTCTTCGGGCGCCGCAACCATCGCCACTTTCGCGGCGCCGGGCAAATACCCCACCTGGTCCACTTTTATCTGTACGCTTCCGTCTTCCGCGCCATGGACCTTTTCCACAGTTGCGAAGAAGAAAAGCGACAGAACAATCATCCACCACGCAAGTAGGGCTGCCCGGCGCGGGCTGTGGCTCTTGGGTTCGGTCATTGCCTTATCCTTTTTCATACGGGTGTCGATTTATGTTTACACCTCAAAGTTGTCCAACGCCACTAAAATATCGTTATACTAGATGTTCTTGCCAGAGCGTGACCTTTCGCTCAGGGAGCCTTCATAATGAAATATGGGTACTTCGACGATCAGAACCGGGAATACGTAATCACGCAGCCAGATACGCCTCTGCCGTGGATCAACTACCTCGGATGCCAGGCTTATTTCGGAATCATCTCCAATACCGCCGGCGGCTATTCTTTTTACCGCGACGCGCGCCTGCGCCGCATCACGCGCTACCGTTACAATAACGCCCCCTTCGATCTTGGCGGACGATATATTTATCTGCGGGACGATGCCTCTGGCGAATTCTGGTCTCCTTCCTGGCAACCCACGCAGCACAAACTGGAAAAATATTCCTGCCGCCACGGCATGGGCTACACCACCATCGGATCGCAATACAGCGGCATTGCGGCGAGCACTCGTTACTTCGTGCCGCTCGATGAGAACCTTGAAATCTGGCAACTGACGGTCACGAACCATCGCCCGCAGGCCGCTGGACTCTCCGTTTTCTCGAGCATCGAGTTCTGCCTGTGGGACGCGCAAGACGATTCCACCAACTTCCAGCGCAACTTCAGCATCGGCCAGGTCGAAATCGAGGACGGCGTCATCTATCACAAGACCGAATACCGCGAGCGCCGCGACCACTTCGCATTTTTCGCCTGCTCGGAAAAAATCGCCGCCTACGACACGCAGCGCGACGTCTTCCTCGGCCGCTATCGCGGCTGGGACAATCCCGCTGTCGTCGAACGTGGACAGTCGATGAATTCCGTGGCCCACGGCTGGGCTCCCATCGGCTCCCATCAAGTCAGGATTTCGCTCAAGCCCGGCGAATCTCGCCAGATCGTTTTCGTTCTCGGCTATCAGGAGAACCCGCGCGACCAGAAATTCGATCCGCCCGATTCGCAAATCATCAACAAGAAAGCGGCGAAAGCCACCATCGCCAGGTATCGCGTGGCGGCCAATGCCGACGCGGCGTTTGAAAAGCTTCGCGCTTACTGGAACGAATTGCTCGGCCTCTGCCAGGTGGATACTCCCGACGTTCACACCAATCGAATGGTCAACATCTGGAATGCGTATCAGTGCATGGCTACGTTCAACATGTCGCGCTCAGCGTCTTTCTACGAATCGGGCATTGGCCGCGGCTTGGGCTTCCGCGATTCGAACCAGGACCTGCTCGGCTTTGTGCACATGGTTCCGGGCCGCGCCCGCGAGCGCATCCTCGATCTGGCCGCCACGCAACTTCCCACGGGCGGCGCTTATCACCAGTACCAGCCGCTGACCAAACGCGGCAATAACGACGTGGGCAGCGGTTTCAACGACGACCCCCACTGGCTGATTATCGGCGTCGGCGCCTACCTGAAGGAAACCGGCGATTGGAGCATCCTGGATGAGCCAGTGCCCTATGACAACGCGCCCGGCTCCGAAACGCCGCTCTACGAACACCTCCAGCGCAGTTTCCGCTACACGCTCGATCGGCTCGGCCCGCATGGCCTGCCGCTCATCGGCCGCGCCGATTGGAACGATTGCCTTAACCTGAACTGCTTTTCCGACACGCCGGGGCAATCGTTTCAGACCACTACTAATAAAGATGGCAAGGTCGCCGAATCCGTTTTCATCGCCGGCCTGTTCGTGCTCTCCGGCCGCGAGTTCGCGGAGATTGCCAGGCATCGCAAACTCGACGCCGAAGCCTCCTCGTACCTCTCCGAAGTCGCGAAGATGGAAGCGACGATACGGAAGCATGGATGGGATGGCGAGTGGTTCGTCCGCGCCTATGACGATTTCGGCCGCAAGGTCGGGTCAAAAGAAAATACGGAGGGAAAGATTTTCATCGAAACGCAGGGCTTCTGCACCCTGGCCGGAGTCGGCCTCGAAGATGGCCTCGCCGTCCGAGCGCTCGAATCCACGCGCAAGATGCTCGCCACCAAACATGGGATTGTCTTGCAGCAGCCCGCCTACTCGAAGTATTACCTCGAACTCGGCGAGATCTCTTCTTATCCGCCGGGCTACAAAGAAAACGCCGGCATTTTCTGCCACAACAATCCCTGGGTCATCATCGGCGAAACCCGCGTCGGCAATGGAGACGGCGCCCACGATTACTACACGCGGATCAATCCCTCGGCGCGCGAGGAAATCAGCGATCTGCACCGCTGCGAGCCCTACGTTTATTCGCAGATGATCGCCGGCTGCGATGCTCCCACGTTTGGAGAAGCCAAGAACTCCTGGCTCACCGGCACGGCCGCCTGGAATTACTACGCCATCACGCAGTGGATTATCGGCATCCGCACGTCCTACGACGGACTGTTGATCGCGCCGGTCATACCGAAAAGTTGGCGCGGATTTAAGGCGACACGTAAATTCCGCGGAGTGACCTATAACATCGAAGCGCAGCGCGCTGGAAACGGCAACCAGGTTTCTCTCGAAGTGAATGGCGCGCCCGTGCAGGGCAACCTCGTGCCGCTGCCTGCGCCGGGCACTAAAACTGTGTCGGTCAAAGCGACGCTACGCTAAGGCCGTCGCTAAGCCCGTCGTTAATACAAACGCCGATCGCAGCGCTACTGCAAAACTCAGGGCCAATTCCGGTCATCCGGTTTTGGCCCGGATCTTTCTGGGTTATTCCTTGTGTTTCTTGGCCAACTTGTCGAGCCGTTGCATCACTTCAAAGCAGGCCCGGCTGTTGTGATACGGACACTTCCAGGGATCCACTTTGTACTTGTCGTTGCTGGGCGTGCCGTCGCGAGAGACCAGCCAATACCATTCTCCGTGCTCGCGATCGACAATATATTTTTCAATGAACTCCCAGCTCTTCTCCGACGCTCTCAGAAAATAATCCTTCCCCGAAAGTTCGTAGGCGTTCAGAAATCCCACCACCGCTTCCGCCTGGGGCCACCAATGCTTGTCGGAGTCGATGATTTCTTTCCCTGTGCCTTCGTAGAGCAGGCCGCCGTCTTTATCCAGCGCCTGCTCGTATACCGCTTGCGCCATCGTTACCGCCGCTTTCCGCGCTTCCTCCAGAACTGCCCGGTCGCCCAATATTTCCGCCGCTTCGCATATTAGCCAGCTTCCCTCAATGTCATGCCCAAAGGAAAATCTGTCCGAGCGGTCGCGCCACACTTCGTCGAAGAACATCCGGAAATGATGCGTCTCCGGATCGATGATATGGTCCAGGAAAATACGCAGCAGTTCCCGCAGACGCGTCCGCAGCACGTCGTCTTTCCATACCCGTAGAAGATTCGCGTAGGCTTCGAGCAAGTGCAGATGCGTGTTCATGGATTTCTTTTCGTCCATGTCCACCGCGCTCAACCGCTGATCTTCCGCCAGCTTCCAGTCGCGCTCATAGGTTTCGAAATATCCGCCGTTGTTTGGGTCATAGCTGGCCCGTTCAATCATGCGGTGGAGCGCGATGGCTTTTTTCAGCGGTTCTTCTTCCGCGCTCGCGGCCGCGTACTCCGCCAGCGCATAGACGGTGAAGGCCTGCCCGTAAATCCGCTTTTTCGTTTCCACCGGGTTCCCCAGGTGGTCCACCATCCAATACACGCCGCCAAATTCAGCGTCCCAGAAATGCTGACGCAGATACTCGTACGCCCGGCGCGCCGTCCGCAGGTAGATCTGATCCCCGTAGACCTTGTACGCCTTGGCGAATGTCCACAGGATGCGCGCGTTCAGGATCAGCCCTTTGTGCGCCACCGGATCAATCGTCAGATCATTCGCAATCTGTCCGCGGAATCCGCCATACTGATCGTCCACCGCGTACTGCAACCAAAACGGCAGAATGTCGCCGCGCAATTCCCGCTCCACCCGCTCTCGAAATTCATCCACGGTTGCCTGTCCTTTCTCCCTGCAGTTCGCCGCGCGACAGAAGGCGGCTGCATTTCTTCTGCACGCTTCACTACATCTCAGCAAGAAGACATCGCTTCTTTTGCGCTGAGTCTGGAATATACGCTCTCCAATGTCAATGTTAGATAAACGTTACTGTAAAGGGCAATCGCTCCCACGTGTTTCAGCTCCCTTTCCGCGATCGCGTTTCCATCCAGCATTTTTCGTTGCACCGTCTTTCGCCGGATGGCGTTAGAATGGGGGTGCTTTTCTCCGGACGGTTCGGAGCGAGGTCATGACCCCATGAAGAAAATCGATAAGGCACGCAGCGGCCCGAAGGCGCCTGTGGTTACTCTCAAGTCGCTCGCTTCGCATCTCGGCCTGACGGCGGGCACCGTTTCCAGTGTTCTCAACAACTCGCCCGCCTCACGCTCCATCCCCGAAAAAACCCGCAATCGTATCGTCAAGGCCGCTCGCCAGTTCAACTATTGCCCAAATTTTCTCGCGCGTTCTCTCCGCGTGCAGCGCACCTACACGGTGGGCGTGATTGCCGAGGAAATCGGCGATGCCTACGGCGCGACCGTCATCAGCGGTATCGAGACCTTCCTGCGAAAGAATAATTACTTTTTTCTCACCGTCGCGCACCGCCATGACGATAACCTCAAGCGCTCCTATTCCCAGTTGCTGCTCACCCGCGGCGTCGAAGGCATTATTACCATTGATACTTCCATTGACCAAAAACCCATTCTTCCTACCGTGGCCATCGCCGGCCACCAAGACGTCCCCAACGTCACCAACGTCATCCTCGATCACCATTGCGCTGCCGAACTCGTCCTTCAACATCTCTACGACCTTGGCCACAGGCACATCGCTTTTTTCCATGGGCCTTCCTCCAGTTCGGACTCCATTCCGCGCTGGAAGGCGATCCAGGGAGCTGCCGCAAAATTACGGCTCTCCATTGACCCGAAACTCGTTTTTCAACTCGAAGACACGCCCACGATTTCCGATCTCGGCTATCTCCCCGCGAAAGCGCTGCTTGCCGCCAATATCCCGTTCACCGCTCTGTTCGCCTACAACGACATCTCTGCCGTCGGCGCCATGCTCGTCTTCCGCGAAGCCGGCCTCAGCGTCCCCGGCGACGTTTCCGTCGTCGGCTTTGACGACATTGGCGTCGCCTCTTTCGCCATCCCGCCTCTTACGACGGTGCACCAGCCCCTTTTAGAAATGGGTACCGTCGCGGCACAGACTCTGCTCGACCGCGTCGAGAATCGCGCTCCCTTTATTCCTGAAATCGCCCTCACCCCGAGACTCATCATCCGCGAGTCCACCGGCCCCGCGCGGCGCCTCTGACCTCAGAGTCATGCCGCTGATCCGGCTGAACTTCAGAACTAGCGCTCCCGCACGCGCAAAAAGCAATGGATTTTAGGGTCGGCGCGAGAGTAAGTAAATCTGGCCGGGATTGCTCAAAGCTGCGACAATGCGGGAAATAGTTCAGGATTTGAAATCGAGTAGTGAGGAGAAGAGACACAATGAATCGCCGCCAATTGTTGTACGGAACCGGCATTGGACTGGCGTCAGGCGTTGTGGCCAGCGCAGGGGTGAAGGCATCCGCAACGAACGATGAACAACCGAAACCTGAGACGCTCAGTCTCGCCGACTATCAGCCTACCAGCATGCTGGTCGCGCGCGAGACCCGTGTTGAGCGAGCGCGCTACCCGGTGATTGACATCCACACCCACATTACCGTTTCAAGCAAGAAGGTTAACGGCGTATGCCTGGCCGCCGAACGCGATTTCCTCGCGACACCGAATGAGCTGATCGCAGTGATGGATCGGAAGAACATTCGCTCCATGGTCAATCTCACGGGAGGATTCGGGTCGGGCTTGACTGAAACTCTAGCGAAGTACGATAAGAGTTATCGCGACCGTTTCTACTCCTTCACTGAGCCATGTTACTCGCGGTTTCTGGAGCCCGATTATCCCCGGATACAGGCCCAGGCAATTCAGCAAGCGCACCGCGACGGGGCGCGAGGGCTCAAGATTCTCAAAACCCTCGGGCTTTACCTGCGGGATAACATCACCACCGGAAAGCTGGTGAAGATTGACGACCCGAGATTCGATCCCATGTGGGACGCGTGCGGGCAATTGAACATGCCGGTCGCAATTCACATCTCCGATCCCGTCGCCTTCTTTACTCCCACCGACCGTTTCAACGAGCGCTATGAAGAGTTGAAGAATCATCCAGACTGGTCTTTTTACGGGCGGGACTTTCCCAGCAATGCGGAGTTGATCGAAGCGAGAAACAGAATGATGGCCCGCCATCCCAACACGCGGTTCATTGTGCTGCATGCGGGCAACTTTGCGGAGAACTTGGAGAATGTTTCCCAGAATTTAGATCGCTTCCCAAACATGACTGTCGACATCGCCGCGCGGATCGGCGAATTGGGACGGCAACCGCGAGCAACCCGCGTTTTTTTTGAGAAGTATCAAGACAGGATTTTGTTCGGGACGGATGCCACGCCACATGGCGACGAGTACCCGCAACAGCTATTCGCAGGCGAACTCTACGATATCTATTACCGATTCCTTGAGACGGATGATGAGTACTTCGACTATGCTCCGGCTAAGGTGCCGCCGCAGGGGCGTTGGCGCATCTACGGGATCAACCTTCCTGAATCGATCCTGCTCAAGGTTTACAACAGGAATGCCGCGCGCGAACTGCGGCTCTCAACATAGAGAAGAGGACGCCACCTGAGCGCAGGGGAGATGGCCACGATGAATCGTCTAAACGCTTGAATACTTCTTGCACAGCGTCTGGATGTCATCAACCAGTTTTGGTACGCCCGTCGCGGCAGGCAGACTGCCAGGAAAATTGGCCTCATATTCGGCCGATACATAACCTTGGTGCCCAGCTTGCGCGAAGATCTGCCAGACGCGGTCCATATCCACAAGAGTGTGATCAGAAAAGTGGTCGCGGATGTGAATGTTGGTGGCGTAGGGGATACATGCGGCAATCTGCGCGTAGGCGTCTTGAGTTGGCGTGGGGATAAAATTTGTAATATCGAGGTTGATGCCGGCATAAGACGAATTGACGCGTTGCATGATTTCAACACATACGTCCGCGCTCTGGGTCACGCCTTCGTGGTCTTCAACCCCAAGCGTGATGCCCTTCTTGCCGGAATAGTCGCATGCGGCCTTCATCGATTCGATCACCCAACCTATTGCGTCCTTCAGGTTGGTTCCGGGCCGTGACGTGCCGGCGAAGATCCTGAGATGGGAAGCTCCGAGTCGGTCTGTGACGTCAACCCACTTCTTAATCTGATTCAGACTGTCGGCGCGCTTTGCAGCATCGGCTTGGACCATGCTGACTCCGCAAGCAACTCCGGAAAAGGCAAGGGAATGCTTGTAAGCCAGGTGGCGCAGACCGTGGAGATATTCCGGGTCTGTGGACTTGAAGTAATACACCGTCATATCAACGGCCACCAGCCGCAGGTCCACTGCCTTGAGAATAAAATCTTCCAGCGTCATCGGGCCGTGCCTGAGGTCCTCATCGTAGGAGTAGGCACAGCATCCAGGAAGTAACCTCGCCAATCCGGATTTGTCTTTCTTGACATTCGTTTGCGCCGCGGCAGGTACTTGAGCACCAACTAATAACATGCCTGCGCTGGCCAGTGCGCCTGCTCCAACGGTTTTCACAAACTGACGACGATTGACAATAGATCGCATCTTATCTCCTAAGTTGTCCCTACTTATCTATTACCAACATAAGCAACCCGAATTTTTCCGGAACATGAAAGGTCTCGCTCATTGGAGCCTTCCAGGCAATCGATGTCCTCTGGTTAGGCGGCCCTTGACTGCGAAACAGGTTGGCACGAAAGGTCCGGCCGGCCGCTGGAGGGCGGCTATCGAGGGCGGCGAAGGGAATTCGCATTGCGCCGTACCATATCTTTGCCGCGGGATCGATGCGTGCAGCTACCTGAAACCCTGAGTTCCACTTCCAACCCAGCGTATGATCCGGAAGATCGAGATTGATGTCCAGGTCGATCCACTCCTGTTGCGGCGAAACTTCAAACTCCTTGTATCTCCGAATGTTGTCAAAATCGGAGCTGATAAACAGTTCAGCGACATCCCAATCCCAAAGCCCATAGGTTTCTTCCACTGCATTCGGCGAAGGCTTGAGATAAAGCTCCTCGTAAGGGCAGGCGAACAGTAGATAAAGATTGTTCTTCGTCCATCGGGACCTCACCTCTGTTCGATACGCCGGAATAACCTGGCCCCAACGGTCAACCTCGGCATAGACCGCCTGTGCCCCTCGCCAAAATGTTGACTGAGGGTCCGTGTCTAACGCAACATCCTGAGCCGCGTAAGCACTCTTGAATGTGTCGCGATCCGCAGTGGTTGCATGGATTGCGCCGCTCAGAAGAACCAGGCATGAAGCGAAAAATCTTTTCACGAGTAGCTCCCTCGATGGAGCACACTGCCAAAGCTCCAATTTATCCCAGCCCCCGCAACGTTAGCCAGGGTATTGTTATCCCCATCGCAAACATACGAGGCACGGGCGGTAGCCTTAGTTGCCATTAAGGCTTCCAAGCAAGTGGTCCAGATGGAGTCGCAGCATTGGAGCGGGCCCTGGCAGTTATCCCTGTCGAATGGCGCGATCAGATGGTCAACGGGCGGCAACTTCATTCAGTTGCGCCGCGGAGTCCGGGTCGAGGTAAACGGTTGCGTCCGGATGCGTGCGGAGAACCGTAGCTGGGCAATGCGTTGAAATGGACTCCTGGAATACGCGCTTGACGATTGGCGCCTTCCGGTTTCCTGGAACGCTGAGAATCAGCCTGGGTATGCGGAACAGCGCGGGGATGGTTACTGTGATCGCTTTTGCCGGAACTTCCTCGATGCTTCCGAACCAGCCCTCGGCGACCTGTTGTTGACGGCAGGTTGAATCCAGCGTCACGATCTTCACGTCCGCAGGATCATGGAAGTCTGCTTCTGCGGGTTCGTTGAAGGCCAGATGTCCATTTTCTCCAATTCCAAGCAGGCAGAGCTGGGGTGCAACGGCATGGAGCCTGTGCGCATAATCCAGGCATACAGAGTCAGGATCGGAAGAACCCCCATCAATTTCGAAAAATTCGCGAAGAGGGACGCGCGAGACCAGGTTTTCGCGAAGATAACGCCGGAACGAAGCGGGGTGGTTCTCATCAATGCCTACATATTCATCGAGATGGAAACCAACGACCTTATCCCAGGGAATGTCGCCTACCGAAACCAACGCGCGCAACATCTCAAGCTGTGAAGCGCCTGTAGCGAAGACGACGCCAATGCTGTCTTGCGCAGAAGCCAATTGACGCAGGTACTCTGCGGCGGCTTGCGCGGCCGCTCTTCCAGCGGATTCCCGGTCAGGGTGAACCTCCACCTTTAAACAGTCAATTTGAAAACGGGTGATTCCCATAAGGAGGCTGGCCAATTCCTTCTCCGACCAGCGATTCTTTCCTGCGCCTTTCTGTCTGTCAAGCGAGAAGCTGCTGACTCCATATTGGGCTAAAGGCATGGCCGGCAGCCCCTTATGGCTTGATACACTGAATTCCACAGGCTAGCCCATGATTCCGTGCCAGCGCTTTCTCTTCGATATTCCCGACGACGTCGCCTACCTGAACTGCGCCTACATGGCCCCGCTGATGAAGCCGGCGCTGGAGGCCGGGACGGCTGGGCTTGCCCGCAAAGCCCAGCCCTGGCGGATTGCGCCCGAACAGTTTTTCACTGGGGCAGAAGAATTTCGCGCGACCGCCGCCCAGTTTTTCGCTTGCTCCGCCGACAACATCGCCATTGTTCCCTCGGCCAGCTACGGCATCGCGACCGCCGCACGAAATTTGCCGGTCGGAAGAGGCCGGAGCGTTCTCGTTCTGGCCGAACAATTCCCCTCGAACTACTATCCGTGGCAGCGCGTGGCCGCGGAAAACGGCGCGACGGTGAAGGTGGTCCCGTGGCCTGCGGACCATGATTGGACGGCGGCCGTTCTCGATTCTCTGAACGCCGATGTGGCCATCGCCGCGCTGCCACAGGTGCAGTGGACGAGCGGCGGAAGGCTCGACCTGGTCCGCATTGGTGAAGCTTGCCGCAGGCTGGGTGCCGCACTGGTTCTCGATTTGACTCAGTCGCTCGGCGCGCTGCCCTTCAGCGCCGGCGACGTGCAGCCGGATTTCGCCGTCGCTGCCGGCTATAAATGGCTGCTGGGGCCCTATTCCACCGGCCTGCTTTATGTCGCTCCAAAATGGCAGGGAGGAATACCGCAGGAAGAAAACTGGATCCAGCGCGCCAACGCCCGCGATTTTTCGAGCCTTACGCTGTACAGCGAAGACTACGACCGGGGCGCGCGGCGCTTCGACATGGGAGAGCGCTCCAACTTCGCGCTGCTGCCGGCCGCCGTGCGCGCCATGAAGCAGGTGCTGGAATGGAAAGTGGCGCAGATCTCGGAAACGGTGGGCGCGCTCAATCGTCAACTGGCGGAGGCCGCGGCGGAACTCGGATTCTCCTCTCCACCCGAGCGCCTGCGCGCGCCGCACTACCTGGCCCTGCGGAGAAACCAGGAGATCCCCAAGGAGCTTCCCGAAATGCTGGCGCGAGAAAAGGTATTCGTCAGCGTCCGCGGAAGTTCGATTCGGGTGGCGCCGCACGTTTATAACACGGCCGGCGACGGCGATCGGCTCATCTCATGCCTGCGCCGCTTTGGCGCCTGACCCGCAGAGTTGGCGCATCTCCGGCGAACTTGGTAATTGGCAGTATAGCTCCGGCTGGTGAAGCGGAAGCAACTCCCAGCGTTCCCGTCGCAACACTCTCCGAGACTTGGCAACCTGTGAACCAGGCTGTGCCGTGGACCCGTAAAAGAGTGGGTATTTTGGGCGGGAAAGCGTATCCTGAGTGGCTAACTGCTACACTGCCTTGCACCAGCAGCAACGGGTGTGCGGAGGACGGTTGAAAGCGACCAAGACGGGAGCATCGGCAAAGTCTTTCCCGCGCTACACGCTGATAGCGGGATGCCTTCTTTTGGCGGCTCATGCTGCGACTCTGCTGATTTGGGGACACCGCCCCCCCGGGCCTTTGCTCTCCGACCTGATGCAACTCGCCATGGGGGCTTTGTGCGCGTTCGCCGCTTATCAGGCGTCCCGCCGTTCCGGAAGGACCGGCCGTTATTTCTGGGCATTTGCCATCGCCACATACGCCCTCTTCGTGGTGGCCCAGTCGCTGGCTTCCTACGACGATGCCTTTCACGCCCCTCAATACATTCAGTGGGTTGAGAACCTTATCTTCTTTTTCTGGTTCACACCCTTCGGCGTGGCCCTGTTTCTCGATCCGGAATTTGAACCCACAGGTTTTGACTGGTTGCTCATTCTCGATCTTGTTCAGGTCTTTCTTTTCTGGCTGGCAGGCTACTTCTACTTTTTTTATATCCCCGTCCAGGCCACCTCCGGGATTCAGCTCACGCACGCCGTCTGGGCGCCCTATTTCGTTTACAACGGGTTTCTCATCGCAGTTTTTTTCCTGCGCGCTGTTTTCACTGCTTCGAGCGTGGTTAGGGCCCTGTTTGGACGATTGCTCGTTTTCCTCTTCGTTGCCACTGCGGCCGACTTTATCTTCTTTTATTACGGCCCGGTCAATGTTCTCCAGACCGGTGACTGGTACGACTTCGTCTGGATTTTCACCAATTTCATCTTCTTGGTCGGCGCAACGACCTGGAACCAGAGGGAACCGCAGCGTCCGGTTGGAGCATCTCCGGCGCAACCACATCGTTCCCTCATGATCCAGTTGCTCCCGCTGGTCTATTCCTTCCTCGTCCTGTTGATCTCGCTCCAGATCGCGGTCCAGCGCATGAGGTTGGCAGTCGCGATCGTGTTTCTGTCGTTTATCTGCTCCGGCGCAGGCCTGTTGGTGACCCAGGTCCGAAAGGAGCGGAGCCACCGGCTGCTGGGAGTCGTCATCGAGGGAACTCAGGACGCGATTTATGTGAAGGATCTCGATGGCCGCTACTTGATGATCAACTCCGCTGGCGCCGGCTTCCTGGGGCGCGGCGTCGAAGAAGTGATCGGCAAGACGGATGTGGAACTGCTGCCCGCTGACGTTGGCAGGTTGATCATGGACCGGGACCGCCTCGTGCTCCGGTCCACCACAAATCAGACTTCCGAAGAAGAAGAGCTTGCGAATACCGCCGGCGTGACCCGGACCTATCTGACCACCAAGGGGCCAAACCGTGACGCACGAGGCAAGGTCACCGGTTTGTTCGGAATCTCCCACGACATCACCGAGCGGAAAAACATGGAAGAGGACCTCCGGGTTCAGAAGGTGTTTCTGGAGCAACTGATCGAGACTGCTCCGGAGGCCATCGCGATCGTGGATCCAGACTATATCGTCCGGAAAATCAATCTCGAGTTTACCCGCGTCTTTGGGTATACATCGGAAGAAGCCTGCGGCTGCAATCTGCGTGCGCTCATCGTTCCTCCGGACAAAGCGGAGGAGAGCCGCAGCCTGGGAACCTTCTCCGACAAGGCCATAACGTCGGTTCTGGAAACGGCCCGGCAGCGCAAGGACGGAACTAGGATTGAGGTCTCTCTTCTGGTTTCACCGGTAATTGTGGGTACGGACGTAAACGCCGTCTATTGCATTTATCGCGACATCACAGAACGCAAGCTGGCGAACCTCGCCATCGCGGGTTGGAAGCGCAGGTACGACGACGCCGTGCTCGCCAGCCGGCAGGTCGTTTTCGACTGGGACTCGGTTTCCGGGCAAGTGACCTTTGGCGGGGCGTTGGAGGATGTCCTCGGCTATTCGCCGGGCGTATTTACGGACGCGAGTGAGAAATGGAAGGAATTGATTCATCCCGATGACCTCGAAGGTTATGTCAAGGGCATCCTGCAGGCGACGGAGACCAAGCAAGCGTACCAATTGGAGTACCGGGTCCGGAGCAGCAAGGGCGAACACCGGATGATGCACGAGCAAGGGCGCGTGGTGCTGGATGAGGATGGAAATGTAGTGAGAATCGTGGGGTTCATGACCGACGTGAGCGAGCGTCGGATGCTGGAGGAGCAGCTCCGCCAAGCCCAGAAGATGGAGGCCGTAGGCAGGCTGGCCGGAGGGGTAGCGCACGATTTCAACAATCTGCTGACGGTGATCATGGGATACAGCCAGATCCTGACGCAGGAACTGACTCCAGGATCGAAGATGCATGATGCGACGACTCAAATCGGGTCGGCGGCAAATCGTGCGGCGGGGATTACCCGCCAGTTGCTCGCCTTCAGCCGCCAGCAGGTGCTCGCGCCGCGGACCATCGATCTCAACACCGTCATTGTCAATCTCGACTCCATGTTGCGGCGTTTGATCGGCGAAGACATTGAAGTCCTCACCGTCCGCGCCCGCGACCTGGGCGCGGTGAAGGCCGATCCCGGGCAGATCGAGCAAGTGATCATGAACCTCGCCCTCAATGCTCGCGACGCCATGCCCAACGGCGGAAAGCTGACTCTGGAAACTTCAAACCTCGAACTTGATGATGCCTACGCCCGCGAGCATGAGTCCGTCGAACCGGGACGGTATGTCATGCTGGCGGTCAGCGACACGGGCGTGGGCATGTCACCCGAAACCCAGGCCCACATCTTCGAGCCTTTCTATACCACCAAGGAAACCGGCAAAGGCACCGGCCTCGGCCTCTCGACTGTGTACGGAATCGTCAAACAGAGTGGAGGCCACATCTGGGTTTACAGCGAGCTTGGCCGGGGAACCACGCTTAAGATCTATTTTCCCCGCATGGACCAGCCGGTCGAAAAACCTGGGTCGGAGAAGGGTTCCAGCCCGGTGCAGCGCAGCACCGAGACCATCCTGCTGGTCGAGGACGATTCTCAACTTCGCCAACTCACCTCTGCCGTCCTTTCTCATTGCGGCTACAAAGTGTTGGCCGCCAGCAGCCCCGACGAAGCCCTTGGCCTGTGTAAAGCCAACCACCGCGAGATCGAACTGCTGGTCACCGACGTGGTCATGCCCGGTATGAATGGCCGTCAACTGGCGGAGCAGGTGACGCTGATTACCCCTCAGATTAAGGTGCTGTACATTTCGGGCTATACCAGTAACGCCATTGTTCACCACGGCGTGCTCGACGCCGGACTGTGGTTTCTGGCTAAACCTTTTTCGCTGTCGGCGCTGATTGCCAAGGTCAGAGAGGTTCTGGACGCGAACCCCGAAAGTCTCGCCGGCCCCAAGAGCGAATAGAAAGAGCGAATAGGAAGACGCGCGATCCCGCGGACCGAAGTAAATATCTAGCCCGTCCTCGCACCCTGCATCGCAATTCGAGACACGACTACCGGCATCCAAGACAGCGAAGGCCACTTGCTGGTTACTACTTAGGAGCTGTAACGCCCTGTCGGCAACTGGTCGTTGCTGCTAGTCAATCGCGACGAGCCAACCCAACCCCCGGCGACGACTGCGGACAAATGTCAGAGGCGTTACACCAGTATTCGACTTAGCACAAAAGACCAGGCACACTCTGGTCAAAAAGACTGGCCAAAGAGATTGACAAAGGGCCGAATTTGAGTTTCATTGGTGCGGAGAGGGTTTCTCACAGTCGATACTTACCTCTCGCTAAATGAACTAATGACCGAGCGACTAGCTCCAGGTTCCGATACGCCTTCTTTCGGCAGGAGGTCAGATATGCGTAGTCTTCAACGCGCGAGCGTCGTAGCACTGGCAGGTTGGTTTCTGGCATCGGGCCTGGCGTGGGCCAGCATCACGGGCAGCATTTCCGGAGTGGTTACGGACCCGAGCGGGGCTGTGATATCGGGCGCGGCAGTCGTGGCCACGAATACGCAGACCGGCGTCCAAACGGAGGTCGCTACCGACTCGAAGGGTTTTTACAGTCTCCCCGCCCTTCCCATCGGCACCTATGATTTGCTCGTAACTCAGGCTGGCTTCAAAAGCTACACCCAAAGCGGTCTGGTGATCGATGCCAACTCAGCGCTGCGGGTGGATGCTGCGCTGCAGGTCGGCACCATCAGCGAGAAGGTCGAAGTCCGGACCGACGCTGTCCATGTGGAAACGGAAAACACCCAGATGGGCGAGGTCATCGCCGGCAAAACCATCACCGCCGTGCCTCTGAACGGCCGGGCCTTCACCGATCTGCTGGCCCTCCAGACCGGCGTCTCTCCCTACACCTCATCGGACACGGGCATGACCGGCGTCAACGACCGCCCGGTGGATGGCGGCTTGAATTCGGGCAACCAGTCGGTCAACGGACAACGCGAAGCTTCCAACGGCTTCATGGTGAATGGATCGAACGTCGAGGAAGGCAAGAACAACGGGGCCGCGATCATTCCCAACCTGGACTCGATAGAAGAGTTTCGCATCATCACCAACAACTTCGACGCCGAGTACGGAAACTACAGTGGCGGACAGATCAACGTGGTGACGAAATCCGGCAGCAACGGGTTTCACGGGAGCGGCTTCGAGTTTCTCCGCAACACCGCGCTCGATGCCAAGAACTACTACTCTCTGCCCACGGACAAAACGCCCGTGTTCCGGCAAAATCAGTTCGGGGGAACCGTCGGCGGTCCTATCAGGAAGGACAAAACGTTTTTCTTCGTTGACTACCAGGCTACTCGTCAGACCCAGGCTCCCACGGTGAATACGCAGATGCCGTCGGCGCTGAACTTTACCGGCGACTTCTCCGATTTGACGGCGCCGTTTTCCAGCGGCAGTGATGCCGCAGGGAATCCGATCATGACCCTGGTCAACAGCGATGACAGCGGCCCAAATCCCTGGTCGAGTGTTCTCGGGGGGCGGCTGGAATCTACGGTCGTCAGCGGTGAGCCGTACTATTTTGCCGCAGGCTATGTGAACCCAAATACGATTGACCCCTCAACCGGCATCGGGATTCCTGTCGGAGCCAACTGCGCAAGTAATGACCCCACGACTGGTTGCGTGCTTCCTAGCGCTGCGATCCCAAAGTCTGCCTGGTCGCCTGTAGCGGCGAGCATGCTGAACCTCGGCCTCATCCCGCGGCCGAACGCGCCTAACAACTTCTTCGAGACTTCTTCTTACGCGCAGAAATTGCGCGACGACAAAGGTGGGATTCGCATCGATCAGAATACCCGTTTCGGCACTCTGTTTGGCTATTACTTCGCCGACGATTACTTGCTGAATTCGCCCTATCCCAATGGCGGAGCCAGCGTTCCGGCGTCCGGTTTTGCTTACAACGCCAACACTGCCGGCCGTGCCCAGATGGTGAATCTGGGCGATACGAAGAACTACGGCGCTTCTGCGGTCAATGAAATCCGCTTCAGTTACGTGCGCAATACGCTTGCCTTGGCAGAACCTCAGGGCGGAGTTGGATCGAAATTTAGCCTGGCGAATCTAGGTTTCGTCACTCCCTGGAACGCCGCCACCGGAGGAATCAGCGCGATCGCGCCCACACTGGAAGGCGTGCCTTATATCACGTTCAACAATTACGCTATTGGGGTTCCGCAGGTCAGCACGCGGCAATTCAACAATTCTCTGCAGTGGCTCGACAATTTCTCGAAGGTAATCGGCACTCACTCGCTGCGGCTCGGCGGGCAGTTCCACTACGACCAAATCAACGAAAGAAACCTGGCAGCGGAAAACGGCCAGTACTCATTCACAGGAGCCGAAACCGGCATCGATTTTGCCGACTTTTTGCTGGGCGCTCCCGATAGCTTGACCCAGGCCAGCCCGCAAATCCTGGATTCCCGCAGTAAATACTACGCGTTGTTTGCGCAGGACAGCTGGCGCGTCACCTCCAATCTGGTCCTCAATTATGGCCTGCGCTGGGAGGCCAGCATGCCCTGGTATGACACGCAAAACAAAATCGAGACGATTGAGCCGGCCAAGCAGTCGGTAAAGTTTCCGGGCGCGCCTTCAGGCTATGTAGTGGCCGGCGACCCCGGCGTTCCCCGGACGCTGGCGCCCACCGGATGGCACAACTTTTCGCCACGCCTGGGCTTGGCTTATTCCCCGAGTTCCTCCTCGGGCGTTCTTGGTAAACTTTTCGGCAGTCCGGGGAAAACCAGTATTCGTCTCGGCGCCGGTTTGTATTACACCTCGGTGGAAGATCTCTCGCAATTTCTCGAAGTCGGCGACCCGCCCTACGGACTTTACTACGGCAGCGCCGCCCCGCCGCTGCTTGAATCGCCTTACCTCACTCGATCCACCGGCGCCAGCGTAGGACAACGCTTTCCCTTCCCCTATCCTCCGACCAACATCTCCCCAAAGAACCCGGATACAACTTTCCCCTGGCCGCAGGTCGAGCCTCTCTCCTACGACTTCTCTTTCGACTCCAGGAATAAATTGCCTTATTCGGAGCATTACGAATTCTCGATCCAACGCCAAATAGGATCGAACACTGTGATTACCACCAGTTATTTGGGAAACGAGGGGCACCGGTTGGTTACATCGATCGAGGCCAACCCCGCTAATCAGGCCGAATGTCTGTTCTTGAACAATCCAAACAATCTCGCGGCGAACAGCGCGGGGCCGTGTGGTCCGTTCAGCGAGACTCCTCCCTTCGATTCCAGCACTGGAATCAGTACTCCGTGGGTCACTACCACCGGACAAGTTATTCCCGCGGTTCGGCCGCTGGGGCCGCTTTTTGATACCAATCCCTTTGTGTCCACTGTCGCCAACTCGCGCTACAACTCGCTGCAAGTCAGCGTCAGCCACAACACCGGCTCGCTCAGCTTTCTTGCGGGCTACACTTTTAGCAAGTGCATGGACAACGCATCCGGGTTGCAGGACTCGACTAATCCCTTCAATCCGCGCCTGAGCGAGTCACTCTGCAATTTCGATGTGATGCACAACTTCGTTTTCAGCTACAACTGGCTCCTGCCATTCGACAAGTTACTCGGCACGGGCGAGGCAAAGAAGATAGTCGGCGGATGGTCTTTGTCCGGAGTCACGAATTTTGCCACTGGCCTGCCGGTCTCTCTGTCCGAGAATGACGACAACTCGCTGATTGGGGCGAATGCCGTTCCGTTGGATGTGCCAAATTATTCCGGCGGCGGACCGATCCTGGCCGACACTAATCCGCGCCACCCGAACTCCTACTTCAACACGTCACTCTTCAGCTTCGAGACACTCGGGACGCTCGGGAACAGCCGGAAACGCTTCTTCCACGGACCTGGACTCAACAACTGGAATATGGCGCTGTCGAAGACCACAAAGATTACCGAATCGAAGGAAGTGCAGTTGCGCTTTGAAGCATTTAACCTTTTCAACCATGCCCAGTTCATGAATCCCAATGGGCTCATCAATGCGGGGTTCCCTGACTTCGTGAATGGGGTCAATCTGGGAGGCACGTTCGGCGTGGTGACGTCGGCGCGGGCCCCGCGCATCATGCAGCTAGGAGCGAAGTTTCTCTTTTAGCCCGCTGGCAGCGCCGTTTCCTCCGGACTGGAAGTCTGCCCGAGGGCAGCCTCCTTCGTTCACATTTCTTTTGACCACACCCATGTGGTCACGGAATCCTTCTCCAGGCCAATGTCCGCTCGCATCGTTCCCATTTGCACGGTTGCGGTCTGGGCGGGCCCGGAGTTAGTCACGACCAGCACCCGTGTCCCATCCGGATTTGCGAAGGCCGCGTGACTGATCCCCGCCAACGTGCTCTCGGAATCGAAACGGCGCGCGCCCCGGCGAATGGCCCGCGAGAAGTGCGCCAACCCCCAATACTGTCCGCTGCGGGTGATTTCCCTGGTCTGGGAGTTGATCGTCACCAGGCCTCCACAAGGAAATGGCCCAATGTTCGGCCGGCCGAGCTCGTCCAGAGCCAGATTCCAGCCGGTAATCGAACCGCACCAGTTGCGCAGAACCGCTGTAAAGGTCTTGCCCCACTCTGTCCAGTCCGTTAAATAGTCGGGGCTTCTGTAGTCCGGTCCTCCTTCGGTCCAATGCATCTCCGCATTGGGATGAGCCTCATGCGCCTTCGTCACCATCTCCGGAGTTCCCGCGTACCCATGCCAGGCAACCGCATTGCAGTATTTGCGCAGGCCTGCGTCATCGAGTTCCGCAACCGCGCGGCCCCACAAGTTGTAGTTGTGATCGAGAATCCAGATCTTCGTCGCCAGGCCCTGCTGTTCGAGCAACGGGCCGAGGTGGTCGCGCACGAACTGAATCTCGAACTCCTGCGGCCAAATGCAGGCCGGCATGCGCGCGTCCTGATCGGTGTCCACTTCGTTCTGCGGAGTTACGGCCTGAATCGGGACTCCTTCTTCGGCGTAGGCCTGAAGAAATTTCACGAAGTAGTGGGCATAGACCGGCAGGAAGCGAAGCCGCATCGAACCGCCCAGCATCGACCCTCCGGACTTCATCCAGCCTGGCGGGCTCCACGGCGACGAAAAAAGAAAAAGCTCCGGATTCGCCTTTCGCGCCTCGCGCAACATTGGCAAAACATACTGACGGTCCTGCTCAATCGAAAAGCGCTTTAATTCCGGATCGGCTTCTCCTTCGTCAAAGCTGTACACCTTGGTCGAGTAGTCGCTCGATCCGATGCAGGTGCGGCAAACGTTGAGTGCCATCTCGGCGGGATGAAACAACTCATGAAACAACCGCTCGCGCGCGGAGGGCGAAAGCTGGTTGAAGGTGTAGCAGGCGGCGTCGGTAAACGCAGCGCCGAACCCCAGAATCGTCTGGAACTCTTTCTCCGGATTGAGAACGATTCCTCGCTCGGAAGAGTTGGCTGGTGCGGGCTGCCAGCGAAGGCCATTCTGGCGGGCAAAGCGATTCTTCTCGCTTGTAAGCCAGGCAGCGATCTCGCCGCTCTGCGCTGGTGCGTCCATGCCAAAGATGGGCAGGGCGCGGGCCGTTGCCGTGGCTGCCAATCCCGCCGCCGACGACAGTAAGAACTCCCGCCTCGTTTTCTCCATCGCCATCATTCTCCTGGTTGGTTTGCCAATCACGTGCCAGCAAATAACCTTTTGCAAAGCTTGCTGGCCGACTACATATTATGTACCCCGCCTGCGAAATCAAGAAAGTTATCCTCACCGGAACATCGACGCGCCGGGCAGCAATCCGAGCGTCGGCCTGGCCAATGGCGTGGCATAATTGAGGCGCCTTAGGGCATCAGAAACTGATCTCCACATGAGGAGAACCATGAGCGATCCGGAAGGAACCATCGATCGGAGAAACTTCTTGACCAAGTCGGCAGCCCTGGTTGCCGGAGCGACAGCGTTCGCAACGACAGCCCTTTCGTACGACAGGATTCTTGGCGCCAACGATCGTATTTCGTTGTGCCACATCGGCAACGGGAGCCGGGGCGCGGACCTGGACTGGATCGTGTCTAAGCTGACGACCAGCCATAACGTGGAGATGACCGCTTTATGCGATCTGTGGCGGCTGAACCGCGAGAAAGCAGTCGCGGTGAATACAAAGTATTATGGCCGCGCGCCACGCGCCTACCAGTATTTGGAGGACGTGCTGGCTTTGCCAGACATCGATGCCGTGATTATTTCCACGCCCGAGCACTCGCACTCGCCCATCCTGAAAATGGCGGTGGAAGCCGGCAAGGACGCTTATGTTGAAAAGCCGATGGGCAATGTGCTGGCAGAGGCCAAGGCGGCGCGCGATACGGCCATGAAAGCGAAGCGGATTGTTCAAGTGGGCACGCAGCATCGCAGCGAACCTTATCCTAAAGCGGCCCACGACTTGGTCCAGACCGGCGTTCTTGGGGAAGTGAGCAAGGTGGAAATTGTCTGGAATTTCAACGGTCCCCGGTGGCGTGGGCGCGAGGAAACAAAGCTGGTTCGGGAACAGGACACGGACTGGCGGAAATGGCTGCTCACCAAGCCCTATCGCCCGTTCGATCCCCAGGTCTATTGCGAATTTCGTTTGTACAAGGAATTTTCCAGCGGCATTCCCGATCAATGGATGAGCCACGGGATCGACCTCGTGCATTGGTTCATGAACGACAACTTTCCCCGCTCGGCGGTGGCGCATGGCGGCATTTTTGCCTGGCGCGATGGCCGGGAGAATGCCGATACGTTTCAAGCCTTGCTCGAGTATCCCAAGGGCTTTCTGGTAAGTTACTCAAGCAGTTTCGGCAACGACTCCCCTGGGTTCACCCGCTATATGGGGAAAAAAGCAACCCTGTTCAACATCGGAGGCGAAGGCAGCCCGCGATACCAGTTGGTCGAAGAGAAAGGGAACCATGAGGATAATCCCGATATCGACCGGCAGAGAGCCGCGAAAAACATTCTTCTCCCAGGGGAAACCAAGCTTCCGCCCATGGGCATTGACGACCTCTCGCTGGAACACATGGCAAATTGGTTCGAATGCATGCGTTCCCGGCAGCAGCCTCATTGCACGGTGCAGGATGGATTTGCGCACTCGGTGGCCTGCATGATGGCAGCGGAGGCTTACTCTTCGGGCAAGAAACAGTATTGGGACGCCGCCACGGAGACGATCCTGGATCGGGACCCTGGGAGCCAGGCAGCTTCCGCGGAACTCGCGCAATCGAGCAGGGCGTGAAGTTAAGGATGGCTGACGGTCTCGATCGCCTCCAGCACGAAGAACGCGTCGTCACTACCGAAGTTGGGATTGAAGGGAGGGAATTAAATTGTCAACCTCGCGGCGTGGTTTCCTGAAGAAGAGTGCAATTGCGGGCGCCGGCGTCGCCTTGGAAGCGTTGTCAGGACTAGCGGCTCCTATC
>Ga0181518_10001719_pt1 | contig 22036 bp, 14 predicted proteins | sample PEATcosm2014_Bin_28_FD_119751 | JGI IMG/M metagenome (GOLD analysis project Ga0181518, IMG submission 119751) | Peatland microbial communities from MTU Mesocosm Facility, Houghton, MI, USA - PEATcosm2014_Bin01_60_metaG | ecosystem: Environmental > Terrestrial > Soil > Wetlands > Peat | place... | reverse complement strand
CGGCAAAGGCGTGCAGGGTATAAGTGCCGGGGCGGACATTGGCGATGGTGAATTGGCCGTCCTCAGCGCCCACGGTCCAGAACTGGTAATAATTGGCGTCGTGATCCCAAGTGACGGTCGTGCCGTTGCCGGCGCGCGCGGCAAACCCGCGGCCCGAACCGTTGAAGTCCGGATGGGTCAGGCCGACGTTCAAATGGGGCAGCTTGGTCGTGGCCGCCTGCGGGTCCTTTAGCGCGATCTTGCCAGTGACAGTGGCCCGGCCGGCTTTCTGCGTGTATTCCGGCGTCTGCACCCAGGGGAACGGCCACTGGGCGTCGGTGATTTTCGCCTGCTGGAGGGCGTCGTTGAACAAGGCGTTCGCGTTCGCCGTCCACGAGGCTGGCACAGTGGGATTGGCCTCCGTCGCCGTCAGGGTGGCCAGCTCCTCTTGGGTGGTGGTCTGGGCGCTTTGCAACGCATTGCAATAGACGAAAATCGGGCCGACGACCTTGCTCCAAACTTCGTTGGCCGGGATGTTGCACGCGGCGCCGCCGGCGTAATGGCCGGAAGTCCAATAATCCAGCATCGTCGCGTTCAGGTGGCAAACCAGGTCAATCCGGGTCGGGCCGCCGCCCAAGTATTCCATGGAGGGGTTGATAAACCAGATGCCGACGTGATTCTTGGTGCTCGACCAGCCATAAGCGGGAAGTTTGTACATCTCGGCGCAATAGCTGTATTTGTGCTCCACGGAATTCTTATACAGGCCGCTGCTGAGGATATGCTGTTCCTTGGCATGAATCTGGATGCCCCCGCCGTTGGACATCGGCATGTTGCGGTCCTGATCCACCGAGAGCCAGTCGAAGGTGGAACTGAGCTGGTTGATGAAGCGGTTTTCGCCATAACTCCCGCCGGCGGAATTGGCCCCGTGCGTGTAAATGGCGTAGGTGTAAAAGCCGCTGACGCCGCGTTCCAAGGCGTAGCGCACCTCACAGTGTATGGCCCCGCCCGCCCCCTTCAGCGCCACCTCGCCGCGCTCGCCGCCGTTTTTCGCCGGGTCAATCGTGACGCTCGCCGCCGCGCCGGACGGCGATTGTTCCCAGATGCCGCCCGGCCCCATCAAGTTAATGCCGTGATAGACCAGCGCGCTAACATGGCTGTTGGCCTTGTTGATGGTGGCCTTGACGATCCCGTTGTCCATCGTCCAAGTCCCGCCGTTGTCGGTAACGGTGACGGGGGCGTTGACGGCGGGTTTGGCGACCACCGGCGGGCCGTCGGCGGCGCGGAGTGCCGGCACGGTCAGGGCCAGGGAAATGAAGGCGGAAGCAAGGAGGCCGCGCGTGGCGGCGGACAGGTGTGTTTTCACGGGAATTGTCTGGAGTTGAGGTTACGTTTAAGGGTTCAGTTCATCATTAACGGCCGCTTTCATCAGTTTGGTTCGCAAATCGCCCGGACTCATACGGCCATTTATTAAAAGACGGCAGACTTGCCCGCCGGGTTACTGTATTTCTCCGGAAAACAGTAGTGCGATTGAATCCGGGTTCGTGTATGGTGAAAGCAATGTCTGCCGATTCATCAGCCAGTTCCATTTTCCCCAGGACCAACTGGGCGGAATTGGGCGGCACAGGCGAAGCGGACGAGGCCCGGCTGGACCGCCTCATCCGCACTTACTGGGCGCCGCTGCGGATTTTCCTCCTCGCCACCTTCCCCTCGCTCAAGGACCAGGCGGACCTGCTCCTGCAAGAGTTCGCCGAGGACAAAATCCTGAAGAAGGGCTGGCTGCAACGGGCCGACCGCCGGCGCGGCAAGTTCCGGGATTTTCTGAAAACGAGCCTGCGCAATTTTGTGCTGGACCGCCTGAACCGGGCGGAGTTCAAACATCCCCCGGTTCCGCTCGAGGAACTGGCGCGCGAACCGGCGGCGGCCGAAGCGCCGTCGGAGGCCTTCGACTTGACATGGGCGCGGACGGTGCTGGCGCAAACCTTGCGCCGCATGGAGGCGGATTGCAAGGACCCGTCCGCCGGCCAGCCCCGGCGCGGGCAGATTTGGGAAATGTTCCGCATCCGGCTGCTGGAACCTGTTTTCCAGGACACCGCGCCCGTGCCTTACGAGGAGTTGATCGCCCGTTTCGGGCTGCGCTCGCCGACCGACGCCTCCAACATGCTCCTGAGCGCCAAGCGCATTTTCAAAATGCACCTCGGCCGGGTGATCCAGGAATACGCCGAACAAGACGCCGCCACCGCCGCCGAAATCAAAGCTCTGGAACAGTTCCTGGCCCGCCTTGCAAAACGGGGGTGAAATGGGGCGTCTTGATCTTCATCTTAATCCTGCTCTTAATCTAATCTTCGTCCAACGGGTTTGAGATTAAGATTAAGATTAGGATTAGGAATCCAAAACCCAGGAAAGTGAAGTGGGCTTGCCCCACCGTAGGACGCCACTCTACAGCAGAATTAGGCTGCGTCTGACAACCGATTTATATCCCGCCCGACAAGACAGGAATTTGCCCGCCGTTATCTTATTAACTGGTGAAAAAAGCCTGATGAATACGATGAAAAACACCCTTCCACTTGGCAGGAGAGCGGGCGCGATGGTTGTGACGGGCGCGGCTATTGTCCTGTCAACCCTCCTTTTGAAATCCGGTTCCGGCCAGCCCGCGAACACAAACCCGCCGCCGCCGCCCGGCGCGGTTTCCAACGCGCCCGCATCCGAAGCCAGCGTGGATCTGGCCGCAAGCCAGTTGGACGCAATCCAGATTGAGCCTGTGGCAACTTACCTTTTTCCAGTTGACAAAGAGGCCGTCGGGAACATTGATTTTGTGGATGATCTGTCGGTCCAGGTTTTTCCGTCCTATCAGGGAAAGATACTCAAGACTTTTGTGGAACTGGGCGACGATGTTCAGAAGGGACAGCCGCTTTATACGATTGACAGCCCGGACCTCGTCCAGGCTGAATCTACCCTGATCGGGGCGGCGGCGGCTTGCGTTCTCTACAGCAATGAGCTGGCGCGCGCGACCGCGCTTTTCGGAACCAACGGTGTTTCCCAGCGCGAGACCGAGCAGGCAACCAATGACGCCCAGACGGCCGAAGGCGCCCTCAAAGCGGCCCGCGACGCCGTTCGCATCTTCGGCAAAACAGAGGCCGAAATTGACCGGATCATCGCCACCCGCAAGATTGACCCGGCGCTGGTCGTGGCCAGCCCGCTGACCGGCCAGATCACCACCATGACCGCGCCGCCGGGGCTTTTGGTGCAGCCGGGAACCGCGCCGGCCCCTTACACGGTCGCCGACATATCTGTCAAATGGATGCTGGCGAGTGTCACCGAAAGCGACAGCCCGCTTTATCATCCGGGACAGCCGGTTGAAGTGAAGGTGATGGCATACCCGACCAATGTGTTCAAGGGCGCGATCACAAAAATATACGCGACCGTGGATCCCAACACCCATCGGGTGACCGTCCGCTGCCAGATCGCGGACCCGAACCATGAACTGCGTCCCGGGATGCTTGCCAGTTTCGTCATTCGAGTCAAGGAGCCGGTCGAGTCGGTCGCCCTGCCGATGAAGGGGGTGGTTCGCAACGGCGATGGCAGTCTTGCGGCATGGGTCACCACCGATCGCCGCCGCTTTGTGGAGCGCATCGTCAAGGTCGGCCTGCAACGCGACGGCCAATACCAGGTCCTGGACGGCCTTCAGCGCGGCGAACTGGCCGTCACCGAAGGGGCCGTATTCCTGAGCAACATCCTCTACGCCCCGCCGAGCGACTAAACGACTCCGCAAAGGCCCGTCATGATCAAGTCCATTGTTGCAGCCTGTCTCAGCCGCCGGGCGATTATTGTCTTCGCCTTGCTGGCCTTTGCCGCTGCGGGCCTCTTCGCCTTCCATGTTCTCAACATCGAGTCCTATCCAAACCCGACGCCGGTCATCCTGGAAATCACCGCCGAGGGACCGGGTCTCTCGGCCGAGGAAATAGAGCGTTACTACACCATTCCAATGGAAATTGGACTCTACGCGACGCCGAAAGTCAAAGTCATCCGCTCCACTTCGTTTTACGGGCTGGCCTTTATCCGGGTCGTGTTCGATTGGGGGGTTGACTATGACTTCGCCTACGCGCAGGCGACTCTGGCGCTGCAACAGAATGTCACCCTGCCGGGGGGCCAGATACCGTCCGTCAACCAGAACAGCGGCAGCGGGGAAATTTATCGTTACACGGTGCAGGGGCCAAAGCGTTATTCGGTGACCGATCTGCGCACCATCCAGGATTGGATCGTGTTGCGCCGGCTGTCAACCATTAACGGCATCATTAACATCAACAGTTGGGGCGGCACGACCAAGGAATTCGAGATTCAGGCCGACCCCCGGAAACTGGAGGCCTACAGCGTCACCATACCGCAAATCCTGACCGCCGTGGGCAACGCCAACATCAACGTCGGCGGACGGGAAATCGTCATCGGCCAGCAGTCCATCAACATCCGGGGCGAAGGGGTGATTGATGATGGCGGCAACGAGGATTTGACGCAGGGCAACAAGGTGGACGACATCGAGAATATTGTGCTTGGCCAGAGCAACGGCGTTCCCGTGCAGATTAAAGATGTAGCCAACGTGGTGGTGACCAATACCCCCAGGCTCGGCATTTTCGGCCTGAACACCAATGATGACGCGGTGGGGTCCATTGTGGTGATGACCCGCACGAAGAAAACCTCTGAAATGCTGCCCAAGGTGCAGGCCGAAGTCGCCAAAATGAACAGCGATGGAAGCCTGCCGCAGGGCGTCCAGGTGAAGCGCTTTTATGATCGCAGCGATCTCATCCAACTGACCACCCACACCGTTCTGCACAATCTCATTTTTGGATGCGTTCTCGTGTTCCTCATTCAGTGGATTTTCCTGGGCGACCTCCGCAGCGCGATCATCGTGGGAATCAATATCCCCTTTGCGCTGTTTTTTGCCATCATGCTCCTCGTCATTCAGGGCGAAAGCGGCAACCTGCTCTCCGTCGGCGCTGTGGATTTTGGCATTATTGTGGATTCGGCGGTGATCCTGATGGAGAATATCTTCCGCAATTTCCAAAGGCCATCGGACGAAAGACAGCGCCTGTTTGGACGTCTGAAGGACGGCTTTTATGGGCCGGACCCGACCCAGACGTTGCATGGCTCGCCCGGCCACAAATGGACGGACCGCCTGCGGTTGATTCTGATCAGCGCGCTCCAGGTGGACAATGCGGTCTTCTTCTCGGCCCTCATTACCGTGGCCGCCTTCGTGCCGCTGTTCACCATGCAAGGGGTCGAAGGCCAGATCTTTGGCCCCATGGCGCGCACTTACGGATACGCCCTGGCCGGGGCCTTGATCGCCACCTTCACCGTCACGCCCGTGCTCGCCTCGTTCCTGCTTCCGAAAAACTTGAAGGAAACCGAAACGATTATCGTCCGCCTCTTGCACCGTGTCTATGATCCCACGTTGCGTTTCGCGCTAAAAAACCGCGCCCTCATGGTCGGCATCGGATTGCTCTTTCTCGCCGCAACCGCTCTCCTCTCGTTGCGGCTCGGCAGCGAGTTTCTCCCGGCGCTGGAGGAGAATAATTATTGGATTCGCGCCTCGATGCCGACCACGCTTTCCCTGCAGGACGGCGAAACGGCGACGAGAAAAATGCGGCTCATTCTCCTGAAACATCCGGAGGTCATCCTCGTAACCTCCCAGCATGGCCGGCCCGACAACGGGACCGACGCTTCGCCTTTCTCCAATGTCGAACTCTTTGCGCCGCTCAAGCCGTTGGACCAATGGACCAAAGGCATGACCAAGGAAAAACTGACGGCCCAGATCCAGGCGGATTTCACGAGGGAATTGCCCGGCGTCACTTTCAACTTCTCCCAATATATCCAGGACAATATTGAAGAGGCAATCTCAGGAGTCAAAGGCGCCAATTCTGTCAAGATACTCGGTCATAATCTTGAGATGCTGGAGAAGCTGGCTCATCAAGTCCAGGACCAGATGAACCAAGTCAAGGGGATATGCGATCTGGGAATCTTCCCGGTCTTTGGCCAGCCCAACCTGGATATCAAGATAGACCGTGCCAGGGCGGCCCGCTACGGCCTCAATACCGGCGACGTCAACACCGTCGTCCAGGCGGCGCTGGGCGGCACGATAGCCAGCACCATCCTCGAGGGCGACCGGGAGTGGAACTTGGTCGTCCGTTATCCGCCCGAATATCGGGACAGCGTCGAAAAGATTCGCAACATCAAGGTGGGCTATGCGACCGCCGGCGGCGCCAATGCCTACATCCCTTTGAGTGAACTGGCCGACGTCAACCTCTCCACCGGGGGGTCCTGGATTTACCACGAAACTATGGATCGCTTCATCCCGGTCAAGTTCAGCGTGCGGGATCGCGACCTCGGCAGCGCCGTGGCCGAGGCGCAGGCGCGGATCAAGAAAAATGTCGGGCTGCCGCCCGGCTATCGAATTATCTGGGCCGGCGAGTTTGAAGACCTCCAGCTTGCCAAGCAACGCCTCGAGGTCGTCGTGCCGATCAGCCTTTTCCTCATCTTCGGGTTGCTCTATTGCCTGTTCAATTCGATGCTGCAGTGCATCCTGCCCCTTTTGGGAATTCCCTTCGCGATCGCCGGTGGCGTCCTCGCCCTATATGTCTCCGGTCTGGCTTTGAGCATCTCCGCCGCCGTCGGTTTCGTCTCCTTGTTTGGCGTGTCGGTGATGAATGGCATTCTGTTAATCACCTACTACAACCAAGCCAGGCTTCGCGGCGGGACGCCCGGGGAATCCATGTTTCACGCCGCCTCCACCCGTATGCGGCCCCTGTTGATGACGAGCCTCTCGGCGTGCATCGGCCTGTTTCCCGCCGCGATTTCCCATGGCATTGGCAGTCAGGTGCAGCGCCCGCTGGCCACCGTGATCGTGGGCGGCATGCTGCTCGGACCCATCATGCTGCTCGTCGTTGTGCCGGCGCTGACCATGGTGTTTCTGGGCCGTGGAGAGGAGAAGACCAAACAACGGGGCCTGTCCGCCTAGAATCAAGATGAAAACAACAAATTTCCTTTTCACAATGATTGCCTTTGCCTCGTTCGCGCTCGGGGCGGGTTATGCCGGCGAACCGGCCAAACAACCCTCCGAGCCGGAGTCCCCTGAGAATCATGCCGCCGCCGTTCGTCCCGCCGGCCCGGCGGATGGCAAACAGACGCCCGAAAAAATAAATCCGAAGGACACAGAGCCTGCCGTCCCCAAAGACGGCGATCACCTCTCCGCAAAGAGCGGTCACGCTGGCCCAATCAATCACCAGATCAAGACTGCGCTGGCAACGAAGCTTCCTCAACCCGGCAAGGTGCGGGGCTGGTGGGAGCAAGTGGCCGGGAGCACACCGGCAAACAAGCCTCCCCAATCCGCCCTCAAAACGGCTGTCCCCTCCGCGAAGGCTGGATTGACGATGGCTGGTTCCACTGTGAACAAGACACCCGGCACAGCGCCGGCCACCACCTTGCCACCAGGCCGCGCAACCCCCGCGCCAGTGCCGGCCGGTGTGCGGAACCGGGGCGTCACCGCGGCGCTCGTCGGCGCGGCGTTGGGCGTCACCTCAAAAAACTCCGCAGCGGCGCTCAATCGCGCCGCCATCAAACTCAAGCCCTAACCAACATGATCTCATCCATCCCATTCCTCCCAGACTTCACATTGAGGCTGCCGGGATCAAACGCCGGCCTTAGCCAATGTGGCGACACGATACCCTCCCGCCAGTCGCGCATAATAGGCTTGACCATGTTCGCCGCCGCGGCGCTTCTGACCGGCTGCGCGATGGGGCCGAACTTCAAGAAGCCTGAAGCTCCACAGGCCGATCAGTATGCGCCGGCTCCGCTTTCCCCCGCCACCGCCAGCGCGACCAACATACAGGGCGGTGAACCACAGCGGTTTCTTTCGGGCCAGGACATCCCTTTCGACTGGTGGAAGGCCTTTGATTGTCCCGCACTGAATACGCTGGTTGAGACAGCCCTTCGCAGGAATGACTCCATCACCGCGGCCTGGGCGGCAGTGCGCCAGGCGCAGGAATTTGTCTATGCCCAGCAGGGCAATTACTATCCCGCGGTCAACGCGGACTACAGTGTGACGCGCCAACAGATTGCGGGTAACACGGCCAACACCAGTTCTCCCGGCTACCAAGGCAACGGCACCTATATCTTGCCCCTGCAAAGTCCCAACCCGCCCTACACTTCCCCCATCACATGGACCATGCACCTCGCCCAACTTACCGTCGGCTACACGCCGGATGTCTTCGGCCTGAACCGCCGCACGGTGGAGTCCTTGGACGCGCAAACGGCGGTCCAGCGTTTTGGACTGGACGCGGCTTATATAACACTGGCCTCGACGGTCGTTGGAGCGGCCATCCAGGAGGCGTCCACGCGGTCCCAGATTGAGGCGACGGAAAAAATCATCGCCGCCAATGTCAAGGCGTTGGACATCCTGCGCGCTCAGCGCAAGTTGGGTTATGCGTCGGACCTCGACGTGGACGGACAGGAGGCCGCCTTGGAGCAAGCCCAGCAAGAGCTGCCCCCGCTGCAAAAGCAGTTGGAACAAACCCGGGACCTGATCCGGGCGCTGGCGGACAATTTGCCCAGCCAGGATGTGGAGGAAACGTTCCAACTCTCCTCGTTGCATTTGCCCACAGACCTTCCGCTCAGCCTGCCGTCCACGATAATCCGGCAACGCCCCGATGTGCGCGCCGCCGAAGAGCAGATGCGTTCGGCCAACGCGCTGGTCGGCGCCGCCATTGCCAACCGCCTGCCACAGCTCGCCCTCAACGGCAGCTTCTCGGGCACGGCCACAGTGTTGTCCCAGATCTTCAGCTATGGCGGCCCCGGGTGGAGCGTTGCGGCCGACGTTTCGCAGCCCCTGTTTCAAGGATTCACCCTGCTGCACCGGCAGCGCGCCGCGGACCAGGCCTTTATCCAGGCGGCGGCGCAGTATCGGAGCACGGTGATCAGCGCGTGTCAGAATGTGGCCGACACCCTTCATGCGCTGGAATCCGACGCCGATGCGCTCAAGGCCGCTGCCGCCGCCGAACACACCGCCAAACACGCCTTCGACTTGACCACGCGGCAGTACCAAACCGGCTATGCCAGCCTCCTCACACTCCTTGCCGCCGAGGAAACCTATAACCAAGCCGTCATCGCCACTGCCCAGGCCCAGGCCAATCGCTATGCCGATACCGCGGCGCTCTTTGAGGCTCTGGGCGGTGGATGGTGGAACCGCGCTGATCTGACCAATCAGAAGTCAGGAACACCGGTCGAGAGGGAATAGAAATGACACCCGACGCCGACAGCCCGAAAAGGCGAATCTTCATCGTGGACGATTACCCGCTGGTGCGCGAGGGCCTCTCCACCTTGATCAACCGGCAACCCGACCTCGCCGTATGCGGGGAAGCCGCAACGGCCGCGGACGCAATTCGGAACGCCCCCGCGTCGAAGCCCGAGGCGGCCATCGTGGACATCTCGTTGAAAGATTCCTTTGGAATTGAATTGATCGGGGAACTGAAGAGGGCCTGCCCCGGCCTCGAAGTGCTGGTTCTTTCGGTGCATGACGAGTCCCTCTACGCCAAACGCTGCCTGCGCGCCGGGGCAAAAGGCTACATCATGAAGCGCGAGTCCACCCGGAAGGTCATTGAGGCGCTTCGCAAAATCCTCCAGGGCAAATTCTATATCAGCGAGGCCGTGGCGGAGGCCGTCACCGCCGAGTTTGTCGAAGGCAAAACCCTCGCCAACTGCTCCCCGACCGAGCAACTCAGCAACCGCGAACTCGCCGTCTTCGGCATGCTCGGCCAGGGCATCGGCACGCGGCAGATTGCGGAGACTCTCGGTGTCAATATAAAGACGGTGCAGGTCTACTGCACGCGCATCAAGGAAAAGTTGAACCTGAGCGATGCCGCCCATCTCCTCCGCGAAGCCGTCCGCCATTACCAGGCCCAAAACCCCAATGACCGCCCTTGAAGCCCCGGCAGGAATTCCGGCGTAATGAGCGGCGGTCATAGACCGCCGCTACAGGTTTCAAAGCAGTGGAGGAACCCATTCGTCCCATTCGTCCCTTCGAGCCGCAACCATAACCGTCCCAAGGGAATTTCTCGCGCAGAGGCGCAGCGCGGCAAGCCACAACCAAAGTGCTGAATCTGAATTGAGAATTGGTCATTGAAAATTTGTCATTTGTCATTGGGGAACACCGTTTGGAGAATTTTGCCAAGAATGACGAGTTTCTTGGATTTGCACTGCAGAGAACGCGGAGTTCTTCCTGCATCCACCCGGCGCGGCTTTTGGGGCTTGGCATCGGGCCGCCAACGGATGCAGACTGCGCGCAATCAGGCGGCGCCGACAGTTGAAAGACAATTTATGGACTGGATACCCGGATCATTGATAGCCGTATTCGTGATAGCGGTTTTCACAATTTTGGCCGCGCTGGCCGCATGGCTGATTGTTCGGGACTCTCAATCGAAACGGCGCGCCGATGTTGCTTCCCGCCGCCTCGAGAGACTCGAGTCGGAACTTGTTCAGTTGAAACGGGAACGGGAATCAGCCCGCCCGGCGGAACCGGCGCCCGCGTCTCCGGTGGCTTATGTTGCGCCTCCGGTCGCCCCGCAACAACCAGCCGCCGCTTCGCCACCGCCCATTCCGCCAAAAATCCGGCCCGCGCTTGCGAGGCTGGTTTCGGCCCCCGCGGCTCCGCCAACTCCGCCGCCCTTCCCGCCTCCGCCTGCGCCTGCGCCCGTTCGGCCCCTGTTCCCGCCCGCGCCGCCGCGCCCGGCCGCGCCGGCGGTCAACTGGGAACAGTTCATGGGCGTGAAAGGTTTTGCGTGGGTTGGCGGCTTCGCGCTTTTTCTCGGCATCGCTTTCGCCATTCAATATGCTTACGCGCACCATCTCATCTCGCACGAACTGCAAGCGGGGTTGGGCTTCCTCATTGGCCTGGGCGTGCTCGTCGGCGGGGTGGTCATGTCGCACAAGAATCTTTCGGCGCTTTCGCAAACTCTGTGCGGAGCCGGCGTGGTCATTCTCTATACAGTGACGTATTCCTGCCGCTCGATTTATCAATTTCCGTTCTTCGGAGCGATTCCGACTTTCCTGCTGATGGCGCTCATCACGGTGACGGCGTTCCTGCTGGCGGTGCGGTTCGAGGCCCTGGTCGTGGCCATCCTCGGCATGCTCGGCGGTTTTCTCACGCCCATTCTCGTTTCCTCCGACAAGGACATCCCGCTGGCCCTGTTCGGTTACATTGCCATTCTCGACACGGGGCTGATCTTGGTGGCGCTGCACCGCCGCTGGTTCTTTCTCGCCGCGCTCGCGGCGCTGGGCACGGCGCTCCAGCAAATCCTCTGGGCGGGCAAATTCTTCCTCGCCGAAAAGTACTTTGAAGGAAATAACATCCTGGCCGCGTTCGCCGTGCTGCTCTTCTTCAACGCGCTTTACCTGGCGGCGGCCTGGCGGGCGAAAATTTGGAAACCGGCTGATGGCGATAAGCCGGCCAGCTTTTATTTGCCCGCGATTCCCGCCAAAACGTGGCTCTCCGGTTCCCTGCTCGGCCTGGCGGCTGTGGCGCTTGGGTTCAGCGCGTGGTTTTTGAGTTTCCCGACGCTGGCGCAACGTCCCTGGCTGATGTTCGGTTTCGTTTTCCTCCTGGACCTCGGCGTCGTTGCGACGGTGCTCGCCGATGAAACCCTCGCCGCCGCCCAATCCATCGCCGGAATCGCCGTGTTCAGTTTGCTGGCATGTTGGACGCAAAGTTGGCTGAACAATGAAACGCTCAACGCGGCGCTGGCATATTATTTGGTCTTCGCCATCCTGCACTCGGCCCTGCCCGCGCTTCTCCAGCGGTGGCGCGGCGGCGCGGCGCGGGGCCGGGCCATCCACGTCTTTCCGCTCCTGGCGCTGATGCTGGTTCTGGTGCCGATTTTCAGGCTGGCCGAAGTCTCGTTCATCGTCTGGCCGTTTATTTTACTGGTGGATTTGCTGGCCATCGCGCTTTCCGTGCTGACAGCCGCCTTGTGGCCGGTCCTGGCCGTGCTATTGTTGACGCTCGCCGCCACCGGCATGCTCATTTTCAAAATCCCCGCCGACCTGACCGGCCTGCCGGTTTCCTTTTTTCTGCTCGGCGCGTTCGCGGTCTTCTTTGTCGCCGCGAGCATCTGGCTCGTGCGCAAGTTCAAGCCCGAAGCGCTGAAAACCGGCATCCAGTTCGAGGGCGATCCCACCACGCCGGGAGAGGTCGCGGCGATCCTGCCCGCCTGCTCGGTGGTGTTGCCCTTCCTGCTGCTGATCATGGCCACGCTGCGGCTGCCGCTGGCCGACCCGGCGCCGGTGTTCGGCCTGGGGTTGCTGCTGGTGGCATTGCTGCTGGGCGTGACAAGGCTATTTCTGATTGACTGGATGCCCGCCGTCGGCCTGATGTGCGTGGTTGCGTTGGAATGCGCGTGGCATTTCAGCCGGTTCAATCCCGCCAATCCAAACCAGCCGCTGAATCTGGTGCTGGCGTGGTATCTGGGGTTCTTCGCCGTGTTCGCGCTGTTCCCGTTTGTGTTTCTGCGGAAGTTTGCGAACAAGGCCGCTCCATGGGCCGCCGCCGCGATGGCCGGGCCGCTGCAATTCTTTCTCATCCACCGCTTTATGAAGGCCGTTCATCCCAACCACGTCATGGGCCTGCTGCCCGCCGCGTTCGCGCTTCCCGAATTGTCGAGTCTGGCCGCCGTCCTGAAAAAAATTTCCGCCGGGGAAAAAGCGCGTTTGGCGCAGACCGCGTGGTTCGGGGGCGCGGCGCTGTTTTTCATCACCCTGATTTTTCCGATTCAATTTGAGCGGCAATGGATCACGATTGGCTGGGCGCTGGAAGGCGCGGCGTTGCTGTGGCTGTTTCATCGCGTGGCGCATACGGGCTTGCGGCTTGCGGGCATCGGGTTGCTCGGGGCGGCGTTTGTCCGGCTCGCGCTCAATCCCGCCGTGCTCGAATATCACGCGCGCGCGGCGACGCCGGTCTTCAACTGGTATCTGTACACTTACGGCATCGTGACGGCGGCCCTGTTCGTTGGGGCGAAGCTTTTGGACAAGCCGCGCAACATCGTGCTGGAATTTAACTGGCAACCCATTCTTTACACGCTCGGAACGGTGCTGGCGTTTTGGTTACTGAACATCGAAATCGCCGATTATTTCAGCGCCCCCGGCTCGACCTTGACGTTTCAGTTCGAGGGCAACTTCGGGCGCGACATGACCTATTCGATTGGCTGGGCGTTGTTCGCGCTTGGGCTGCTGGTGGCCGGCATCGTCAAGAAAGTTCCCGCCTCCCGCTATGGCGCCATCGGGTTGTTGTGCGTGACGCTGGTCAAGCTTTTCTTCCACGATCTGCCGCAACTCAAGGAACTCTTCCGTATCGGCGCGTTTGTCGGCGTGGCTGTCATCGCCATGCTCGCCTCATACGCATATCACAAATTCTTCTCCGCCGGCCGAACCACGGAAACAAAAGATGAAAAAGAGAAATGACTTTCCCGCAAACTGGGTTCGGGCGCATCCGGCAACCACTGACATTTTTTGGATGGCAGTAGTTTCAATATGCGCCCCGTTGCTTGTTGGCCTTTCTTCCGCCGCGGCGAATCTGCCGTCCGACTGGCAGCACGAGCAGCCGTTGGACATCGCGGCCGCCGGGCTTGTGAAAATCAGTCTGCCGGTGGAAACCCTCGACAGCGCGCGGCCCGCGCTGGAGGATTTGCGCCTTTACGACGATGCGGGAAATGAAATTCCCTTTCTGGTCGAGCGTCCCGCGCCCGCTCCGAAAGCCGTTCAGGAGGCGAAATCCTTTCGCGTCGCGCTGAACCCGGACAACACGGTCATCCCACTCGAAACGGGACTGTCGCAACCCCTGGATGCCGTCACGCTGGAGACTCCGGCCAACAACCCCGATTTCCATGCGCCGGAAGTTCTGCCGGGAGTCGAATTGGCCGGCGCGGCGCTGGACATTTCGCAATGGGGATTCCGCAAGCCGGTGAAAATCTCCGCCGCCGGCGCGCAGCAAGTGGAATTGGACCCCGATGTGCTCTCCCACGCGCGGGCGGACTTCGCGGATTTGCGGCTCCTGCGCGGCAGCAATCAACTGCCTTACCTCCTCCAGCGCACCTCCATCAGCCGATGGCTGACGCCGGCCGCGGCGGCGACGAATGATTCCAAACAGCCCGGTTTGAGCCGATGGATACTCACCTTGCCCCGGGCCGGTTTGCCGTTCACCCGGCTGACTTGCGCCGCGCGAACGCCGCTGTTTGAACGCTCCATGTCCCTTTACGAGCAACTGGCCGACGAGCGCGGCACGCCGTACCGCCATCTGCTCGGCACCGCCTTGTGGAAGCAAACGCCGGAACGCAAATCCAAGGACTTCGCGCTGGTGCTGGACAGCGCCCCGCGCAGCGGCACCTTCTTTCTGGAAACGGAGAACGGGGACAATCCGCCGGTCGAGCTGGAACAATTTCAAATGGCCTATCCCGTCACGAGCATTTTGTTCAAAGCCTGGCCAGGCGACCAACTTTTCCTTTACTATGGCCAGGAGCGCGCCGCCCCGCCGCGCTACGACTTGAGCCTGGTCGCCGGTCAAATGCTGGCGGCGGAAAAGAACGTCGCGCAATTGTCGGCCGAGGAGCCGCTGAAGAGAGCTTTGCGGGATGAAAACCAGGCCGGCCAGGGAGGGATTGTCTTTTGGGGAATTTTGGCGGCAGTGATTGTGGTGCTGCTGCTGGTCATATCGCGGCTGTTGCCAAAACCGCAGCCGGCGTCGTCAGCGCCACACTAACCCGGAAATTTCACACTTTCGCGTTCGGAGCGCCGGAGTATTGGGTTTTCCCATCACTCCACCACTCCATCACTCCATTATGATATGGACGAATGCAGGCGGGCTTGCTAAACGATGTGGCGACAACACTTGATGATGAAATCACAACGCTGGCTTCGCATTATCCCTGTGGCGCTGATCATGTACACGATTTCGTACGTGGACCGGACGAACATCTCCATCGCGCTCACGCCGGACATTTCCACCATGGTGAAGGATCTGGCGATGAACAAAGACATGATGGGCGAGGCGGCCGGCATTTTTTTTATTGGTTATGTCCTGCTGCAAGTTCCCGGCGGGCATTGGGCGTCGCGGTGGAGCGCCCGAAAACTCATCAGCCTTTGCCTCATCGGCTGGGGAATCTGCGCGATGGGATGCGGTTTGGCGCGGTCGTTCCGGCAGTTCGAGGCGGCGCGATTTCTTCTGGGGGCGGCGGAGAGCGCGGTGTTTCCGGCCATGCTGGTGCTGCTGGCCAATTGGTTTCCGCGATCCGAACGCGCGCAGGCCAACGCCTATTGGAATCTGTGCCAGCCGCTGGCCGTCGTGGTCGCGGCGCTCACGACAGGCGCGCTTTTGGGGCATTACGGCTGGCGCACGGTCATCGTGCTGGAGGGCGCCCTGCCGTTTCTCTGGCTGCCAATATGGTGGTTCTTCATCCGCGACCGCCCGAGGGATGCGAAATGGATTTCGGAGGAGGAGCGGGAGCATCTGGAAACGACCTTGCGCGCGGAGGCGGCCGCCGTGGAGCCGCCCCAGGCGCTGTCGTTCCGGGAAAAATTTTGCCAGCCGTTGGTCCTGCTCCTGATCGTCATAGATTTTTTCCACAATTGTCTGGCCTACGGTTGCATGACGTTCTTTACCAGCACACTCAAAGGCCGCGAATTCACCCCGCTGCAACACGGCATGTTGTTTGCCTTTCCCTACACCTTCACCGCCGTGCTCATGGTCCTGGTTTCCCGCCACTCGGATAAGGTCAACGAGCGCCGGATGCATGTGGCCGCGACCTACATTGTCAGCGGCCTGAGCCTGATTCTGAGCGTGTGTTTGCAGAAGAACCATTTTTGGTGGTCTTATGCCTTCCTCTGCCTGTCCATCCCCGGCCCGTCGGTGGCCCTGGCGCCCTTCTGGACCATCGCGAGCGAGACGCTGCCCAGCAGCACCCGGGGAGCGGTGATGGGGCTGGTCAATGCTTGTGGCAATTTGGGCGGCTTTGCGGGGCCGTTTATCGCGGGCTGGCTCTACGAGGCATCGGGGAATTTGAATCTCTCTTTCGATGCCTTGGGAGTTGGAATTTTGGCCGCCGCCGCCCTGACTTTCTGGCTCCCCAAAACCAAGCCAATGATCCGCGCATGAGTCCATTGCGAATTGCGGATTGCGAATTGCGGATTGCGAATTGGGCCGCGAAAAGGCCGGGCTATTTCCATTCACAATCCTGCGTTCATCATTCTCCATTCACAATTCATCATTCTCCATGAAAGCCCTGGTTCTCACAGATTACAAACGGTTCTCCTATGAGGAGAGTCCGGCGCCGCAACCCGGCCCGGAGGAAGTCCTGGTCGCTGTCAAAGCTTGCGGCATCTGCGGCAGCGACGTGCATGGCATGGACGGCAGCACGGGCCGGCGGCGTCCGCCGATTATCATGGGGCACGAAGCCGCCGGGATCATTGCCGGGACCGGGGCGGCGGTGAGGGATTGGGCCGCCGGCGACCGCGTCACCTTTGATTCCACGATCTACTGCGGGCATTGCGACTTTTGCCGGCGCGGCGAAATCAATTTGTGTGACAACCGGCGCGTGCTCGGCGTCTCCTGCGAGGCTTACCGGCAACAGGGCGCTTTCGCCGAATTTGTGGCCGTTCCACAGCGCATTTTGTGCCGGCTGCCCGACGGGTTGTCCTTTGAACACGCCGCTTTGGTGGAACCCTTTTCCATTGCCTTGCACGCCATTCGCCGCGCTCCGGTCTCGCTCAACGACTCCGTGGCCGTGATCGGCGCGGGGATGATCGGGCTGGCGCTGGTCCAGGCCCTGCATTTGACAGGCTGCGGCCGGCTGCTCGCCGTGGACTTGGCGGACGACCGGCTGGCCTTGGCCAAAAAAATGGGCGCGACCCATGTCATCAACCCCGCCGGCGGAAACGCCGCCGCCGCGATTCTCGACTTGACGCACGGGCGCGGCGTGGACATTGCCTTCGAAGCGGTCGGAGTGCCGGCCACCGTGGATTTGGCCCTGGCCTGCCTGCGCAAAGGCGGCGCGGCGGCGCTGATCGGCAACATCTCGCCGAAGATTGAGTTCCCGTTGCAAACCGCCGTGACCCGCGAGCTGACCCTCCTCGGCTCCTGCGCGTCGCGGGGCGAATATCCGGCGGTGCTGGCCATGCTGGGGCGCGGCGGGCTGCAAGCCGGCCCGCTCATCAGCGCCACCGCGCCGCTGTCGGAAGGCGCCGTCTGGTTCGACCGCCTCTACCGCAAGGAACCGGGCTTGCTCAAGGTTGTGCTCAAGCCCTGAAAACGATTTCATCTTAAGTCAATACTATTTTACATGAACCCGAACCCCTTCGATCTCACCGGCAAAATCGCCCTGGTCACCGGCGCGAGCCGGGGCCTGGGCCAGACTTTCGCGCGCGCCCTGGCCCGGGCCGGCGCGGATGTGGTCATCACCGGCCGCGATCCCGCCGTGCTGGGTCCCTTTCAAAAGGAGATCGAATCCCTGGGCCGCAAGGCCTGGCCGCTGGCGCTGGAGGTGCGCGACCCCGGGAGCATCCGGGAAATGGCGCAGGCCGCGGTGGCGTGCGGCGGCAAAATAGACATCCTTGTCAACAATGCCGGCTGCAACGTGCGCAAACCGGCCTTGGAAATCACCTGGGAGGATTGGAACCGGGTGCTGGACACCAATCTTCGCGGCACTTTCTTTGTCGCCCAGGCGGTGGCGCGCCACATGATAGGCCGGAATTACGGACGCATCATCAACATCGGCTCCGTCACCTGCGTTGCCGGCTATGCCGGGCTGGCGCCTTACGGGGCGAGCCGGGGCGGTGTCAAGCAACTGACCATGAGCCTGGCCGACGACTGGGGAGCGCATGGGATCACGGTCAATTGCCTGGCGCCGGGATGGTTTAAGACGCGCCAAAACGCGGTGATGTACGAGGACCGGGAGTGGGTGGAGTATCTTTGCGACCGCATCCCGCTCAAGCGGCCGGGCGCGCCGCAGGACCTTGAGGGCGCGGTCGTTTTTCTCGCGTCCGACGCCGGCGCCTACATCACGGGGCAGACGCTGCTGGTGGACGGGGGCATCTCCACCGGGGCCACCCGCGCGCTGCCGCGGAAGAAGGAATGAAACCGGCATTTTGCATTTTGAATTTTTCATTTTACCCATATCTTGTGCGCGCCATGTCTGAACTGCCTGACCCACTTTGGAAGGAATACAGCGAGGTATTCGAGGATTTCGACGACTTGACGCTCGCCCGCTGGCTGGCCCAAACGCTCGCCCAGCTCAAGGGGCGCTCGCTGCGCTTTTCGCATCCGCTGGTGGGGGCTTACCGGCTGGCGGCCGAACAGGCCCACCGCCGCCAGGTCTGGCTTAAGCGAATGGTGGCCGCGCCGGCGGGGTTCTCCGAGGCGCCCTGCTGCCGCGCTCCGGCCCTGCCGGTTTTTTCGCGCGATGTGCTGGAAACCGGCCTGCTCTGCCAGCATTGCTCGGAAACGCTGGTGGCGCCGGAGGACTTGCCGGCGAATTTGCAGGCGGCGGTGAAAAGCTGGGCCGCCGAATACGCGCCCGTGCATGCGGTGGCGCATTGGGAAGGGCGCCAGCGCAAATCGGAGGCGGCTTACGACAAGGCGTGCGAGGAAGCGGCCCAGCGCGCGGAAGAACTCCTGGCGGTGGCCGGCTTTGAACTCATGCCCCGCTTTTTGGAGCATTACCCGGCCATCATCTGGGAAGACCATGATGAATGCCTGGAAGTCCGGCCGGATGACATCCATCCGTAGTTTATGTTTAGACTGATAAGACGGCTTTTCCGGTGGGCGCTCTATTTGTTCCTCCTGCTGGCGGCGCTGATCGTGGCGGCGGTTCTTTCGCTGGATACGATTGCCAAACAGCTCGTGCAAAGCCGGCTCCGCGCCGAAACGGGCATGGACGTGAAGATCGGGAAAATGGACATCGGGCTGGCCACGCCCACCATCGCCATCGAAGATTTCAAGATATACAACCCGCCCGACTTCGGCGGCTCGCTTTTCCTGAGCATGCCCGAACTCTTCGTGGATTATGACTGGGAGGCGATTCGCGCCGGCAAACTGCACCTCAACCTGGTCCGCATTAACCTCGCGGAAATAGACATCGTGCAGGACAAACAGGGCCGCCTGAACATCGAGAGCCTCGAAGAAAAAAGCAAGGCGGCGGCCGATGCGGCCAAGAAACAATCCTCCGCGCTCACTTTCGCCGGCCTGGACACCTTGAACGTGACGTTCCAGAAGCTGCGCATTTGGAACCTGGACTCGCCCGGCCGGGTGACGGAGGAGCGTTTTGGGATTACAAACGAGGTCTTCACCAACCTCAAGACGGAGGAGGATTTGGAGCGGATGGCCGTGATGCTGGCGGCCCGAAGCTCGGCCGCCGCCGCTCCTACAACCAACAGCCCCATTGACATGGCAAGGCTCCTCCAACAGTTGTTGCGGGCCGACAAAAAAAAGTGACGGTCCTTCGGCGCATACGCTGCGAGGTTGCCCGGGGCCTGCCGGAATAATCTTTGGCCCGCGCCCCTTCCCCTTTACATTCCCGGCCAAGCTATGTCGAAGATGTTGAAATCGTCGGGCGGAATCGGGGCGGCGACACTGGCCAGCCGGGTGCTGGGCCTGGTGCGGGAGCAGTGCTTTGCCGCCTTCATGGGCACGACTCCGGTTGCGAGCGCGTTTTATCTGGCCTTCATGGTTCCCAATATGTTCAGGCGCCTGCTGGGGGAAGGAGCGTTGACCGCGACTTTCATCCCTATCTTCAAGGCGAAGGAAAAAACCGAAGGCGAAGCGGCCATGTGGCACTCGGCCAACGCCGTCATATCGGGGCTGCTGCTGCTGGCGGCGGGGATCGTTCTTCTGGTCATGTTGGCGCTGTCGGTCTTGTTGATCGTGAGAACATGGACCCCGGACACGGTGCTGATGTTCCAACTGATGCGCCTGATGTTTCCCTTCATGCTGATGGCCTGCCTGGGCGCGGTCTTCATCGGCATCCTCAACGCGCGCGGCCATTTCTTTGTCCCGGCCCTGAGCGCGGCGATTCTGAACGTGGTGCTCATCAGCGCCGCCGCGCTGGTCCTTTCGCTGGGAAAGAACTACGACCCAACCCTCCACAAGCAGGTATTCATCCTGGCGGTTGCGGTGCTGGGGGCCGGCGTGGCGCAGGCGGCCTACCAGTTGCCAACGATGCGGCGGGAGGGATTCCGGTATCACTGGGTCACGCCGTGGCGCGATCCGACAGTTCGCCAGGTGGCGGTGAAGATGATTCCGGGCGCCATCGGCTTGGCGGCCTTCCAAATAAACGTCTCGGTCAACCAGGGGTTCGCCTTTGGCGAGAACGCGCGGATCGTGAGCGAATTCAACTACGCGGTGCGCCTGATGGAACTGCCTCAGGGGGTGTTTGGCTTGTCGCTGGCCACTTTTCTGCTGCCCACGCTGTCGGCGCTGGCGGTGGAAAAGAACTTCAGCCAGTTCCGCGCGACGCTGCGCCAGGGCGTCAACCATATTATTTTCATCAACCTGCTCGCCTCGGTGCTGCTTTTTGCCATGGCGGAACCGATCATCCGCCTGCTCTTTGAACACGGCAAATTCGACGCCCATTCCACCGAGCGCGTCAGCTTCGGCCTGATGTGCCTGGTGCCGGGGCTGATTTCCTTTTCGATGGTCAACATCCTGGCCCGGGCGTTTTACGCGTTGCAGGACATCCTTACCCCGATGCGCGTCAGTGTTTTCTGTCTCGCGGTCAATGTCGTGTTGACGGTGGCCTTTCTTTTTGGGACGAACCTGGGGCCGGGCGCGCTGGGCATCGCCAACAGCCTCAGTTCCCTTTGCAACCTGGGGCTGCTTCTCTTCGCGCTGCGCAAGAAGCTGCGGACCCTCGACATGGCGGAAACCGCTGCCCAACTGCCGCGCCTGGCGCTGGCCGGATTGCTGGCGGGCCTGACGGCGTGGACATTCCGCGTGCTTTGGCTCAACCGCTTTGGCCATGCCACGCTGCCGCTCAAACTAGGCGAGGTTTTCCTGCCGATGACGGCGGCCGCCGTCCTCTATTTCCTGCTCACCTTGTGGTGGAAAGTCCCTTCCGCGCGCGAGATTGTGGACTTTCTCCTGGCACGGACCGGACGCGTTGCGGCTGGTGATTGACACATTCCCAAAGGCATTGAAGAATTCGCCCCAAGGTTGCGAGGAACAAGCCACCTTGGGTGCAAAGACAGATACATTTTCTGCAATAGCCGGCACTGACACCTTTTCTTAATATTCTCGCGGAAGGGGGGCCATCCCCAATTTCACTTCTCCAGAACTGACCCTGAATGACTGGCTGACCCATCAGTTCGGCCGCCGATGTCGTTAAGACACCATTTTAAATCCGCAACGAAGCGGGCCTCATCGAAATCTGGAAACGAGTATTTGCGCAAGGTGCTCGGAACTTCGTCGGCAAGCCGCTCGACAACGATTCTTTTCCTAGCATCATGGTTGATTTTTCTCATTTGATCCAAGTCGAGCATGATATCCATATAAAGCATCTTCTCCTTCTTCGCGAAACGAACCCGGCGCTTGAAGTTCAATTTTGGATCTCTGCAAATAAAGCCAACGACTATTCCGTGAAGACCTTCTCCATATTCCCGTTCTTCAAACAGACTATGATATCCAGTACCTGAGAGTTCGTTCAAAACTCTGTCAATTCTAGCATCCCAATCACTATCATACAGTATATTGAATCTCATATTTATCGCTCATAAGTTCTAGTTTCACAGTCTCGAGAGAGATAGATTCTGTCATTTTTCTGAAACTGACCCTTTCATTAAAAGCTTTTCCTTAATTTCCTTGGGCAACTGGCTGGAGGTAATAGCCGACTTGATTGCCGCGCTTTTTCCTTCCGAATCCAAAACGTGGACCAAGTTCAGAATAGTGGTCTCCAAGAACTCGATTTTTTGGGTTCCTCGACGTTTTCGGTGGATGGATAGGTTGGAATTGCCCAGCATGGGGGCATGACACCAGAAGAAACGT
>Ga0181518_10001714_pt1 | contig 22071 bp, 22 predicted proteins | sample PEATcosm2014_Bin_28_FD_119751 | JGI IMG/M metagenome (GOLD analysis project Ga0181518, IMG submission 119751) | Peatland microbial communities from MTU Mesocosm Facility, Houghton, MI, USA - PEATcosm2014_Bin01_60_metaG | ecosystem: Environmental > Terrestrial > Soil > Wetlands > Peat | place... | reverse complement strand
CCGGGCCGAAGTTCGTCGGCACCGACGCCCGAGCCGACCCGACGAGGGTGCCGTGGGTGGACACAACGGCGGCCTTGGGGCCACTGGTGCCGAGGTCGATCGTCAGGATGTGGTGATTGGTCATGTCGAATTCGCCGAACGCGAGCGGTCGGATCGGCCGTTTGCGTGTGCCACCCCGATCAGCGGATCAAAGGCGGCGTCCGCTCGCGATGGAGGTTCAGTCCGGGAATGATCCCATGTCGGCCTCCTCGACGGCGGCGTGGCCGCGTCCCGCGCACGAGGATCCGGCGGCGTGCGTGTCGGCAAGGGTCCCTCCCGGTGTCGGGACCGGCGTCCATCCGGTGACCTCACGCTTTTCAGGTCGGATCTGGCTCCGAATCGGATGAGCCTATTGAAGATGGAAGATGCAAGAAAGCCCAGTTCGGGAGCCGAAAATTGAAGGCCGTTTCGAAGCTGTTGGACCGCACTATTCGGCGCTGCTTCGCGTTCGTTAGGGTACGCCAAGGGCACGAAACTTGATAGAACCAAAGTATTGCCCGAGGGACTCGGCACCGTTCCCAACGATCGACAGATGCGGCTATCCGAAATCGACACCATCGATGGGTGCTGCGGGTTTGATCTCTGGAAGGTGCCGCATCCGGAACGAGTTGACCAGACCAAGAAGTCCGGCAATGGCGGGGACCAGCAGCGCGACCTGGAGAGACCGGTTGCGGGCGTTGGCGTTGATGGCGAGGACAGCGTTCTGCACGTCCCTGGGTTCGTCGGCTATCTGCTGCTGGAGCTGCGTGTTGCTCATGATCTCTGCGTCGGTGTTCATCTCGGTAGCGATCTGCTTCTGCTGGGCAGGGGGAATCACGGCGCTCGCATAAGTCTGATTGGTAAAGCTCATGGCCAGGGCCCAGAGCATGATCCCGCCGGCCAAAGCGAGTCCGAACGACAGGCCGAACGATCCCGCAGCGGAGTTCACTCCGGCGGCTTCGCTGACGCGCTCTTCAGCGATGGGGGCCAGGGTGAAGTTATTGAGCTGGGAGACGAGCAGTCCCAACCCAGAGCCGGCGATGATCAGCGGGATCACCAGGTACCAGCCCGAGCTCACCCTCGGCACCAGGGGGATGATGGCGATCATGCCGACGGTGGCCAAGGCGAAGCCCGCCAGCACGATGTTGGCTGAGCGGTAGTTGCCCCCTTTCCGGCCGGCCAGGATGGCCATGCCGAACATCGACAGCGATAGCGGCGCCAGGGAAAGACCAGCCTGCATCGCGTTGTACTCCAATGTCATCTGCAGGAAAAGCGGTAGCGCGATCATGGCGCCACCCAGGGTGATCTGCTGGAACATTTGCTGGGAGATGCCTATCCGGAAGTTCAAGTGCCGGAATAGATCGGGGTCCAACAGGGTTGGTTTGCCGCGACGTTTGCGGCGGACGAGCCAGTACGCAAACGTGGCGAGTGTGACCGCGCCGACAGCGATGATGAGGCCGACATAGTCGCCGCCCTCTTGCCACACGAGGATTCCGAGGACGACACCACCCATGCCGACCACGGAAAGGAGAGCGCCCACCCAGTCGACCTTGCGCGGCCCGGTGTACGCGACATCCTTGACGAGGCGGATCTGGGACAGCACCACGAGAATGATCACGACTTCGAGTCCGAACCCGACGCGCCACGACAGGTAGGTGGTGACAAACCCGCCGAGAAGCGGGCCGATGGCAGCAGCGATCGCTGCCGAGGCACCCACCAGTGCGTAGGCTTTCTTCTGGGCGGACCCAGTGAAGTTGCCATGAATGAGTGATTGCATGGCTGGCAGCAGCAGCGAGGCACCGAGGCCCCCGATGATCGCCCAGAAGATAATCACCGGGATCAGGCTCTGGGTCAGCGTCATCGCGAGGGCACCAACGGCATAGGCGAGGAGGCCGATCACGTAGGCGCGCTTTCGGCCCATGAGATCACCCATCTTCGAGCTGATCAGGATGAAGGCGGCCGAAACCAGAGCCTCCAGGGCGATCGCCGACTGCACGCCACTGGCGGTCGTATGCAGGTCCTTCACGACCGCGGAGATCGAAACGTTCATAAACGACGTGTCCACCACCAGGACGAACATCGCTGCTGCCAATAGAAGCGCGAGGCGGGGGTTCGCACCGCCTTCGGCCTGCACCACTTCATCCGGTTCGGTGCTCACACCGGGGCGGTAGGTTCACCTAGTGCTGCTAGGAAATATCCGCGTACTTCGTTCATGTCGATGACGCGAAGCCTAGATGGCGGTCCATCCACTCTCCACCCCCCATCCGTGAGTCGACAGGGTCGTGCGACACCACACCCTGGGATTGCTCCGCTCTGCCCGTCCAGAACGGATACGGATCGGACGAGGAAGTCCGCTGTTTCCAGCCCATAGGGCACGGCCCGCCAGGATCACGAGATCGTGCCGTTCGTGCATGGCAGCCGATCACCCTCGTCGAGGAGCCTGCCACGGCCACAGGCGTCTGTGTCATCACTCCTCCAATCCGAAGTCCCGAACGAGCCTCTTGCACCGTGGCGCGCTCCATCCTCGGATGTTCTATGGAAATTGTGATGAACATCGGGTCGCCTCAGAGAGCGGCCATTTTCTCCGAGTCAAGTCCGTGGGCGATCAGTGTATAGATCACCAGGACGCCCAGACCCACGTAGGTCAGCGACCAGATCGGGTAGTACGGCACCCACCAGACGGCGCTGATGGAACACACGGCGGCAGCGACGACGCCGACCCAAATTCCGATCTGTGACGCGCTCATCACGGCGAACGCACAGAGGATCAAGACAATCCCCACTATCAGGTAGATCCAGCCATAGGTCTTGAGGCTGGTGCCGAAGATCGCGTCCTCGAGGTGCTGGGGCGACGAACCAGTCCCGCACAGCCGAAACGCGCACCGTAGTCATCGACCCTGCCATGAGCATTGGGTTTAGCGTGTGGACCTACGGAGACAGTTGTCCCCACCGCAGTACATGATGTGGACGTGCTGAATCGGTGCCTTCAATCACGATCGGAGAAGGATGACGGATGTGACGCAGCGACCAGACGCGGCGCCTCATGCCGTGCAGCACCTCACCGTCGAGGAGCGCGTCAAGCTTGGCAAGGGGGCCCGCGCTCGCACCCCCCGATCGTTCCATGCAGAGCTCAGTCATGCGACGAACCGTCCGGACCCGGTCAGCCTCCTCGAACAACAGGCCATTACCCGGGTGCCCGAACTGCTGCCGATCCGATATGGGCGAATGCTGGTCTCGCCGTTCACCTTCTTCCGTGGCGCCGCGCTCATCATGGCCTCCGACCTAGCCGCCACTCCCCGGTCGGGCTTCACTGCACAGGTATGCGGAGATGCCCATCTGTCGAACTTCGGACTCTTCGCGTCGCCGGAACGCAAACTGATGTTCGATGTCAATGACTTTGACGAGACCCTGCCGGGACCATGGGAGTGGGACCTCAAGCGGCTCGCCGCTAGCGCGGTGATCGCCGCCCGGGACCGCGAATTCACGGACAGCGAGGCGCGAACTGCGGCCCTCGAAGTTGGGCGGAGCTACCGCCGGGAGATGGTCCGCTTGGCGGGGCTGTCCACTCTCGAAGTCTGGTACTCCTACATTGACGTAGCCGGTCTGCTCGCCGAACTCGAGGCGACAGCCGCCAAGACGGGGTCCAGGGCCGCCAAGCGCATGGCGGCTCGCACCGCGCAGACGGTGGCCAAGGCCCGCACTCGGGACAGCCTCCAGGCGCTGGGCAAGCTGGCCTCCGTCGTCGACGGCCGACTCCGCATCGTGAGTGATCCGCCGCTCGTCGTGCCTACAGAGGACCTGTACCCCCAGGAGGTGAATGACGCCCTCCACCATTCGTTTCACCAGCTCGTGCGCGGCTACCGACTCAGCCTCCAGTCCGACCGGCGCCACCTCCTCGAGGAGTTCCAGTTCGTCCAGATCGCCCGCAAGGTGGTTGGTGTGGGAAGCGTGGGCACCCGAGCTTGGATTCTGCTCATGGTGGGTCTCGGCAACAGAGATCCCCTCTTCCTACAAGCCAAGGAGGCGGAGGCGTCCGTGCTCGAGGAGTTCGTTGGCAAGAGCGGTTACGCCAACCATGGGGCGCGGGTGGTGGCCGGCCAACATCTGATGCAGGCGGCCAGCGACATCTTCCTAGGCCACCAATCGTTCGAAGGTCCTGATGGCGTGACCCGCGACTTCTATCTCCGTCAGCTCCGGGATTGGAAGGGGAGCTTCGAGATCGAAGGGTCGATCCCGCCGGGCCTCGCTAAGTACGTCGCGGTCTGCGCCCAGGCGCTGGCCCGCGCTCATGCCCGCTCGGGCGACCGGGTCGCTATCGCCAGCTATCTCGGGAACGGACCGACCTTCGACCGGGCTCTTGCGGATTTCGCTGAGTCCTATGCCGACCAGAACGAACGCGACTACGAGGCTCTCCGGCAGGCTGCTTCCACCGGCCGGATCTCGGTGGAGTCGGGTAAGTAGATACTGCCTGAGCTCGGCATTGGCGCGTCGTTGCCTTGATGACCAAGACGCGTCTTGCTGAGCGAGGAGTCTCTGGCACCGTGCTGACCGGGCCGAACATGGCCGACAACGCCACGCCAAGCTCAGGTGACTGCCGGCTCCTCCACATGCCCCGGGGGAAGGGTGCCTGTAGCGGCCTCCCAGCCCATGGAGGCAATACGGTTGCTTACCACCCTGGCAATGCCGAGGCCGATGCCAGCCGCCGCTGCCCAAAGCAGGGCGTCGGGCCACGAAAAGCTGGCGTTGGTGGGATCGAAGGGCGAAGGAGCGCCAGCGTCCTTGCGAAAGGCCTGGAACCCCGCCCTCATGAGTTTCCGGGCGAGCAGCCCACCCAGCATGCCGATGCCGGTGGAGACCAGCTTCCACATCCGCTCTCGGGTCACTTTCAGAATCTACCGCGTCGTCATCTTGGTTGTGAGCCTGATTCCCGATTTGAGTCGAAGCACCTCGACATCGCACGCGACCACACGAGTTTCGTCTCTCAGGTTCTGCTGTGACCCCGGGTGCGTCGATCACGCATACCCGATGGTCGCCAATGTGAACATGCCCATCACGCTCTCCGTCGTGCGATCGACGGCCTTGGAACGCCGAACCGACAGGGGCGTACCCACCGGTTTCCCCCTATGACACGTAGAACCGTCAGTGCCTGACTCTGGCGTGCCAAGTTCAGATCCCTTCAGGAGGGTGGGCGACGACACCCTCCGGGCCGTACGTGAACCGCGCTGAATGGGCGACCAGCCAGGTGGTTCCCTCTGGTTGAAGGATCCGCACCGTGAGTTGTGCACCAGCCACCATTGGCCCCTCCAAGTCCAGCAGTGCGTATGCGTTCGCCACTCCTCGTGTCCTCCGACTGATGGCCGTGCCCGCGGTGGCCATCGGTCTCATTCAGGTTGTGATCTTGCTGTGCCGTGGGCGCCCGCTCGCAGTCGCACGGGGCACACCTGAAGAGCGACCGCGTCGCATTCCTTACGCCAGAAGACCCGGCCCGCTGGCAGCGTCTTGTTAGGTTGCTCCACCGAGGCCAGCCGCGTGTCACCCCTCGCCGATGGCCGCCATGGCGGCCTCGAGTGTCGGGTAGAAGCGGTCGCGATCGAGTGTCTCGAAGAGACCGTAACGACGAACCAGGTTTTGGAGCCGGGTCCGCATCTCAACGAAAGCCATGTGGACTCCAGTGGCGTTGAGCTCACGGTCGAGCTGTTCGAGCATCCTTGCTGCCGACACGTCCACGTCGGTCATCGCCTCACACTGGACGACGACCCAGGAGGCGTGTTGGCCGCGAACGACGTGGCGGATCTGGGAGCGGAAAGCTGAGCAGTTCGCGAAGAACAGCGGCGCTTCCCAGCGGTAGACGACGATCCCCGGGACCTGGCGCGCCGCGGGATACCGATTCACGTTGTGCCACCCTGCCAGGCCCTCTACCTGGCCCAGGACTGCGCCGTGGGGTTGCCAGCTGCGCCGGAAGAACAGGAGCACGGCCAGTACCACGGCGATGACGATCCCCGGCAGGACCCCGAACACGATCACGCCAAGGCTGGCCACCACCGAAAGGACCAGGGCGCTCTTTCGGACCCGGTAGTAACGAACCAACGCCTCGAGGTCGAGCAGGGAAAGGGCGGCGGCGATCAGCACGGCGGCCAGAGCGGACTGGGGGAGGTCGGCCAGCAAGGAGTTGAAGAACAGCAGCAACGCGACCACGATGCCGGCGCCGACCAACGACGCCAGCTGCGACTTTGCCCCCGCCTGCTCGACGACCGCCGTACGCGACCCACTGGTCGACACTGCGAAGCCCTGGAGGAAGCCCGCCGCGAGGTTGGCCGCGCCGATACCGATCATCTCCTGGTTGGGGTCGATCTCCTCGCCACGACGGGCCCCGAAGCTTGAGGACGTGGCGATCGTGTCGGCCAGCGACACGAGTGTGATGCCCACGGCCGCGACCATCAAGGGTCCAACATCGGCGAACTTCGTCCAGGGCAGCGACGGCCTCGGGACTCCCCGCGGGAGCGTCCCGACAGTCGCCACGCCATGCGCGTGCAGGTCGAAGATGGCGGAGACGACGGTCGCGGCGACGATGCCGACGAGAACCGCAGGGACGACCTTGGTGAATCGGGACAGCACCAACAAGATGGCCAGCACCCCCAGACCAACCAAGAGCGCCGCTCCGACAGTGCCGTCGAGCCCGAGCACGAAGGCCTTGAGCTCGGGACCGAAGCCTTCGGCGTCCGTCGAGAACCCAAAGAGTTTGGGCAGCTGTCCCACGATAATGATGAGCGCGAGACCGTTCATGTAGCCGACCTGCACCTCGCTCGAGAGGAGGTCGGCGACGAAGCCGAGCTTCCCGATCCCGAGCCCGATCTCGATGAGCGCGACGATGACGGCGAGCATTCCGGCCAGAGCGATGGCTCGATGTACGTCGCCGCCCGCCAGCAATGGCATGAGGGCGGCGAAGATCATGGGCGAGATCGAAGAATCCGGACCCAGGACGAGGATCCGAGACGGTCCGAAGATCGCATAGCCAACAAGACATCCGATGGTCGTGTACAAGCCAGTCACGGGTGGGAGCCCAGCCAACTCGGCGTAGGCCAACCCCTGGGGCACGAGGATGGCGGCGAGAACGACGCCTGCGACGACGTCGGACCGGGTCCATTTCCTGTCGTAGGTTCGAACGGCCCGAAGACCCGGTATCCATCTGGTAATCCCCGAAGGACTTCCGTCCACCGCGCCCCCGTTCCTCTCGTGACCTCCAGCTGTCACGCCGTTCGTCCCGAACCTACAATGCGCTTCAAGACAAGACCAGGAAATGGTGCGCGGTGATGGCCACACCCGAGCGGCATGAGAGAACCCGTCGACCTCGTGACGCGAAGACGCGAGATTTTCGAGGCGCGCACTGGGGCCGCGGGGTGGTGACGCCAAGTGGGTGAGTTGGATCGCACCACTCCCGCTCGAGCTCGGGTTCTCGCCGTACTCTCGCTCGCCGCGGTCTTGCTCCTCGCTGTCGCGGTGATCGCTTTTCTGGTCCGCAATGGCGTGTACGTTGCCCTCGGTGCGGCCGGGTTCGCACTCGGCATTGCGAGCGGGTGGTGGGCGATCTCCAAGCGGGCGCCCCGCCGCTGGTACGGCGTCATCGGAATGGTCGTGGGCGCCGCCGCCCTGGTTATTGCGTTGCTCGGTGCCGGGAGCGAGGACTGGGAGTCGTTCGTGCGAGCGCTCATCTGCCTTGCACTCCTCGCTATAGGCGTTCTGGCGGCCCAGGCGGCTCTGACCGCCAGCCTCCGTACCACTGCCGCCGCTCAGGTCCACCGCGCCAGACGGCCGTTGTATCCGGTTCTGCTCTGCAACCCATGGTCGGGTGGCGGTAAGGTCGAAAAGTTCGGACTGGTGGAGCTGGCCACTTCGCTCGGGGTCCAGACTGTGATGCTCGACCACGGGCTCGACCTCGCGGAGCTCGCCCGAGATGCCATCGCGCGGGGCGCTGACTGCCTCGGGATGGCCGGTGGAGACGGCTCACAGGCACTGGTTGCCTCCATCGCCGTTGAGCACGATCTTCCCTTCGTCTGCGTGGCCGCGGGGACGAGGAACCACTTCGCCCTCGACCTCGGGCTGGATCGCACCAACCCCCGCCAGAGCCTGTACGCCTTCCGCGATGCCATCGAACGTCGAATCGACTATGCGACGGTCAACGACCGGTTCTTCGTCAACAACGTCTCGCTGGGCGTCTACGCCACCATCGTCCAACAGGAGGGCTACCGGGAGGCCAAGGCGGCGACGACCAAGCAGCTGCTCCCCGAGCTGTTGGGCAAGACCACACAGCCCTTCGATCTGCAGTTCGTGGCTCCCGACGGCACCGAGGTCGATGGGTCCTTTCTCGTCATGGTGTCGAACAACCCCTACGTGCTCGCCGCCTCGCCGAGCACATCTCAGCGCCTTCGTCTCGACACGGGGCGCCTCGGCGTGTTCGCCGTGACCGCGGCAACCGGCGCACAGGCGGCCGAAGTGGTCACCTTGGCCCTGGCCGGCCAAGGGGGCCGCAGCGGTCATGCCTTCGAGTTCGCCTGTGAGACGTTCGAGATCACATCCCACTCCGGCACGGCGTACGCCGGGGTCGATGGCGAGGCGCTCGAGCTCGAAACGCCGATGACCTTTCGCAGCCACCCGCAGGGCCTGCGCATGCTGGTCCCCGAAGGCAATATCGAGATCGCGCTGAGGCGTCAGTCTCGCGGCGTCCGTATACGCGAACTGGTCCTTCTGGCGAAGGGCACGCGGCCCAGCTAGTTGCGGTCTCACCCTCCGAGTCAGAAGCGCGACGGTACCTCGTGGGGGTGCGAGTGCGGCTCTCGGTAGTCGCCTTTCTTCTGGCGAGGCGGCAGGGTAACGGGCGCTTGCTCCTCGCGCTCGTACGGGACCATGTCGAGGATGTGGCTGATGACGTTGAGCCGGGCCCGGCGCTTGTCGTCGGCGTTTGCCACGTACCAAGGCGCAGTTTCGGTATCGGTAGCGGCGAACATGGCGTCACGTGCCTTGGAGTAGTCGTACCAGCGGCCATAGGAGTCAAGATCCATCTGTGAGAGCTTCCAGGTCTTGCGGCCGTCGTCTATGCGAGCAGTCAGGCGGCGGGTCTGCTCGCCTTGGCCAACCTCGAGCCAGTATTTGAGCAGGATCACTCCCGAGTCGACGATTGCCTGTTCGACGAAGGGAACGAGCTCGAGAAATCGAGCCGACTCCTCTTGGGTGCAAAATCCCATGACCGGCTCGACTCCGGCGCGGTTGTACCAGCTTCGATCGAAGATGACGACCTCACCGCCGGCGGGTAGGTGCGGTACGTAGCGCTGGATGTACATCTGCGAGCGTTCCCGGTCGTTCGGTGCCGGCAGAGCGACGACCCGGAAGACGCGGGGGCTGACCCGTTCGGTGAGCCTCTTGATGACCCCGCCCTTCCCAGCGGTATCCCGGCCCTCGAACACGATGCACACCTTGGCATGCTCCTCTACGATCCAGCGTTGCATCTGCACGAGTTCGACCTGCAAGCGTCGGAGCTGCTCCTCGTATTCCTTGCGTCGCATCTTGACCACCGCCTCTCCGCTCTCTCGCATTACGACGACCGCCTCATGCGCGCGCACCACCGGGGATCGCTTCAAGGGCGGGCAGAGGCCTGCCCTCGTAGCGCCGAGCGAAGAACTTGCCCAACTCCCAGACGATGAAGAGGCCGATGGCGGGTACTAGCGCCCAACCGAACTCGCGGACGTTGAGGTGGGTCGTATCGAGCAAGCGCCGCAAGGCATCCATCTGTGTAATCAAAACGGCCAAGATGACCTCGATGACTAGAGCCCGGTTCATTTGCTTGGAGTCGAAGGTGGCGGTGGTGAGGATGGTGCCGGTCTCCGATCGGCACTCGAGAGCCGCCACGACGAGGCAGAAGGCAAAGGTCGTGAGCGCGATCGAGTTTCCCACGGCCTCGGAGTGGAAGTGCTTGGTCCCGAGCTCGATCATCGTGAGGAGGCCGATCGTGATCACCAGGCCGGCTGCCCCGACGGTGACCATCATTCGAGGGGTGAGTACGGACTCACCCCTCGGTTTGGGGATGCGGTCCATGAGCCCCGGGGTTTCAAGGTCGAAGCCGAGGGCGAAGCCGAAGGCGGCGTTCACGAAGAAGTGGATCCACAGCACCTGGGCTGGATTGAAGGGTGCCCCCGCGGCGATGTTGAAGAGCGAGGCACCCAGGAACGTGAGGACGAAGACGACAAGGAGGACGAGCACGAAGCGGATGTACTTGGTGAGATTGTCGAAGATCTTGCGGCCCTGCTCGACCGCGTAGACGATGGTGGCAAAATTGTCGTCCGAGAGGATCATCCGCCCGGCGTTCTTGGCCACCTCGGTACCACTTCCCATGGCGATCCCGATGTCGGCCGACTTGATCGCCGGGGCATCGTTGACGCCGTCGCCAGTCATAGCCACGACTTCACCTTTCGCCTTGAGGGTCTCGACAAGCAGCACCTTGTGCTCGGGAGCGACCCGGCCGACGACGCCGATGTTGTCGATTCGGGCCAGGCGCTCGGTCTCGGACATGGCGGCGAAGTCCGCCCCCAAGATGGCCTCGCCGCCGATCCCGACCTGCTCGGCGATGGCGGCTCCGGTGGTGACGTCGTCCCCGGTGATCATCCGGACGCGGATGTGGGCTGCCTGGGCTTCGGCCACTGCCGCCTTGGACTCGGCCCGGGGCGGGTCGACCATGCCGACCAGCGCGGTCATCTGGAGCCTTTGGACGTGGGCCAGCAGGTCACCCGCAGGGTCGAACTCGACGAGGTCGAAGTCACGCTGGGCCGCAGCCATCACTCGCTGTCCGGCCCCGGCCATGCGTTCGACGTTGGCCTGCGCCCGGAAGGCCAGGTCTCCGTCCCATGGGATCACCGAGCCCGCCGAGAGCGCGGTCGTTGCCCGCTCCATGACGGCGGGCGCCGCTCCCTTCACGAAGCAGCGCACGAAGAAGTGGCCACCGACTTTGACCTGGTGAAAGGTGGCCATCAGTTTGTAGGTCGGGTCGAAAGGCAAGGTCGCCAAACGGGGAAGCGCCTGGCGGGTCCCTTCGATGTCGACCCCGGCCTTGGCCCCAAGCACGAGCAGTGCGCCCTCGGTCGGGTCTCCGACCACCGCGCCCTCGACCAGTGTGGCATCGTTGGCAATGAGGAAGGGCAAGACGGCCCCTTCGATCGTGGTGGTCTTCCCTGCTACATGCTCCACATGGCCCTCGAGGCTGTAGCCCGATCCGGTGATGGTGTAACGATCGGTCGGGTCGAGCACCTCAACGGCCGTCATCTGATTCAGGGTCAGTGTGCCGGTCTTGTCCGTGTTGATGGCTGAGGTGAAGCCGAGCGTCTCGACCGCAGGGAGTTCTTTGACCAGGGCATTTCGTTTGGCGAGCTCGACGCTGCCGAGCGACAAGATGACCTGGGTCACGGTCGGCAACGCCTCTGGGATCGCTGCAATGGCGAGCGAGACAGCGGCGACGAAGAGGACGTCCCAGGCCTCGTTACGGGCCCGTCCCAAGATGAACATCACCACCATGGTCAAGCCGGCTGCTGCCACGATCCACAGCGTGAGGGTGTTCAGCTCCTTGGTGAGCGGCGATTGCTCGACCTCGGTGGCCGAAAGCATTCCTGAGATCTTTCCCATCTCGGACTCCGCCGCGGTCGCGGTGACGATCATCACGCCGCTGCCATGCGTGACCGGGGTGTTCATGAAGGCCATGTTCACCTGATCGCCCGGTGCGAGAGCACTCCCTGAAAGTGTCGAGGTCTCCTTTTGCGCCGGGACGCTCTCACCGGTGAGAGCGGACTCGTCGATCTGCAACGCGGTCGCCGAAATGATGCGCCCGTCGGCGGGAACCTCGTCACCAGCGGCCAGGAGAACAATGTCACCGACGACGACCTCTTCGGCGGGGATCTCGAGTTCGGTGCCGCCTCGCCGCACCCGGGCCGTGATCTTCATCATCGACTTGAGCGCGTTCATGGCGCTCTCCGCCTTGCCTTCCTGTCGCAACCCCACGACCGCATTGAGGAGGGTCAGCACAATAAGCAAGATGGCGGTGTTCCACTCGCCGACCGCCGCGGACACGATGGCCGCGCCGATCAGGATCAGCTGCATATACGTGCGGTACTGGTCGATGAAGCGCAGCCACCCTGGCCTGGCCTTCTCCTCGGGAAGTGCGTTGGGCCCGTGTGCACTCAGCAGCGTAGTCGCCCGCTCGGTGCTGTGGCCGACCGCTGGGTCCACCGCGAGCGTCGACGCCACCTCAGCACCGTCGAGCGCATACCAGAGCACCGCGCCATCTCCCGACCCCGCACTCTGACCCGAGGCGACCTGCGTCATGACACGAGCCCGGCCGTCTGAGGCGTGGGGGGCCTAGGACTTCTGCGCTTCAGCCGCGTCGGCTTCGAGCTCCTTTTGGTCCGCTTTGAGCTGCTTCTCTTCGACCTTCGTAGCCCGCTTCATGGAGGAGCGGACCTTGGCCTCCATGTCGGAAACGGCCACGACGACGAGGCCGGCTTCACCTTCGTCGAGGGACTCGCCCAGGTCTTTGAGGTCGCCACGGCTCATGCCTGCCGCTGCGTGCCCCGCCAGCGAGCCGAGGAGCGCGCCGGCGCCGGTCGTGCCAAGTAGGAGACCCCCGCCGATCGCTGCGGCCGGGAACAATGCGATCACCAGGCCCGTGGCCAGACCAACTCCGCCGCCGAGCACACCGCCGGCGCGCGTCGGGGTCTCGTGCTTCTTGACGATCTTGACCTTGCCCTTGTGGTCGCGCTCGATAACGGCTGCGTCGTAGGAGTCGATCAGGTTGGCTTCGGTGTGCAGCTCCTTGATGAGCTCGTAGTCCGCCAGGGCGTCTTGGGCGTCGCCGTAGACGCCGCAGTACACGAACAGAGTGTCGATGGCCATGCCTGTGCTCCTATCCGAATCGGATGTGCTTCAGAGTTAGATACGGCTCAGCTCTTGTGGACTGAGAGTCGCCTCAGCGGGTGAGCCGTAGGCGGCGAGCGCGTAGATCACGATCACGCCGAGCGCGATGTAGGTCAAGGACCAGATCGGGTAGTAGGGCATCCACCAGATGGCGCTGATGGCACCGATGGCGCCGGCCACAATGCCGATCCATCGGCCGATCTGGGAACGGCCCATCACTGCGAGGCTGCACAGGATCAAGATGATGCCGACGATCAAGTAGACCCAGCCGTAGGTCTTGAGACTCGTGCCGAAGATGGCGTCTTCGAGGTGCTGGGGAACCGCTCCGTGGTAGCGGAACGCCCAGATCGCATCGAAGATCCGCATGATGCCAGCCACCCCCAGCACGATGGCGGCGAAGAGAATCCAGCCGTGGCCCCGGTCGTTCATGGTGTACCCCCACTCCAACGTGCCTGGCGCCGACGAGCCGCCGAGACGAGTGTGCTGCTTCACTGGAAGGTATATACCGACGCGGCCCTTAATGGAAGAGGTCGGCCATCGAAGCGGCCCGTCAACACCCCGTAGGGCTGACCGAAGAGTGCTACTGGGGAGAGCCTGGGAGCGCCAGCCACTAGCAATTCTCTAATGAGGAGGCTAAACCTTCGTCTTGAGATACAGCTACGGAGGTGAGGGGCATGCTTGCGTATGACTACCCACTGGGCGGGGTGTTCCTATCGATGCTGTATTTCTTCTTGTTCTTCATCTGGATCTGGATCCTCATCACCGTCTTCATGGACATTTTCCGCAGCCCCGACCTGGGCGGTTGGATCAAGGCGCTGTGGTGCATATTCGTCATCATCCTCCCGTTCCTCGGCGTCTTCATCTACCTGATCGCCCGGGGCGGGAAGATGCAAGAGCGTAAGCTCCAAGACGCTGCCCAGCAGAAGGAGGCTTTCGACGCTGCCGTTCGTGAGGCCGCTGGGAGCTCTGGTGGCGACGTCACGTCGCAGCTGACCCAGCTCGCCAACCTGAAGGCACAAGGCGTCCTCACTGACGCGGAGTTCGAGGCGCAAAAGGCCAAGGTTCTGGCCGCGGGCTGACACCGAGCGCGGGACACAGCATCCAAGAGGAGGGAGTGAGGGATGGCAGAGGAGAACGGTTCCCTGGGGCCGATCAGCTATCTGATCGTCGAGTTCCCTGGGAGCAAGATGACCGGGGAGGGACTGCCCTTATTGGTGGACCTCGTCGACCAGGGCGTGATCAGGATCTTGGACTTGGTTTTTGTCGCCAAGGGCCAAGACGGCTCGCTGGGGATCATCGCCCTCGCGGATCTGGACCATGACGGGACGATCGACCTCGCCGTCTTCGAGGGGGTGTCTTCGGGCCTCGTGAGCCAAGAAGACCTTGCCGAGGCGGCACCGGTGATCGCGCCCGGATCTTCGGCCGCCATCTTGATCTTTGAGAACCGCTGGGCGGCCCCGTTCATCCAGGCCTTGCGGCGTGGGGAGGCACAACTCGTCGCCGCCGGCTACATCCCCCAGGACGACCTCGTTGCCGCGCTCGACGCGGCCGACGGCTGAAAGGAGACCGAAATGCCGCTTCTCCGAGGTATCGCGCGCACCGCAGCGATCGCCGGCACGGCCACTGCCGTGTCGAACCGCGTTTCGCGGCGCCAGCAAAACCGCTGGGCGCAACAAGAAAACCAGCAGTACGCGCAACAGCAACCTCAGTACGCGCCGCCGCCCCAGCCTGCGGCACCGGCGAGGGACCCGGTCGCACAGCTGAAAGATCTGGCAGATCTCAAGTCACAAGGGATCCTCACCGACGCCGAGTTCGAAGCCCAAAAGGCGAAGATCTTGTCGTCCTGAACACCGGGCCTGGGACCGCCCAGCCTTCTTCACCTGGCCCTGTGGTCGTATGAAGGCTGGCCCAGCCGTGCTTGCTTGTGGCGTATCTTCCCGGCGAGATCGGACAGAGGAAAGAGTGAACACATGGCGCTCTCCACGACATGGGACGTACCGCTCGCAGGGTTCGTTGTCACTGACATCTGGTTCAGCGGTCACATCGGAGTCGGCTGACTTTCTCCAAGATGCTCACCTACGCGAATCACCTCGGCCTCTACTCGGAGGAGATCGATTCCACCGGTGAACAGATCGGCAACTTTCCCCAGGCCTTCACCGACCTCGCGCTCATCGCCGCCGTGCTGAACCTCGATCGACAACTGGACGGTCCACCGGGCAATCTTGCGGACCTCAGACGCCCACCGAGTCCGTAGCTAGGAAGGCGGGGAAGAACTGAGCCATGGCGAACCCCGTGGAGACCGGGAGGATGGCTCCGCCGCTACGGCGCATGCTGCTCCCACTTGCCCTGGCCCAGTTCATCTGCAGCTTCGCCGGCTCCAACATGAACGTCATGATCAATGACATCAGCCAGGACCTACACACCACGGTCCAAGGCGTCCAGATCGCGATCACCTTGTTCTTGTTGGTCATGGCAGCGCTCATGATCCCTGGCGGCAAGCTGACCGACCGGTGGGGCCGAAAGCGCTGCTTCACCATGGGTCTTTCCATCTACGCGGTGGGCGCGGTGCTCAGTGCCGTCGCCCCTGGCTTGGGGGTCCTGATCCTGGGGAACTCGATCCTCGAGGGGGTGGGCACCGCCCTCCTCATTCCCCCCGTCTACATCCTCACGACTATGCTCTTTCACGACCTGAGGTCTCGGGCCCAAGCGTTCGGCATCATCAGTGGCATGGGCGGGATCGGTGCCGCCACCGGTCCCCTTATCGGCGGTTTCATCACCACCACCATCACCTGGCGCGCTGCCTTCGTCTTCCAAGCCGTCGTGGTCGTCCTCATTGTCCTCCTCGGGCGCCGCATTCACGATCCGCTGCCGGCCGACCCCACTCGCCCGTTTGACATGGTGGGGGCGGTCCTGTCGGCGGCTGGGCTGGTGACACTGGTCATCGGGATTCTGGCGGCCGACAACAACCTTGTTCTCTGCGCGCTCCTTATTGTTGCCGGGGCGCTCATCATCTTCGGCTTCTTCGCCTTGGTCCGGAGCCGTGAACGTGTCGGGAAAGAGGCGCTGCTCTCGACCAAGCTCTTTCACAACCGCACGTCGAACCTCGGGCTCGTGACGCAGAATGTGCAGTGGCTGATGCTCATGGGAACGTCGTTCGTCGTTTCCGCCTATCTCCAGGTCGTGCGGGGGTACAGTGCAATCAAGACCGGCGTGATCTTCACGGCGGCCACCTTGGGCATCTTGGTCTCCTCGCTTGCTGCCGGCGCACTGGCGAAGCGCTTCCAGCAGCGAACGTTGATCCTGATCGGCTTTGTGACCACCATCGCGGGCGTCATCTTCCTTCTCCTGATCGTCAAGCACTCGCCGAGCGAATGGGCCTTCGCTCCCGGGCTGCTGCTCATCGGGTTGGGCCTCGGGGTGATGCTCACCCCTTCAGTCAATGTGGTCCAGTCCGCCTTTCCGGAGGACCAGCAGAGCGAGATCTCTGGGCTTTCCCGCTGCGTGTCGAACCTGGGTTCGTCACTGGGCACCGCTATTGCCGGCACCATTCTCATATCTGGTCTGACCGACCCGACGCGGTCCTATGCCCTTGCGATGATCGTGGTCGCGGTGATCGGTTTCGTCGGCCTTGGTGTCACATTCTTCCTCCGCAGTCCGGAGTCGGCGCCAGCGGTGCAAAGATGAACTCGCGTGACACGGTGAACGAGCCAAGGATTGACGATCCAGGGCCTGCTCCGGATGCCACCCAATTGAACAGCTCGCCGGGAAAGGTAACGAAGTGGCGTCAGCGCTATGAAGGATCGGCCGTCCAAGACGTGGTCCGTACGCTCGGCGCGATCGAGTTTGGAGATCGCATCATCCTGTTCGGATCCGCACTCTTGCTCTCGGTCCTCCCGCTCATCATCCTCCTGAGCGCTTTGGCCAGTTCGCGGGTGGATGACGACATCGCGAGGCACCTCGGGTTAGGCCGACAAGGATCTCGAATCCTCGAAGGTCTTTTCAGCTCATCGAATGTGTCGTTCAATCTCGGCGTGTTCGTCAGCCTGGCCCTGTCCCTCGCAGGCACGATCGCGGTATCGAGATCGGTCCAGGTGATCTACGAAGGCACCTTCGAACAGACGCACGCCCGGGGAGCCAAGAATTTGCTCCGCTGCTTCGTATGGGTTGCAGCCCTGGCGGGGTTGCTCATCCTCGACGGCGAGATCAGTGGACCCCTGCGTAGCGGGCCAGGAGGTCCGGTGATGCTCGGGTTGGTTGACTTCGTCCTTCTGTCGCTCTTCTTCTGGTGGTCCATCCATTTCCTGTTGGCAGGAAGGGAATCGTGGGCTCGGGTTGCTCCTTCGGCGGTGGCGACGGCGCTCTTTTGGATGGGCCTCGGCGTCTTTGCGTCGTTCTATCTGTCCTCGACCATGGTGTCAGACAGCCGGTTGTACGGAAAGATCGGTGTCGTGTTCACCCTGGTGACCTGGTTCATTGCGATCGGAGCGGTCATCACACTTGGTGCCGTGGCAGGTGTGGTGTGGCAAAGACGGAGATCGCAGCGTGCATAGGTGTCGAGACGGACTGTTGATGAGCTCAGCAACGGCCAACTTGTCTGTCGAGGAGAGGGACTCGTGAGCTGCGGGGCTGGCATACCGGAATTGCGTCAGATGCCACCAGATCTGGGAGAGACTTTTTACGAGCCTGAACACCTGTCCAGAGGCGATGTCAAGCTAGGACCATGACCGATGGCACCGAAGCTGGTTCGGGCTCCTCTGAGACCGGGACCGGGTCGGCTTCGACCAGCCGCGGCCGGCGCCGGGCGGCGAGCATCTATGGCACGATCGTGACAGCCGCCGTTATCGCTGCCGGTGGGAATCAACTGACCAGTGCACAACTTGCAGTGACTGTCGTCGTGACGCTCATTGTGTATTGGCTTGCCGAGCAGTACGCCGAACTCCTGGGTGCACACACTCACGACGGTCGGCTGCCGAGCGCCGGCCTTATCCGATCGTCTCTGGCAGAGGCATGGCCGATGGTCACCGCGTCCTTTTTGCCAGTGGCATCGATCGGCCTTGCGGTCCTCTTTGGGGCGTCATCATCGGACGCGGCCCAGGCGGCCCTCATCGTGACCGTCGTGCTCCTGGTCATGCACGGTAACAGCGCTGGGCGAGCAGCTGGTTTGCGGGGCAGCCAGCGCATCTTCGTTACCGTTATTGCTGGGCTACTGGGTGTGGCGATGGTGATCCTCAAATCGTTCCTCCAGCATCATCACTACTAGTACCGAAGAGCTCTTAGTACTGGAGGAGAAGCTCCGAATGCTCGTGCTGTCGTTCAAACGCTGGGAAAAGGCTGGGAAAGAGAGCGACCAACGCCGGTAGCCCAGGCCATCTCATTGGAGTACGTTCTGGAGCGGTCCGTTCGCTGACCAAGGAGGCCACACGATGGCTGACGAAACGGAAGCCCTGGACCCGATTCCTCCGGCTTTTGAAGACCACGACGACTCGGTGGACGTCCTGGCAATTGTCTCGATTGCCTTATCCGGACTGGGGTTCCTCGCCCTGCTTCGATTGGCCGACACGAGAGGCCGGGCTCCGGCGAGCGCGCTCGGCCTCTTCTTCATAACTTCGCTTGCCACGATCACCTGCACGGCGTTCGGTCTCGTGGCGGCACGTCAGGCCAGCGATTCGAAACAGCCCGGCAGGGGGTTGCTTCTCGGAGCCTCGGGAGCAGCGTTCGGCGTAATCACGACGATCCTGAACATCAATTGGATGAGGACGAGACGCCGCCTCTAGCACTTCACGTATTGCAATCACGTACCGACCGAAGGAGAACAGATGCTTGCCGCCAGCTACCAATATCCAATCCTCGATTTCTTCCTGACGATGCTGTACTTCTTCCTCTTCGTCATCTGGATCTGGCTTCTGATCACGGTGTTCGTCGACATCTTCCGCAGCCATGACATGGGTGGCGTGGCCAAGGCGCTGTGGGTGATCTTCGTCGTCATCCTGCCCTTCCTGGGCGTCTTCGTGTACCTCATCGCCCGAGGCGGCAAGATGCATGAACGGGAGGCCCGCGATGCGGCGCAGCAGCAGCAGGCGTTCGACGAGGCCGTGCGACAGGCGGCCGGGTCGCCGGGGAACAGCACCGCCGATCAGCTGTCGAAGCTGGCCGACCTCAAGTCGCAGGGCGTCCTCACCGACGCCGAGTTCGAGGCGGAGAAGTCGAAGATCCTCGCCAGCTGAGCTGAGGACTGCCGAGTCCTCGGTCGGGGTCGTGGCTCACCAGCGCTCGCCGCGCCGGGAGCGACACCGCCCGCACACCTATCGGTCGCCGCTCCACACGAACAGGATCAGTGCTCCGAGGAACTCCTGGGCCGAGGAGGTTCAGGAAATGTAGCGTCCGGAGTGATGGTCCGATCTGGCAATGGCGTCGCCCAAGGGAACCGATGGCGACTCGTGCCGATGGTGGGCTGGATCCGCTCCTACGATCGTCGTTGGCTCAGAGGCGATCTCATCGCGGGTGTTGCGGTTGCTGCGCTCATCGTCCCGAAGAACTTGGGCTATGCCTCCATCGCGGGGATCCCCGTGCAGAACGGCCTCTACGCCGCTGCGGCTGGGGCCATTCTCTACGCCGTCTTCGGGACGAGCCGCCAGATCTCGACCGGACCCAGTTCGGGACTGGCGGCTGTGGCTGCCAGTGCGGTCCTGGCTGCGAAGATCTCCGGAACCCAGGACATAGCGTCCTTTGTCGCCACAATCACCCTTGCATCGGGAGCGCTCTTCCTTCTCCTGGCCGTGTTCAAAATGGGGTGGATCGCCCAGTTCTTGTCTCGCGCCGTCGTCACCGGCTTCCTCTTCGGGGCGGCCATCGACGTGGTGATCGGCGAGCTCCCAAAGCTGACTGGGACGGAGGTCTCGGGCGCCAACCCGATTCAGGAGTTGCGGTCCTGGTTCTCGTCTCTAGGCGGCGTCAACTGGGCGACGGTGGTGGTCGGCACCGTGTCTCTCGTCGTCGTCTTCGGGTTGCGGGTGATCGCGCCGCGCATCCCCGGTGCCCTCGTTCTCGTGGTCGGCGGTCTCCTGGCCTCGTGGATCTTTGACCTCGGCACCCACGGAGTGGCCCTCGTAGGGGAGGTTCCAAGGGGGCTGCCGACAGTGAAGCTCCCGGAGTGGCACCTCGTGAGTGCGCACGCGAGCACGATCGCCCTGGCGGCGGTCGCCCTGGTGCTCATCGGCTTCTCCCAGACGGCCGGAGACTCCCGATCGTTCGCCGCCAAGCACCGTTACCGCATCGACATCAATCAAGAATCGGTCGCTCAGGGCATGTCCAATGTGGGCGCCGGCCTGTTCCAGGGAATGCCCGTGTCGACGAGCCTGTCGGCGAGCTCCCTGAATGACCACTCGGGCGCACGTTCGGGTCTTGCATCGCTGACCTCGGGGGTCATCGTCCTGCTCACTTTGCTGGTGCTGGCTCCGGTGTTCTCGAAATTGCCCAAGCCGGTGCTTGCCGCCCTCATCATCGAAGCGGTGGTTATGGGCATGATGGACCTGCCCGAAATGCGCCGACTGGCTCGGGTGCAGCGTTTCGACTTCTGGATCGCGACGGCAGCGATTGCCGGGACGCTCGTCTTCGGCGTCCTCGCTGGGGTGATGATCGGGATCGGGCTTTCGCTGCTCTGGCTGATCTCGGTGGCCACCCGACCTCCGATGCCCCTGCTCGCGCGAGAGCCGGGCACACAGGTCTTCAGGGAGTTGGACGAGCATCCGTCCGATGAGCAATTCCCGGGAGTGGTCATCCTCCGACTCGATGGAGGCCTCTTCTTTGCCACCTCTGATGCCCTTGAGGATCGGGTCCGCGAGGTGGCGCTCTCAACGCCAGGCATCACCGGGATCGTGCTTGACTGTGAAGGGATCGACTTCATCGATTCGCAAGGGTCCGCGAAGATGGGCGAGATACTCGAGCTCACACGACAGGCCGATATCACCCTGCGGCTTGCCCGGGTGAAACCGGCTGTCTACGAGATTCTGAGCCGTGATGGCTTTCTCGATCGGATCGGTAGGGATCGAACGCACGGGAACGTCTATCGGGCAGTCGAGGCGGAGATGGGCGGCGCGGAGGAAGGACCCGAAACGTGACCTGACGTCCTGATGCCAGGTGCGGACCAGATCCATCGGAGGTTGGTTCGGCCGCCACGCCCTGCCCGTGTATTCAATCGGGCCCCAGAACTAGGTGGCCCAAACGCTTCGCTCCTTGTCGGGACCTTCGGAAGCTGCCAGGGACGACGGATTTGAGTAGGAGTTGGGCGATTCGGAACGAGTTATTGCGGTCGTCACCAGGGTGGTCTGTCCCTGCTCGTGGGTGTTGCCTCCTTCGATCAAAGTGTGCTTGACCAGTTGACATTGCTTCTCGGGTGGATCGCACCTATCTACGGCATCAGCAAGGACCTCTAGGGATTGGCATGTCCGAAAACGCCTGGACCGGGGTCCCTCGTGTCGGGACGGACGCCCCTCCCGGCTATTTGGGGGCAGCAGCTGGGACCGGGTTGGGCGATTGTGCTCGGTACCAACGAGTGGGATCATTTCGACAGGCCCTGGAGGAATTGGAAAGATGGCAAAGAGTGAGCCACGACAAAACGCGGTAGACGCGTTCTTTGCAGACATTGCGACTCGGGGCCAGATTCCTGTTCTAGGGACTACGTCTGGAACGATTCGCTTCGATATCTCGAACGCCACTTCGTTGGAGCACTGGTATGTCACTGTGCGGAAGGGGGAGGTGACCGTCTCTCACAAGCACACGAGAGCTGACGCGGTGTGCAAGTTGGAGAGGGGACTGTTTGAGGATATCGCGGAGGGTCGCAGGCAAGCGATGTCGGCGATCTTGCGTGGTGCGATGGTGGCTCAGGGTGATCTGAGTTTGCTTATGTCGTTTCAACGGCTCTTCCCGGGCAGGATCGGCTCGAAGGGACGGGTGGCGCCGATTACCGAGGTGGCTCAGGAGCGATGAGCACCGACCTTGTTCAGATCCTTGAAGGAAACACCTTCGTCGTCAGTGACAACACAGGCGACATCGAGGCGTCGCTCACTGATCCGACCGGCCTGTTCTCCTTCGACACCAGGTATCTGT
>Ga0181518_10001712_pt1 | contig 22076 bp, 20 predicted proteins | sample PEATcosm2014_Bin_28_FD_119751 | JGI IMG/M metagenome (GOLD analysis project Ga0181518, IMG submission 119751) | Peatland microbial communities from MTU Mesocosm Facility, Houghton, MI, USA - PEATcosm2014_Bin01_60_metaG | ecosystem: Environmental > Terrestrial > Soil > Wetlands > Peat | place... | reverse complement strand
TCTGCGGTGGCCAACGGGCCGCTGACGGCGCTGGCCGGCGGCGGTGTCTACTCCTACGGCTCCTCGCCCGGATTCCCGTCCAGCACCTACGACGACTCGAACTTCTGGGTCGACGTCGTCTTCACCACGGCAGCACCTTAGACAGCGTCTCACCTACCGGAAGGACACTCGTATGTCGCCTATCGGGCTGGCGGTCATCGGCGCTGGCTACTGGGGGCCGAACCTAGTCCGCACTGCCCTGTCCACCCCGGATCTTCGGCTGAGGTGGCTTTGCGATCTTGATCTGGAACGGGCCCAGGCCTGCCTGGGCCCGTACACGACGGTGCGGGCAACAGGTTCTTACGAGGATGTCCTCGACGATCCCGAGATCGCGGCTGTGGCGATCGCCACCCCAGCGGCAACGCATTTTGATCTAGTGTGGTCTGCCCTTGAAGCCGGCAAGCACGTGCTCGTGTAGAAGCCACTGACCGCATCTGTGGCCGAAGGGGTCAAGCTGGCCGAGCTAGCACGCCGATCCGAGCTGGTGCTGATGTGCGATCACACCTACTGCTATACGCCCGCAGTGCAGCGGATCCGCGAACTCGTCCGCGGGGGCCAGATCGGCGAGATTCAGTTCGTTGACTCGGTCCGCATCAACCTTGGTCTCGTGCAGCCCGACGTCGACGTGCTATGGGACCTCGCCCCGCATGACCTCTCGGTACTTGATTTCGTCCTTCCAGAAGACATCCGGTCAGTGGCGGTGGCCGCTCATACCGCGGACCCGATCGGAGCCGGGCTGCCCTGTCTCGCTTACCTGTCGGTGTGGCTGTCGAACGGCGCACTTGCACACGTGCACGTGAACTGGCTGAGCCCGACCAAGATCCGGACTACCGTATTCGGCGGCTCCCGCCGCACCATCGTCTGGGACGACATGAACCCAGCGGGAAGGCTCGCCATCCACGATCGTGGTGTGGACAGGCTGCGGGCCGGCAACGTGCCGCAAGACGTCCGTCGCCAGGCGCTTATCTCCTACCGGATCGGCGACACCCTTGTCCCAGCGCTGCACGAGCGAGAGGCCCTGATGTCCGTGATGGCGGAGTTCAGCGGAGCCATAAGTGAGCGCCGTTCACCATTGACCGATGCGGAAGCGGGCGTACGGGTGCTGGGATTGCTAGAGGCGGCGTCGCGCAGCGCGGAAAATGACGGAGCTCGCATAGCCCTAACGGAAGTGAGCAGATAATGGCCGATCGCCGATTCCTCGTCACGGGCGGAGCGGGCACGATCGGGTCGACGATCGTCGACCAGCTCGTAGCGGCCGGTGCCGGCGAGATTGTGGTACTCGACAACCTCGTCCGCGGAAGGCCGGCGAACCTTGCCGCGGCGCTCGAGAGCGGCGTGGTCCGCCTCGTTGAAGGCGACATCCGGGACAGGGGCCTCGTCCGCTCGCTCATGCCGGGCATAGACGTCGTCTTCCACCAGGCCGCCATCCGGATCACTCAGTGCGCGACCGAGCCTCGACTCGCCCTTGAGGTCCTCGTCGACGGTACCTACGAGATTGTCGAAGCGGCTGCCGACGCGGATGTTCGCAGGATCGTCGCGGCATCCTCCGCGTCGGTCTACGGGATGGCCGAGGACTTCCCGACCTGCGAGCGCCATCACCCGTATGCCAATGACACCCTCTATGGGGCGGCCAAGACCTTTAACGAAGGCCTGCTGCGCAGCTTCCACACCATGCGAGGCCTGGATTATGTAATGCTCCGCTACTTCAACGTGTATGGGCCGAGGATGGATATCTACGGGCTGTATACGGAGGTTCTTATCCGCTGGATGGAACGGATCGAGTCAGGTCAGTCCCCGCTGATCCTTGGTGACGGCCAGCAGACCATGGATTTCGTTTTTACCGAGGACATCGCACGTGCGAATTTGCTTGCCGCAGCAAGCGACGTAACAGACGCAGTCTTCAACATCGGGTCCGGCACTGAGACGAGCCTGGTGGAGCTGGCCGAGGCGCTTCAGCGCGTGATGGGGTCGCGCCTGCCGCTAGAGTTCGGCCCGCCGCGCGGGGTGAATGGGGTGGCCCGGCGACTGGCGGACATCTCTCAGGCGAGGCAGCGATTGGGCTGGAAGCCGGAGGTTGACCTGGATGAGGGTCTGCGGCGTCTCGTGGCCTGGTGGCGCTCCGAGCGCTCGCCCGCTAGTGACGCGGGCACCCGATGATCCCGGTCATGCGGCCGTGGCTAGGCGAGGAGGAGGCGGCCGCCGTCGCTGCAGCCGTGGCGTCAGGCTGGATCGCGCAGGGACCGCGAGTCGCGGAATTCGAGCAAGCCTTCGCCACGGCGGTCGGTACGGAACACGCCGTCGCGGTGTCTTCGTGCACGGCAGCGCTTCACCTGGCCCTCATCGCCACCGGAGTCGGGCCGGGAGATGAGGTCGTCGTTCCCTCGCTCTCGTTCATCGCGACGGCCAACGCTGTGCGCTACGTCGGTGCCCAGCCGGTTTTCGCTGATGTGGACGTCGCTACGCAGAATCTCATTCCGGCTACTGTAGAGCCGCACCTGACGTCCAGGACCCGTGCGATCATCCTCGTCGACCAGGCGGGAGTCCCCGCTGACCTGGATGGTATACGGGCACTGTCCGATGCGCGCGGCATTACCGTGATTGAGGACGCAGCCTGCGCCGTCGGTTCCAGCTATCGGGGCCGTATGGCGGGAGCCACGGCGGAACTGGCCGCGTACTCATTCCACCCTCGCAAGCTCATCACTACCGGCGAAGGAGGCATGGTCACTACTTCCGACGCCTCGGTCGCCGCACGGATCCGCCGCTTGCGTGAGCACGGCATGAATGTCAGCGCGGCTGACAGGCACCGCAGTCGGCAGCCTGTCATCGAGCACTACACCGAGGTCGGCTTCAATTTCCGTATGACCGACGTTCAGGCTGCGATCGGTCTCGTCCAGCTGCGGAAGCTCGAAAGCCTTGTCGCCCGCCGGCGTGATCTGGCGTTGCGGTACCGCCACCTGCTGTCTGATATCCCGGGGCTCCGGATCATCGAGGACCCGCCGTACGGTACAACTAACTACCAGTCGTTCTGGATTCTGCTTCCCGAGCACTCACCCGTTTCCCGGGACCAGATGCTGAGCATCCTGGCTGAAAAGGATGTATCGGCTCGGCGCGGCATCATGGCCGCCCATCTTGAACCAGCGTACGCAGATCATCTACATGGGCCGCTGCCCGCGACGGAGTACCTTACGGCATGCTCGCTCATACTTCCTCTCTTCCACGAGCTGACAGAGGAGCAACAGGATCTCGTCGCCGCCATAATCCAGGATGCAGCGCGAGGAGTGGCTGCGCCGCGTCTGCCACTGCCAGCCCGGTAACAGGAGGCCGATGAAGGCTGAGCTGTTGACATGGGTCCGGGGATGGCTGATTTACCTCTTGTCCAGCGAACGGACGATACGTTCGTCCCAATCCATGGCACGCAGCCGTGCCATCACGGCGATGTTGTCGTAGGCGCTTCTGCGCAGTGTCACGCTGCCCGTCGCCAGGTCGATGAGTGCCCACGATGGCATCGGGTTCCGATCCCGCGGCTGTCCCACGGACCCTGGGTTGAGCAGCAGGCCGCTACGTGCGTCTCCTCGGAGCAGGGGGTAGTGCGTCTGGCCGAGGACCAGAATCTCGCCCTCGCGAGGGAGCCAATGGTAGTCGCGGGTATCGTCAGGGTAGTAGCGTCCCTCGAGCGGGTCATCAGGTGTGCCATGCGCCATGGTGATATGCCGCCCACAGCGCTCGAACATTAGGGTGGACGGCAGCGCCGCCAGCCAATCCAGGGCAGCTGGACTGTGCGAGGCCAGTTCTCGGGCATTATGCCGGGCGATATCTCCGGCGATCTGAGCCGGAGCCGACGGGCTGTCGACCAGCCAGCTGTCGTGGTTTCCCAGGACGGCGACCGGCTGCTTACGGCGGAGTAGGAGGAAGCAATCGGATGCCCAGGGATAGTAGCCAAAGATATCTCCGCAGACCCAGAACTCACTGACGTCAGACAGTTCGGCGTCGCGTAGCACCGCCTGCAGCGCAAACACATTCGAATGAATGTCGCTCAGCACGGCGGCTAGCACCGCGGTCCTCGCCTGTATCCGGCCGCACTCAGCGCCATTGGCACATTTCGCCCACGGGAATTAGCACATGCTCGAAAGCTCGGATGGCGGCAAGATCTGCCTGGTAACGTAGGCGACCAAACTCCTCGTCGTAAAGGTGGTTTCGAAGAAGGATGTCCGGCTCGTTGAATCCGGCGCTCGCTCGTATGGGAGTTGTTCCTGAAAAGCGGGGATGGATCTCGAAGACGTAGAACTGGCCGTCGTGTACGCGGAGCTGGAGATTCAGCGGGCCACGACTGTTCAGCCGCTTGGCTAGGTCCTCGCAGAATTCCTGGATCTCCCGGTGCCGGATCACGAACCCCTGCGAGATCCCCGTGGAGATGGTGGCGGTCATTCCCCCGTAACTCTTCGTTTCCAGCATGGACAGTCCGGTCAGCCTTCGTCGGATGACGATACTGTCAATGACATTCCCCCCTTTATCGGACAGGATTCCGACGGTGTACTCGCTGTCAGCATCGCCCAGGTAGGGCTGCACGATCGGCAGTGATTCCAGCCGGATAAATGGGCCTAGGCCAATCAGCTCCGTGCGACTGGTGACGAGGTGTACGCCACGGGATCCGCCAGTCTCACGCGTAGGCTTGATGACCAATGGGAAGCCAAACTCGCTGATTGCCTGCTCATGTTGCTCCCATGGATAGCACGGAATGAAGTTCAGGCCCAACTCCATCAGCTTGGCTTCTGCCTGCTTCTTGTCCCCCATGAGTGGCATCAGGCGAGAATCATTAGCGATCACGGGAACCGGCAGGTCATCACGGCGGGCGGCGAGCAGGATGGCTTCGGGTTCAGATCCGGGGATAACGGCCACGACGCCGTGGGCAGCGACCAGTTCCCGGATACGGTCCAGATAATCCGCAGCAGCAGCGGGGGGAACCAGTGCGTTGTGGTCGGCGACATAAAGTCCCCAGGAGAACGGGTCGGCATCCGTGCCGACAGTGTCCCAGCGGTCTCGTACCGTACCGTCGACTCGCATGAGAGCATGGAGAATCCCGGCACCAACGCTTCTCCCTCCTACGCCGGTTACGAGAACTCTCGGCTTCATAATGCTGACACCATCCTCAGTTAATACTTCGCATCAGCGGAACTTGGTCCCCGCTAAGCACTAAAGTGGATGCCGAGACACAAGGATTCGACCAGAAGCAGTTTTAGAGTCCGGCCTACTAGCACTAGCGGGACAGCGGTCCTAGTCATTGCGCCAGAATACCCCGCTACCGTCTATATCAATGATCTCAGTTGTGATTTCGTTTTTTTCCCTGTAGTCAGTGACGGCTTCACGGCAGGCTCCGATAGCGTGATAGTCGTCGATGATGCAGAAGCCCCCGGCGGACAGGCGCGGATACAACGCATCAAGTGCCTGAATGGTGGATTCGTAGAGATCCCCGTCAAGGCGGAGCAATGAAATCTGCTCTATCGGCGCGACTGGCAGGGTATCCCTGAACCATCCAGCAAGGAAGCGGACGCGATCGTCCAGCAGGCCGTAGCGCTCGAAATTCGCCTTGACCTCTGCCTGCGACACGGCGAGTACGTCCGCATTAAGATCCAAGCGGATACCCCCATCAGCACTATAATTCTCAGAGTCAGGCGGTGGTACCCCGGCGAAGGAGTCGGCCAGCCACACACTGCGCTGTTCGTCTTCGTAAGCAGCCAGAACGGCCCGCATGAGGATGCATGACCCGCCACGCCACACTCCGCATTCGACTAGATCACCGGGGATATCCTCAGCCAGGACTGTCTCGACGCAATGCTGAAGGCTGGTGAGCCGGCGCATACCGATCATCGTCTCGGCCTGAGCAGGCCAGTCCAGGCCGAGGTCTCGCTTCCGCTCATCAAACGGGTGTGCCCGGACGAGCAGCACGTTCCTCTTGGCAAGGACGCTGAGCGCACGACGAAGAAGGGCACTCCGTGACGCTTGTACTGGGACCATTTCGTCGGCGCCGTACCGAGTGAGGTTACGACGCAGCAACTCCAAGTACATCGATCGGGCATCGTTCATTATTTGTTTTCCTCCTGGCTAAGCGACCCCGGTGACAGACGGTAATCGCGGCCGTAATACAGTCTGCAGGTGCTCAATGCAGTGCCGATATGAGTACGGAAGCCACCTTTTGTTGCTGCTCTGGAGTGATCTCAGCGAACAGCGGCAGGCTCAGTAGCTCGCATGCGGTTCGCTCGGCGACAGGGTAAGACCCTCTCGCACATTCAAGTCCGGCGAGCGCAGGGGCGAGATGGAGGGGAGTCGGATAGTGGATCCCGGCGGCGATACCTGCGGCGTGCAGCTCCTTCAGTACCCGGTCCCTATCCGGTACACGGACCACATAGAGGTGCCATACGTGCTCGTTGCCATCCAGGGTGCGTGGCCGAACGATGGCATCACAGCGAGACAGCAGAGCGTCGTAACGCGCGGCCGCAACCCGCCTGGCCGAATTCCAGCCGTCCAGGCGCCGTAGTTTCGCTGACAGCACGACGGCCTGCAGGGTATCCAGTCTGCTGTTGACGCCGAGAATCTCGTGCTCGTACTTGCGCGGCGAGCCATGATCCCGGATTAGGCGCATTCGCTGCGCCGATACGTCAGAGTTGGTGAGCACGGCCCCAGCATCACCGTAGGCGCCGAGGTTCTTGCCAGGGTAAAAGCTAGTGGCTGCAGCATGCGCGAGGGCGCCGGCCCTCATCCCGTTCCGGCGGGCACCCTGCGATTGCGCGGCGTCCTCTACGACCCAGGCGCCGACCCGTTCCGCCAGGGGCAACAGCAGCTCAACCGGTGCAGCCTGGCCGTACAAGTGAACCGGGATAATAGCGCGGGTGCGCGAGTTAATTGCGGTCGCGACGGCGTCGATATCCATGAGGTACGTATCATCGTCCGCGCAATCGACGAGGACGGGCGTGGCTCCTGCCCGGCAGACTGCCTCGGCAGTCGCAATGAAGGTGTTCGCGGGCAGGATGCACTCGTCTCCGGGGCCGATGCCGAGTGCGCGCAGTGCGATCTCAATCGCGTCGGTGCCATTCGCCACGCCCAGGCAATGTCGCGTTCCTATGTATGCCGCATACTCACATTCGAACGTGGCAACCTGAGGGCCATTAATGAAGGCGGTTCCGTCCAGCACCTGCTGCCAGCCGATCGCCACGTTCTCGGCCACGGCAGCGTGCTGCGCGCGCAGATCTACGAGCGGAATGATGGTCACTGCCTACCTCGAGACGGGATACTGGCTACTGCATTGGAATCGTCGCTCGCAACTGACATGCCGCGCCACCGGCGCCACTTCCGCACACTTTTATGCCGCAGCACGCCCACTCCGGTGTGCACGACATCGGCCGCCAGGCGCATGGGCGAAGGCTGGTTCGATGCCTCTATGGCCTCCGCGAATACTTCTTCCAGAACTGTGCCAGCGCGGTCCAGACCGTATCTTTCGACCACGAGTGCGCGACAGTACTCCCCCAGGCGCCGTTGAGTGGCGGTGTCGTCGAGCAGTTCACGCAGTATTTGCTCGAGGCGCTGCGCGCCCGCTGCGCGCCCGTCGGCTTCGGAGCCCAGGCCGTACCAGCCCTGGCGCAGGAACATTGGCGCAGACTCAGCAGTCGCCAGCTCCCAGAAACCGCGTTCGCCCTGGACTACCAGCGGTTTGCCGAACGCCATCCCGCGCAATGCTGAACCGCCCATGCCGAGGACTACGTCGGCGGAGGCATAGGCCGGTCGCGGGTCATACAGCTCCCCGGTCAAGATCACTACTCTCCGGCCTGCATGCGCGTTCGCCGCAGCGGCTGCAGCTTCGACCTCTCGGCGCGCCGGACCATCACCCACCACGGCTAGCTGGACCTTCACATCGGCCGCAGCCAGATTGCCGACGGCATCACAGGCGGCGAGCAACCCTTCCAGCTTCAGCTCATGGGCAAGTCGGCAGACGACGACCAGAAGCGGGCCGGCGCCCAGGCCAAGCTCGGTACGAAAGGGCCCCGGATCATAACCTGGCGCGTTCGCCTGCACGTCGACTGGGGGCTCGATAAGCGTCACCGAGGCGTGACCCGCTGCTGCCGCCCGCTCGGCAATCTCCTCCGAGCCGACGATGAGCGGAAGCGTACGAGGCATGAACGAAGCCACGCTCATCGAGAAGACCGTGCACACCACCGGGAGCCCGGCCCGGAGTCGTGCGCCGGCGAACGCCTCGACGGCTGACGGCCATTCCCAGGCGTTCACAATGTCTATGCCGCGATTCTTTACCAGCCTGGTTAGCTGAGCCGCGGCATAGGGGGAAGGCACCCGCCGCGCCTTAGCATCCAGGGGTATATGCTCCAGCCCTAGCTGCCGCACGGCCTCGACCAGCGGACCTGGGCGACTGAGCACTATTACTTCGTGACCGCGGTCGCGGACTGCTGCCGCCATCTCGATTGCGTTGAGGACGCCGCCCAGCACCATAGTGTGCGGGTAGACGAGGACCTTCATGGCTTGCCTTCTGCCGTCACTCGTATCCTGTCCTTCCGAGGAAATCCCGGCCCTCCTTGCCCGGCAGCGTCTGCTGAACATGTCTCTCTTGCGGTGATCGCCAAGTGAACTGGCATAATGCGCCCGTCCTTATACGACGCGCGGGCAGGCCGAGAAGAGTACGCAGCGGCCCGATTTTACGATAAAGTCACCAGATCGTAGCATCCTGTGTACGTTCAGTGAGCAAAGAGGGGGTCGCAGGGCAGGCGAGTCCGGTTGTGCGGGCACCGGGCAAGCCGGACGGCGCGTATGCCCGAGCCTTAGCGTCCCGGACGAAGTCGGCCGGCACTAGATCTGAGCTGGCCGTTCCTGAGGCGACCGGGGCCGACGGCTGCTGGACATGGTCTAGCCTTTCGGTATGACTGCGCCCCATGCGTCGGTTTCCATCGTCTGCGTGTACAACGACGTGGCCGTCCGCCAAGAGTGCCTGGATCGATCGATCCAGGCACTCTGTAGTGAGGCTTCCGACTTGGAGTATCTGCCCATTGACAATGTGCACGGCAGCTACCCGACTGCAGGCGCCGCGTTGAATTACGGAGTCTCGCAGGCGAAGAACGATGTGGTCGCATTCGTTCATCAGGACGTGTTCTTGCACTCCCTGGTCGCGCTGAAAGAGGCTGCCGGCCACATGTCGGCAGATGGCTTCGGCCTGCTCGGAGCTGTGGGTGTCAGCGCTGAGGGCCGGACTGTCGGACGCATCAGGGACAGGGTGGTACTGCTAGGAGAAGCGGTCGCGCGGACTACCGACGTAGATAGCTTGGATGAGGTGCTGTTCATGGCGCCTCGCTCCCAGCTACTTCGGGACCCACTCACTGAGTCACCCGACATGGCCTGGCACGCTTATGCAGTCGAGTACGGTTTGCGCGTCCGCAAAAGAGGCCTGCGGACGGGTGTTGCCGACATTCCGCTGACGCATAACAGCCTTTCCACTAACCTCGACCGTCTCGACGTTGCTCACCGGGCGATCGCGGCACGCTACACCGATATGCTGCCCGTCCGCACGACCTGCGGCGTGATAACGGAGAGGATCACGCGGTCGGGCCGCCGTCCTTGGTTCCCGTCTCATCGTTGGCGTTACCGGTGGCTGCTTGAGTCTCTCGCACTGTGGAGAGCCAGGGCTGCTCGGCCGGAGGCCGCCGTGCTGGCGGACATTCGCCGCGACGTCGACCGTCTCCTCGAGCACGCCCCTGGGCGACGACTGCACATAGTCAATCGCGCGCAAGGTCGCTTCATGGACGGTGGTCCGGCTGCGCTGGAGCTGGCTCGGCGCGATGGAAGTGTCGTTATAGCGGCTGGCGACGTATCGGATTTCCGTGCAGCCGTTGCCGCCCGGCCGATTGGCACTTGGCTGCTGCTGACAAATCTGTCACGAGCGGATCTCGCCATGCTCAGCGCAGGGCCGTCGGTACCATCTCCTAGCGTGCTCGGCTTTCATGCAGGCATCGGATTCTGGCTGCTCTTCGGTGCTCCATGCGCAGATCTGCCCCCGCAATGGCACGCGAAGAGGGCAACCCCGTTGGGCATCAAATCGCTTGTGGCCGAATCAGGGACATAGCCAGGCTGAGACCAGGTGCTGACAGCGAAACCGGATTTGCCCCTGGAGCATCCATACCAGGTGCAGGTCCTGCAGGACAATGAGTCGGTCACATGTCATGACGTTCTTGCTGGTGATAAGCGAGCAGCCAGTCGCCGTCGGCGGGGCTCGGCTGGGCCCAGGGCCCGTGCGTGCCTGTGGTGGCGGGCTTACGCTGAGGGCGGCCTCGGTGGATGGTCCGGGCCGGATCCCAGCACTGGGATGCCACGGTTTCCTGATAGAGAGGCAGTTGACCCGTCATGTCGGTTACATCATTATATGTAACCATCATTAGCGGCATCTCGTCAGCAGACGCTGAGTGAGTTGGCCCGCTTTCCGGGACGGCCCCAGCGTCGGAGGAGTCGGAAGCGGCCTGCGGAGGACTGGCAGCATCGTCGATTGCGGGATGCGGCAACTCGCTATCTGGCGGAAGCCCTGAGTCTGAGCGGCCCAGCGCAGTCGCTGTGCGCAGTTCGGCAATTACTGTACGACGTCTGTAGAGCAGGAAGCCAATGGCGATTAGCCCCACCACCCCGCCCACCGCAAGCGCGGCCAGGTCACTGTGAAGTTCGTGCGCCGCGACCGCGGCGACCGCGCCCGCACTGGCCGCGGCAATCAGTGGAAGCCAGAGCCGTGCGCAGATATCACGGCGCCGAATGCCTACCTTGCTGAGTTCCCTCAGGTACCACGGCACGACCACGCACGTCGCTACCGCGACATCGGCCACGCCAACTCCGAAAATGCCATCGGCCCGGGCCCCGGCGATCAGCGAGGGAATCAGCGCAAGCAGCCACAATACTTCGACAGTGAGGACAACGCTGGATCTGGCCAGCACGACAAAATAGTCATACGCGAGCTCAAACAGGATACGAAGAGCGGCGAGCAGGCCCAGCCACACCAGCGCACGCGCTGCCGGCTCCCATCGCGCGCCATAAACGAAGTCCAGCAGCGGCACTGCTGATCCGCTGATGACGAGGCAAACCGGCAGCGTCACAGATCCGAGCAGGCTCACCGCGGACAGGAAGGTCCTGCGCATGACGGGAGGATCATGCTGAAGCCGCGAGAACAGCGCTGGCGCGACGCCGCGGACCGGCAGGGAGAACATATTGACCGGCCAGCTTGCCAGATTCCAGGCCAGCACGTACCAGCCGAGATCGGTGGCGCCGAGAATGTGCCCGACGACGAAGTTGTCCACGTTGGCTACGAGGAAGACGATGGCGCTCGACCCGGCCATCGGCAGCCCGAACCTAAGCAGCGCTCGCGCTTTGGCGACGTCGAATCCAAAGCGCAGCGGCACGGGCGAGAACGTGACAAACAGTACGCCGGCGGCCAGGCCGCCGGCCAGTTGCCCTATCCCCAGGCTCATCGCGCCGAAGCCAGCACAGGCCAGCCCGACTGACACGCCTGCACCGACCCAGTTGTTGACCTGGTCGGCGATCATCTTGCGGTCCTGGCGGAAGTAGCGCTGTAGTAGCTCAGCCGGCACGGCGACGACACCGCTTATCACGACGTTCAGCGCCAGGACCCGGATCACCGGGGCAGCGGCCGGCGCCCCCATCGCATGCGAGAACGCAGGCGCGCCAAAGAAACAACCGACGTACAGTATCAAGCTCGATAGAACGGAGACTGTCGCCACCGTGGGCGCGATCTCGCGCGGATCGCCAGGCCACCGGACGATCGCCAGACTCACCCCGAGGTCGTTAAAGCTGAGCAGCGCGACCATCGCGACAAACGCTACGGCGAATGTGCCGAATGCATGCGGCCCGAGCAGCCTGGCGAGGAAGATCCCGATCCCCATCGTGCCGAATCTGGCGAGCGCCGTGTTGAAGAAACTCCAACCGAGCGCGCGCGTGGCGCGCCCGACCAGCGTCTCCTCGTCGCCGAACCGTAGCTTCATACGAGCCCGCGCCGGAGATGCAACGCAAGCACGACGGGTCCTAGCCTCGCCCGGCTCGGGTCAGCGAGGACAGCACAGAGGCGCCGTCGGCCAACCCCGAGACTCGGCAGCTGCGACTGCTCTGCGGAGGATAGCCGCCCTCTGCAGGCGGTGCCATCACTGCTGATCCGATGGGTGACATCTCTTAAGCCCCCGAATCGCTAGGCCTCTGCCCTGCCGTGACTCATGTCGCAGGCTAGCGCTGCAGCGCGCGTGAGACTCGCATTGCTGCACGGCAGTGCCACCAGCTATGACTTAGACTCCCAGCTCAGCGGTTTGGATGACAGCACTGTCGCGAAATAAGGCTGAATGCACGCTGAAGAGATCTTAGCTGGCATCATCAGCCCCTGCATCACCTCTGGCCGTATCAGCTCACACTGTGGTGTGCATGATAGAACTGACCGCGGATCAGCGGATTGGGACCGGCCCTCGCCGGACCCAGCGACTGCGGGCCTTATCGCGGCAACCGCTGGCCGGAGCAGCCAAGTTCGGCAGGTCGCAGCGACGGTCTGAGGAGGGCTGCGATCGCAGACCTTGACTGCCGGTGCCTGCGGGCTACCCAGGAAATCTCGCTGACAATAGTCAGCCAGTAGTAGCACCAGGAGGCGAGCGCACCATTGCGCCGCCGGTACAACCGGACCCGGTTAACGATCATCATGGCGTGTGTTCTGTCGTTGCGACCTGACTGGCCACCGACGTGAACCACCACCGACCGCGGCTCATAGCGGGTCAGTAGCCCGAGGTCTCGAGCTCGCAGGCACAGGTCCGTCTCCTCCGAGTAGAGGAAATAAGACTCGTCCCAGCCGCCGAGAGCGTCGAAGCAGGCACGGGACATGAGGACCGCCGCCCCTAGCGCCCAGTCCACGACATGAGGGCGTACATAGTCCTTCGCCTCGCAGACGTATTCGGACAGCGCAGGCAATCCGGTCCTGGTTAGCCCGAGAGCGCGCAGCAGGGTGGGCTGGCGGCGCAGCGAGAACTCCAGCGTTCCCTCCGCTGACCATACCTGCGGGGCCACAATCCCCGTCAGTGGCGCCTTGAGGGCCTCCAGGAGCGGCGGCACCGATCGCTCGCGCAGGCGGACGTCAGGATTAAGCACGAGTATTGCCTCAGCGCCAGTGGCTTCGCGGACACCCCGGTTGATTCCTCCGGCATACCCGACATTGACCGACCGCACGACGCGGCAATCGCCCCGGGACTCGAGGACCTTGAGGGTGGCGTCGGTCGATCCGTTATCCACGACGACAACATTTGCAGTCAGTCCATCCAGGGCAGCGGGCAGGGAATCCAGGAGGTCACCGACGACATGAGCGCTGTTGTACGTGACGATGACGATGTCAATGTCGGGGGGCACATGCGTCATGGTAGTCGGTACGGAAGTCCGGGACCGCCGTATACGCGGCGACTCCCACCGATACTGTGGGCAGGTGCTCAGGCTGCTCATGATCGGGCTATGCGATGCAGAAGACGTTGGCGAGGCGTGGGTCGGCTACCAGTGGGCCAGTCGCCTCGCCACGCAGTACGAGGTCACCCTGCTGACCTACTACAAGCGGGGCCGGACCGCGCCGTCACGGCAACTGCCGGGGGTCCGGGTGATCGAGTGGGCCGAGTCGCATGGCATGAGCCGAGCAGAGCGGCTGAACAGCATGCTCAAGCCCGGCTACCTGCCGTTTTACGTACGTGCCCGCAGATGGATCCGTCATGCCCAGGCGCGCGGCGAACAGTTCGACCTGGCGTATCAGCCTGTTCCCGTCGCCATGCGCTACCCGTCTCCTGTCGCGGGACTAGGCATTCCCTTCATCATCGGACCTGTCGGCGGCAGCCTTCCGTCTCTGGAGGCGTTCGGCGACGCGGAGGACACTGCTCCCTGGTACGTGGGTTTGCGGCGATTCGACAGGATGCGCATGCGGCGGGATCCACTGCTGCGCCGGACATACGAGCAGGCCAGCTGCGTCATTGGAATCGCGCCCTACGTCAAGGAATTCCTTGACGACGTCACGCTCCAGCGGTTCGAGGTGCTGAGCGAGACCGGCATCGAGCGCTTTCCAGCAGATGTGGATCGAGCCGCCAGACGTGGTGACGTGCGGTTGCTCTTTGTCGGTCGGCTGGTACGCACCAAGGGAGCACGGGACGCTATCAGGGCGCTGGGGCTTGTGCGCGATCTACCTGCCCTGCTTGACATCGTGGGTGACGGCTTCGACCGCGGGGCCTGCGAAGCGCTGACCGCGGAGCTGAATCTGGCCGGACGTGTGCGATTTCATGGCTGGCTCCCGCGCGAACAAGTCCAGGACTTCTACAGGTCTGCTGACATCTTCGTTTTCCCGAGCTATCGCGAGCCGGGCGGCAACGTCGTATTCGAGGCGATGAGCCACGGTCTTCCGATGATAGTCAGCGACATCGGCGGTCCTGGGGCCGCTGTCGACGACCGGTCGGGCATCCGGCTACACCCAGAATCACCGGAGCAATACGCTCGCAGTATTGCCTCTGCCATGACGAGACTGGTCTCAGATCGCGATCTGCGCCTATCGCTCGGGGAAGGCGCGCGCCAGCGTGTCGGCGAGATCGGCCTATGGGACAGCAAAGTTAAGCGCTTCGACGCGATTTGCGCTGATGTCCTGCAGAATCAGCGGAGTTAGTTTACCGCCGAAGAAGGTGAACTGATCTCCCGGCTTCGGCCACCGGTAAACGCATCGGCGCTCACCTGCGCCAGCCTCGGGCAGGAACGGTTATCCTGCTCTGACCGCCGACTCCCGGCCGAGTCCACGATGTGCACGTGAGCGCCAAGCCACGGAACTTTAAGGTGATGCGCAAGCCATCGAGATTCCGCAGGCCAAGGTTATCGCTTTAGCAAGGTATGTCGCAGATCCGTTGCCTGCGGCGTATCATGCCGTATGATCAGCCAGGTTGGTTGCGCAGGTCGCGCAACGCCAGCACGGCAGGACGGTCGGACTTACACAGTTCGCCTTGCGCCGGAGCGGCCTGTCGAGGAGGAGGGGACCACGCGCGAAGCCATGACACCATCTCGCGTGCGGCACAAAACTACGGTAATCCTGCTAGCCATACTCGCCGTCGGTATTGCCGCCTGGGCAATCTATGCTTACGGTGGAGGGCATCCAGTATTGACGCATTCAGCGCGCCAGGCGTCCGGTGCTGCCCCGACCGGCCGCGACAAGTTGCAGTGTGCGCCCGACCCGCACATGTGCGGCTACCCGGACAGCACTAATACTGGCGTGCCCGCGGGCACCGTATTGCGGAAAGTCCCGCAGCAGATCACGAAAGGTTATGGCTGGTACTGGGACCCGCGTGGATGGATCGTAGCCGATCAGCCGGGGGCAGTGATTCGTGATATCTCGGTTAATGCCACGATCAGCGTGAACGCGCCGAACGTTACTATCGTGGACAGTTATATTGACTGCGTGAGTCGCTGCTATTTTGACGTAATAATTCGGACCGCAGCCACCGGAGCCGAAGCGAACGCAAATAACGTAGTCATAGAAGATAGCACTATCACGGATACCACTCGCACGTCAGAAGTCGGGATATCGGCGGAGGGCCTGCGGAATACGCGCGTGCTGCGGGACAATATTTCAGGCGAGGGCGCCGGTATTCTGTTCGCCGGCGGCAGTGGCCTGATCGAGGACACGTACATCCACGACCTTGCCACCTGCTGTGGATTCCACAATGAGGACTTCCAGACCCTCTCCGGCGGCGATGTAGTTCTTGAATATAACACCCTGTTCAATCAGAATGATCAGACTAGTGACATACAGATAACGCAAGATTTTGGCCGCCAAGAAAGTGTCACAGTAAACGATAATCTTCTGGCAGGTGGCGGTTACAGCATCTACGGAGGGGACACCGGGGAAGGCTATACGGGTCCTGCGACAGGTATCCGAATCACTGATAACAGGTTGAGCAGCCTCTTCTTCGGCAACTGCGGATACTTCGGATGGCTCACGGACTTTAATCGGCCGCTCGGGGCCGGGAACGTGCTGAGCGGTAATTACTGGGATGCTACTGGTACGCTGGCGCGATTGCCTTAAGCCTTTTGTCATAGAAACCAGCTGCATATGGACCAGCGTTATTCTCGTGGACTGGCCGGCTCTCGTGGCATGACGTGCCATGTTGCTCCCGATAGCCGCGTGACGGCTCCAACAGAAGATGTCGTCAGCTGCCGCTCCTCCCGCACCCAGCATCGCCGGGTTCTGCTTGGCCAGGGCGTGCGTCCGCGCGGCCGGGGTCGGCGAGGATCCTTACCTGGAAGGCGCCTGCGCGCACGACGGGGCGCACATCCGCGCCCCGTCCGGCAGCGACCCCGGCGCTCTGGCCGCCGGGCGGTTAACTGTCCAGGACTGGCCGGAATCTCATCATGCTGTCGGGGTGAGGAGTTGATTGACAAGTGCTGCCCGGCGGCTCGCGTAATGACACAATGTAGGGACTCGTGGCAGTAATTGATCATGACCAAGCCTGCTCAATATGAGCATTAGATTACAATATGGACAGATACCGCGGGAGGCGTGTGGCAGGTTCGACTCTGGGCAGGCGCGGGATCCGATTACCGGCCTGGCCGGATGATTGAGGAGCGGGGTTGAGTCTCCCGAATGCCCGGAATCTGCGGTCCTGCAGGTTCACCGCCAGAATGGCGGCTTCCTGCGCCAGGGGGATCGAGCGGAAGCAAGCACCGAAGTGACGGGACGTACAGGTAAGGAACTAGTAGATGCCAGCAACCGGAATTCGTGATCCGGAGTCGCGGATTGACCAGATCTGCCATTCCTGCAACGGAGTCGACAAGCATCCCCGACACCACTACCTTGACGCAGCCAGGACGTACGTCAAGCATATGGACTGCTGCGCAGCCGACGGCTGCCCGGACGACACATGCGTTCGCATTCTGGCGGCGTCCGGAAATGCTCATGGCGATGAGCTTACTGCCTATGTCCGCGCGCTCGCTCCGCAGCATCATGTGAAGGAGAATGACTAATGGCGACCAGCGGTATGGATCAGAACCGACTGATCAACATTCTCGGCGTCGCAACGCTGGACGGGACGTCCTTCCTGGCACCGACGTCGCCACTCAAGCTGCAGCTGGACACCACGGTTGGCTCGGAGACGACTGACGGCACGCAGCTCGCCGCCTCCGGCGGCTATGTGACCGGCGGTGCGACGATGGGCTCGAATCCTTTCAGCACTCCAACCTACTCGGCCGGTGCTGCGTCGAATAGCAATGCCAACACGGTAACGTGGACGAACATGCCGGCGGCGATGATTAATGGCATCGAGATCTGGGACTCTGCCGCTACGCCACTTCGCTGGTGGTGGGGCGCGCTGACCACCGTGGAGACGACAAACTCCGGTGATACCTTATCGTTCGCGATCGGGTCGATCGTGCCATCAATGAGCGGCTGAGCCAGTGTCGCCTACTCCGCTAGAAGTCTTCGCCGACCTCCCGTCTACCACTGTCACGAGCGGCGGTACCGACTCTCCGGCGCAGGGTACGGTAGAGACATGGGCGGTCGCTTCGTCCGCTTCGTTCCCGACGGTGCTGACCGGGGCCACCCAGTTCCATATCGCCGACACAGCACCGGCTGCCTCCACGGAAATCATTGCGGTCACCGCGATTTCCGGAGTTTCGTGGACCGTCACCCGCGGAGCAGACGGCACGACTCCGGTTGCGCACGCTGCAGGATTCACGGTCGTACAAGTGGTGACCGCGGGCGTTCTCACGGCCTTGCAGCGGCCGCCTTGGCAGTTCGATGTTGCGCTCTCCGGCGCGAGGGGTAACGGCAAGGTGATCCTTGATGCCACGATCACGTCAGGGGCGCTCGGCACGCTGACGTCCTCGTCGGCGGCATTTACCAGCGCGGATACTGGCAAGACGATCCTGGTTGATGGCGCCGCGGGCGCAGGCCGCACCCTGGTCACGACTATCACCTACGTCAGCCCCACGTCCGTCACCCTGGCAACTGCGGCGACGAGTGCGGTCAGCGCAGTAACCGCCGTCTACGGCAGTGACGATACCTCCGCCATTAACACGGCCAAGAATGCAGCGGTTACGTGGGCAACTACGGGTACTGGAGCTACCTGGTACGCGGAGGTAGTGTTCCAGCCCGGTATCTACCTCGTTGCCGGACCGCCCGCCCAGGGCGGTACTACCAAGGGTAACGCGCAGATCCCGCTACCCGTCCTGCCGATGAGTGGCCGGAAGCTGACGCTGGTGTTCCGCGGCACGGAAGAATCCACCAGCAACATGTATGGACTGAACACTCTCCCTCTGGTCGGAGGTGCGGCGCTGGTGTGCGGCCGCACTGACGGCACCAACAGCGGCACCTACGGACCAGCATCGGTGATCGGCGGTCCCACCAATCCGCAGGTGGGACGGCCGGGACCGAGCAACACCTTCACCAACTTGCGGGCAGTTATTAAGGGCATTACCCTGATCATGCCCTACAACAGCACTTATGCCGGATTCGATTTTTACGGCTGCGCGGCGGCATCTGTTCCTTCCGCGACCGTCACCGTCCTGGCGGAGCCGTCGGAACTCGGAAACCCGAACGCCGACATCTCGAACCGGTGGCCTTCCGCGCTGCGGATGCCATCCCTGTCCAACGATGGCAACTGCGATATCGGGGAGTACAACTGCAGCGGCATGTGGATCGGCGTGTCGATCGGCGAGCACGTCCACGCATCCTCGCTCAACATCTTTTACTGCGAGTTCGGCATCGAAGGTTACTGCGATTTGCAGGGAACGCCCATGACGCACGCGAGCCGAATCGATTATGCCTGCGTGGAAGCCTGTTACAATCAGCTCATCTTTGATGATTCTCTCTGCCGCCTGGATATCGCCTGCCTCGACATGGACGGCGGCAGCGGCGGTAACATGGTCCAGGATCCCAGCAACTTCGGCTGGGGGAACATTAACTGGCGCGGTGCGGGCAACGAGCTGACTATCAGCGGCGGCGGCAGGCTGCGCCTGATCTCGGGGGACCAGGCCCGCGGAAATGTCGGCTCTCCCACGTTGGTGCTCGGTACCGCGCTGGTAAATCCCTGGTGGAGGGATGCTTTCATAATAATCTCTGGCGGTACCGTAACCGGCATCTCCATCGACGGCATAGCGACAGGAGAAACCTCTGGAGGGTTCCTCTGGCCAACAGGGCAGACGATGACCGTCAACGGGAGTGCGCTGCCAACCACGACCGTCTGGCTCCTGTGAGCCCTTGATCGACCAGGGAGGTAGTTGCCCGTGGCGATGACGATCACTGCCACCACCGGTGGCACCGATGCCGCCAGTGGCATTACCCTGGCTGTCAAAGTCCTTGACGGTGCCCTCGAGGCAGGCGGTGTTAGTGCGCAGGGAATGGCAATTCGGGCCGCGGAAGCGAGCATTACCCCGCGCTATTCCAGCGCGCTTCCGGTCTTCGCCCTGCAAAACGCTTCTGCGGCCAGTCCGCTATTCACGCTAGCTAGCAGTAATAAGTCCTATAACAATGCAGCGCTTGGGAGCGATTATGCTTACGCTGATGGGTATTACTCGGGTACGGTAACTCACGGCACGCCGATCACCGTCGGCTCGACATCGCCCACCTCTGACACAGTCGGCTGGGCCATTTACGAAGTGCCGCCTGCCACTTCGTTAACGCCAACAGTAGACACATCGTCTCCGGCATTCGCATCGGCCGCCAGCGCCAAGACAATCACTACGGCCTCGTTTACCCCGCCGCCCGGTAGTGTGCTGGTGGCAATGGTCACCGCAAACGGGACCGGCGAGGGCGGCGCGGTGTCAATGGCCGTGTCCGGCGGCGGCCTCACCTGGACGCAGCGGGCGGTTGGTACCGTCAATGGAGACGGTATCGCTGCTATATTCACGGCGACTGTCCCGTCTTCCAGTCATAGCGGCGCAGCAACCCTCGCGGCTGGGGTATCGCTAACCGCTGGAGCCTTCAAGGCGCGAGAGGCGGCAGTGACACTTGCCGTTAGCGCACATATCACCTCTGGCGCCGTGCGACCCGGATACGCTGAGGCGACTTCCGCCATTCCTGGCTCCGCTACGCCGGGTGCAATTCAGCCGGGGCAGTCGATTAGAACCTGAGTTGGGCCACGTTTTGGCTCTGAGCGCTTCCCCGGTTCGCTGACCTGCGGTTTCTCGGCTTGCAGTGATCGGATTTGCGCACTAATCGCGGGCCGTAGGCTGGCCCGGTGCCGTATGTGCGGACGGTGAAGACGACGGCGGTGCAGATCGTGCACTCCTCCCATCGTGGATCGCGGGATATCGAGCACATCGGCTCGGCTCACGATGACGCAGAGGTGGAGCTGCTGAAGGGAGAGCGGGTTCTCCAACCTGAGTTGTAGCGGTTTAGTGGCCACTCCAGCCCAGGTCGTTCAGCAGGGTCTGGGTCTCAGTGGGGATGCGGGGCTGGGCGGTGACCTGTTGGTTGCCGATGGTGATGGTCGCTGACCGCAGGGGCCGGAGGGCTTTGAGGATTTTGTTGATGCTCGCGCCGGTGCGTGCCTGGGCTTCGCGGGAGACGGCCAGGGCGGCAAACACGACGGTCAGATGGGCCTGGATGCTGTCCTCGAGGCGGTGGAAGACCGGTCGCGCGGCCAGGTCGGACTTGGTCATCCGGAAGGAGCGTTCGACCTGGTAGAGGTCGTGGTAGGCGGCCACGACCACAGGTCCGTCCATGACAGCGGGGTCGATGTTGGTGACGTAGCCCTTGATCCCGGCCAGGGCTCGGGCGCGTTCGACGAGGTTCCAGTCGACGCTGGTGGTGTTGTCGGTGAAGGTGACGAAGCGGTCCTTCTTCAGGGGCCGTTCGCCGGCGGCGACCTTCTCAGCGCGTTCGACCATGGCGTTGATCGCACGGTTGTCGTGCTGGGCGCGCTTGAACGCGTACTGGTAGACCACCCGCCGGTCACGGGCCTTCTTCCCAGTGCCCATGTGCCGGGTGGTCTCGATCGTCGCGCCGTCGGCCAGGTAGTTGCCGTGCCTCTCGACATGGGCCTGCAGGTCGTAGGGGACCTTGCTGGTCCTGGAGCCGACGATGAACTGGAATCCGTTCTCCTCCAGCGCCAGCAGGTTCGCCGCGGACAGCATCCCGGCGTCGGCCACGACGACGATGTCGCGTGCCTGGTAGCGGTCGCGGAACCGGGTCAGGACCGGGATGAGGGTCTTGGTCTCGGCTTTGTTGCCCTCGAATAGGTCTATCTCCAGCGGGAACCCGCCGGCAGTGGTGAGCAGCCCGACGGTGACCTGCGGGTCGACCCGATGTTCCTTGCTCATCCCGACCTTGCGCAGCTTGTCCTCACGCTCGACCTCGAAGTGCAGGGTCGTGACGTCGTAGAGCACGACCGCCAAGGTCCCGGTCCGGGTGGCGCGCGCGTAGCAGGCCCGGGAGATAACGGCCCGGTAGTCCCGCTCGGCCACGCGCTTGAGGCAGCGCATGAACGTCACCCGGTGCGGGGAAGCGACACCGAGGTCAGTCAGGACCCGGACGGTGTCCAGCTTGCTGGCCGGCTCGATCACCCGAGCGAGCACCAGGGCGCGGAACGCGTCGTCACCGAGGCGATCCAGCCCGAGATCGGCGTAGATGCCCGCGAGGGCCTCCCAGAGGATCAGCGAGGACGTGCCCTCGACTACGGCGGCCTTGCCGGCCGCCGCTTCCCCGGCGTCGTCCAGGTCCAGCGCCAGCTGCCCGGCATGACGACGCTCGTCGGCGATCCGCAGCAGCACCGCGAGCTCGTCGTCGGTGTGCGCCGACCCGATGTGCTCGATGCCCAGCACGCGCCGGCCCCGCTTGCGCACGATCTGGACCGCGGTCGCGCCCGAGGCCGGTCTTGACCCGCCGCACGAACATGCCCACCTCGCGAGGCTATCCACCCCAACAAGATCGGATTAGTGACCACAACCGAGGCCATCCCCGGCACGAAAGCCAAGGTCAGCGACGAGCACGATCACAAGATCGCCAGAACGCT
>Ga0181518_10001706_pt1 | contig 22132 bp, 23 predicted proteins | sample PEATcosm2014_Bin_28_FD_119751 | JGI IMG/M metagenome (GOLD analysis project Ga0181518, IMG submission 119751) | Peatland microbial communities from MTU Mesocosm Facility, Houghton, MI, USA - PEATcosm2014_Bin01_60_metaG | ecosystem: Environmental > Terrestrial > Soil > Wetlands > Peat | place... | reverse complement strand
GGTCCCGGCCAGCGCCCCGCTCAGGCCATCAGTCAGCCCGAGTCGCTGCGCCGTGAGCGCCAACAGCAAGCTGCCCGCGCGAGAGGACAAGCCCGTGCCGTCCGCGAGCACATCTACCGTTCTCAACGACGCACTTCCCGTCACCTTCAAGGTGAACCTCCTGAGCGGGTGGATTGCTGGCTTCGCAACCGCAATCCTCCCCGCCCAGGCGGACGCTTCAGCCCCCGCGCAGCGTCACACCCCGGGCCGCTACTGACGAATGCGGGCTAGGCTGCTTTAGGCCGGTATCCAAGCTGCCCCGTCTGAACCTCTGTCCAGTCCCGGGAGCAGATGGGGCATGCGTCTCGGTCCAGCTTGTGGACGCACATGAGCCCAGGGTCGTGGCGAACGATCGGACGTTCATCACATTTTAGGTCGGGCTCATCGGCTTTCCGGTCGTCAGGTTCAGCGCCCGCGGCGGGCGCCTTGTCCGCGCGCCAGACACAAATCAATCGTAGTTTGGGCACTTGCGCGTCCTTCCTTGTAGGAGTTCGCGCGCGTAAGCGCCGAGAGCGACGTTATGATCGCCACGCCGCACCCAGCGATGTCCGCGCAGTTTTGATCGGTTTCGCTGGTCCCGGAGAGGTGGAGCGGTAAGCCCTCGAAAGCAGCCGCTCCATCACTCCATTTGATCTGCAATAGCCCTCCATTCTGCGAGCGCCCATTAGGCGACTACGCGTTAGTGATCGTTGCTGGTCCCTTAGCCGTGGGTGCCAGCGTTTGCGCTGAGGCGAGCGCCAACCGCCCAAGGCCACCATTGCACCCGGACGGTGCTCGCGCAAGGACCGTTCACAGAGCCGTTGCTACACGCGTTTGCATCGATTTACAGGCACTTCTTGCGTGCGGCCGCACATCGCATCGCTTCACTGGCCGAAACTGCAACGCGCAGTATCCCAACGATGTCTCTCAGTAGGTCTGCATCGTCTCTCAGCACCTCACTGAGGCCAACAGTCGATATCTGTATGGCTACTGGTATATTCCGTCGATGGCTCAACCCTACTCAGGACCTCCGTTCGAGCGGATCCGCAAGTGCCTGACGGACCTCGTGACGTCGGGCATCTCGGTCGACAGCGTCGCCGTGAAGGGGGCGGCTCTCCTTGAGCTGCAGATCGTCGCGAACGCTTGCTGTACCCTCCCTGACGACGCAGACGACGAGGCACATGACGTGGCCGACACGGAGGCTCTACTTGACGTGCTCGGTCAAGCCGCCAGTCGAAGTCACATAGGCAACCGGAGATACCGCCGAGTCCTGCGACACGTGCTGCCACTTTACAACGTGCCCGGCTACGAACGCTACCGCAACATGCCGCTGGAGGAGCGTCGCACGGCCGCCGGGGAAAACCTCACTGGCAATGAGAACGACCCTGCCGTCAGAGCTAGCACTATCAGGACTTATTACGAGCCGCGCGCGCTCGACCAGTTGGGCGTCGCTTTGATACGCATGGAGGCGAAGGAGAGGGACGAGGAGCCTCCCCCGCTACCTCACGTGCAATAGTGCTTGCATCTGCGTCCAGCTGGTAACACAATGGTAACAAGGTTCGCGCATGTGACGCGGAACTAGTTCCCAGACTCGGAAAGGGTTGAGCCGATGCAAGGCACCTACACCACCGTGAGAGGCGCCGCATTGGTAGGCCTCGTCCATGAAGTTCGGACGGTGTTTCTAGCCCGTCCGCCTGTAGCAGAGCACGATCCTCAACTGCCCAATTCGCTTCGCCTCGTCACCCTCGAGGTTTTTACCGCGAAGGCGACGCACGAAAAGCTCGGTATTGTCGGAGACATCCTGGACGCCGACACAAATCTACCGATCGAGCGTGAGGCGGCGGATATCTTTGTGGATGCAAGCACTGCTGGTGCGTATCTAGACGACCTTGTCTGTGAGATTGTCTGTCAGGCGCTCGCCGATGACCCGGAGGTCCCCACCGAAGATGAGCGCCGTCGCTCGGCGGCATCCGAGCGATCATAAAGCGCTAACCCAAGCGATAGGGCCGAGCACAGTGCTCGGCCCTTGTCACGTCCGCACATACTCACCACCCTGTGAGGGCATTCATCCTGCCGCAGGTCCGATAACGCCGATTGTGCGACGTGGGGACCCCGGCCGCAAGACCGAGGACCTGACGTCGACGCACATGGGCCGGGAGCGCCGAGGAACAGCGGCGCGGTTCTTCGGCGGCACGGCTATAATCCGAACTGCCTCCATGCCCTCCAACAAGGAGCACACTGTCTCCTTTCTTTCAGGAGAATTGCGACGCCCGGACTGGCCGGGCGTCGCTCTTTAGTTGGGGCAAGGGTTCGTCGGGAAGCGCGGGGCGGCCGTGGATCTGAGCCACAGCCCTGGACGGTCGGGGCCGCGTATTTCGCACGCCTAGCACCGTCGTGGATGCCTGCGTGGTGCGAGCCCGGATATTCTGGGTGGGATGGGACCTATCGTCAGACCGGTGGAGTCTTGCGCCGATTTTGATGTATTCATCTCCTACTCTCACGACGACTCGGCACCTGTCGCTGCGATCGACGTTGCTCTGCGCTCCTCCGGCTTGATGGTCTTTTTCGACCAGCGGAATGTTCTCGGGGGAGACCGCCTAGTCGAACGCGTGTTCGATGGTATCGCCGCGGCGACGGCGCAGATTGTCGTGCTTTCTGGCGCTTCTACGAAGTCGAGCTGGGTCCTGGATGAGCTGGCGGCGGGTAGGTCGCGATCGATTGCGACCGGATCTCGCGTCGTGCCGGTACTAATCGAGGATTGCGAGATTCCGAACGCCGTGGCCCATCTGAAGTACATCGATCTTCGTGACTGGCTCACGGATCGAAGTTTCCGTCGAGGCATCTCCGAGTTGCTGTACGCGCTCGGTCACACCTACGAGCCACTCGATGATGCGGCTCTCGCATGGGCAATCCGGCACGCCTCTGAGCTACACCAGCTCGACTCAGAATTGACGTACTTGGTTGCACACCTCGATGGCGGGATATCGGAAAGACACAGTGGCACACGTACCTTTACGGCGTACAAGCAAGCATTGAATGATGTCCGACTAGCTTCTTTTCTTCTTGCCGATGAGCGACTCTCATGGCCTTCTGTGATGCGCGAGCACGCCGAACGGGCAGCAGGCCCGGGTGTCGGGTGCGTCGCCGGAGGCCTCCGCGTGATTGTCCAATGGCTAGAGCTAACTCATATGCCCGCTAACGACGCGAAGACGCAAGTGCTCTCGGAGTCTGTTGCGAGCCTTATCTCCCATCTTGACAGCAGACGAATCATTCCTTGGGGGTGGGTAAGCACAAGTAGTGCTGAAAGAGTCGCAGCCGTGGACGATGACGGACGTGATCTGCGTACCGAAATAAGGCACGTGAGCGAGGCCGTGCATCTACTCACGACCGAGGTCCTACGGTTGGCAGTTCCATACCCCGAATGGGCCGACTCCATCGCCCGAGGGGCCGGCTGACACCAACTGCCGCTTGTGCGACATTAGGCAATGCTTACCGCGCCGGTGTTTGTTTCGTAAGTCTTGAAGTTTTGTCGCATCGCATAGAGGACGCTGTCTACAAGGGCAAGATACTCTTGGGCCTGCTTGACCGTTACCTCGCGGCGCGGGCCGTGGACCGCGAGGTTTCGCATGACGGCGATGCCTTCGATGGCGTTGATAGTCAGCGGCGAGATAAGCCCTTGCTCCAGAGCCTTTTGTGCCAGAGTCATTGCGCTCGCGTCATCAGATGGCTGCTCGTTGATTGCGGCGAGAGCGTTGCGCAACTCGAGTTCGACGCGGGCGAACGCTTCGGGGATGGCTACCACTGGTTCCCGTTCTGCGAGGTCGGCAAGATCGTCCGTGCCCGCCTTAGTGGATGGCGGTATCCCCGCTTGATCGAGAACGGTGTGGACATCTGAGCCGATCCGGTCAAAGTCAGCCTTTAGCGGTCCTGCCTCGATGTGCCGCAGGTGCTCCGTCAGGAGCGTCTTGAGCTGGGCGCGGAATAGGACAGCGATGCAGACGACGGCCACGGGCCAAGCCAGTGAGCTAGCAAGGGAGGCGATGAGCTGGCTCGTGTCCATCAAGCAGCTGCCGTCCGTAGATGCGCGGGTACGACAACGGCCTCGTCGAGGCGCCGATGCAACAAGGACGCGGTCGTCATCATGTCGAGGGCGTCCTGCTCGCTGATTGGCCACGACACCTTCGGCCGATGGGCAGTTGTATTGCGGAAGGCTCCAAAGAGGCCGCGAAGGATGTTGGCGTATCCGTCGTGCTCCGATTGGTCGGTGCGGGTCTCGAGTCTGTTGAGGGCGAGCATGGGCAGTCTGTCCGCGGGTCGCGCGAGCGCACGATTGACGAGCTGTGCGCCGTCGTCGCTCAAGCCAGTGAGGCTACGGATGCGGTCTGCGAGGCTCTTGGTCGTCTCGAAGACGGCGTGGAAGTAGTTCTCGCTCTCGATCTCTGACGCGCACCCCGAGATCACGAGATGATGGACGTTGCGGTCCCGTAGGGCCTCCCGAAAACGATTCGCTCGTGCCCGCGCCTCGGAGAGCGTCGACGCGGCCCTCGCTAGGTGCTTGATGGTTCCGTCCTCGGTGACGATCAGGCCGGCGAAGGCCAGGGCCTCGTTGATCGCCTGACGCCACGCGTCGAATGTGTCGGGCGAATCCAAAAAGCGGGCGGGGCTCAGGGCGATCTTCAGGCAAGCCAGGACGGCATTAGAAGCGCCGTCCTTGGACTGCCGGTTGTTCAGCGCCTCAAAGAGGCGATCTTTCTTGGTCATCTCACCTGGGTCATCGATACGCGCCTCGCGGAGCAAAGCAGCTATCTCTCGACCAGTTAGTCCCTCGCCCGTGTCTCCCAGCACCGCACAGATGCGGCGGAGGACACCGGAGGGGAGTGGGTCAATCGCAGCCATACAACGAGTATGCGCCGACACGCGGACATCTGGCAACCGTCGATTCGCGGCTTGAACGCAAGCTGCGAGTGGCCGGGCGTACGCTGGCCGGAAGTTGGCGGCGCTCCTAATTGGCATTGGTTGGCGTTGATGCGCGAGGTGGGCATCCGGGAGGCGCCGTTGCCAGCGTCGGCGTTAGTACTCCCACGTGCTGGAATGGTCATTAGTACGTACTTGCATTTGAACTGTCTAGAGTGGCTTCTGAAGCAGCAGTTCGCAGTGGGTGGCGCTTCGCTGCGAATGCGCCGATGGCGCGCTACGCTGTGCGTATGGATAGCCCTCCGCCCATGAGTCGCAAGACCACCATTGAGGGTTTCCTTGCGGCCTCGAAGCGTCCTACGCAGACTGTACCCCTCCGCTACTCATTTGTCCAAATCCGCACAAAGAGTGGAAAGACGGCCCCTGGGCCGCTTGCAGACCTCGTACGTCGGGGTCGAGCATCAACGCTCGAACAGTTCCTGCTGCTCCATGCGCTCGCCAGCGGCGGCGAGTTCGACGTCAAGGCGCAAGCGCGCGTATGGGCGCGTGCCCTGGGTCTCTCCGATGACGAGGCCGGGCGACGAACCGTCGGGCGTAACTGGCGGATACTCAGCCAGCTCAACCTCGTGCATACTCGGCGCTCGGGGCGTGAGATTCGTGCGATCAAGCTCCGGGAGGATGGCTCGGGCGACCCGTACAGCCACCCAGGAGAAGGCGTGGCAGAGCGTTACATGCAGATTCCGTTCAGGCTGTGGTCAGACGAGCACTATCTAGCTCTCGATGTTCCGGGCAAGGCCGTCTTGATGATCGCGATGACGCTCGGCGACTGGTTCTCGCTTCCAACGCGCCAAGGCCCGGCGTGGTACGGCCTCAGTCGCTCAACAATGGAGCGTGGCTTCAAGAACGCGCGAGCGGCTGGAGTGATCGAAGCCCGCGCGGAGTTCAAGGAGGCGCCCCTAGCACCCGAGGGCTACACGCTCGAGAACTACTACCGCCTCTTGTCACCGTTCGGTCCATGCGGAAAGCTGGCAAAGAGTGCGCACCCAATCTTCTCGCTCGAAGCGGCAGCGTTGAGTCCATCAACCCGGGTGGATAAACCGAAGCGCAGGACGAAGCGTCGCAAACCAGCGGCGAAGACCTCCCAGCACGAGAAGGCACCGGCGACGGGGGCGCGACGCAAATCGCGCCCCCGTCAGCCCGCAAAATCAGTATAGGCCCGCGTTTCCGGGGAAAAGGCTCACGGCTGCGGCGAGAGAGTCGCGTCGCGGATCGCCTCGGCTGCCTGCCTCCGAGCTGTCCGGCCATTTGGCTCCAGCAGCACCTCCAGCAGACGACCAAGCTGCTTATGGTTTGCAACGAGTCCCGAACTCTCCGTTTCGCCGGGCATTCGATCGCTGTCCGAAAGCCGGATTCAGCGGCAGCTGGCCTAAACGGCGAGGATCGTACAGCCAGGCCCGAGGAGCGTGCGCATGTCGTTGGGATCCGAGGTCGCGATTGCGTCGCCTCGACGACGCACGCCGACCGCTACGCACGCGTCGATCGTTCCGCTTCCTGGGGTACGTCGACGCAGGCTGCCTGCGGTACGGGCAAGTCGCTCATCGACAGTCTCGATCGAGGATGCTTTGAGGAGGCGAGCGACTCGCGCGTCTCTGGCGTCGCCGCGCCAGACCTCGGCAAGCACGATTGCCGGAATCGTAGGCACGAGGCCGCGTGCGTACGCGACCGTCAGGATCTCGCGGACGCGCTCATCTCCGCGCTCGTAAGCGATGAGCGCACCGGCGTCGAGAGTCAGGCCGGCCACTCGGCAGCGACCTGAGTCTTGACGTTCCCAGGGATCGCTCCGAGCTCGGCCTCGTCCGTAGCAAGCAGCTCCCGGCCGCGAGCGATCTGCAGCTCGTGCAGGACTGCGGCGTTCACGAATGCCGACAGGCTCCCACCAGACTGCGCGATACGCTGCTCGGCCTCGTTCAAGACCGACTCCTCGAAGGAGATCGAGCGCTTTTGACTAGCCATGCGAAGAATCCTACCACGGTAGGATTCTCGCCAGGCACAGCATCCCCTGCCAGCCGGCCGGGATTCAAGCCCCAAACCGTGACCCGCTCGATCGCGGTGCCCCTTCCCAGGGGCCGACGAGTGGCTCACGAGAGAGCTTTCAGCCGCCTTATGCCGGTCGCCAGGTGATGATTGCCATTTTTGAGAATCGTGTTGGCGGACGTAAGGTGGGCTGTCGCAGCAGCACATTCGTGGGACGTCCACGACGTCACTGCGTTGAGGACCTGGTCCAGGGCGTCGTTCCACAGGCTCGCCCCAGTGAGCACCTGATCCTCAGCTGAGTCGAAGGTGATCATCTGCCTGGCATGTGATCCCCAGATGTTTACTGCGTCCGCGCGCAGCCTGTAGACGTCGTGGCGCACTTTCAGCAGACGCGGTTCGAGGAAGTCCTTCACGCTGCCGTGGATGGTGTCCCCGGCGCCGAGGGAGACACTCTGCCAGACCGTTTCGGCCGCCGCCTTCGTTTCCGGGTCCCGTTCGAGTTCTTCGGCCTCCGCGCAGGCGGCCTGGACCGTGTGTGCCTCACCGACCGCCAGTGTTTCGAACTCGTCTAGGAAGCGCCGGTAGTCCTTTTCGATTTCGGCGGCGTGCGTCCGGTACCGCTGCGTCTGCCCGGTCGCTGCGAGGGCCCTGGGACCCCCGTTGTCGGGGCTCGCCACCGCGCTCGGCGGAGCTTGCGTCGCGGCCAGTGCGGCCACCGAGGCGGCTGCCACCAAGGCGAGCCTCCTGAGCCGTCGCAGAGACATCGATGCTGCTACGCAGACCATCGGCCCGTGGAGCTTTCGCGTATGACTCTCATCCATGCCACCACTGGTAATCTCGCGCCCGTGCCATCTGGCGCGATCCGTGGAAACCCCCGATGGTGGCGTGGAAAGGCCGCAGTCAAGTCGTCTGTCGTGGTGTAACGGCGGCTCGTCGGTGAGGTGCTCGTGGCTCGGGCCTGCATCGGCCAGCCCTATCGGCTCACGGTCAGCTCGGGGTCCGTCGCCGCAGCGAATCCTGGCGGGCAGGGCTGCGCGTCCCGTCGCGCAGACGCGTAGCTGGTTGGTGTCGCTGCATAGTGCCCCGTCTTGCTGGCTGCGGGATGACGGGGTCGGTAGTGTTTGGCGCAATGGTCGAGCAATCCAAGGAGCGAGCGCCTGACGCAGACGGAGAGCGTGTGCTTCCAATACGCACGCTGGAGCATCTTCGGACGATGAAGCGGGCTGCCGGCCGTCCACGTGACCTGGTGGACCTGGATGACCTCGACGCCGCTCAGCCGGGTCAGGATTGAGCCGGCATCTCCCGCCGTGCCCGAGCCTCGGGCTCGCGGGCAATAGCCCACCTGAGCTCCGACGCCGAGCCGCGCCCGCCGCTCACGCCAGCTCGTCGACCCCGCGCCCGCGTCGGCCAGCGCGTGGGTGCGACATGCCGCGTTGCCCGTCGGAGGCCGTGGCGGCCTGCTCGGCATACAGTCGCGCGGTGGCGCGCGCGGGCAACCGCTGTCCCACTGCGTCGAGGCCCGCGCCCGCCTGCGCCTGGGCGCTCGGGGCCTGGGCGCGCGCTTCGAGCGAGCGCACCAGCGCGAGTACGGCGAGCGCTTCCTCCCGTGAGCCATGCAGATCGAGCACGTCGGCGACCCCTGCGATGTCGAAGATCCGCAGCACCCGCGCGTTGCCGTTGGCGCAGACGACTCGCAGCGACCCGCGGCCGGTCTCGCGCAGCCGCGCGACCGCTCCGACGAGCACGCCGATGGCGGTGGAGTCGATGAACGTCACCTCCGAGAGGTCGAGCACGAGATGCCGTGTGCCGCCGTCGATGTGAGCAAAGAGGCGCGCTCGCAGCCGCGGGCTTGCCCCGAAGTCGAGCTCGCCGCCGACGGCGATCAGGGCGACGTCGTCAGGGGCGTCACCGGCATCGTGGTGCACGGCGGGTAGGTCCTCGCTGATGGAGAAAAAGCTCATCCGGGCTCCTCGACGGTTGCGTCGGGCAGAATCCCCTTCCTGCATTGTTTCGAGCATCCGAAACTACAGCTGTAGGCGACCTCGGGAAAGCCAACGCAATGACAGCGCTCAGCCGCCGGCCAGCATCCCCCGCACGGCATCCTGGAACGCGCCGGTGGTGAAGCACTGCGGCTCGGCGAACTCCTCCATCGCGAGCGTGCTCTCCCAGGTGCCGTCGGCTGCGGCGCGCAGCAGCGGCTTGGTCATGGCGAGCGCGTGGGCGGGCAGCGCGGCGATGCGCGTGCACCACGCGTCGGCGGCGTCGAGCAGCTGTTCGTGGGCGACGACTTCGTGCACGAGCCCGAGCTCCAGCGCGCGCTGCGCGTCGAGCTGCTGGCCGCCGGCGTAGTAGGCGAACGCGCCCTGATAGCCGAGCCGCCGGGTGATCGCCCACGAGGTGCCGACCTCGGGCAGCAGCCCGAGGCGCCCGAACGCGGGCACGATGCGCGCGCGCTCGGAGGCGATGGCGAGGTCGCATGTGAGCGCCCACGCGAGGCCGACGCCGGCGGCGGGGCCGTTGATGGCGGCGACGAAGGCGACGTCGCTGCGCGCGATCAGCCGCACGATGGCGCCGAACTCGTAGCGGATCCAGCGCCAGATGTCGGTGGCGCCCTCTGGCGCGGCCAGCGCGGTGGGCGTGTCGGCCATCATCCGCAGGTCGCCGCCGGCGGAGAAGCCGGGATCGGCGCCGGTGAGCACGATCGCGCGGATCGCGCGGTCGGCGAGCAGCTCGTCGAGCGCCGCCTTGAGCTGCTGCACGAGCGGTGCGCTGAGCACGTTGAGCTTGGCGGGATCGTCGAGCGTGACGACCGCACGGTCGGCGCCGCGCTGCACCTGAACGACCTGGTCGGTGTGCTCGCTCCCGGCGGACACGATGTCTTCGTAGAACGTCATGGGGCCTCCTTGAGGGTCTGCCACGCGGCGTCGGCGAGGATGACGGCGACGCTCGCCGGCACGCGCTTGCCGCGCCCGGCGACCCAGTGGCGGGTGTACTCCTGGGCCGGTCCGAGCCAAAGCGCATGGATCAGGTCGAACGGCAGGTCGCGCAGGACTCCGTAGTGGACGTGCAACTGCCACCACGCGGTCGTGTCGGCAAAGAACGAACGGTTGTGCTCGCGAAGCTCGGCGTCGTCGGCGGGGCGCCCTGCGAGCAGGAACGCGGCGGCGCTGCGGTTGGCGCTGACCCAGCGCAGGTGGAAGCGCACGCCGGCCTTGACGCCGTCCTGCGCGTCCGCGCGGGAGCGCAGCTCGGCGAGGAAGCCGCGCTGGAAGTCGGCAGTCAGCTCGGCGTACAGCGCGCCCGCGAGCCCGGCCTTGTCGGGGAAGTGATGGTAGAGCGCGCCCACGCTCACCCCCGCGTCGCGGCGGATGTCCTCGAGCGTGGCGCCGAATGCGCCGTCGGCGTCGAAGCGCGTGAGGGCGGCTGCCAGCAGGCGTTCGCGTGCCGGCACATCGTGCGGTCGCTGCGTAGCGCGCGACGCGCTCGCATCGCTGACGGACGTGGACGCCATACAGAGCCAGCATCTTGTCAGACCGAGGATTCCTCTGTCAAACGCCACGTGTTGTCGCTGGCCCCGATGCCGGGCTGGGCGGTCCGGGCGAGGAGTAGCATGGCCGGCGACGGTGTCCCGGATGGACGGCCAGCAAACGACTCTCTGAAAGGCAGCCATGGGAATCGCAGACAGACTCAAGGACCTGAAGACGAAGGCCGTGGATGCGACCGCCGAGCGCAGCGACAAGATCCACGAAGCGGTGGAGAAGGTCGCGACCGTCGCGGACGAGCGCACCGGCGGCAAGTACCACGAGCGGATCCAGAACGCGAGCGCGAAGGCGGGCGGCCTCGTCGACGGCCTCAAGGACTCCGATCAGGATGCCGCTGCGCAGAGTGCGGACGCCGCGCCCGGGGACACACAGGCCGCGCCGGCCGCGGACACGCAGAGCGCGCCGCCACCGGCAGACGCAGGCTCCGCGCCGGCGGCGTAGGGAGCCCGCGCGGCCCTGCGCGCGGTCATCGGCCGCTCGCGGCGGCTGCGCGCGTCCGTTCGCCCAGCTCTGGTGCGCTGCCCCTCAGCCGGCGAGCGCGGCGCGCAGCATGCCGCCCATCTCGGCGACCGCCTCGCGCGGGCCGGTGCCGCCGACGAGCATGTGGATGAAGCCGTGGATGTAGCCGTCGTGGCGGCGCGCGATCGTGCGCACGCCGGCGGCGCGCAGCCGCGCGGCGTACGCCTCGCCCTCGTCACGCAGCGGATCGAAGCCGGCGGTGACGACGAGCGCGGGCGCGACGCCGGCGAGGTCGGCCGCGAGCAGCGGCGAGGCGCGCGGGTCTCGCCGGTCGCCGTCGGGGCCGAGCAGCTGCTCCTCGTACCAGTCCATGCTCTCCTTGGTCAGGAGGAAGCCCTCGGCGAACGTGAGGCGCGACCGCGCGACGTCGACGAGGTCGGTGACGGGGTAGATCAGCAGCTGGAGGGCGGGGACGGGACCGCCGCCGGCGGCGGCCTGCTGCGCGGTGACGGCGGCGAGGTGCCCGCCGGCGCTGTCGCCGGCGACGGCGATCCGCGCGGGATCGGCGCCCAGCCGCTCGGCGCTTGCGACGGCGTCGCGGAAGGCGGCGAGCGCGTCGTCGACGGGCGCGGGGAAGCGGTGCTCGGGGGCGAGGCGGTAGTCGACGCTCAGCACGCGCGCCCCCGACGTCTTCGCGAGCAGGCGGCAGGGCTGGTCGTGGGTGTCCAGGTCGCCGACCACCCAGCCGCCTCCGTGGTAGTAGACGATCAGCGGCCCGACCGTCCCGTCGCGCGCCTCCTCGGGCACGTACATGCGTGCGCGCAGCGGCCCTTCGGCGCCGGCGACGGTCGTCTCGTGGACCTCAGCGACCTCGATCGGCCTCCCGGCGACGACCTCGACCGAGTGGCGCAGTTCCTCGCGTGCGGCGATCGGCGTGCGGCTCGAGGCGGGCGGTGGCGGGTTGCGCTCGGCGAGCTTCAGCAGAACCTGCGTGTCGAGGTCGAGCTCCAGTCCGTCGCGGTGGATGGGCGCGCCGGCGATGCGGCGCTTGACGCTCGGCGGCAGCGTGCCGATCGCGCGCGCGGCGGCGCTCTCGAGCCGGGCTGGGAGCTCGGTTGGCATAGTCGGATGCTCGCAGACTGGCGAGATCGCCGGGGTGCGCGCACCGTGCGATCGGCCCGCATTCACATCGGAACTCGGTTTGAGTCTAAGGCCTGCACTTGTATCCAGGTGTCGATTTTTCGCTGCCGAGCGGGTACGATGGCGGCATGGGGATGGCTTGCTCTGGGGAGGAGCGGCAGTCGGCGCGACGGGGGATGCGCACCGTGGGGGCGGTGCTCGCATCCGCCGCGCTGGCCGTGGGGCTCGGCGCGAGCGCGTCCGCCGCAAGCGCGTCCGTCGCGCCGGAATACCGCGTGCAGCATGTTTGCGGCGCGAGCAGCCCGGGCACCGCCGCGTGCGCGGCGCTGCGCCTGGTCTCCGCGTCGCTGACGAGCGCCGAACTGCAGGCGAACGCCGCCAGGCAGGTCGCGGCCGGCGCGGACCCGGCGCGGGAAAACAAGAACCCGTTCCCCGGCTACCTGACGCCGGCGGACCTGCACGCGGCGTACTCGCTGCCGGACGAAACGGCCGCCTCCGCGACACAGACGGTCGCGGTGGTCGACGCGTATGACGATCCGACCGCGGAAGCCGACCTGAAGGTCTACGACGAAGAGTTCGGCCTGCCGGCGTGCACGAGCGCGAACGGCTGCTTTCGCAAGGTCAACGAGGAGGGGCAGTCGAGCCCGCTGCCGCCGAAGAGCGGGGAATGGGCTGGCGAGATCTCGATCGACGTGCAGATGGCGCACGCCGTCTGCCAGGGCTGTCGCGTGCTGCTGGTGGAGGCCAAGTCGCCGGAACTCACCGATCTCGGCGCGGGGGTCAACGCGGCGGTGGCGCTGGGGGCGACGGAGATCAGCAACTCCTACACCGCGGCCGAGGAAGCCTCGATCGCGAGCTTCTACTCAGAACTGAACGCCAGCTACTACGACCACCCGGAAGTCGTCGTGACCGCCGCCGCCGGCGACTGCGGCTATCTGAACGAGGCGTGCAGCGGGGAAGCGGGCACCGCGAACTTCCCGGCCGACTCGCCGGAGGTGGTCGGCGTGGGCGGGACCAGCCTCACCGAGGAGAAGGAAGCGTGGAGCAGCACGGTGTGGGACGAAGGCGGCAGCGGCTGCAGCGAGATCTTCGCGGCGCCCGCGTGGCAGAGCGCGATCCCCGACTTCGCGGACACCGGCTGCGGGAGCGAGCGCTCGATCGCCGACGTGGCGGCGATCGGCGACCCGAACACGGGGGTGGACGTGTACGACAGCACGCCGGAAGGCAACGGGCAGCCGACCGGCTGGACGGTGTTCGGCGGCACGTCGGTCGCCTCGCCGATCGTGGCCGCCGAGTGGGGCCTCGCGGGCGGCTCGCACGGTGTCGCCGTTCCCGCCGCCACGCTGTACTCGCACCTCGGCAACGCGAGCGATCTCTACGACGTCGTCTCCGGCAGCAACGGCTCGTGCGGCGCCGCCATCTCCTGCCAGGCGGCCGTCGGCTACGACGGTCCCACCGGCGTCGGCAGCCCGATCGGCCTCGGCGCGTTCTCCGAAGCGGGCAGCCCTGAAGACATCACGCCGCCGTCGATCTCGGGGATCGCCGAACAGGCGCGGACGCTGCACGCGACGGCCGGCTCGTGGACGAACAGCCCCACGTCCACAGCCGATCAGTGGGAGCGCTGCAACGCCTCGGGCGCGAGCTGCGCGGCGATCGAAGGCGCAACCGGCGACAGCTACACGCTCGCGGCGGGCGACGTGGGCTCGACCGTACGCGTTCAGGAAACCGCGGCCAACGCCGACGGCGTCGGGGCTCCGGCGGACTCGGCGCCGACGGCCGTCGTCGCCTCCGACGTTCCCAAGCTCGCCGGCTTCACGCCGGGCTCGGGAATCACCGGCAGCGCGGTCACGCTCGAAGGCGCCGCGCTGGGCGGGGTCACGCGGGTCGAATTCGGGGCGCTCGCGGCGAAATTCACCGTGCTGTCCTCCACGCAGGTCGAAGCGGTCGTGCCCGACGGCGCGGGCAAGGCGAAGATCTCGCTGACGACGCCGGTGGCGACGGTCACGAGCAAGGCCAAGTTCACGCCGACGCTGTCCGTCACCGCGGTGACGCCCGCGAGCGGCGCTCCGGGCACGGCGGTGACGATCAAGGGCGTCGGCTTCAACGCCAGCTCGAGCGTCAGCTTCGACGGCGTCGCCGCGACGATCAAGTCCGTCTCCGCGAAGAAGCTCAAGGTGAAGGTGCCCGCCGGCGCGGGCACCGGCCCGATCGCCGTCACGAACACCTCCGCGCCGACCGGCACGGTCTTCAGCGCCAGCAGCTTCACCCCCTGAGCGTCACGCGCGCCGCCGTTTGGGTTAAGGTTGTTCACTCAAACGGTTGAGAACGCGCGGGATACGCGCACGAGGAAGGAGCCCAGATGGCGCGCATCGTGCTTGACGAGACGGAGATCGAGGTCGCGGAGGACGTGGAGGACATCCTCAACAGGATCGTCAACTCGCGCGACGGGCTGCGCCGCGGCAGCGGCGCGATCGTCGCACCTCCAGGCTGGGTGGTCGCGACCGCATTGGGCGGCGGCGAGGAGATCTACCTCCAGGTCGCGCGCATCGCCTACGTGCGCGAGGACTGAGGCGACTACGGCGTATCGGGCGCGGCCACGGCGAACACGATGTGACGGCGCGCGAGGCTGAGGTACGCGTGCAGCTCGATCGGGCCGCCGTCGAGCGGCGCGACGGTGACGTCGGTGAGCGTGATGAAGTCGCGCTCTGAGGCGTTCAGCACGTCGGAGACGCGGCTGCGGTAGCCGTCGCGAGCAAGCGTGAGCACGCCCTCGATGCGGTGTCGCTCGGTCTCGATCCTGACCCGCTCGGTGCGGTGGTCGCTGCCCAGCGGAACGTCCTCGCCGAAGGTGTCCTCCACGTTCATGCCCCCATTATCGGTGCTCGAACGGTTTCGCCGCTCGGCGGGTCCGCGGCTCGATCGGCGGCGGGGTGGGAGACATGCGGCTCAACGGGTCACCAGATAGCTGCGCGTGAGCGTCGTGCGCAGCCCGGTGGGGCCGGCGGCCACGATCGTGACGCTTGCCCGCATGCCCCGGTGGCGGCCGAGCTCGGCGCGCAGCCGGCGCAGCGCGCTCGCTCCGACGAGCAGTCGCACATGCCCGGAGATCGCGGGCGGGAGGCCGCGCGCGGCGGCGATCAGGGCGACCGCGCGGTGGCGGCCGCGCGCGGCGAGCGTGCCCGTGACGAGGATCGTGCAGCCCCGCTGGCAGCTGACCTGCAGCGCCAGCGCGCGCCGCGCGAGCACGCCGGCCGTCCGCGGCACGCTCGCGCTCAGCACCGGCGCGACGTTCAGCGGCGGCGGCCAGCTGCCGGGCGCGAGGCAGCCGCTCGCGTGGGGAGCGAGGAGGTCGAAGCGCTCGACGCGGTTGTTGTTGGTGTCCGCGACGTACACGTCGCCGTCGCAATCCACCGCGATCGCGGTCGGCTGGGAGAGCTCGCCGGGGGCGGTTCCCCGCATTCCCCACCTGGCGAGGAAGCGGCCGTCCGCTTCGAACGCCTCCACGCGGTCGTCTTCGCTGTCCACCACGTACACGTCGCCCGCGGCGTCGACGGCGATGCCGGTGGGCGAGCGGAAGCGTCCGTTGGCCGTGCCCTTCGAGCCCCATTCGGCGATCGGGCCGCCGGCGGGCGAGAGCTCGACGACGCGGTCGTTGCCGGTGTCGGCGACGTACACGTTCCCGGAGGGCGCGACGGCGAGCGCGTCGGGATGGTCGAACGCGCCCGGGCCGCTCCCGGGCGCGCCGTCGCCGGCGCCCGCCCCCCACTTCGCCTGCAGCGAGCCTTCCGGGCCGTACACGAGCACGCGGTTGTGGTCGGTGTCGGCGACGTACGTCTGGTCGGTCGCCGCGGAGACAGCGACGGCGCCGGCGCCCGCGAGTTCCGCACCGCCGAGCTCGCCCGGGCCGCCGATTTCGCCGAGAAACGTGCCGTCGCCCCACAGGTGCGCGATCCGCTGGTTGCCGGTGTCGGCGACGTACACCGACCCGAGCGGGTCGACGGCGATGCCCGCCGGCGAGGCGAAGCCGGCCGCGTGCCCGCCGGCCGCGGTCCACTGTTCGAGATAGGCGTCGCTGCCCGGCGCGAACGCCTCGATGCGATCGTCGACCGTGTCGGCGACGAGCAGCCGCCCGGTCGGGTCGATCGCGAGGCCGCGCGGCGCCGTCAGCTGCCCGGGCCCGCGCCCGGGGGCGCCGAACGTGCGCAGGTAGTCGCCGCTGGAGTCGAACACCTCGATGCGCTCGTTGGCGGTGTCTGCCACGTACGTGTCGCCGGCGGGGTCGCTGGCCAGCGCGCGCGGGAACTCGAGCTCGCCGGGCTTGGAGCCGGCGCCGCCCCACGCGCCGTCGAACGCCAGCTGCGGCGTCAGCTTGACGATCCGGTCGTTGCTGTCGTCGGCCACGTACACGTCGCCGGCGGCGTCCAGCGCGACGCCGTAGGGGTAGCCGAATTGCCCCGGCCCGGCGCCCTGGGAGCCCGTTTCCGCTTCGAACGCGCCTTCCGGGCTGAACTTCTCGATGCGGTGGTTGTCGTCGTCGGAGACGATCACCTCGCTTTCGTTGGCCGCCACCGCGCGCGGGTAGGAGAACTGGCCGGGGCCGCTGCCGCCCGTGCCCCACGCGGTCGCTTCCCCGCCTTCCAGGTTGAAGCGCTCGACGCGGTCGTTGCCGGAGTCGGCGACGTACACGTGGTCGCCGGAGACCGCGATGCCGCCGCCCGGCGGCTGGCTCGGGCTCTGCGAGGAGCCGAAGGAGAACTCCCCGAGTTCGCTGCCCTTCTCGCCCCACGCGGTGATGAATTCGCCGTTCGGGCCGAACTTCTCGATGCGGTCGTGGCTGGAGTCGACGACGTACACGTCGCCCGCCGCGTCGACCGCCAGCCCGCCGATCGGGCCGAACTGGCCGTGCCCGCCGCCGTATGAGCCCCACTGCGTCTCGAATGCGCCGGCGGCGGTGAACTTCTGCACCACGTAGCCCAGCTGGTCGGCGACGTACACGTCGCCGGTCGTGTCGACGGCGACCGCCTCGGGGAAGCGCAGCACGCCTTCCGCGCGCTGCCCGACCACCTGCACGGCTGCGTACGGGCACGCGCCGGCGCCGGACCCGGGGCAGCCTTCCGCGGCAGCGCGGCCGGCGGCGATGCACGCGCAGGCGAGCGCGAGCGCAAGCGAGAGCAACGCGCGACGGCGAAGAAGCGTCATCGCCGACCACAACACCGGCGGATCGCCGGAGGAGCGCTTGCGGCTACTGCGCGATGCCCTCGGGCGCGCGCGCGGGCAGCCCCGCGCGGCCGGCGGGGAGCGTCGCGATGCGCCCGTTGGCGTGGCTCGGACGGTTGCGCTCGTCGCGCACGATGTACAGCGGGCGATGCTTGACCTCGTCGTAGATGCGCCCGACGTACTCGCCGATGACGCCGAGCGCGATCAGCTGGATGCCGCCGAGCAGCAGGATCGCGATCGTGATCGAGCCGAAGCCCGGCAGGTAGGAGCCGACGATGCGCAGGCCGATGACCACGGGGATCGCGATGAACGCGACGCTCGCCGAGAGCAGCCCCGCGTATGTGGCCAGCTGCAGCGGCAGATGCGAGAAGGAGGCGATCGCGTCGAGCGAGAAGCGCAGCATCTTGCGCAGGGTGTACTTGGTCTCGCCGGCGTGGCGCGCGTCGCGCTGGTAGGGGACGGCGGTCTGGGTGAAGCCGACCCACACGGTCATGCCGCGCAGGAAGCGCGAGCGCTCGGTCATCGCCAGCAGCGCGTTCAGCGCGCGGCGGTCGAGCAGGCGGAAGTCGCCCGAGTTGGGCTCGAGGTCGACCTGCGCGAGCTTGTCGAACAGCTTGTAGAACCACGACGCGGTCGCGAGCTTGAACGCGGTCTCGCCCTCGCGCTGCTTGCGCACCGCGTAGACGACGTCGGAGCCCTGGCTCCACTGGGCGATCATCTCGGGGATCAGCTCGGGCGGGTCCTGCAGGTCGGCGTCGATCATCGCCACGACGTCGCCGACCGCGTGCTCCAGCCCGGCCGTCAGCGCAGCCTGGTGGCCGAAGTTGCGCGACAGGTGCACGACGCGCACGCGGGGGTCGTTCGCGGCCATGCGGTCGAGCAGCTCGGGCGTGCGATCGGAGCTGCCGTCGTTGACGAGCACGAGCTCGAACTCGTAGTCGGCGACCGCCGCGGTCGCGCGCGCCACGAACTCCTCGACGAGCTCCTCCTCGTCGTAGACCGGCGCGACCACACTGAGCAGGGCTGGGGTGCGAAGTTGTGTATCCGACATGGTGGTGGCCTTCCGAGCGACGCTACGAGGTCGCCGTCTCGAATCTCATCTTCGACGAGCCGCTTAAGCCGCCGCTCAATTTATCGTTCATCCTGTGTACGGATGACCCCTGAGCGCGCCGACACCCAGGTTTCGCCCACAAGCGTAGCGCGCCTGCGGGCCAGAGTTAGCGCGCCGGTGCTGGTCCAGTTCATCAAGTTCGGCATCGTCGGCATCTCCAACACGCTGCTCACGCTCGTCGTGTACACGGTGCTGCTGAAGGTGTTCGGCGTCTGGTACCTGGCGGCGTCGGCGATCGGCTTCGCGGTGGGCGCCACCAACGGCTTCCTGCTCAACCGCCGTTGGACCTTCCGTGAGCACGTCGGCGACGCGCTCACGCCCGTGCGTTGGGGGGTCGTGCAGACCGGTGGGCTGGGCATCAACGAGGGGCTGCTGTACCTGTTCGTCCACGACGCGCAGCTCGACAAGCTCCTCGCACAGGTGTGCGCGACCGCGGTCGTCACCGTCACCACGTTCTTCGTCAACCGCGCCTGGACCTTCCGCGTGCACGCGCCGGTCGCCGTCGACGTGCCCGCTCCTTAGCGGAAGACGGCCATAAGCGACAGGCCGGCGGGGATGCGCCCGCCGCGGGCGATCAGCGCGGCCTCGAGCGCGAGCGGGCGCTCGAGCAGCCAGTTGACGGGGCCCGGCGGCACCCATAGGTCGAGGCTCGACTCGGTCGTCCTGCCGCGGTTGACGCGGTCGAGCACGCGCAGGACGATCGCCGCCGGCAGCAGCAGCGAGTTGAAGTAGGTGGTGCGCACCTGGTTCCAGCCGGCCTGCTCGGCGACGCGCTGCAGCGAGCGGCGGGTGTAGCGGCGGTGGTGGTGGTTGATCACGTCGTGGCCGCTCCACAGCCACTGGTAGGCGGGCACGGTCACCAGCAGCGCGCCACCCGGCGCGAGCACCCGACGCAGCTCGCGCAGGGCCGCGAGGTCGTCCTCGAGGTGCTCGATCACGTCCAGGCTCACGGCCAGGTCGAAGCTGTCGTCGGGGAACGGCATCTCCAGCACCGAGCCCGCGACGACCTCGCCCACGCCCCGCTCGCGCGCGAGCGCGACGCTCGTATCGGACAGCTCGACGCCCGTCACCGCGCCCAGGCGGGCGAGCTCGAGCATGTTGCGCCCGCTGCCGCAGCCTGCGTCGAGGATGCGCGGGGATGCGGGCAGCCCGAGCCTCGCGATCGCCCCCTCCAGCACGGTTCGCCGTCCGCGATACCACCAATGCACGTCCTCTGCCCGGTGCGTCTGGCGCTCGTAGTCACTATCCATCTGCGCGCATCTTTTCCTAAAGCCCGCCTTCCGCGCGGTGCGCCCTCGCCGGCGAGCGGCTCACGGGCTCTTCCCAGCCGTGCGAATCGAGTACTCGGTCGCGCCCGCTTCGCCCTGCCAGACGGCCACCGCGCGGTCGCTGTCCGGGTCGAACGCGGCGCTCGCGTCGCCGACGGGCCCCGGCGGCGCGAGCTGCTCGGGTTCGCCGAACGCGGTCCGCTGCGGATAGACGTCGAACCCCTGCGCCGCGAACAGCCCCTGGCGCTGCAAGTCGGGCCGGCCGGCGGCGGTCGGCTCCGGCTCGCTCCACAGCACCAGCGCATCGTCCGCCGGGCCCGCGGCGAGGTCGGCGAGCAGCGCATCCACGCCCGGCGCGGCGATCGTGCTCACGGCTCCCAGCCCGCTCAGGTCCACCGGGGCGGTGCGCACCACCCAGCGGCCGGCCGCCGAGCCGGCCCACGCGAGCACCACGCTCTCCGAGCTCAGGCGCACGAGGCTCGGAGACGCGGCGGGCGAGGGCAGGCCGTCGGGATCGCGGAAGCGCTCGAGCAGCTGCGGCGCGCCGAAGCGCACGCCGACGGCCGAGCGGTCGATGTACACCGCGGTTTCCCCGCCTCGCTGCTCCGCCCACGCCACGATCGCGTGCCGGTCGTCGCTCAGCACCGCCGCGATCCGTGGATGCGCGCCCGTCGGCCCGAGTAGCTGGAGCGGGCCCGGCGCGCCCCTCTGCGCCACCAGGCGGGCGTAGATCGCACCTCCCTGTGCCCACACGGCGAGCGCTTCGCTGCGGTAGTCCATCGCGAGCGTCAGCGCCTGTACCGCGCCCGCGCCGGCGGTCGCGGTGGCTACGTTGCGGACGAAGCCGTGTCCGAAGAAGCGCTCGACGTGGACGTCGATTTCCGACCTCGGTCCACCTGTGCCTGCGCCTGCCGGCGCGGAGGCGGGGGTCGGCGCGAGCGCCGAGCCGGAGGTCGGCGTTGGTGCGGGCGCGGGCGGGGAGGCGAACGCGACGTCGCCCAGGTACGCCGTCGCCAGCGCCATCGGCGCGCTCGTGCTTTCGCTGGGCGCCAGCGTTCGGAACGGGCCGGCTGCGGCGCCCTGGATCAGCAGCCCGTCCGCCGGCGCGCCCGGCGCGGAGCCGGCGATCGCGAGCTCTCCGCGCGGAGCGCCGCTGGCCACGAGCGGTCCCCGCGGCGCGAGCGGCCGGCCGGCCGCGGTGCGCGGGATCGCGCTCGCGCCCGGGATGTCGCCGGCTCCGATCCTCGCCACGCGCGCGCCTTCGCCACCCGCACAGCCGGCGGCGCCGCTCCACACGATCGCCCCCGGTCCGGTGGCCCGACTGGGGCTGTCGCTCGGGAACACCACCCGCGCCGGTCCCTGCGCCGGGCACGCGCTCAGCACGGCGGGCGCCGACCACGGCGTGACACCCGCCGCGACGGCGGGCGCCGACCACGGCGTGACGCCCGCCACGACGGCGAGCACCGACGCGAGGCTCAAGAAGCGAGCGCCGAGCGCAGGAAGTCGACCGTGCGCCCCCACGCGAGCTGCGCGAGCTCCGGGTCGTGGGTGCCCAGGCGGTTGGTGTCGTTGACGAACGCGTGCCCCGCGCCCTCGTAGTAGTGGAAGGTCGTGTCCACGCCCGCGTCCCTCAGCTCGGACTCGAGCTTGTTCGCGTCCTCCTGTGGGATGAACTCGTCGGCCGTGCCGAAGTGGCCGAGCACCGGGCCGTGGATCCGGCTGAAGTCCGGCTTGCCATGGGGCATCACGTAGTAGAAGGTGACCGCCGCGGCGATGTTCGGGCACGTGGCCGCCGCCCAGATCGCCAGGCCGCCGCCCAGGCAGAAGCCGACCGCGCCCACGCCCGGGCCCTCGAAGCCCGGCTGGGAGGCGAGGTGGTCGGCCGCGCCGCACATCTCCTGCTCGACCTCGCCCATCGACAGCGCCATCATCTTCTGCTGCGCCTCGCTCGGCTGCGTCGTCGTCTCGCCCTTGTACAGATCCGGGGCGAGCGCGTAGAAACCCTCCGCGGCCAGGCGGTCGCACAGCGAGCGGATGTGCTCGTCCACGCCCCACCACTCCTGCAGGACGATCACGCCCGGTCCGTGCTCGCCGGCGGGCACGGCGAGGTAGCCGGTGGCGCTGCCGGCGCTGGTGGGGAACTCGATGTCGGGCATGTCGTGGCTCCTTGGGTCCGTTGCTGGATCGGGCGGCGCAATACTCTCACGACATCGTGTCCGCAGGAAGAGGAGAGGGAACGCCATGGCTGCCGTGAACCACCAGTTCCGACTCGCAGCGCGCCCGGTCGGCCTGCCCAAGCCCACAGACTGGAGCTACGTCGAGGAGCCGGCGCGCGAGCCCGGCGACGGCGAGGTGCTCGTCAAGGTCCAGTACGTCTCGCTCGATCCGGCGATGCGCGGCTGGATGAACGAGGGGCGCTCCTACATCCC
>Ga0181518_10001703_pt1 | contig 22149 bp, 15 predicted proteins | sample PEATcosm2014_Bin_28_FD_119751 | JGI IMG/M metagenome (GOLD analysis project Ga0181518, IMG submission 119751) | Peatland microbial communities from MTU Mesocosm Facility, Houghton, MI, USA - PEATcosm2014_Bin01_60_metaG | ecosystem: Environmental > Terrestrial > Soil > Wetlands > Peat | place... | reverse complement strand
GGCGAGTTGGGCGATGGTCGGCAGACGCAGGTACTTGTCCGCGCTCTCGCGCTTGTCCACGACATGGAGGATGTCATCCACGAATCCGTCCAGGCCGACAAAGGCGGTCATCTGGCTGGCGCGGCTGACGGCGGCAAGGAGTTGGGTGGCGGTTTGTTCGCGCATGGGGGGAGGGAGGAATGGAGGAATGGAGTGATGGAGTAATGGGGCGATGGAGTGATGGAGTGGTGGAGTGATGGAGTGGTTACTCCGTTACCCCCATTATCTGGAGAATCCGTTCGAGTTCGGCGTCGCTGAAGAAGGCGATTTCCAGAGCGCCTTTGCCCTGGGCATAGCGTAAATGGACTTTGGTGCCCAATCGCTCGCGCAGTTGGTTCTCCAGGTTCGCGACATGGGCATCCCGGGTCAGCGGCGTAACAGGCCGGGGCCGGGTGACGGTGCCGGCTTCACGGGCTTGCAGGCGCGCGACCAGCCCCTCGGTCTGACGAACGTTAAGCCCTTCCTTGAGGATGCGCTCGGCGGCAAGCTTCTGGTGCTTCTCGCTGGCCAGGCCCAGAATGACTTTGGCGTGGCCGACGGAAAGACGGCCTTCCCGGATGCTGGTCTGAATCCCCGGCGGCAGTTTCAGGAGGCGCAGGGCGTTGGCCACGACGGCGCGGCTCTTGCCGACTTTCGCCGCCACCTCTTCCTGCTTGAGCTGGAACTGGTCAATGAGTTGGGCGTAACCCTGGGCTTCCTCAATCGGGTTAAGGTTCTCCCGCTGCAAGTTCTCGATCAGCGCCAATTCGAGGACGGCGCGGTCGTCGGCCTGACGCAGGATAACGGGGACTTCCGCCAACCCGAGCAGTTGGGCGGCCCGCCAGCGGCGTTCACCGGCGATGAGTTCCAGGTGGCCGTCGCGTTCACGGACGATGAGCGGCTGCACAATGCCCTGTTCCTTAATCGAGTCGGCCAGTTCGCGCAGGGTCTCCGGGGAAAAGTCCTTGCGCGGTTGGAAGGGACAGGGGCGAATGCGATCGAGCGCAACGCGCTCCACGCGCTCGCGCGGGTCGGCCGCCGAGGCGGCGTCCGGGACTGTGCTTGAGACTGGCGCCGGAACTGGGGGTTTGGCGATGGTGCTCTCGCCCAACAACGCTCCCAGACCCCGGCCCAAAGCTGGCTTTGCCATGCGCCCAGAGTGTCGCAGGGCAAGGGAGTTGTCAATTCCGTCCACGCGTGTGTTAACTCACGGGAAAACCTTACCCAAGCGGGAAAGAGGTTTCAGAAGAATTCTAAAACGCCCGCTTGACAATCCCGTCAAATCTGGTCTAATTGGCTTCCGACTGGAGAGCCGTATGCGCGCGAAGGCCATGGATTCGCGGTCGAGGCGCTGGCCGGGCGGAATGAGGCCAACGCCAACGCTCCATTGTTACCCAATGCTGCCCGCCCTTGTCTTTCACGCATCACGCATCACGTTTCACGTTTCACGCACCACACACCACCAATCACCAGTCACCAGTCACCACTCCTTATGAAAATCACATCAAACATATTCAACATCATCCTCCCGCCGCTCTGCGGCCGGAAGGCAACCATTGCGCTGGCGCTGCTGGCGCTCTCAACTATCAACCATCCACTATCAACCGCTCACGCCCAAGGGACGGCCTTCACCTACCAGGGCCGGCTCAACACCAACGGCAGTCCGGCCAGCGGCAACTACGACCTGACCTTCGCGCTGTTCAATGCCAGCAGCGGGGGCAGCCAGGCCGGCAACACGATCACCAACACCGCCGTGGGCGTCACCAACGGCCTGTTCACGGTGCTGCTGGACTTCGGCAACCAGTTCAGCGGCACGCCTTACTGGCTTCAGATCGGCGTGCGCGCCACCGGCGGCGGGGCGTTCACCACGCTCAGCCCGCGGCAGGAACTGACGCCGGCGCCCTATGCGGTTTATGCCGAAAGCGCCAGCGGTTTGAGCGGGACATTACCGGCCTCGCAACTGACCAGCATCGGAAACAACAACGGCGGCTCTAACAACTTCTTTGTTGGAGCGTCGGGCAATCCGGCGACCAGTGGCCACGACGACACGGCCAATGGCGCAGGGGCGCTTGTAAACAACACCACCGGCTGGGACAACACGGCCAGTGGCTATAAGGCGCTTTTCTCCAACACGAGCGGCAGCGACAACACGGCCAATGGCGCTTGGGCGCTGCAGTACAACACGAACGGCTCTGGAAACACGGCCAATGGCACGAGTGCGCTTGAATATAACACAAGCGGCTCCGACAACACGGCCAATGGCGCTTGGGCGCTTCTATTCAACGCGAGCGGTTCCGGCAACACGGCCAATGGGGTTGAGGCGCTTTCCTCCAACACGAGCGGCAACAACAACACCGCCAATGGCGCTTGGGCGCTTTACGCCAACACGAACGGCGTGAACAACGCGGCCAACGGCTACCAGGCGCTCAATGCCAACACGAGCGGCAACAACAACACGGCCAACGGCGCCCAAGCGCTCTTTGCCAACACGATCGGCTACGACAACGCGGCCAACGGCGCCTTCGCGCTCTATTCCAACACGAACGGCGTCAACAATACGGCTGACGGCTTTAATGCGCTTTTCTACAACACAAGCGGCTACAACAACACGGCCAACGGCGCCTTCGCGCTCTATTCCAACACGAGCGGCTACAACAACGCGGCCAACGGTACCTATGCGCTCCAATACAACACGATCGGCTACGACAACACGGCCAACGGCCCCAATGCGCTGCAGTACAACACGACCGGCGCGAATAACACGGCCAACGGCTCCCAAGCGCTCTATTCCAACACGACCGGCATGAATAACGCGGCCAACGGCTCCTGGGCGCTCTTTTCCAACACGAGCGGCAGCGACAACACGGCCAACGGCTCCGGTGCGCTTTACTCCAACACCATCGGCGGCGGCAACACGGCCAACGGCGTTTCTGCGCTCAATTACAACATGGTCGGCGGGAATAACACGGCCGACGGCTTCCAAGCGCTCTATTCCAACACGAACGGCGGCGGCAACATCGCGCTGGGCTTTCAAGCGGGCTATAACATCACCACCGGCAGTGGCAACATTGACATCGGCCATCCGGGGGTCGCAGGCGACAACAACATCATCCGCATCGGCAACGGCCAGACCAGTACCTACACGAGCGGGCTTTTGGTGCCCCAAAACGGCCCGGTGATCGAAAACCGCACCTCGGACCCGGCCAGCCCCGTCACCGGCCAAATCTGGCTCCGCACCGACCTGTAAACCATACGAGTATCGGCTCACCCGGCCCCAGGGCACTGAGCCGGAAACCTGCAAATCTCTCATTCCATGAAGACTCTTAAACTTCTGCTGGCCGCGCTGGCCCTCTGCGCCGGGCCGCTTTCCAGCCGGGCAAACACGGTCACGGTCACGAGCCTGGCCGACGACGGCACGAGCGGCACGCTGCGGGGAGCCATCCAGGGTGCCGCCAGCGGCGGCACGATTAACTTCGCCGTCACCGGCACTATTCTTCTCACCAACACCATCGGCGAACTGGCCATTGGCCGCAACCTGACCATCACCGGGCCGGGCGCCAAGCTGCTGGCCATCAACGGCAACGCCGCCAGCGGGGTGTTCAACATCGGCAGCGTGACAGTGAACATCTCCGGCCTGACCATCACCAATGGTAGTGCCTCCCAGGGCGGGGGCATTTACAATAACGGTACGCTCACGCTGGCCAACTGCCTCCTCAGCGGCAACTCCGCCGCCGACGGCGGGGGTATTTACAATAACAGTACGCTCACGCTGGCCAACTGCACGCTCAGCGCCAACTCCGCCAACGCTAGCACTGGTGGCGGCGGGGGCATTGAGAATTGGGGTACGCTCACGCTGACGGCCTGCACGCTCAGCGGCAATTCGACGACGGGCCTGGGCGGGGGCATTTTGAACTACTTTGCTACGCTCACACTGACGGCCTGCACGCTCAGCGGCAATTCCGCCGGAGCCGGTGGCGGGTTGTTTGTGGATGGGGGCACCGCCACTGTGGGCAACACCATCATCGCTGGCAACACGGGCTTCGCTCCCGACGTTGATAATGGGGTCAACAGTGCGGGCTACAACCTCATCGGCGACACCACCGGCAGCCGCGGGTGGGGCACCAACGACCAGACGGGCACCTACCCTTCCACGCTGAATCCGTTCCTTGGCCCGCTGACCGACAACGGCGGTCCCACCGCCACGATGGCGCCGCAAGCGGGCAGCGCCGCCATTGACAACGGCAACAGTTTCGGCCTGACCACCGACCAGCGCGGCCTGCCCCGGCCGGTGGAGGTGCCGGGCTATCCCAACGCCTCCGGCGGCGACGGCAGCGACATCGGCGCTTTCGAGGTTCAGACGATGCGGAATATTGGTCTGCGCGCCTATGACGGCAAGGCCATCATCCCAATTGCCTGTCAGGAGAGCGGCGCATTGACTTCGCCGCTGCGGATCAGCAAGAACGGGACGACCTACGGCATCCTGTTGGTGCCCACGAACTTCATCTATGCTTCCCGGATGCGCATCCAAACTTCATCCGGCACCATGGCCTTGGGGGAGTTGCCGTGAACCCGCACCCGGAGCGCCGACTGGCACAGACTGTGTCAAAACCCGAGCGAGGGAGGGCGAGCGTCCCCGCGCGCCCTGATTTTGCCGGATTTCCCGGGAAGTTTGGGCTCGCGGGGACGCTCGCCCTCCCAAACCGCTTAACCCGAACCGCAACCGATAATGACCGAATATGAAGAGCGCAATTGACGAAAGGCACGCAGAGAAAGCGCGAGGATGGAAGATGGAAGATGGCGGACGGAAGGCGCGCAGCGCCTTGGAGTGCGGTGGCAAGCGAAGCGCGACACCGCTTTTGGAACCGGCCACGTTCGAGCCAAAGCGCCGTCGCCGCTGCGCTCTGCCGGCGCACTCCAAAATCTGGCTGCTGCTCTTCATTCTGACTTCCGCCTTCTGCCTTCCGGCGTGGGGGCAGCAATACTCCATTGACTGGTATAAAGTCGCCGGGGGCGGCGGGGCGAGCACGGGAGCGACATATCAAGTCAGCGGCACCGCCGGCCAGCCCGATGCGAGCGGGGCGATGAGCGGGGGAGAGTATTCGGTGACGGGCGGATTCTGGGCGCTGTACGCGGTGCAAACGCCAGGCGCGCCGTATCTCTGGGTTCTGCGCACAACCACCAACACGGTGGTCGTGTGGTGGGCGGTCTCGGCAACCAATTGGCAGTTGCAGGCCACGACGGGGTTGGTGAGCACCGGAAGCGCCTGGACGCCGCGTTCCTACACCACGAACGGGGCGAACTGTGTCTATATCGAGTCGCCGCCGACGGGCAACCGATTCTACCGGCTCCGCAGTCCGTAATCCAAGAAAGAGCAGTTGAACAGCAGTTAACGCAAAGACGCCAGAGGCAAGGACGCGAAGGCCCAAAGAGAAACAGGCATTATCGGTCGCGCCGTTCGTTGCGTTCGTCCCGGATCACCCGTCGCCCAACTTCTTCGTGGCCCCTGCCCGGACCCACTTCTATTCGGACATCGCGGTGCGTGAGACCCGCCATCCGCTCACGGCCAAGGCCCTCGACGATGAACCGCCCATGGTCCAGGCGATAGCCGTTCATGACGACGCTGAGGCCAAAGACAACACCCACCCGGTCACGCGGCAGGAGAAAGGCGTGAAGGTTATGATCCCAAAAGTGATCGTAGGGGACGAAGGCAAACATGTCCGCGCCCAAGCCGAAATCAACATCCACCGCCAGGCGGCCGCCGAACCACAACCCAACGCCGGCTCTGAACACGGCGCCGGGCGGCAGGGGCGCCCAGCCGCAGTAGCCCTCGGCCTTCCGCCAGCAGACCCACGCGGGCGCCCAATCATAGCCGGGCACCCAAACCCAACCCAAGGAATCGCGGCACCAGCGGCCATAGTGGAAAACGATGTCGCCCCACGGGTAATCCGATTGCCAAAACCAGCCATCAGCCGTGTAAATCCAGTGCCCCTGGTCGCAATAGGGCCGCCAGTAGGGATCGGTCGCGGCTACCGACGGCCGCCAGCAAAGGCCATAGCCAGGCACATTCACCCAGGCCCCGTAAGGCGCGAGCTGGGCCTGATAAGAATCGAGGCTTCCCGGCGGTGCCGTTGGGACGGAAGGTGCCATGGGGGTCTCTGGCGCAACCGGCGCCGGGGCATACGTTGCCGGTGGAGGGGCCGGAGGCGGGGCGGTGGCCGCTGGCGTTGGCACCGGAGCCGGAGCGGGGGCGGGGTTTGCGGGAACGGTTGGGCTGCCAGACCCAAGCAAAGCTTTGATCTCGTTTTGAGTCACGCCTTGCGCTTGGAGATAAATCAGTTGATCAGCCGAGAGGTTGTAATACGCCCCGGTGCTTCTGATCTGGGCCAAAACCACTTCTTCGCCCAGGCCGGCTTTGACCAGCTTGACGACATCCTGAACACCGGGCGGGAGGCTGGGCGCCGTTTGGGCCGGGCAATTGACGGCGGTCATCTGCAAAAGCAGGCCGGCTGCCAGACAGGCAACTGCGACGTGATGGTTCAGTTTAATCAGGCGCCAGGCAGCCGTCGCGCCAGCCGCGCCTAAAACGAGCATTTCAACAGGTTTCATTTGAATAATTGGACAATTCGCCATAATTGCAGGATTAGACGCTTAAGAAGCGCCCAAGGTTCAAGGTTTCCTGGAATGTGATGAAACGGGTCCAAAAAGCGGGATGAATCCGGCCAATCTTGAGATGAAAACTTACGGTGTCTTGGAGAGCACGTGCTCGGGAGAGGGCATCTGCGAGGCATCCCAGCCGCCACCAACGGCCTCAACCAATTGGACGCTGGCGGTCATCTGTTGCATCCGAAGGTTCACGAGGGTTTGCCGATTGATCAAAAGGGTGGTTTGAGCGGTGATCACGTTGAGGTAGCTGTCAATCCCCAGTTTGTATCGGTTCATGGCCAAAGCTAAATACCTCTCTGAGGATTTGACGGCGGATTCTTGTTGTTCAATCTGGTGCGCGAGGATTCTCAGCGTGGCGAGGTCGTCCTCGACCTGTTGGAAGGCGGTCAATACGGTCTGGCGGTAGGTCGCCACGGTACCATCGTAGGCCGCCCGGAATTGCTCGACCGTGGCTTTGCGCAGGCCGGCATCGAAGAGGGTCTCCCCCAGACCCGCACCCACGGACCAAACGCGGCTGGACCAGTTCAAAAGGCTCGGAATCGCGGTGCTTTCGAAGCCGCCCGAGGCGCTCAAGGTGACAGTCGGGTAATAGGCAGCCTTGGCGACGCCGATTTGTGCGTTCGCCTCCGCCACCCGGCGCTCCGCGGCAGCGATATCGGGGCGCCGTTCGAGAAGCTGGGAGGGAACACCGAACGGAGTTGCCGGCGGGCTGGCGCTGACCTGCTCCACAGGGATAGAGAAGGCGGAGGCGGGTTTGCCAATCAAGAGGGCGATGGCGTGCTCGAGCTGGGCGCGCAAGATGCCGAGATTGGTGGCCTGCGCTTGGGCGGTTTCAAGCTGGGTCTCGGCTTGCGCGACGTCCTCATCTGAAGCAATGCCGGTCTCAAAACGAATCCTGGTCAAATCGAGTGACTCCCGGTAAGCGCGGACCGTATCATCGAATAACTGTGTCAGGGCATCCTGCGCGCGCAGTTGGAAGAAGTCCCCGGCCAGTTCCGCCTGGGCTGTGAGGCGGGTGTTCTGGAGATCGGCGGCGGTGGCCTGGGTTTCAAAGGTGTTGGCGTTGACGGTGTTTCGAATCCGGCCCCAGAGATCGAGTTGCCAGGAGGCATCCAGCGGCAGCGAGTAATCGGTCAGGGTTACGCTACCGGACGAGGAACCGGATTGGTTCCCGAGGGATACCTGCCGGGAGCGGGTGACGGCCGGGGTGGCGGCCAGCGTTGGGTAAAACTGGGCTCGCGCTTCCTTGACCAAGGCCCGCGCCGAGAGGAAATTCGCGAACGCTGCCGCAACGTTTTGATTGGAAACGACGACTTGCTCTTCCAGCGCGTTCAATTGAGTGTTGTTGAACATCTCCCACCATTTGCCGCGAATCACGGCGTCGCTCGGCTGCGCGACTTTCCAGAGGTTGGTCGCCTCGGGACTTTGTGGCGTCAGTTCCTTGAAAGCGGCGGGAGTTTGCACCACGGGCCGCTGATACTTCGGAGCGAAGCTGCAGCCGCCGTTCAAGAAGCACCAGGCTCCAAGCACCAGGCTCCAGAGAAGCCCCACATTCCAGGCCCCAAGACGAGTCAAACGCGCTTTGGTGCTTGGAGCTTGAGGTTTCTCTGGTGCTGGGAGCTTGGGGTTTGGAGTTTCCTGCCCGACTGCTATGAATGGAGAGTTTCTTGTCATCGCTCATCCCAAAGCTGCTTGTGGCGTCGCAACGATCGGTCCGCGCCGCCACGCTTCCCAGCGGAGCCGCAAGCGGTCGATCTCGAGGTAAACCACCGGTGTGGTATAAAGCGTGAGAACCTGGCTTACAAGCAATCCCCCAACGATGGCGATGCCCAGCGGCCGGCGGAGCTCCGAGCCGTTCCCCATCCCCACCACCAAGGGCAAGGCGCCAAACATCGCCGCCAAGGTGGTCATCATAATGGGCCGAAACCGCAACAGGCAGGCCTGAAAGATCGCCTCCGCCGGAGGCTGGCCCTGCTCACGCTCGGCGGCCAATGCGAAATCAATCATCATAATGCCGTTCTTCTTGACGATGCCAATGAGCAACACGATGCCGATTGCCGCGATCACGCTCAGATCGGTGTGGAAAAGCATGAGCGCCAGAAATGCGCCGACTCCGGCTGGCGGGATGGTGGATAAAATAATCGTAAGCGGATGAATGTAGCTTTCGTAGAGGATGCCCAGAACAATATACACGGCCAACAGCGCCGTGATGATCAGAATCGGCATGCTGGCCAGAGACGCTTGGAAGGCCTGCAAAGTCCCGGAAAAGCTGCCGTGGATCCGTGCCGGCATCTCGATCCGCTGTTGCATCAGTTGAATGGTTTTGACCGCATCGCTTAAGGCCACACCCGGGGCAAGATTGAACGAAACCGTTACCGACGGAAACTGGCCCTGGTGACTCACCGTGATCGGGGCGGTGGTGGGTTCGAACCGGGTAATGGCGCTCAAGGGAACCTGCCCGCTGTTGGTCGAGCGCAGGTAAATGTCATTCAATCCTTGCGGGCTTTGCCAGAACTTGGGATCGACTTCCATCACGACGTGGTATTGGTTCATTTCTTTGAACATGGTCGATACCTGCTCCTGGCCAAAGGCATCATACAGGGTGGCATCGATCATCTGCGGCGTAAGGCCCAAACGCGCGGCGGTCAACCGGTCATAGACCAGCGAGGCCTGCAGGCCGTTGTTCTGCTGATCGCTGTTGACATCGGTAAAGCCCGGCAGTTTCCTCATCTCCTGTAATAGCCGGGGTCCCCATTTGACCAAATCCTGCAGGGTATCACTTTGAATCGTGTATTGATATTGGGCGTTGCTTTGGCGGCCGCCGATACGCAAATCCTGCCCGGCTTGCATGAAGACCGTCGCGCCCGGCACCGGCGCCAGCTTCGGCCGCAACCGGTTGATCACCTGACTGGAGCTGAGCTTGCGCTGGGCAAGGGGCTTCAATCCCAAATAGACGAAACCACTGTTCGCGGCGCCGCCCCCGCCGGTAAAGGCCATGACGTTGGCAACCGCAGGGTCGGTTTTGATGAGGTTGACAAAGCGCGCGGCAGCCGACTGCATGGAGGGGAAGGACGCGTCCTGCGCGCCCTGAATGCCGCCCATAATTGTCCCATTGTCCTGCAGCGGGAAAAAGCCCTTGGGCACCTTGATGAACAAGAAGACATTGAGGGCAACCGTGAGCAGCAGGACCCCCAGCGTGATGACCGGGTGGCGCAACACCCGGGTCAGGCTGCGCTCATAAAGGCTCAACACCCAGGCGAAAACCTTCTCACTGGCCCGATAGAGGCGCCCACGCTCCCCGGCACGCTGATGTTTGAGCAGCCGGGAACACATCATCGGCGTAGTCGTTAAAGAGACAACCAAAGAGACGATAATGGCCACTGAGAGCGTGACGGCAAATTCGCGGAAAAGACGGCCCACAATCCCGGCCATCAGCAGAATCGGAATGAACACCGCGACCAGCGAGACACTGATAGTGAGAACCGTGAACCCGACCTCGCGCGCCCCCTTCAGGGCCGCTTCCATGGGACTCATTTCCTGCTCCAGATAGCGGGTAACGTTTTCGATGACCACAATCGCGTCATCCACCACAAACCCGGTTGAAATCGTGAGCGCCATCAGTGAAAGGTTATCGATGGTGTAATGGCACAAGTACATGATGCCGAAGGTGCCGATCAAAGACACCGGAACGGCCACGCTGGGGATCAGGGTCGCGCGCGCGCTGCGAAGGAAGATAAACACGACCAGAATGACCAGGACGACCGCGATGACCAGCGTGATTTCCACGTCGCGGACCGACGCCCGGATCGTCGTCGTCCTGTCCATCACGACGGTGAGATCAATGGCCGAGGGAATGGAAGCCTTCAGTGACGGCAGCGCCTGCCGAACGCGGTCCACCGTCTCGATAATGTTGGCTCCGGGCTGGCGAGAGATGATCAGCAGGATGGAGGGTTGGCCGTTGACAAAACCCGCGGCCCGGATGTTTTCCACGGAATCCCGGACGTTGGCGATGTCCGACAGTTTAATGGCTGCTCCGTTGTTGTAACCGACGATGAGCGGCTTGTAATCCTCCGCCTTAAACAACTGGTCGTTGGCCGCCAGATCCACGGTCGTCTCGTCATTGGCAAGCTGGCCTTTGGGCTGATTCGCATTCTGCCGGCTGAGCATTGTGCGAACGTCCTCCAGACCCAGGCCGAAGCTGTTCAACAGGGTCGGATTGACATCTACGCGCACGCCGGGAAGGGAACTGCCGCCGACGTTGACCTGGCCGACGCCCTGGATTTGCGAGAGCCGCTGTTGGATGATCGTCGAGGCGGCATCGTAGAGCCGGCCGCGGTCATAAACGGGCGAGGTCAGCGCGATGATGAGAATCGGCGCATCGGCGGGATTGAATTTGCGATAGGTCGGGTTGCTCGGCAGGTTGGAAGGCAGATAGGCGCGAGCGGCATTGATGGCGGCCTGGACATCCCGGGCGGCTCCGTCAATATTGCGATTCAGGTCAAATTGCAGGGTGATCGAGGTCGAGCCGAGAGTGCTGGAGGAGGTCATCTCATTGACCCCGGCGATATGGCCGAGCCGCCGTTCGAGCGGCGCGGCGACCGAGGACGCCATGATCTCGGGACTGGCTCCCGGCAGGCCCGCCCCCACTGAAATGGTGGGAAAATCAACCTGTGGCAGCGGTGAAACCGGCAGGAAATTGAACGCGAGCGCTCCGGCCAGCGCCACCGCGGCCGTCAGCAGCGTGGTCGCCACCGGGCGGCGAATAAAGGGAGCCGAGAGGTTCATAACGGCTACGCCGGCGCAGGCTCGACACGGCCTTCACTGGCTTCGGCTTGGGCGGCTTTGAAACCCAGGCGATCGAAGAAGAGGTAAATCACGGGCGTGGTGTACAAGGTCAGCAACTGGCTAATGAGTAGTCCGCCAACGATGGAGATGCCCAGTGGCCGGCGCAGTTCCGAGCCGGTCCCCGTTCCCAGCGCCAGGGGCAAGGCGCCCAACAACGCGGCCATGGTGGTCATCATGATGGGCCGGAAGCGGAGCAGGCAAGCCTGGTAAATCGCCTCCTCGGGCCTCTTGCCTTCCCGCCGCTCGGCATCCAGGGCGAAATCAATCATCATAATGGCGTTCTTTTTCACGATGCCAATGAGGAGGATGATGCCAATCAGGGCCACGACGCTGAGTTCGGAGCCGCACACCAACAGCGCCAGTATGGCCCCCACTCCGGCCGAGGGCAGGGTCGAGAGAATCGTTATCGCGTGAATGTAACTTTCGTAGAGAACGCCCAGCACGATATAGACGGTCACCACCGCGGCCAGGATGAGCAGCGGTTCGTTGCGCAAGGAGGCCCGGAAAGACTGCGCCGTGCCTTGGAACGCCGCTTGAATGCTCAGCGGCATATTGAGTTCCTTCTGGGCCTGCTCGATGGCTTGGGTGGCGTCCCCCAAGGCGGCGCCCGGGGCCAGGTTGAACGAAATGGTCACGGTGGGGAATTGCCCTTGATGATTTACGGACAGGGGCGCGCTACCCTGCTCAAAATGCGTAAACGCGCTCAGCGGCACCTGGCCGCCGCCGGCCGAGCGAACGTAGATGTCTTGTAATTTGGCCGGGTTCTTTTGGAACTCCGGCATCGTTTCCAGGATGACGTGATACTGGTTCAACTGGGTAAACAGCGTGGAGATCTGGCGTTGGCCGAAGGCATCGTACAGCGTGTCGTCAATCGCCTGGGGTGTAATCCCCAACCTGGAGGCGGTCGCCCGGTCGATCACCAACCGGGTGGCTGCGCCCCCGGTTTGTTGGTCGGTCGCGAGATCCTGAAGCTGGGGCAGCGTCTTGAGCCTCTCCATCAGCCGGGCGGTCCAGGCGTTTAACTCGTTGATATCCGGGTCCTCGAGCGTGTACTGGAACAGCGTGCGGCTGACGCGATCTTCCACCGTCAGGTCCTGTATAGGCTGCATGTAAAGGGTGATTCCCTCCACCTTGGCCAATTGCCCTTGCAGGCGGTGCATGATCGTGGTGGCGTCCAGCTTGCGCTCCGCCAACGGTTTGAGATTGATGAGAATGCGCCCGCTGTTGAGGGTGGTGTTGATGCCATCCACGCCGATAAACGAAGAAAGACTCTCGACCGCCGGGTCTTTGAGGATGACCTCGGCCAGCGCTTGTTGCTTCGCGGCCATCGCCGCGAACGACGTGGTGGGGGGCGCTTCGGAGATGCCTTGAATCACGCCCGTATCCTGCACCGGGAAAAACCCTTTCGGCACAATGACATAGAGCCAGACGGTCAGAGCCAGCGTCCCCGCCGCGACCAGCAAGGTCGCCGTCTGGCGTTTGAGGACCCACTGGAGTGTCTTCCCATAAATCCCGATGACCCGCTGGAGCACGTGTTCCGAGACGCGGTAGAACCATCCCTGCTGCGCCTCGGGTTTGTGCCGCAGCAATCGCGCGCACATCATGGGCGTGAGCGTGAGCGAAACAATGGCTGAGATCAGAATGGTCACCGCAAGGGTGACCGCGAACTCCCGGAATAAGCGCCCGACGATGTCGCCCATGAACAGCAGCGGGATGAGCACGGCGATCAAGGAAACGGTCAAGGATACGATCGTGAACCCGATTTGTTCGGCCCCCTTCAACGCGGCCTGCAGCGGGCGCTCGCCGGCTTCGATGTAGCGGGCGATGTTCTCGATCATCACGATGGCGTCATCCACCACAAACCCGGTCGAAATCGTCAGCGCCATCAGCGTGAGGTTGTTCAGGCTATAACCGAGCAGATACATCACTCCGAACGTCCCTACCAGGGAAAGCGGCACCGCCACGCTCGGAATGATGGTCGCCGACAGCGTCCGTAAGAACAAAAAGATCACCATTACGACCAAGGCGACGGTCAGCATCAGCTCGAACTGGACATCTTTGACCGAAGCCCGGATCGTTGTGGTGCGGTCGGTCAGCACCGAGACCTCGATGCCCGCGGGGAGAGTGGTCTTGAGCTGTGGCAAGCGCGCTTTGATACGGTCCACGACCTGGATGATATTGGCGCCCGGCTGGCGCTGGATGTTGAGGATGATCGCCGGAGCGTTATTCATCCAGGCGGCCTGCTTGACGTTCTCCGCGTCGTCGATCACGTTCGCCACGTCCGACAGCATCACGGCCGCCCCGTTGCGATAGGCCACAACGACCGTCGAGCGGTAATCCTGGCTGGTGAGGAGCTGGTCGTTGCCGTTGATTTGGTAAGCCTGCTGCGGCCCGTCGAAGTTTCCCATGGCCTGGTCGATGCTGGTCTGCTGGAGGGCAGTGCGCACGTCCTCGAGATTTAATCCGCGCGAGGAGAGCGCCGTCGGATTGACCTGAACCCGCACGGCCGGCTTCTGCCCTCCGCTGATGGTCACCAGGCCCACCCCGGGTATCTGCGAGATTTTCTGGGCCAGCCGCGTGTCCGCCATGTCCTCCACCTGAAACAGGGCGATGGATTCTGAGGTGAGCGCCAGCGTCAGAATGGGCGCATCGGCCGGATTGGATTTGCTGTAGATGGGCGGGGCCGGGAGATTGGCCGGCAGATAGGTCTGGGCCGCGTTAATCGCCGCCTGCACCTCTTGCTCGGCCACATCGATGTTCAGGTTGAGCGCGAATTGAAGGATAATGACCGAGCTGCCGCCCGAGCTGGTCGAGGTCATCTGGTTCAACCCGGGCACTTGCCCAAACTGCCGTTCCAGTGGCGCGGTGACGGCTGAGGCCACCACATCAGGGCTGGCGCCGGGATAGAAAGTCACAACCTGGATGGTTGGGTAATCGACTTCCGGCAAAGCCGACACGGGCAGTTGCTTGTAAGCGACCAGTCCGGCCAGGAGAATCGCCGCCATGAGCAGCGAAGTCGCCACCGGCCGGAGGATGAATGGACGGGAGGGGCTCATTCGCGTCGTGGTCCGGTCGCGTTCATCGGTGGTGGATTTGTTTTGCCCGGCTTCATTCTCCGCATGCTTCCTTCTACGGCCGCGCTCCCGGCCTTGCCCCCGCCCTGCTTCGGCTCTTCCGCCGAATTACGTACCGTCACTTTCATGCCTTCCTGCAGCCGATTGAAATTGTTCGTCGAGATGATTTCGCCCGGCTCCAATCCTTCCACGGCGGTGACATTGGCATCGGTGTCGGTCAGGCCCGTCGAGACGGTGCGCATGGCGACCGTCTGGTTAGTCTGCACCACGTAAACAAAGGCGCCCTGGGCGTTGTGCTGGATGGCCGCAGTGGGAACCAGCGTGGCCCCGTGCTCCGTGCGCACCAGCAGTCTCGCATTGACGAATTGGTTTGGAAAGAGGGAGTTGTCCTCGTTGGGAAAGAGGGCCTTGAGCTTGAGGGTGCCGGTCGTGGAGTCGATCTGATTGTCCATCGTCAGGAGCGTCCCGGTCGCCAGCTTTTCCCCTTGGTCGCGGTCGTAGGCCTCGACCACCAGCGTTTGGCCCTGATTCAACTGTTTCTGGATTTCAGGCAGAGCGTCTTCCTCGGGACTGAAGGTCACGGTAATGGGTTGAAGCTGGGTAATCACCGCCAGGGGATTGGCATCGGTGGCATGGACGATGTTGCCGGGGTCCACCAGGCGCAGCCCAACGCGTCCGGAAATGGGCGCGGTGATGTGGGAGTAGATTATTTGCAGCTTGGCAGTATCCACCTGGCCCTGGTCAAGCTTCACGGTGCCTTCGTACTGGTGAACTGTAGCCACCTGGGTATCGAGTTGCTGCTTGGGGATCGCATTACTGCGGTAAGCAATCTGGTAGCGCTCCAAATCAACGTGCGCATTTTCTAGCAGCGCCTGGTCGCGGGCCAACTGGCCTTCGGCTTGAGTGAGTTGCGCCTGATAAGGTCGCGGGTCAATTTCCACCAGTGAATCACCGGCATGAACCATTTGGCCCTCGACGTAGTTCACGCTCATGAGCTGCCCATCCACGCGGCTCTTCACCTGCACGGTATAGACCGGGACCACGAGAGCAATGCGCTCAACGTACTTTCCAATATCGCCTTTCCGGGCCGTCGCCGTGCCCACCATCGGAGCGAGCGGTGCAGACGAAAGTGTCTTTCGATTCGATTCTTCCGCCGTCCGTCGGTGAAGGAGAAACGCGCCGACGGCGGCGAGAAGGACGCACAGCGCAGCGATCACTGCCCAGCGTCGGCCCTTCCCTTTAGAAGACTGCGCCGAAGATGAGTGGGGGGGGGTGTCGGAATTCGTCGGGTTGATGTTTGACTCAGACATTGTAAACGGAATTGTTCCTATCGTGTGCTCAGGCTCTTAAAGTATCCGCGCTAATTGTTTGAATATACTTCTCCTGCTGCGCCAGCAGGTCAAGTGAGATCTTCAATTCCCGGGTTGAACGGCGCCAGCGGCGCGGAGCGGGCCGGCTTGGTCTCCGGCTCCGGCACGATCTCCGGCGCGGTCTCCACTCCCGGCGCGGGGAATGGTTTCTTCGCCCCGGCGAAGCACTCGGCAAAAACCTTGTGCAACGTGTCCTCAATTTGTGCGGCATTCGCCTGTTGCAACCGAGGTGCCCAGTAGGAATTGTGAATAAACTTGTGAACAAGATGTGAGTATCTTTCTCTTGTCTCGCTGGGTGGAAATTGGGAGATAATGGGGTATATTGGTGATGAATGGGGACTATGGCAAGACCGGCGAAAATCAAAGCGGCGAGTGTTGGCAACGGAACTGCCTTGTATCTCGGGCAGCACGTTCGCCAAGTGGACCATGGCCGCGTTATTCTCCCGGTCGAATGGCGTCCCGACGCTTCTCCGAGGGATTTTACAGTGATCTCGTGGCCTGTGCTGGCTCCGGAGTACTTGCTTGTGCTGCCTCCTTCCCGCTGGGAGGTGCTTCAGAGAGATTTGGAAGCCCGTTCGACCGCGGATGAAGAGACGGCCGAGATCGAGAGGTCGATCAGCTCAAGGATCTGCCTCAGTTCGCTGGATCGCTATGGCCGGCTTCCGTTGCCGGAGGAAGTGTTAAAAGGGCTCGGAATCGAGAAAGAAGCCACTCTGGTTGGGCGAATCAACAAGTTCGAAGTGTGGAACACTTCCCGATTCACGGCCACACTGGCAAACACCAAACCGCAGCTAATCGCAACCGCCCTCAAATCCATAAGAATATGAGTCCGGGCCATGTGTTTCTCTTGGGAGATGGGACTGCGTTCCACCATTTCCGGAAGAACCCCTTTCGCCCCGCAAAGCCCGCCCGGGCCTTTTTGCTGGAGTTTGTGAAGCCGGCCAGCACCCGGCCAATCAGGCCACTGCTCGATACCCACAACGCAGGACAGGCCTCCCGGTTGTCCACCAGCATCCAAGCCACCCCAACAACGCCCTATCCTATCCAAACCGCAGACTGCCCGCCTCGGTCGCCAGGTCGAGTCGATAAGGTCGAAGCAGCTGTCATGAAGGTGCTGGCCGTAGTCTTCGCGGTCGTCTGCATCGGTTGCGTAATCGGCCTGCAGCACATCGCGCATGTCAGGCAGATAGGCGTGCTGCGCCGGCAGCTCTGGGAGAAAGACCAGGAACTGCGGGCTGCCACGCAGGCCTGCCACTCCCTCGAGTCTTACGTGGCCGCGAAAGCCGCGGAGGAGTTCCGCCCGGCAGACGCGCACCTCGTCGCGGCAAAGGGAGCAACAAGATGAAAGTCCCCAAGCGCGGCTAACATCATTCGACGCGCCCGGCTGAACTCGGATGCCCTATGTTCTCAGCACTTCAATACAAGCGTTTAGCCGGGATTATCCTCTTGATGGTGGCTGCTTTTGGCTGGCTTTTTTGCCGCCTCTTTGAAATTCAGGTCATCCGCCATCAGGAGTTGACGGCCAAGGCTCGCAAGTTTTCTGAAACGACGCGCATCCTTGAGGCGTGGCGAGGCAAAATCCTGGACCGTAACGGTGCCGTTCTGGCGAGTTCGGTTCCGCTAAAAACCATTTATGTAAACCCTGTTTTGTGCTCGAACCGGGTAGGGCAAATTGCGCAAACTTGCGGCCCCTTGCTCCACATACCGCCGACCGCATTGGCCAACCGTTTGCGCGCTTGCTTTCAGAGATCGGCCGGGAGAGGCGTGGAAACTCCGAAAGCGCTTGTGCTTAAGCGCAATGTTCCGATCGCTGAATGGCAAGCGATCTCCAGCGCTTTGGCACTGGAGACTTTCGGCTTCACAAAACCGAAGCTCGCGGCGGCGGACAAGGCCTCGCTTCAGAAGCTCCGCCGCAAGCTCCTGTTTGCCAGGGACGCCCAAGCGCGCCTCTATCCTTACGGGGAAACTCTCGCTCAGGAGGTGGGCTTCGTCTCAACTCGAACCAATGGCACTGGTCTCCAAGGCGTCTGCGGGATGGAAAGGGCCTTCGACGAGGTTCTGGCTGGAAAGAATGGCTTGTGTGTTTTGGAACAGGATGCTGCTGGAAACGAAGTTTCCTGGTGCCGGTCAAAGTACAGGTCGCCATCCGATGGAGGCAATGTCGTCCTGACGATCGACGTGCGCCTGCAGAAGATCCTGCAGAGCACGCTGGCGTCCGCAAAAAACACGTACCACGCCCGCGCTGCTTCAGCTATTGTTATGGACCCGCGGACATTTGAAATCCTTGCCGTGAGTTCTGTGCCGGGGTTCAATCCGCAAGACCCCGGCGCTTCTCCGGCCGAGACTTGGCGAACCCCGGCTTTCAGCGACCGAGTCGAGCCTGGATCCACTTTCAAAGTGATCACCCTGGCTGCCGCCCTCGACCAGGGTCTGGTGACGCTGGACAGCGGGGTTTACTGCGAACAAGGGAATTTCCTCGTCAACCGCGTGTCCGTGCATGACCACGCTCCGTATGGATTGCTAACCCTCCGGCAAGCGTTCGTCAAGTCATCCAACATAGCGTTTGCCAAAACTGCCCTCGAACTTGGCCCCCAAAGGTTTTATAGCTGCATCACCAACTTCGGCTTCGGAAAATACACCGGGATTCCCGCCGTGGGCGAGACTTCCGGCCGGATCGGGCTGCCTGCTACTTGGTCAACCATGACCTTGACGCGGGCCGCTTTTGGTCAGGGAATATGTGTTTCTCAGTTACAAATGGCCACTGCCATGTGCGTGATTGCTAATGATGGCCGCTTGATGCGGCCTTTGATCGTTAGCCGCATCGAGTCGGCGCAAGGCCGGGTTCTCCGGCAGTTTCAGCCGCAATTCGTTCGCATCGTCGTGCGCCCCCAAACGGCGCAGCAGGTCAAGGAAGCCCTGAAAGCAGTCTCTTCGCCGGACGGCACCGGTGCGCTTGCCGCCCTTGATCGTTACACAGTTGCGATCAAAACCGGCACGGCGCAAAAGTCCAACGCTGGCGGTTACCAGCTCGGTCGCTATTATTCCTCTGTGATCGGCTTCTTTCCCGCCGACGCCCCGCGCGTGGTTATCGCGGTCGCTCTGGATGAACCTCAAAACGGCTACTATGCCGGAACAGTGGTGGCGCCGGTGTTCCGTGCTATTGCCGGGCAAATTGCCGCCTGCCTCTCCATCCCTCCTGACAAGGGCCCTCATAAGCCTGTCGGGAATCTGTTAGCCCGGCCGACACTTTCGGCAACCCCAACAGTTCACACGGCCGGGAGCGGCCCAAGGCGGGGAACATCGGCTGCAAACCGGACCTTTGCCAGCGTTTCGAGACCATGAAGAGACTAACCGCTATTTTACTCGTATCGGTTGCGATCCTCCTTATGCTGGGAACGGTGGCACTCTTCAGCTCCACGACCTACCAACCCCGGCTGGATCGCTTATATCTGCACCTTTGCTGGATTGGGGTTGGCAGCGCCTGTTGTGCCTTTGGTTCACTCTCGACCTATTCGCGGCTGCGAACATTCCACTTGCCGAAACTTGTGCTCGGGTTGGCCTACCTCATGTTGGTGGCCGTTTTGGTGCCCGGCGTCGGCGTGACCAGGAACGGTGCAGTCCGCTGGTTGTTATTCGGCCAGCCGTCCGAAGTCGCCAAACTCGCACTCATCCTCTTCCTTGCCGACTATGGTGCCGTACACCAAGGCCGCATGCCGGAGAGAAATGCCGGCTTCATCTGTCCCGGCGCAATCGCAGGCCTCGCAGTCTTGCTGGTATTCCTTGAGCCAGACTGGGGCACTGCCACCCTTATCGCCGTCGTATCCCTCGCCATGCTGGCCATCGCCGGTTCTCATTGGGGGTACCTCCTCTCCGCCGCAATCGCTGGCGCTGAACTCTTCGCCCTGCTCCTGTTCCGTAACCCCTTGCGGATGGAGCGGTTCCTGGCTTTTCTCGACCCCGAGAAATACAAAGAGGGCGTTGGCTGGCAGGGCTGGCATTCTCTGCTCTCGATGGGCAGCGGCGGCTTGGTCGGCACGTTCTTAGGAGAGGGAAGCCACAAGAACGGCTTCGTGCCCGAGCAGCAAACGGATTTTGTGCTGTCGCTGATTGGCGAGGAGATGGGCCTTATCGGCACGTCCCTTGTATTGGTCCTGTTTGTAATCATCTTGCTGTGTGGCGCTCGCATCGCCTGGCGCGTCTCGGACCCCTTTGGGCAGTTGCTGGCTTCCGGCATCACCGTGCTGATTGGCCTGCAAGCCTTCATCAATATCGGCGTCGTCACCAGCAGCCTGCCGAACAAGGGCATTGCCCTGCCCTTCGTAAGTTACGGCGGTTCTAACCTCATCTGTATGCTCACCTGCATAGGTCTGCTCATCGGCGTTGCCAGACACGGGCCGGTCTTCGAGCATGGAAGCGCCGGGAGCCAACCCGCTTCTTTTGTCAGGCTCAAAGTCGGCGGTCCAGTCGGCAGCCTCCTGAGTAACTCCTTACAGCCGGCCCCAAAGGGTCTCTGGGGGAGGCTCGTCCGCTGGACGCGGGCACTGCGCAACTCCCGCTTTCCGTCGGCCCCATTGCACACCTATCAGAGACCTCCACACCGAACCTTGCCAAGGTGATCAGCGCGATTGACCTCAACCAGGCGGCGATGGATCGATGTGATTTGGAATTTGTGGTCGGCAGTGAGTTGCTTGCTCCAGCCGGAGAAAAGATCATCAACCCGTACGTGGTCTCTCCCGAAGGACGAAAGGACGCTCTGGCGCGGGGAAGAAAGCCACCGTCAGGGAAAGCAAATCCAGCCACGGCAGCCGGACGGGCGCAAACGCGCAGGTGGGCCGCCCCCAGGAGACACCCGCATCGTTGCCAGGAACAGTTAGGCTGGTAGTGATAACCAGCCCGAAAAGCAAGAAGCCGACGCTGAAAGAACTACTGGAGCGCAGTGCTGAGGGACGAGTCTATCAACAGCTCATTCACAAAGCCCTTCCGGACGATCTCTCGGACCATCTCAGCCTTGGCGGGCCCGGCCGCAACCAGGATAATGCCAGGGGCGCCAGCGGGCTGGGCATTCCTGGCGACTTCAGCCAACTGCTCACCCTTAATGCCGGTCCAGCCCTGGTTCAGGCTTTCGACGAGACGCCGTTCATCCGCTCGGAGGCCGCGCCGCCCGAGCAGCCAGCCGCCGATATCGCCATAGATCAGTTTGGCCAAAGCTGATTCGGTGATCCCAGCTTCCTGCGTAAGTCGTTCGCGAATGAAGTCGCCTGTTTTCTCAAAAGCCGCCGTGTCAGCGGGAGACTCCCTGTGATTTTGCCTGTGGCTTTCCCTGGCGATTATGCCCGTGCCGCTGATGATGGTGTCCACTCGTTCAATCCAGGGTTTTTCCTTGCCGTTGCCGGGTCCGAAAATCAAGCGATAGCCGGGAATTCCCTCCACAAAGTCCTGCCAACCGGCAGCGCCGTTCCGTTGGAGAAAGAACTTCCGAGGAAGGTACGCGGGCACGCCGACCAGGCATGGCTGATCCGAAGGGCGGCCTGGCTTGATGGCCTGACCCAGTTCCGCAGCGAGGTGGGAAGCAGAAAATTTTACGTGGCGCAGATTCATCAGGTGAACGGGGTCGCCGCATAACGGGATGCATTGGGCTTGGTAGGATTCACCCTGACCAGGCCTGTCCAAACAGCCCCGGATGCGGGAAACCAACCCTTCCAGGCTGCGCCCCCACATGATGCCGACCAGCCGCGCACGGCGCACCAATTCGCTAACGCAACTGGCCGCTGCAGCGGCAAAAGCCTCCTCGCCATCAGGCAGAACCCGGACATCCAGGTGGAGCCCGTCTGGGGCCAGCTTGCGGAGAACCTTCCGCAACTCCTCATGCACGAAGAACCGGCGATCCGCCTCCTTGAGGTCCGCCGCGGCCACATTCTGGCTCAGGAAGCTGGGTGATCGGGCCAGGAACTGATTTTCCTCCGCGTAGGACACCAAGCGCGAAACCTCGGGCTGGCTCTTGCCTAGCCGCTTGGCGATCTGGGCCTGGGTCAGGCCCTCGCTCCGCATACGGGCGGCGGCGATTGCCAGCAACCGGCGCTCGGCCTCAGGGTCTTCACGGTGTTCGGGCATAGGCTGCAAGGCGCAATATAAAGTTCGACGCGAGTTTACGCCTGTGCCCATTCCGGCGCAAGCGCAAG
>Ga0181518_10001702_pt1 | contig 22162 bp, 28 predicted proteins | sample PEATcosm2014_Bin_28_FD_119751 | JGI IMG/M metagenome (GOLD analysis project Ga0181518, IMG submission 119751) | Peatland microbial communities from MTU Mesocosm Facility, Houghton, MI, USA - PEATcosm2014_Bin01_60_metaG | ecosystem: Environmental > Terrestrial > Soil > Wetlands > Peat | place... | reverse complement strand
GAATATCGCCGTATAGATGACGCTCCGCATGACAATATTCCCGTTATTAAATTGTGTAGGCTCACCCGGGCCACCGCGAAATTGTCGCCGTAGTAAAGCGCGCTTGGCCCGGAGGGCCAAGCGCGATCTCAGCGGTAGGTCAGTTGCTTGCGGCGATCAGTACTTCGCGACCACCGGGTGAGTCCGGTCATGAACCGCCGCGCCTGGCAAGAGCTGTCGTGACCGGTGTTACCCCGATAGCTGCCGCCACGGCGCATGGGTGGGGCGGCCGTTCCGGGCCAAAAGCTGCGATCGGCCAAGCGCGTTCTGGCGAAACCACCACCGCCGCCGGCACCATCGCCGATTAAATCGGAGTTTCAGAAGCGCGCACAGCCGCGGCGAAAACTGCGGAAGGATTTCAACCGATTCTGAGCGCACGATCGCCAGCAGTCCGAATCTTCGCCTGAGCGGGACACCATGCGCGGGTGTGGTTTATCTGGAAAACCTGCCGCCGCCGAAGATCAACGACATGAAGGCTGATCTGAAGGAGTTCGAGGACTACCAAGGTGTGATCCGAAAGCGGAAGAAAGACACCGAGGACACGCGTAAAAAGCTTGAAGAACCGCCGAAGGCGGAAACTTTGTGAGAAGCTTAGGGGGGCAAAATGATCTACTTCGCGTATGGCTCAAATATGGATACCGCGCGGCTACACGACTTGAAGTCGTCACGGCAGGTGATCCAACAAACAGAGGGGGAAGTTTGACATCCTTTCGCTTCATTCATACCGCGGACATTCACCTTGATAGCCCCTTGAGGGGGCTCGCGGGCTATGAGGGTCCTGCTGTCGAGTGCATTCGCACGGCGACGCGCCAAGCTTTCGACAACCTCATCAGCGAGGCGATCGACCAAAAGGTCGATTTTGTCGTGATCGCGGGCGATCTTTATGACGGCGACTGGCGCGATTATCAGACCGGCTTATTCTTCGCCCGTCAAATGGGCCGCCTCGCGAAAGAAAACATCCCGGCCTTCGTCCTCTACGGCAACCATGATGCGGAAAGCCAGATCACCCGGCGTTTGACGATGCCCGAGGGCGTCAAGGTGTTTTCCGCGCGCAAGCCTGAAACCTTCAGGCTTAAAGAACTTGGCGTTGCACTTCACGGCCAGAGCTTCCGGCAACGCGACGTTACCGACAACCTCGCCGCCGCATACCCAGAGCCAGATCATGGCGTCTTCAACATCGGCGTTCTCCACACCGGCATGGGTGGCATGGACGGCCATGCGAACTACGCACCCTGCACGGTCGATGACCTAGTCACCAAGGGGTACGATTATTGGGCGCTCGGTCATGTTCATCACGGCGTTGTTCTCCATCAGAATCCCCATGTAGTTTTCCCTGGAAACCTTCAGGGACGCCATGTCCGCGAAACAGGTCCCAAGGGCGCATATCTCGTCTCTGTTGAGGATCGCGAAATCGTCGAAGCGGGGGCGCTGCACACTGATGTCGTCCGTTGGGCGCATCTTCAGGTTAGCGTCGCCGGCTGTAACCGTAATACCGAGGCGCTGGAGCGCGTGCGGCAAGCGGTTGAGCAAGCGATCGACGCCGGTGCCGATGGCCGACTGCTCGCTTGCCGCATCGAGCTGACCGGCCGTACCGAAATCCATGATCATCTGCTGATATCGACCGAACATCTTCTCGCTGAAGCGCAGGCTGTGGCACTTGGATTCGGCGACGCCGCGGCATGGATCGAGCGCGTTGTCATAGCCACGGAGCCAGTGCTCGACCCGGCGACACTGGCCGGACGCGAGGATGCGCTGGGAGAACTTCACCGCATGTTGGGAGATGCCGCCGCCGATCCCGAATTGCTGGCTCAATTGGAAACAGATGTCGGCGAACTTGTCCGCAAGCTCCCACCCGATGTACGCAACGACATTGAGGACGCTGCCCTGACAGCGGCGGTTCAGGCGGATTATCCCGCTCTCATCACGCACGTCCGTGGCTTCCTCAATGCGCGCCTTACGGCGCAGGAGGATTGAGCCATGAGGATTCAGCGGCTCGACCTTATACGTTATGGCCGTTTCACCGATACGCATCTCGCACTGCCCGCGAGCGACTCCGACTTCCACATCGTGTTCGGGCCGAATGAGGCCGGCAAATCGACAGCGCTGTCCGCCATCGAGGACTTGCTGTTCGGGATACCCGGCAATTCGAGCTACAACTTCCTGCACGATTACGGCAGCATGAGAATTGGCGCTGTCCTGGAGAACGCCGGAAAGCCTTTGGAGATTCGGCGCCGCAAGGGAAACAAGGATACACTGCTGACCGCGGACGAGGTGCCGATCTCCGGAGGTGCTGGCGCACTGGCCCCGTTTCTCGCCGGGGCCGATCTGGCTTTCTTCACGCGTATGTTCAGCCTCGACCATGAGCGCCTTCGCACGGGCGGCCGTGAAATACTCGACGCGAAAGACGAAGTCGGCCAGATGCTGTTTTCTGCCGGCGCCGGACTCTCTGGGCTGCGCGACCGGCTCAAAGCTCTCACCGAGGAAGCCGATGGCCTGTGGGCTTCGAGGAAGGCGGCGCACCGGAAATATTACCAAGCGCTGGACCGTCTCGACGCTGCCGAAAAGGCGCTTCGCGAACATACGGTCACGGCCGCCAAGTGGCAGGAGGTGAAACGCGCATATGACGATGCGCAGGAAGCCTATGACGCCCTTGAAAAGCAGAACGAAGATATCTCCCGCGAACAACGCAAGCTGAGCTTGTCTCGTTTCAGAAGGCGCACACGGTGAGTTCGACCACCGAAGCCGACGCCCAACGAGCGGCAAAATAAGCGATCGAGGCGCAGGTAATCGCAGCCATGACGCACACCACCGTTATGGACGAGTGGCTGATCGACGATGATCATCAGGTCGTCGTCTCCCTAGTGCGCCACGAGGGTCGTTGGCGGGTGGATGCTCGCGTCTGGTTTCGTGATGAGGATGGAGCATTCCGGCCGGGCAAAGGGCTCACGCTCGGCATCAGGCACCTTGAGCGTTTAGCGCGTGCGATCGAAAAAACGCATCGCGGCGCGGTGGCGCGCTTCCTGATCGACCCTCCCTCATCAGAAGCTTTCGTGACAAGTGGTCGACCATTGGCAGACGTTCTCGCCGATACGCTCGCGCGGGATGATTAGCCATGAAGTCCCGCAAGATCGCATTTCGCCGTATTGCGGACGCGGCATTGGGGCGCGCCGACGTGATCGTGCGGCGGTGGTTGCCCGATGGCCGCCGCGAGGCTGGCGAATGGGTGTCCAGGAATCCGACGCGCGACGATCACAAGCGCGGATCGTTCAAGGTGAACCTACGCACGGGCAAGTGGGGAGACTTTGCCACCGGTGATCGCGGCGGCGACCTCACGGCGCTCGCAGCTTATCTGTTCAAGCTCTCGCAGGCCGACGCCGCTCTGAAAGTTGCCGACATGATCGGGGTCGAGCCGTATGAGCAGGCCTGATCCCTTCGCGCCGATTGGTGCAACCCGCGATACGGCCGCCGCGAAAGCAAACCGCAAAGCATGGGCGATCGTGGTGCCGGTGCCGGCCGATGCCCCTGCAGCGCCAACTGCGCACTATAAGCTGGGAAAGCCGGCTGCGACGTGGATCTACCCCGATGCTGCCGGTGCCGTGCTGGGGTACGTACTCCGGTTTAATGCTGCCGAAGAGAAGCAATTCCGTCCATTGACGCTCTGGCGTCCTGTAGTTGGTGGAGCTGCGGAATGGCGGTGGGAATCCTGGCCGCCGAAACGGCCGCTGTACGGACTCCGGAGACTCGCCGAGAGGCCTTCAGCGCCAGTGGTGGTATGTGAGGGCGAGAAGGCTTCCGACGCAGCCACGGGCCTCCTGCCGGATTTTGTGGTGGTGACGAGTCCGAACGGTAGCAAGAGCGCCGGCAAGGCGGACTGGTCGCCGCTACACGGCCGCGTGGTGACGGTCTGGCCCGATGCCGACACGGCCGGCCTCGAATACGCGCGACAAGTCGCCGAGCTCGCCGAAGCGGCGGGCGCTACGTCGGTCGCAATCGTGTCGCCGCCGGCGGATGTGGCGGTGGGGTGGGACGCTGCTGATGCGCTCGCCGATGGATGGAGTGCCGCTCGAGCAGCGGAGCTTCTTGCCGCAGCGCCAGCAGCGCCCCTGCCAATTGGTGCGCCGGCCGCCGGTTCTAGCGGTCGTGATCGCCGCCGCACACCACAGCGGGATTTGTTGATCGGGCTCACCGAATTTTGCGAGTTCTGGCACGACGCCAACCGCATCGCTTATGCGACCTTCACCGTTAATGGGCACAATGAGCACTGGCCGGTGCGCTCGCGTGATTTTCGAATGTTTTTGTCGAATCGGTTTTATGAGGAGACCGGTGGAGCGCTCGGCGGACAGGCACTGGAAGATGCCATTCGTATTTTCGAGGCACGCGCGGTAAACGACGGGCCGGAATATGAACCGTTCGTCCGGGTCGGCCGCCGCGGCAAAGAGCTGTTCATAGATCTGTGCGACGGGCGCTGGCGCGCGGTGAAGATCACCGCCACCGGGTGGTCAGTGGTCGACAATCCCCCAGTGAAGTTCCTGCGGTCATCTTCCATGCGATCGTTGCCAGAGCCGGAAGCAGGCGGCGTGATTGAGGTGTTGCGCGAATTTCTCAACGTGCGCAGCGACGATGATTTCATGCTAGTGGTGGCGTGGCTAGTCGCGGCGCTGCGCGAGCGTGGACCTTATCCGGTGCTCGTGCTCAACGGCGAGCAAGGCACCGGCAAATCGGTTTTCTCGCGAATGGTCCGGTCGCTGGTCGATCCGAGTGCTGCGCCCATCCGGGCTGTGCCGAAGGATGATCGCGACCTCGTTGTGTCGGCCAGCAATTCGAGGGTGCTTGCGTTCGACAACTTGTCTGGCGTGCCGGCATGGTTCGCCGACGCACTCGCCCGGCTCGCCACCGGGAGCGGTTTTGCCACCCGCATGCTGCACACCGACCGCGAGGAATTTATTTTTGAAGGCGCGCGGCCAATCGTGCTCAACGGCATACCGTCGCTCACCGACCGTGCCGATCTGGCGGATCGAGCGCTCACAATCCACTTGGCAGAGATTTCTGAGAATGAGCGGAAGCCGGAAGACGAAATGCTTGCCGCTTTTGAAGCGAAGCGAGCCGCCATTCTCGGTGCCCTGTTCGACGCCGTGTCGGCGGCATTGCGGAATCTGTCCAAGGTGAAGCTCGAGCGCGCGCCGCGAATGGCCGACTTTGCGAAGTGGATTACCGCCGCCGAACTGTGGGAGCCTGGCGCATTCCTCGATGTGTACCGTGAGAACCGCCGCGACGTGATCGAATCATCATTTGAGGGGTCTCTGATGGCGGTCGCGATCAAGGATTGGATCTCGCCCGTCGAATATCCCGATGGCTGGACCGGCACCGCCACCGAATTGTTGTCCATACTCAACGGCCGCGTGAGCGAAGGCGTGCGCAGATCCCGAATGTGGCCTGACACGGCACAGCGACTTGGCAACGGGATCGATCGCGTAGCGCCGCTGCTGCGCAGCAAAGGGTTCGTGGTGGAGAGGCGACACAGCGGCCAGCGCCTTATCACCATCGTGCCACCGAAAGCAGGCTGAAGATGGCGCGCACCACGAAAGGATTTACCGCCGTCATGGCGCAGCGGCGCGAGCCGCCGGACGCACTCGATTATTTCCCGACGCCGCCGTGGGCCACGCGGGCGCTCTTTTGCCACGTGTTGCCAGTGCTCGGCATCGACGCAGTCGACCGCGTGTTCGGCCGCGTTTGGGAGCCGGCGTGCGGTGAGGGGCACATGGCAGCGACCATTGCCGAGTACACTCGCTCACGGGTCGTGGCGTCGGATATTTTCAGCTACGGCTACGGCCTCGCTCCGCATGACTTTGTGCACGATGACCCGCTGGCAGAAGCCGATTGGATAATCACCAATCCGCCGTTCTCGATCGCGTGCGAGTTCACGTTGCGCGCGCTCGATCTCGCCATGGCTGGCGTCGCCATGCTCGTGCGAACGCAATGGATCGAAGGCTCGGGCCGTTACGAGAAGCTGTTTCGCGACCGGCCGCCCACGCTCTTCGCGCCCTTTGTCGAGCGCGTGCCGATGGTCAAGGGGCGATGGGACCCGGACGCCTCGACGGCGACCGCCTATGCATGGTTTGTTTGGTGGAAAGGCGCGTCGGGGCCGTCGCGCATAATCTGGGTTCCGCCGGGTTGCCGGATCGGTCTTACACGCTCTCAGGATCGTCATCGGTTCGCGCCATGGAGCCTCGAGCCGTCTGCCGCTCCCCTCCTCGATCGCTTGTGATCTCGCCTTCTCGCCGGCTTGGCTGCCCCCTACGAGCCGCGCAAAGACGTTGAGGTGCGCCGCGGTGTCGGTTTGAGAAACCGGCAACTTTGTCGGTCCTCGCTCCCCTTGCCCCTTTGGTTTTAATTGCCGCACCTCGACCGGGGTCGTTTGGGTAAATTACACAATTTCCCAGTTTAGCACGCCTTGCGGTTGGTGAATTATGAACGGTTTTGGCCGAAAAGATTCACTGTGAATCGATCCTGGCCGATGGATGAGTCGATCTCGGTGCAAAGGTTGCGTGTCGTTGCGGCGCGGAAAGTCGGACAGCTCTGGACGGCATGGTCGGCTCGCCGGCGTGCGGGCCGTGTCGATCGTTATTGTGTTTTGGACGGCCTGGACGGCTTGGACGGCTGCTCTTCTTTTCAGAAAAAGGGATTCTATAGAACAGAAGCCGCAGGGCGCCGCGCGACAGGGGGGGTGTCAAATTGATACCCACCCGTGGGTCGTCGCCGCTGCTTTGCGAGATGCCGCGCAACACATGCGCTTCGTGCATGGCGACGGGCGCTGGTCGACCTCGGTCGATCGTGGCGGATTATGGGGATGGAAGAGGGTGCGCCAGCCGAATAAAGGGGTCGAAATCGGTCCCGATGCTTACGCTGTGCTTACATGGCAGCATTGCGTAAACCGGCCGTCTCGACCTATAACGCATAAGTAATTGAAATAATGCTATAATAATGGCGCGCTCGGAGGGATTCGAACCCCCGACCCCCAGATTCGAAGTTAAGGGGCGTTGGGGGTTCGTAGTTTTAGGAATAAGGTTGCCTACCGCCAGAAACCCTCTTATTCCTTTACTTCTAGGCTTAGACCTCCTAATTAAAGGTTGATCTAAAACAACCGGGGGTTGGCCGATAGGGGTGGTTTTCCCTTATTTCAAATCGGCGCTCCCGCTACAAGAGGAGCCGCTATGCCGCGCATTAAACTGACGGTCAAGGCCATCGAACGGTTGCCCGCTCCCGATCCGTCCGGCAGACAGGCGCTGCATTGGGACACCGAATTGCGCGGCTTCGGCGTCCTTTGCTCCGGGAAAACCGCCGCCAAGACCTACATCGTGCAGCGCGACTTGCCGGGTGGTCTCACCCGCCGCGTAACGGTTGCGCCGGTCAACGTACTCGACCTCGACACTGCCCGCGAGCGGGCAACGGGAATCATCGGCGATTTTTATAAAGGGTTAGACCCGAAGGCCGGACGGCGCGGCGACTCCACTCTTCGATCCGCGCTCGAAGAATACCTGTCGGCACGCGCCGTGGGCAAGGATGTCCTCCGGCCAGGATCGGCGGCCTATTATCGGGACAGCGTCGAGTCCCATCTGTCGTCTTGGCTCGATTTGCCGTTGCGTACCATTTCGCAGCCGATGGTCGAAGAACGGCTTACGAAGATCGCGGCCGAAGTCGCGAAGCGTACCGATCACCCGGGACACGCCGTCGCAAACGGCGCCATGCGGGCATTCCGCGCGATCTACAATTTTATTGCCGACCGCGCGCCGTCGTCGAATCCGATGCCGCCCAATCCGGTTAAGCTCAAGAAGGCATGGTTCAAGGTCGCGCCGCGCACCCGGATCGTCAAAGCGGAGGAGCTTCCAGCGTTCTATAAGGCGGTCACCGCCCTGCCCTCCGCTGTCGCCCGCGACTACATCTTGCTTTTACTCTTCACTGGCCTGCGACGGCGGGAGGCCGCAGCGTTGCGCTGGGACGAGGTTGACTTGAAAGAGAAGATCATTCGGTTGCCTGCCGCGCGTGCGAAGGCTGGACGGGCGCTCGATCTGCCGATGAGCGATGTCGTTTACAAGATGCTTGTCGCGCGCCGAAAGCTCGGTGATGCAGATTGGGTATTCCCGAGCATCAGCGCGTCCGGCCATATTGAGGAGCCGAAGTTTCCGCTTAAGCTCGTCGCCGACGCGACCGGCATTCATGTATCCGCTCACGATTTGCGGCGGACCTATATCACCGCCGCCGAGTCGACCGACATGAGCGTCTTAGCGTTGAAGGCGCTGGTCAATCACTCGCTCGGTAAGGACGTCACCGAAGGCTATGTGCAGATGAACGCCGAACGTCTCCGCGAACCTGCACAGCGTGTCGCCGACCGGCTCAAGAAATTATGCGCGATACGAAAACAGTAAAGAGAAAGAAAGCACGCTCGAAAACTATGCGCGTCGCGAGGGTTAGAGGAATAAATCGTTTTAATTTACTTCGGCGCCGTTCGGCGCTATAGTCGCGACGCTATCTCCGCGTCGCGCTCCCGCGTAGAACACCGGGCCGGAGAGACGCCTCAGAACGATCCAGCGGGCATATAGCTTGGCTGGCGGCGCCTATAGGCGCCCGACCCCTTAAACCTTAGAGCCGACTTGCGCGCGCATGCGCGCCGTCGCCCTCTTTTGATCGGAGGTCTCGTTCCGTGAAGACGAACCAAGCTCGCAAAAAGGAACTGCTCGGCAGCGCCACTGCACCGAGGCGCCACAACCTGGATCGCCGCGCCAGTAAGATCGCCGACGAAGCAAAAAATAAAAGCAATGATGAATTGCTGACGACCAAACAACTCGCCGAATGGTTCGGCGTCTCTGAGCAATGGCTCGAAATTGGCCGTGGTAAAAACTACGGCCCCAAATTTATTCACCTTGCTCCGAAAGTGGTCCGCTATCGGCGTGGTGACTGTCTCGCTTGGCTGGAGCGGCGCACCTTCGCCTGTACGACGGAATATCCGCCCGTCGTCCGTGCACAGGTCGACGCGTGATCGGCCATGCGAGCAAAAAGGAAAGACCCCGGCGCTGGGAACGCCGGGGCCGAAGGATTTGCGACTTCTGAGAACGGTCGTGATTCTAAACCGATCCCGAAGAAAAAGCTAGCGGCGGATTCCGCACGTGCAAACGGTGCATCCGCGCCCGCGAAGCCTGAAATAAGGATCACCGCCGCTCGCTTGGCGATGGTGAAAAACGGCTACCTGCCGATTCACCTGACTGATAAGCGACCGCTCTATAGAGGATGGCCGGACATCGTCGCCGATGCCGAGATGGCCCGACGGTGGGAGACCGAGTGGCCGAACGACCGCAACACCGGCAGCTTGACGAAATTCACGCCTGCGATCGACATCGACATTCTTGATCCTAACGGCATCGAGATAATTGAATCGCTGGTACGCGAACGCTTTTCCGGAACCGGCAAGCTATTGCGTCGGGTCGGCAAGCCGCCGAAATGCGCCTTCTTGTTTAGGACCGATGAGCCGTTCGAAAAGCTGACCCTGTATCTATGGGCGCCCGGCGAACCGACGCCGGAAAAGATTGAGGACTGTAAGCACCGCATCGAGATACTAGGCGACGGTCAACAGGTCGTCGTCCACGGAAAACATCCTGACACGGGGAAGCCCTATACGTGGAGCGGCGGCGAGCCTTGGACCGTCGCGCGAGATGAGCTGCCGCCGCTGACCGCCGCCGACGCGCAAGCGTTCCTAGAAGACGCGCGGAAGCTCCTCGTTGAGGCCGATTGGGGCGTGTTCGAGGTCAAGAAACGGGAAAAGAGGACCGCCGCCGAAACTGAAGATCACTACCCGTTGATTATTGAGATCGGCGAAAAACTTTGGGGTGAGCCGAAACTAAATGGCGACGATTACAGGTTTGGCTCGAAGGGCTCGAAGGGAGTGAATTGGCGAACCGGCATTTGGTATGACTTTGAGACCGGCGAGGGCGGCAATCAATTCGACCTGTTAAAGAAGCTGAAGAGTTCTGGCGGCACTGCTGCAAGCCCGGCGGAACCTAAGCCTGTCTTCAAGGCCGGGCCATTCGAGTGGATCGAACCGTCTCAAATACCGAAACGGCAATGGCTGTATCGGCCGCACTACATTCGCGAATTTCTGTCGCTGCTATTCTCCAGTGGCGGCAAGGGTAAAAGTTCGCTCCTGATCGCCGAGGCGTTGGCGATGGTCAGCGGCAAGCCGTTGCTAAACATCAATCCGGAGAAGAAGCTCCGGGTTTGGTACTGGAATGGCGAAGACCCGATAATCGAATTGCAACGGCGCTTCGCTGCCGCCATCAAGCATTATGAACTAATGCAAGATGATATTGGCGACCGCCTCTTCTTCGATTCCGGCCGAACGTTGCCGATTGTAATTGCCGAAGATGAAAAATTCGGGACGCTCATCTGCGAGCCTGTAATCAAGGATGTAATAGCGACGCTGAATGAAAATCGGATCGACGTTCTAATCATTGATCCGTTTGTCGCCTGTCATCGTGTCGCCGAGAACGACAATTCTGCGATTGAGCGTGTCGCCAAAAGTTGGTCGCACATCGCCGAAGAAACCCATTGTTCGATCCTGGCCGCCCACCACAACCGAAAGAGCGGCAGCGAAGGAGCGACCGTGGACGATGGTCGAGGGGCGAGCGCGTTGCGCGATGCAGCGCGGACCGCTCGAAGCATTAACACTATGACGGACCGCGAAGCCGAGAAGGCTGAGATTGAGCCGCAAGAACAAGGCTTCTATTTCCGCGCCGATATCGGCAAGGCCAATCTGACGCCGCCCGCTCAATATGCAGATTGGTTCAAGCTCGTGTCTGTCGATTTGGGGAATAGCGATGACGGTTGGGAGGGAGGCGGCGATCAAGTCGGCGTCGTGACGCCTTGGAGCTATCCGGTGGCCGACGTGCCGAGGATTACTCCATTTGATATTGCACGCGCCCAAGCTGCGATCCGGGACGGCGGGCCTTGGCGCGCGGACCAGCGATCTACAAGAGAGCCTTGGGTCGGTATTCCAATCGCCCAAACGCTCAGCCTCGATCTGACTAGCAAGATCGATAAGCGATTCGTCGCCGATCTAATTCGCGATTGGCTAGGCGCTGGGCTCCTCAGGCGAGTGGATGGCGTAGACGACCATCACGAGGCGCGCGTCTACGTCGAAGCGGGGAACGCTCCCGTGGTCCCGCCGACTACGGGTGATAAAAATGACTGAGAGTAGCGAGAGGCGCCCGACTTATATGGGTTTCCCGTGGTTCGCGGACTACGGGAACGGGACTACGGGAACCCCCGACGCCCCGCAGTCCCGTAGTTGTTCCCCCCCTTTAGGGGGAACTACTACTACGGGACCGGGGGAAGCAGCGAAATATGGCAAAACACGAAAACCGGCCTGCCCCGCCCTCCATCGACTACGGGTAACCGAGCGGCTCGCCTCGCTCCGAAGCGCGAACCTTTACGAAAATACTACCAAAGGTCGGGTCCTTGTCCGGTGTCCCTGTTTCGGGGGTCTCGCGCGAGCGCCCCATGTCGGGCTCTGCGAAAAAAATATCATCAGGGGTTAAGCCAAATGCCGGAACAAACAAATGAAACGCAATGATCCTGATAACGTGTCGTCGGCCGAACTCGGCAAATGGCTCGGACTATCGCAGAAGGCCGTCAGCGAAAACCCGGCCATGGTCCGGGTCTCGCGTGGCCGGTACGCGCTGAAAGCCTCCATCGCAGCCTATGCCACGGCCCTCCGCGCCGCCGCGACAGGCCGTGGTTCGCCGACCGCTATCGAGCGCGCCCGCCTTATCAAAGCCCAAGCCGACGCCGCCGAGCTTAAGAACGCGACCGCTTGCGGTGAGATGCTCGACGCGGCGGCGGTCGAGCGCGAATGGTCGGCCGTTCTCCGCACCGTCAGGTCCGGGTGCTTGGCGATACCGAGCCGGGTCGCCGGTCGCCTCCCGCATCTAACGCGCCACGACGTTTCCGAAATCGACGCCGAGATGCGCGCCGCGCTGACCGAGCTAGGAAGTGGAACCTAACACCAGCGAAAATTCGGGCGGAAAATGATCGAGCTGAACGCTATCAGAATCCCAAACGATGTAGGCCGTGTGCACCACGATGCTGGTGTTGGCGCCCGTGGACAGCGCGGTAATGGTCGTCCCTCGCGTATGGTCTCCGGGTCCGCCGCCGCAGCCTGCGGGCCGTCCAAAGTCCGGAGGCGGGCTGCGCCGCCACTCGCAAACAGGATCGCTCGGCTGGCTGTAGACGTAGGCTTCACCGCCCGTCCAACCAATAACGCAGATGCCGATACCGGCGACAAATATCACGTCACGCATAGAGGAATCATCCTTTCTTTCCCGAATCGCTATTCTACCACGGAGCGCGTTTCAGATGAATAGATCGGCGTCAATCGCCAATGTTCGCCGCCGCGCGCTCGCCGCGCTGATTCCGCCGCCGCACTTACGGCTCGCGGAATGGATCGAAGATAATATCGTTTTGCCGGAAGGAACTAGTGCTCAGCCGGGCCTAGTTCGGCTTTGGCCGTATCAGCGCGAAATCGCCGACGCCATCTCTGACCCGGAAATTGAGCGCGTGACGCTCGTCAAGCCGGTGCGTGTCGGCTTTACAACGTTGCTGACCGGCGCCATCGGCTCCTACGTCGCGAACGAACCGGCGCCGATCCTGGTCCTGTTACCCACCGAGGCCGATTGCCGCGACTATGTCGTGTCCGATATTGAACCGATCTTCACCGCGTCCCCCACGTTGCGCGGTGCGCTCGCCGACGATCAAGAAGAGGGCGAACGCAATACGCTCTTGTCCCGTCGCTTCCTGGGCGGCGGGTCGCTGAAGATCGTTGCCGCGAAAGCGCCTCGCAATCTTCGGCGCCATACGGCCCGCATTTTGATCGTTGACGAGGCGGACGCGATGGAGGTCGGCGTCGAAGGCAACCCTATTCGATTGGGCGAGCGGCGCACGTTGACGTTCGCCAATCGTAAGATCGTAATTGGATCCACGCCGATCTTTACCGACACCTCGGCAGTTCTGCGGGCTTACGGCGAGAGCGACGGGCGCGTGTTCGAGGTCCCTTGTCCCGAGTGCGGCGCGTTCTCCGAGATCGCCTGGGCGATGATCGTTTGGCCGGAAGGCGAACCGCTCAAGGCCGCGTTCCGCTGTCCGCATTGCGAGGCGACGATCAGCGAACGCTTCAAGCATAAGATGGTCTCGGCAGGCCGGTGGCGCGCAACGCGACCCGAGGTCGAAGGCCATGCGGGCTTCCGGCTCAACGCTCTAGTCTCCCTCCTCGCCAACGCCAGTTGGGGACGGCTCGCGGTCGAGTTCCTGGCGGCCAAGAATGACCCGAGCGAACTTCAAGTCTTCACGAACACTATTCTCGCGGAGGGATGGTCTACGCCCGCGATGGTCGATGAGGGCGCGCTACGCTCCCGCGCTGAGCCGTTCGGCCTCGACAAAATCCCCGAAGAGGTCTTGACGCTCGAAGTCGGTGCCGACGTTCAAGATGATCGTATCGAGGCGTCGGTGGTCGGGTGGGCGCGCGACTCTACGGCCTTCGTCCTCGGTCACTTCGTCATCTGGGGCGCGTTCACCGACGCGGGCACGTGGGACGAACTCGAAGACCTCTTGCGCTCCACTTGGAAGCACCCCTTCGGCGGGCAGCTCAAGGTTGACGCGGCCTGCATCGACGCGGGCGACGGCGATCACTACGACCACGTTATGAATTTTTGTATCCCGAAACTCAACCGCCGCGTCTTTCCAATTAAAGGAATGTTCGGCGCGCGGCCAGGCTTCGCGATGGCGAAGGGCAAGAAGGTCGGCGGCAAGTTGGCGCTGGTCGGCGTCGATACGATCAAAAATGTCGTCTTCCAACGCCTCCAATCCGCTCGCGGTATAAGGTTCTCCAATTCTCTTGAGCCGGTCTATTACGAACAACTCGCCTCCGAGCGCCGCGTCATTCGATACAGCCGGGGAATGCCGGTGCGCCGCTTCGAGCGAACGGGCCGCACCCGCGCCGAGGCGCTCGATTGTCTCGTCTACGCCTTCGCCGCGCGGCAGGCCGTGCCGATCAACTTTTCCAATCGTGAGGCGACGCTTCGCGGTAACGCATCGCCGACAAAGCCGGTTTGGTCGCAACTCGCTCAAGCCGGTCCCAGGGATAATGAGTTTGAGAGAAACCGTGGCGGGCGAGGAGTCTCTGTAACCTACGACAAGTCTGGAAGGAGAGTCATAACATGAGCGCAAGAATTGGACTTTTTGAAGTAGAACTTCCCGCCCTCGGTCGGCTGGAAGGCTGGCGAAATTTCAGCGGACCATTTCCTTATCAGTTGAGCGCGACGAACTATCCGGATCACTGGTGGGATATGGCGGTGGAAGACGCGATCATCCTCGGTCGCGTCGCGAATATCATTCGCAATCGTTTTCGGGAAGCGCGCGAGCGCGACACGCCAATTAAAACTGGCTCAGTCTGGTCCCTCTCAACGGACGACGGCGTTCTAATCATCGACATTCAAGTCTATGACGACAATTCGATCGCACTTCAATTTTTTGCTTTGCCCCTCGTCCGTTTGCCCGGTCACGAGTGTAACCTCCTTCTCGCCGCCTTCGACCGCTTCGGCGAAGACGTGCGCCTAATCGGTGCGGGCAATTCGCGCGGTCTCGCGAGTGCCGGTCCTACCAATCAAGATTACCGATGGAAGGGCGAATGAGATGAAACCCAAACCCAAATTTCTCGATGAAGACCTTCTCGAATTGAGTCCGCGTGCGCGCGGACGCGCTATCCAGCGTCGCCTTGGCCTCCTCCTATTGGAGGCGGCGGACGCCGACGATCCATCGTCGAAGACCCAAATTGCCGCAGCGCAGGTCCTAATGGAGGTCGAAGAGGCGGCGAGTGCGGCCGGTCGAAGTCCGCAGACGATTCGAAATTGGTCGCGAACGCATCGCATCGGTTTCTATGATCGCCGCTCGCGCCGCTTTCTCGTAGATCGCGATAAGCTCAAATTCTACATGCTCGCCCGTTTCGGGCGGCTCCCGGCCGGGTTAAGAGACTAAATCGAATAGGATTTTCGCCGCCCGCCGATTTTTGCGCAGGCAAAATTTTCGCCGTTAGGATTAGACCGATGAGCACCGAACCGCCGAAAAAGCGCCCGCTCACTCCGATTGAGAAAGCCAACCTTCAACGGTTGTTAGCTCAAGCTGATGACTATGAAGAGTTCGTCAAGAACTCGCCGACCGCCGCCGAGTTGCGCCGACTTAAGGCCGAAGAGAAGCGATTGCGCGTAGAGCAAGAGAAGCTCGCGCAGGCGGAAGCCAAGGCCGAGAAAAAATTATTTGACCTTCAGTGCGCTCTCGATGAAACCACCTCTAAGCTGGAAAAGGTCTTGCGCGCGAAAGACGGTCGCCCCAGTAATCACCCCGCCGCTTCCGATCACGGCCTAGGCGACCGCAACCGACGCGCTGGCGACGCCTTCCCGAGGCTGAATAGCGGTCCCGCTTTGAAATATCTGCACGCCATGGTCGCCGGGATTAAGGAGCGGCTGCCGCAGGCGGTCAAAGACAATCCCGACGACTTGTCGGCCGAGAATTTCGACTTGGCCTTGAACATCTTTCTCAAGGCTGAGTTCCCGCATTTGTTTGAAGAGACACCGGCTCCGTCTCAAGCCGACCTCGATGCCGCCGCCTTAGCCGCCGCCGACGAGCAGCGCCGCATTACCTCCCGCGCCATCGTCGCGTCCGGCAAGAAGGCCAGGGGCGAAAAACTTACCAATGCTGATGTCATCGCTCTCGATGACTTCCGAAAGAAGGATCAATAAACATGGGCTACCCGCTGACCCCACTCCGCGCTCTCAGGGAGCACGCAAATCAAACGCAACCGGCCGATCCAGGGTTAGTAACTCTGACCGCCGAACAGCGCGCGAAGAAACAAGCAGATTTCATCTTACGCAGCGCTGCTAAGGCACGAGGAGAGATCGTTGACGATGACGAACCGCTCGACCCGACTGCGAAGGCGATAATCTTGGCGGGAAAACGTAGACGCTCGGAGTGCCCATGACCGATCAAGACAAGATCAAAGAACTGGAAGCCGAAGTCTCTCGGCTTCAAACCATCTGCCGCCGCCACGGCGTGGCGCTGTTGCCGAAGCTCGATCTTCCTTCGACGGAGGAGCGAGACGCATTATTGGCGGCCGTGCTGGGAAAGTATCCATTCCTGAAAGGTCCGGCAGACTTCGAAGCGAGCTATAAGACGCAGTTCACCAACGCGCTGAAATATTTTTGCGTGGTCTATCGTCTCGACCGGCCTGAGACGCAATATTCAATATCGTCTTGGACGGACCAGGCGAAGGCTTGGCTGCAAAGTAATGGCTACAATCAAACTGAGATGACGCTACGTCCGTTCATCGCCGCCGCCATCGCTAGCGGTATCAAATATAACATCGATGAATTTCCGCACGGTGTCGAGATTGGGATTTCCTTAGGCAGCGCGCCCCCGTCGAGTGCGTGGAGGAATACGTTGCGCGACGGAGTCCCGAAGGCCGACGCCCTACGTAATCGCGTGCCCGTTCGCGCTCAAACAAACATCGACGTGAGGAGCTTTCGATGAATTGGACACTCGCCACAGAAGGTGAAACTCCGGCTCCCCCGGCGACAAAGGGGAGCCAAAACACGGCGTTGCTCTGGTTCTGTGGCGAGAGTGGGATGTGTCATCCAGCGAAGCAACGCAACGTCGCCGACGACAAGCTCCTGCCCGCGGGCAAGAGAAAGAAGGAGTGGCGCGGGATTTCCAGACATGTCCCGCGCCACTCAACTTTTTAGGAACGCAAAATGGCCGATGATGAACGGACCAAACACCTAGCTGTTCGACACGGCGACCTCGCATTGCGGGTTCATCCGGATCATGAATTTCGATCCGCTACCGATGCTCGAAAGCTCTTGGGCGAGGAGCCTCATGGACCGCCGACCGTCGCCATCGTCGCCGCTGGCCGCACGGTGGATACGGGACCGCAGCGATTCGGCCCCGGCGAAGAAGTGACGTTGCCGCTCAGCGAAGTGGAGAGGCTTCGTGTACTTGGATTCGTCGCATGACCAGTTTCGCCCGGTGTTTTCGTCCTTTCCCCGCCGGGCATCGCGCGCCGGGTCATGGTCGGCGCGCAGAGAGGGCGAGCGGGTGGCTTCATCTCCGGCCCGTTCGTCCTCTCGCAATTTTGAGGAGTAACTAACAAATGGACTTTCCGACAGCCGCAACGACGCTCGGTCTTTCGACCGATGAACTTAGTCAGCTGGCGCTCAATCCGCAGTTCCCGGCCACGGTCGGCACTCCGACGTTACGCACGAATGACGGGTGGGTGACGAGCTATTGGGACTATAGCACCGTGTCGTTCGACTCCGCAGCCGTCACCGCGTTCGCCGCGACGATGGCCGCTGTCGCAGCGAACGGCTGGGTCGTTTTGTATGAAGGGTTGAGCAAAGTAGACTGGGCGAAGCTCGCCGCAACTCAATTGCCGATAGCCGGTCGAAATTTTTACGATCCCGGCTCACTCGTCCGAATGTCGATCCCTTTAAGCAAGATCACCGCGCCCACGACGGTTAGCGGCCGCGTCGAAATCTATCGGCAGCGTATTCGAGACGGCGCACCGCTTCCGCCGCTCGCACTTTGGCGCTCGCCCGGGGGCGTGGACTCCTGGTCGATAGTTTCGGGCCGCGACCTCTATCAGGCCGCAAGCCTCGAAGGGTTGACGACGATAACCTGCGTTATAGCGAACGGCGGACCCGCCTCGACCGCCGACGCCGCCGTGGACGTTCTGTCGTGAGCGAACCGTTCACCGTCAATATCAACTCCCTCGAATACGGCGGCGTGACCGAGAAGCGCGTCAAGCTTTGGCGCGAAATGCTGACCTCCGGAATTGAGTGCGCGCCAGTCAAAGTCCGGCCGTTGGCCGACCTTCCCGGGCGTTTCAAAGTTTATAGCGGACAAGACCTCGTTGAGGCCGCGAAAACTCTAGGCCGCGTGTCGGTCATGGCGGTGGTGGACTAAATGATCGTCGCCGATGTTACATCGGCTACGGTTCGGTAGTACATTGAGGTCTGATTCGGAGAACAAGAATGGCCGTCTCCCAACCGCCTACGCAAAGACAGATGCGATGGTACTACCCTCCATACAACCCAACGCCAGAAGAGGCGCGTAAGGACGTGGAAGCGTACCTTCGTTGGCGCGGCATCGAGCCGCCGTTTGTCGCCGCAGAAGACGCTCCGAGCCGCTAGCCTATTTTTGATTTCTGACTGAATCCGGCTGCCGCCCAAATAAGCCCAATCGCGACAAGCAAAACGATTCCTGGCGGCAAGACAGCCATGATGAGGGTATCGCCAACGCGTGCAGCAATTAGCGCACTCGAAGGGATCAGCGCCGTGCCTGGAGGATTCGGGTGCATTCCTAGCGTCGGGTCTGCATATGGCTGGACATGACTTGTAAACGACGCCCAATATGGAAGCCATTCATCCCCAAATAATTCGTCAACTTGGACTTGCCAAAAAAGCCGAGAAGCCCGCGTCACGACGACATACAGAGACCAGATGGCCGACGCGACGATCCAAAGGCGCAAAGTGCCAGCTTTCCAATTCATTTTGCTCTCGCTCCCGCGCTAAGAAAGACCCTACCGGCCGCCGCGATACGGCGCCAGCGAGCCGCCGCGCCGGGGCTACGGCGCTTGCCGGCGCGTTTTCGACCGGAGGGCGCTATTCGGCCCCTCCCCGACCGGAAACCAAGCCCTTAAGCGAACGGCCCGCCGTCCGGGGGTAATTGCCCTTATTTATGGCCCGATCCGAATAAGGTCCGATTTTGGAGATATGCGGATTTATCCAGTATTTATAGGTGTTTTCCGTGGCGCGCTCGGAGAGATTCGAACTCCCGACCCTCAGATTCGAAGTCTGATGCTCTATCCAGCTGAGCTACGAGCGCGGCAGGTGCACATTAGTGCATGATCCGGGAAAAAGCATGTCCTTGATCCGGGCATCAACGCGCCGCTACGGCAAATGAAACATGATCAGCTGATCGGTGGTGCCGCCGCCGCCCGGCTCGAGCGAGCCGCCGACGAAATAGGCGTTGTCGCCGATCGCTGCGCCGCCAAAACCGTGCCGGCCGTGCGGCATCGGTGCCAGCGCCGTCCAGCGATCGGTTTTCAGATCAAAACCTTCGTTCTCCGGGAACGTGTGGTCGGGCGGCAGTTCGCCGCCGAGCACCAGGATCATGCCGTGGTAATAGGCGCCAGCCAGGCCGCTGCGCGGCGTCGGCAGCGGTTCAGCCGACGTCCATTTGTCGGTCGCCGGATCGTACACTTCGTGCAGCCCGGTGCGGTCGACCGGTCCCTTGAAGCGGCCGCCGATGACGTGGATTTTTCCGTCCACCGCGATGACGACCAAATGGTCGCGCGGCGTCGGCAGCGGCGCCGCTTCGCTCCATTGGCCGGTTTGCGGATCGTAGACCTCGTGGGTCGCCACCACGACGCCGTCGAGGCCACGGCCGCCGATGACGTGAATCTTGCCGTCGACGGTGGCGGCGCACACCGAGCCGCGCGGCCCTTTCATCGGCGGCAGCACGCGCCACGCGTCGGTTTTGGGATCGTATTCGAAGGCGCCGGTACCGGCGCCCTTGTGCACCGAGCCGACGAAACCGCCGAAGGCGTAGATCTTGCCGGCCGCTACCGCAACGCCGAGATGATCGCGTCCCTCGGGCAATGGCGCGCGGGCGCGCCAGGAATCGGTGGCCGGGTCGTATTCGTCGTGATAGGGGCCGGCGGTGCCGCTCACCGAGCCGCCAATCGCATGCAGCTTGCCGTCGAGCGCGACCGCGGCGACCTCGGCGCGCGGCGCGGGTAACGGAGCCTTCATGGTCCAGCTGCCCGGTAACGTGCCGGGCGGCGATTGCCCGTTCACCGTGGCGATGGAGGTCAAGCTCCACGCCAACCCTGCAAGCAGCACGGTGCCGATCACAAGAACACGTTGCGATGCAACAGAGATTTTGCCGGCCAAGGTGTTCTCCATTTTCCTCCCCGCGTGCGAATGTTTATCGCGCGACCGTCGCGGTTGATTGACACTCTGTCATCCACGCTTGGCGACCGCAGCAAAAATCTTGCGGCTTAAGGCCGAGCTTTGAGAGTTCCCGCCCATGCCGGGTTCGCCTAGGTGGTATGTGCCGGCCCGTGGTCCAGGAACCTCGCCGGTCAGCCTCCCGTTGTTGGTGACCAGACGATCGATAGACGGAGGACTTTCATGTCGGACTATCGGAACTCGGATTACGACTACCGCAACGATCCGTTGCGGCGCGACCCGGCCTACGATCCCGATGCGCGCGCCATGAATGCGACCTGGGGATGGATCGCCGCGGCCGTGTTCATTGTCGTGGTGCTGGCGGTTGCCTTTGGCATCGGCCATGAGCCCAGCCAGTCGGGTCCCAATACGGCGTCCAATGATGTGATACCGCCTGCGGCGACACGCATGGCGCCGCCGCTCACACCGGCGCGGCCGACAAGCCCGCCCGCAGCCACGCCGGCGCCGGTCACGCCGACGCCGAACTCGCCCGCGGCGGCCCAGTAAAAAAGCAAACGGCCAACGGCCCCGGCTCGCTGCCGGGGCCGTTGCGTCAGTCTGAAATCTCGCGCGCGATGTCGAGCGGCGCGCGCGTCACCGTGACTCCGCCTGCGCCGCTCAAGCGTATGACATTGACGGTGCCGGCATATTCCGGCGAGCCGGAATAATAGGCCGGCACCACACCGTTGCCGACGCGCACGGCGCGATTCCAATGGCCGAGCGCCACGTAATCGGCGCCGGTCGCGGCGATTTCGTCGTCACCGATCAGCCAGGACGGCCGCGGGCCGATGCCGCGGTCGGGCTTTGGTTCGTAATGGCCGTGCGCCATGGCGATGAGCCAGCGGCTGCGCCGCGTGCGCACCGTTTCGAACGGAATCATGTCGTCATAGTCGCGGTGGGGCCGGCCCCAGACTTCGAGCGACAGATTTGGAAAAGAAATCGCTTCGTCGTGGGTGACGCCGATGACGTGCAGGTTTTTCACCGCGGCAAGCGGTCCGCCGCGATAGATCGCACTGGCGATGGCCGGATCGTGATTGCCGGGCAGGATGACCACAGGCAGCGCCGCAGCTTCAATCACCGCCGCCGCCCGTTCGATCAGGTTTTGCGGCACGCGATGGCTGTCAAAAGTATCGCCGGCGAGCAGCACCACGTCGGCTGCAAGATCGCGCGCCGCCTCCAGCACGCAGCCGAGTCCGGCGGTGCCGTCGCCGCCGTGCAGCCGCGCCGTGTAATCGTGATCGACGTGCAGGTCGGAGCTGTGAACGACGACGACGTCGCGGCTGGGCGGTTGAGGCATGCAAGGTTAAGCGCGGACTCTACCCCCAACCTTTACTGCACGCGCAACAAAGATGCCAACGATTAAGTCTTAGGCCCGACATCAACCCGTCGCGGACATGCCCGTGCGCCGGACGTGGCCGACGAATTTGGCGCCGATTTCATAGCCGAGGCGCCAGACCACCCGGTAGATGCGCTCCTTGGCGCCGATATCGTCGCCGGTGAGCAGCAGGACAAAATCGTCCGGCACGTCGAAGCCCTCGACATGCAGCCGCACGCCGCCGTCGGAGATGTCGGTGATCAGGCAATCGCGCGGCAAGGTGCCGCTGCCGAACTGCATTTTTGCCACCCGGTTGATATGGCGGCGCCGCGACCGGCGGCGCTCCTCCACGGACGGCGAGCTTCTCGGCTTCAACGCATTCATGCGCACGGCCTTCTGTGTTGCGGTCGCGCGCAAGCTTCGGCGACCCCCGGCTACCCTCGAGCAAAATGGGTAACACTCGGCGATTGCGGCGCCGCTAAGAGGCTCGCTGGCATTTGCTTCGCATTTTCTTGAAATTCGAGATTTGTCGGGTCCGGCGGCGTGCTACTTCTCGAACGCCGGATCGATCGGCACGCGGTAACCATTGGCGAGCCGGTTGGTCTCGTTGGCCATGCCGACCACGGCCATCAGCTCGCCGAACATCGCTTCCGACATGCCGGCCTTGCGCGCCGCGGCGCCATGGCTGGCGATGCAATAGCCGCAG